>Ga0181406_1000025_pt1 | contig 51140 bp, 64 predicted proteins | sample 29SPOviralmetaG_FD_130135 | JGI IMG/M metagenome (GOLD analysis project Ga0181406, IMG submission 130135) | Marine viral communities from the oligotrophic San Pedro Time Series (SPOT) site, San Pedro Channel, CA, USA - 29 SPOT_SRF_2011-12-20 | ecosystem: Environmental > Aquatic > Marine > Strait... | reverse complement strand
TGTGTAAGGCAACAGCTACGTAAAAAAAGTTCTTGACATAGGAGGTCATTTCGACTATACTATGAAATAGAAAAAGTTAGAAGGGGCTCTTTTTCGAGCCCCTTTTATTATCCGGAGAAAAATGGCTACTTATAATTTTTTAAAACAGGCAGAAGTTTATCTTTCAACAACTTACCCTGTTGAAAGTGGCATGACTGTATCTGAAACTCTGGCTCCGAATACGTCAAAAAGTAACAGTGGAGCTTTTTCAGGAGCAAATGAGCACGTAAAAACACTATTTGCTGGAGAAGTAGTTTTACCCTCTACGTTCTCGAATGATCATGAGGTTATTTTTGAGCATGGTGGAGCTGGATACGGTACTTGGATTGGTCAGACTCTTATTTCTGGTACAAGATTCTTAATGCTCAGAACGGGTACAGGAACATTAAATACAGATTTTACTAATGATGACAGAATTTATAAGAGAATTCCTATAGCAGATATTCCAGAGTTCGATGATAAAATGCATACGGTTGCGTGGGAATTCGATCCTCCAAATGGAACGGCTAAACTTTGGATAGATAATCGACTTGTAATTAGCGAAATTTGTAGTGATGGTTCTTATAGTCAGTGGACAGGCGGCAATGAGGGAGGCTGGTTAGAAGGCTTTTTAGCAGTCGCAGGACAAGGTAGTATAGCTGCACACAGAACACCGTGGTCAGGACAAGCAGGTTCCGATTTAAGAATTTATACTAATCAAACTATAGGTAACAATAATTACCCTTTAAGATTAGATGTTTCGGAAGATATAAGTTTTAGTCAAACATTTACAGATAAAACGTATACTCAAAAAACTTTGCATGAACAACATAAAATGCACGCAGCTTCAAACATTAAAAAGGCGAATCCTGCTAATTTTGAGTTTACAATACCTGCTTTAACACAAGCAGACTTAGACACTGTTTTTAGTTTATTAGTAAACTACAAAACAGGTACAAATACTTTAGATACTTTTACTTTACATATAAAATTACCAAACGATAACTATAGGCTAGACAACTGTGTTGCAACAAATGGGACATTCGTAATTGAGAAATTAGAGAATCTCAAATTGACAATATCAGGAGAAGCATCTAGATTATCGAGAGGAGTCGCACTACCTACTGTAGGCAGGGTTTCTCGTTCAGGCAGTCGCACATTTCAACGTGTTGAGCACCTGTCGGCAACCATAGACTCCGTAGCTTTTACAGAAGGACTTTATAAGGTTTCTGTTGAGTTACAAAATGATATAAAGTGGACTCCTTATCAAACCGTCAATGATGCATTGAATGTAACAAATGCTGCTACTTCAATGTACCCCTCTAAGTTTACTCTCGAAAAACGTATTTTATCTGGCTCCGTTGGACAGTATGTGCTTAGTAACTTCAATAGTGATGTTCAGCAGTGGAAAACAGGAGTACCTGTAGTCATAGAAGCAGGCGCAAGCTCTTCTCAAGGTTTCAGATTTAATCTAACAGATTGTACCTTCACAAATAGAAATACTGTTAGTGATGTGTTTACACAATCTTATGACTGGAAAATGAATGCTAACCCCTCAAGTTTAGGAGATGTAATTAAACTAACTTGGTAATATTTTTAACTTAACAACATATAAGGAACAACAATGGATTTAAAAAAATTAATGGTCGATACCAAAGCAGTTTGGGTTGACTTTCCTGGTCTTAAAGGTTTTGAAGTAGAGGTAGCAAACCTCTCCCGAAAAGAGCTAACAGGTTTACGCAAAAAATGTACTACTACTAAGTTTGATCGTAAGACTCGACAAGCAGTAGAAGAAATTGATGAAGAGAAGTTTGTTACAGAGTTCTCTAAAGCAGTTATCAAAAACTGGAAGGGATTGTCTCTCGCTCACCTGGAGACATTATTACTAGTAGATATTGATGGACAAGATCCTGCAAAAGAGCTAGACTATTCCGAGGATAACGCAGAAACTCTAGTATCTTCGTCAGCAGAATTTGATACATGGCTTAATGAGGTAGCCTTTGATTTGGACAACTTTCGTTCAAAAGGAAAAGGAGGAACTACTAAACCGGCTGGACAGGTACTTCAAAAATAGTGAATCTAAAATGACGCGAGAGCGTTATTTTACAATGTGTGAGCAGTTAGGTCAAGAACCTAAAGAAGACGAAATACCTCCCGACTGGGAGGATTTTCCTACTATAGTAGTACAAGCAATGAATACTTTCGCTGTGCTAGGAGATAAAATTGTAGCTGATATAGGCTATCTAGGAAAAGATTATTCATTGCTACCATATTTAATGGAGCATCATGGCATAGACGATACAGAATTGTTTATAGAGATTCTAACTTACTTAGAGTCGAGGGCTATTAACCAATCTCAAGAGCAGCTAAAAAGAGAAAGGGAGAAGCTAAAGAGAAAACACTAGTGGCAGATACAATAACAGTTACGTATAAAATCAAGGAAGATGGTAGTCTTGCAGCTATCGGTAAAGACGCTGAAAAAACTGCCGCAGCTACCGATAAAGCAACAAAGTCTCAAAGTAAGTTTAACAAGGGACAAAAAGGCGTTGCAGGTGCAACTTCCAATAGCACTAAAGCATTCTCTAAGATGCGTTCAGAAATGGGCGGTTCTAGTGGTGTTGTTGCTGCTTATGCTACTTTTGCCGCTAACGTATTCGCACTTACCGCTGCTTTCGGAGCACTTCAAAGAGCAGCTCAGCTAAAGAATCTAGAAGAAGGTTTTGAGCGCCTGGGTAATGCAGTAGGACGCACATCTACAATGATGGCAGCTAGCATTCAAAGCATTACTGACGGTGCTATTTCTTTCGACCAAGCTATGCGAACAGCCGCAACAGGCTTTTCCGCAGGGTTTAGTACTTCAGAATTAGAGGGTTTAGCAGGTGTTGCTAGAGGAGCTGCAACGGCTCTAGGTAGAGATCTACCTGACGCTCTTGATAGACTTGTTAGAGGTACTGCGAAACTCGAACCAGAAATTCTTGATGAATTAGGTATCTTCATAAAAATTGATGATGCCGCAAGAAAATACGCAGATACTCTTGGCAAATCTGCAAACTCTTTGACTGCAACACAAAGACGACAAGCCTTCTTAAATGAAGCACTAACGCAAGGCGAGAAAAAGTTCGGAGCTATCGCAGATACTGTTCCTGTAAATACTTATGATAAGTTAGCAGCTAATTTCGATAAACTTGCAAAGTCTGCTTTAAATTTATTTTCTACTGTACTATCCCCAGTGATAGGTTTCCTAGCTAACAACACAGCGGCTCTTTTAGGAACTCTTGTGTTGTTTGGCTCTACTCTTGCTTCAAGTATGTTCCCCGCCTTAGAACAAATGGCGGAGAAACAACTACACGTTGCAAAAACTACCAAAGTGATGGCAGATGAAGAAGCAAAGCGTGCAAGAAAAACGGCCGTTACAGCAAAAAGAGAATTCACAAAAGGACCTAGCATAGCAACAACAACAGATGGCAAAGAGTTCAAAGCTATAGCTGCATTAAAAAGTTCTTTGAAGAAGGGCAAAGATAGCTCTAAAGAGTTCGACAAAGCCATTGCATCTCTTAATACCACAATGAAAAGAACTGCCACTCTTGCAAAAAAGAATGGTAAAACTTTAGACAAAGAACATACTGATCGTATGGCTCAGTTGGAAGCACAAAAGCAGAAAATTTTAGATGTTCAAAAAGCACAGCAAGGTGGAGGCCTCAGCTCGGCCAAAGCATCTTTTTTAGGTTCAGAAGCAAGCGCACAAGAAGGTGTAGGACAGGCACTCGATAAAATAAGAGGGCAGGGAGCTGGGCAAGGATTTAAAACGGCTACCCAAGAATTTACAAAGTTTAAAGATACTACTAAAAATGGCTACGACGAATTAAAAACCTCACAAAAAGGATTTGCTAAGTTTGGTACTACTTTAATGAGAGGCTTCAAGCTTGGAGGCGCAGGTGCTCGACTCTTCGGGGCAGCTCTTGTAAATGCTATTCCTTTCATCGGTCAGATCATTTTTATAGCCGGACTCGCGATAGAAGCAATGAAGGCTTTGTTTAACGCGTTTAACAAGCCTACTAAAGCCGAAAAGCAGTTGGCAGAGATCACAGAAAATTTAAAGAATAAAACAGAACAATTGGCAGAAACAAATGAAGGTTTAGAAGCTTCTTATTTGCGTATAAACTTAGATAGAGGAATTAGGGAAGGTAAAGAGTTAACAGATCAGTTTGTAGCTCAAGCCGCCGCTGCTGCTAAAACTCGAGCCGAAATTCAGTCTTATGCAAATGAATTATCCGTTGCTGCCGGTGTACTAGATGAATTCTCAGCATCAGTAGGAAATCTTGCAAATGAAATTGCCGAACAGTCTTCTGAAGGTGGTGTATTCCAAAATCTAGGTAACTGGGCATCAGATGAGCTGGAATCAGCTGGAAACTTTTTCTCAGCAATCGGAGACTCCGTAGTTAGTGGCATAAAGGATGCGGGTAACTTCATCGCTGATAAAGCGGGAGCAGTATCTGACGGAGTTTCAGACGCATTTGTAGCTGGAGTAAGTCTAGTAAATGATGACTATGCAAGAAACGTCGAATTTTCGGGCGTTAAAGCAAAAATGGATACGTTTTCAACAGAGGTTTCTGCCAGTTTCGCACAAATAGCAGAAGGGTTAGATGAAGCAGGTATTGCAGATTTAGTTGAAAAATCTTTCGGAGGTACAAGTTTCGACGAGTACATAGCAGCTCAGATGAGAACTGTAGATCTCACCGGTACTGTAGAGGATGCAAATGCTTCTTTAACCGTAGTTATGAAACGAGTACAAGGTGAAGTAGCAAAAACCTCGAGAGAAATGCAAAGAGGTTCAGACGCTATAAATAAGTTTGAGGAAAACGTAAAAGATGGAGCATCCGCTTTGCGTCTTTTTGCTACAAAAGCTAAAGAGTCAAACGAATTTACTGTCCTCGGAGACAATTTAAAAGGTGTGTCGGAAGCTGTTAAGGAATTAGCTATTTTAGGAAGCGCTGAAGGTGCTGAGTTTGATTTCATGACTTTACTAGACCAACAGGTAAAGGACGGCAAGATTAATTTAGACGAATTTGGTACTACTGTAGAGCAAGTAGCTGCCAATGTAGCCGATGGAAAAGACCCTTTCGAACAATTAAAAAACAAAATTGCAGAAGCAGCTGATGAGACGGAGAACGGAAAAGCAAAACTGGCAGCATTAAAAGACGAGTTAAAAAGCTTAAAGCAAGCTTTTGACTTTAAGCAAGCTACGAAAGTTTTTAACGACTCTCTAGAGACTCTCAAAAAGACAGGTAAGTTTGAAGTTTCAGGAGCACAGGCATATATTAACTCTCTACCTGCACACAAAGAAAGACTCGCCTTCATTAAAGAGGAGCAGAGACTAAACGATGCCATAGTAGATCAAGAGATGAGACTAAGTCTGATAAAAGTAGATATACTTGCTATTCAAAATCAAGGTAATACAGAGATTCTTGCACTACTAAAAGAACAAAGAGAAGCCTTAGAAGGTCAAGCAACCGCGGCTAAAGCAGTAAACAAAGCTAAAGCTGACGGTGCTACCCTACAGGCTAACTCTTCCTTCCTTACAGGTCAAGATAGTAGGGCAGATAAAACACTTGCTACCTCAGCAGAGGGAGACACTACTTTAGAAAGATTTACCAACTTTAGAGAAGGTGGAGGTTTCAAAGGTTTAGAAAAGACGGATGCCGAGGGTAATAAGCTAGATGGCGAAGCAGGCGAGAATATGTTAGGCAAGCTAGAAGCTATGCAAAACATGACTCAGCCTATGATAGATAATTTGAAATCTTTAGGCCCTGAAGGGGAACTTGTTGCAGCTGTTACCGAAGGAGCCTTTGCGATGGGCAGTGCTTTTGTAGAAATGAGCGACACGCTATCAACTTCAACAAATAGTATGGAAAAAGGTGCAGCAATCGCTCAAATGGCAAGTCAAGCCTTTGCACAAATAGGAGCAATGGCAGCAGCATCTTCTAAAGCAAAAATAGCAGGAATTGACAAAGAAATTGCCGCAGAGAAAAAACGTGATGGAACATCATCCGCCTCACTCGCAAAAATTAAAGCGATGGAAAAGAAGAAAGAGGCAATGAAGCGTAAAGAGTTTGAAACGAATAAGAAAATGCAAATGGGACAAGTTGTTGCAAATACAGCAGCTGGTATCATGGGCGTTATGTCGGGAATTAAAGATCCATTAATCACAGCACCTCTTGCTTTAGCACAGGTTGCTCTTATTGGAGCAATGGGTGCAGCTCAGTTAGCAACGATCGCAGGCACTTCGTTCCAGGGCGGAGGTTCTATAGGCTCGACAGGCGGAGCGATGCCTTCAAAAATAAGCATTGGTCAGCGAAACAATACGGTAGATCTTGCAAAAAGTAAGAGCGCTTCGGGCGAACTAGCCTATATGAGAGGGGCCGAAGGTACTGGAGGAGCAGGAAACTTTAGACCTGCATTTAGCGGATATAAGCATAGAGCAGGCGGAGGCTACGTAGTTGGAGAGCAAGGACCTGAATTGTTCATGCCTGACGTACCTGGAGAAATCATATCTTCGGGACAAAATGCAGGCGGACTAGGAAACGTAAGTTTTAATATTAGCACAGTAGACGCTACGGGTGTAGAGGATCTACTAATTGGACAAAAAGGAAATATAATAAGTATGATTCGAGACGCAGCAAATTCATACGGAGAAAGTTTTATGGACGAAGTAGATACTACCGTTTACAATAAAACTACAGAAGGAGTGAGTAGATACTAATGGCATCTTTTACAAATTTTCAAAACATACTACCCGACCCCAATAATACTATTGGGGATGCGGGTCAAGTTGCAGGAAACTCTTCAGCAGGTTTTGCCTCTGTATCACTAACCTCGAAGCAACCCACTATGAGAGATAGAACAAACTCAGGCAGATTGATTGCTCGTAGAATTAACTATCATAATTGGGATGCGAAAATAACGTATAACCCTATGACTCGCGAAGATTTTGACCCTCTGTATACTTTTCTATTACAGAGAGGCGGACCGTTACATCCTTTTTATGTTTCTTTGCCTCAATACACAACTCCAAAAAGTACAAGTTTCCATACTTGGATTCTTAATAGTGGAGGCACTGTCAGACATTTAGAAGTTGCTGCAACAACCGAGCCAGGAACAACTTCTGTACTTATTGGAAAGAGTTCAGGCTATACAGCAAGTTCAAACGGCACTCCTCGTCCAGGAGATATGTTTCATATTAACAGTACTAATTCCAACCACAATAAAGCTTATATGGTTACTCGAGTAGAGACAAACGCTGATTATCACAGTGCTCTTACTCAGCCATCTACATCTCAAGTACGCGTACATTTTACTCCTCCACTTTCTAAAAAGATATTTACAGGGGATGACTTTGTTTTTCTTAATCCTTTAATGAAAGTAATTATGAAAGGTGATGTGCAAGAATATTCATTAAATACAGATAACTTATTCAAGTTTAGTCTCAATCTGGAGGAAGTACAGTAATGGGCGTTAGAAATTTACACAGTGACACGAAGGCTTCTTTGCTTGCAGAAAAGCCTTTTACTTATGCACACCTAATAAAGTTTGAAAAGCCGTTACTAACAGCTACCGGCCAAAGTGGTCGTCGACCTGAAGATTATGTGTACTTGAGCGACGGCTCTCATGACATAGTTTTTAACGATGGTTCTACTACAGCCTTGGGAGTCGCTAACGGGGCTCAAACTTACATAGCAAATAAAATTAGATCTGTAGGCTCTATCACAGAAACTATTGAAGCTAAAAGTAGTAGTATGTCTTTACAGCTTTCTGCCGCTGCTTTAAGTACTTCGGTATCGGATACTTATACAGTAAGTTCCGGAACCCTTACAGGAACTAAAGATTTAGTTGACGAAGGTTTCCGAGAAGGTGATGTATTAACGATTTCGGGCGGATTAAATGATGGAAAAAGTATAAGAATAGAGAGTTTCGAGCTTAATAATACAAGAGCTAACATAACCCCTCAAAATACTACTATGGGACAAGGTTCGGGACAATCTCTTACCTTAACTTTTTCTAGTCCAGAGATTGAGGGCATAATCACAGAAAGAGATTCTAGTGCGGACTCTACGTATGCAAAATATTTAAACAGAGACGTATTTGTCTATAAAGCACATCTTCGAGTAGAAGAAGAAATAATAGATGGTACAGTTTATCCAATAGGTTCTATTATAGGAGAGCCATATCTAATATTTAAAGGTATCATCGCCTCGGGAAAGATTAGCGAAAACCCTGCAAAAGAGTCTATGATAACATGGACACTCACCAGTCACTGGGGAGACTTTTCTCGAGTACAAGGACGAATCACTTCAGACGGTTCGCACAGAGCTTTGGATGAAAACAATAGAGCAAGTCCTTTAGCTGCGATTAGACCTGCATATGCATCAGACTTGGGTTTCTTACATAGCGAACAAGCTATTAACTTAGTAGCTATTTATCAGATTAAAGAAACTAGAACTAAGTTAAAAATGAAAAGAAATTGGATCGGCATGAAGAAGTACAAGCAGATCGAATATCAAATTGAAGTAGACAGAGAGGCAGATTTACGTTTTAACTTAGATGCAAAATATCTTCCTGTTATCTATGGTGTTAATAAGATTGACAGTATTCCAGTTTTTGTAGATACGTTGGCTAATAATTCTCGTAAAGTTTTTGTTGCATATGCAATATGTGAGGGAGAAATCGGAGGCATCTATGATATGTACTTTGATGACACGACTTCTATTTGTATAGACAAAAACGATAATGACACTAGAAGCAGTCAAACCGCAGAGAACACTATTGATGTTTTATGTGCAGGCAGAATGGATAGAGGTGATACCTTAAAAGGACTCGTTGTAACAAGTGGAGGCAACTTGTACACCGGAGGTACTACACAAGCTCAAGGCGCAGCACAGAATACATGGTCTTATAGCTCCGGAGCGGGCTATGAAGCATATTATGCTAGAAGTAGTTATAATGATACAAGAACTACAACTCCGGCCTTGCAAGGAGATGCCAACGGTTTCGGTATTACGCATGAAAAAGGTATAGGGTTTACCACTCCTATAGATGCGAAATGTCAGTTCTTTTCTGGTAAAAGAGATCAGAAAGCAGCAGACATGCTTTTATCCAATGTTGACAACTTCAAGGTAGGAAATGAATATTATCAAGGCTCAGAGCCTTATTGGGGAGCTAATCATAGACTCTTAGATACGGCTTATATGGTTATTGAATACACCATTGGGGAAGGAGAAACTACAATACCCAGTGTTGATTTTGTTGTTCGAGGTAAGGCTGTAAAATGCTATAATTACGATTTTTCTTTTGAGTTAGACCCTTCGGCAACAGGCGAAGATATTACCAATTTTCAGATAGGCCAAACGGTTACTGTTAAAGGAGATATGACTGGTACAGGTCAGGCTGATGTTACAATTGGAACTACAACTGTAAAAGATATTTACCAAATTATCCCTGTAGGTAGCACCGCGTCAAAAGAGTCTAGGATACAATTTACTAGTATGCCCTCTATGGGAGGCTTTAAAAAGTTCTACATAACTGATGGAACAAACGATCTTCATCTGGTCGCTTATGATGCTGTGGAGCATACAGCAAGCCTTCCCTCCACTTTAGCAGCTGCAATTACAGGAGTAACTAATAACTCAGGTGGCGGTATTGATATTGCCATTAGTAGTAGTAGCAATGCGCATACTGCACTTGCCGCGTTCCCTACGGATAGACCTTTCAGTATTGTACAAAGTTTAACAGAGGAGTTTTCTAGCTCTCTTTTGAACCAGTTTGTTCCAGATAATGTAAGTAGCGGAACTCTTTCAAATGTTGGTGAAACTCAAGTAAATGCTTCCACAATAGTAGGAGACTACGTAGTACCTACTAAAGCCTTAGTTTTAGCTAGCACTGCCGAAACCACTAATAACTACTACAACGGTATGGACATAGAAGTCACTACGACTCTTTCCGGAGGAGAATTAAGAACTCAGCGAAGAAACATAGTAGACTATCAAGGTAGTAATAGAGTTGCACTACTAGACTCTCCTTTTGAGTTTTTGCCTAAGCAAGGTGATACTTATAGTATTATAGGTTCTAAGGGAGGTGATTTAAGAGTTACCAACAACCCTGCAATGCAGCTCTTAGACTATATGCAAAGTGATAGGTATGGAAGAAATCTTTCTTTAGACCAAGATCTGGATGCAGATAGCTTTTTCGAAACAGCAAGAGCTTGTGACACTAACTCTGATGTAACTCTTTTTGTAGGCTCAAACGAGCCTGTTGTAGGAGATGTGTATAAATATGCAACGTCATCTTCCTCTTATGGAACGGCATGGCAAGGTACAGTAAAGAGTGTAGGAAGCCCTATTACTATAGATGGCAATACTAGACGTAGTGTCGTTTTTGAAAATGTTTTAGGCAAAATCGTAACAAGATGGGCAGATTGGAAGATATTTGCTGATGAAGATTTATACTACCATAATGGAAGACTTTATGAGCATAGTGGTAGCGCAAGTACTGTATCTACGCCAGCAGCTTCGGGTAGTCCTAATTTTAAAACTTCTTTAACAATTACTAAAGTTTCCGGTTCAGGCTCAAGCACTCTGGCTGTAGATATAAACAGAAACTCTGACGCAACTTATCACAATAGACATACCTTTGAAGGAGATCCTGTTGTCAAAACATACTCTTCTACAGGGTACACTAGTGGCTATAGTTTATACGACTCTGATGATGTTAAATATTGGAGATACTTAGGCTGGGAGTCGCAGAACCAAAGACACGTTACTCGTCATCAAACAAATGTTACTCTTGATACTTCTAAGTCAATATTTAACAACATTAATAGTATGTTAGGGCATTTTAATGGAATGTTAAGATACTCTGCGGGTAAATATTCGTTAGCTTTGAAAAAGGGAGCAGAAAGCCCTACCACATTTACAGTTGGAAGCGAAACCTATACTATAGAAGACATAAATGAAAGCGATATCATTGGAAAAATAGATGTACAAGATGCCGGACAAAAAGGTACTTACAACCAAGTAGATGTAGGAATTAACGACCCTCAAAACAGATTCGAAGGTCGTAGCGTAATGATGTTTAACTCTAAGTATCTGAAAGAAGATAGAATGGTTCCTAAAAAAGGAAGTGTAAAAGCTCCTTATGTTACCAACTATTTTAACGCTAGAATGAATGCAAAACAGTATCTAGATGAATCTAGAGCGTCTGTAAAGGTCAACTTTACCTTAGCTCCAAGAGGTGTTTTGTTACTAGCAGGTGATCTTATTCGTATAACATATCCTCGTTTTGGGTGGACGAATAAAATTTACCGCATTACTAATTTAAGTATTAACGCAAATTGCTTAGTTCAAGTAACTGCCGAAGAGCATGAAGATAGTGCATATTTAATTGATACTGTTGAAGTTTCAGAAGGTACGTTTGTATCTGCACCCGCGCCTATAACTGCACCGGTTCCCGTTCCTGCTTCACCTACTGCGAATAGTCTTACGGCTACTACTACGGACAGGGGTGGTGTTGAACTAAACTGGGTTAATTCTTCTGCTTTTAATCCTGCCACCTATACTACCGAAATATGGAGAGCCGAAGTAAATGACAGAGGACATAGCTCTCTCAATCTTATAGGTACCTCTCAGGGTAATACATACACTGACCCTGTAATCGGGGACGGAACAACTACACGTTATTACTGGATTAGATATGCAGTAAACGTTTCTCCTTCAAACGCAACAAGCAGACAGGTATTCTCGCTGTATGAGCCTTCCAGTGCCACAGCAGGGATACAAGGAACTTCTAATGGAGCGTTAGATGCTATAAATATAAATCTAACTAATGAGAATGTTAGTATTGCTACTTCTGGAGGCTCTTTAGACTTTTCAAATACAGGAACTACACTTACTCTTAATATCGCAGGTACACAAATACCTTACGATGATTCAACTCCTTACGCTTTACCCTCTTTTAGGGTTTCCAGCGTAACCCCTAGCAATGTTACTCTTGGCAGTATAACAACAGGATCTGATTTCTACACTTTAGGGCCTATAACTGCTATAAACGGAGCATCTGGTAGTGTAGTTATAAATATAGTTGTTAATGATAGTTTAGGAAACGAGTTAACTTTTGCACGCACACAGACTTTGAGTGTTTCTCCTGCTGGTCCAAGTGGTCCTATAGGTGGTACAGGTCCGGCAGGTGGTACAGGTCCACAAGGTCAAGGAGGTCCCCCAGGCCCAACAGGTCCCGCAGGTCCAACAGGTGTAACAGGCCCACAAGGTCCAGGAGGTCCGGCAGGTCCAACAGGTCCAGCAGGTGCAACAGGTGTAACAGGCCCACAAGGTCCGGGCGGTGCTGCAGGTCCAACAGGTCCCGCAGGTTCAACAGGTGTAACAGGCCCGCAAGGACCGGGTGGTGCATTAGGTCCTACAGGTCCAGCAGGTGGAGCAGGTCCAACAGGACCAGGAGGTCCAGGCGGTGCAGTAGGTCCAACAGGCCCAGTAGGCGGAGCAGGTCCAACAGGCCCAGGAGGTCCGGGCGGTGCAGTAGGTCCAACAGGCCCCGCAGGAGCAGCAGGTCCCACAGGTCCAGGCGGTCCAGGTGGTCCAGCAGGCCCAACAGGTGGAGCAGGTTCAGCAGGCCCCACAGGCCCACAAGGTCCAGGTGGTGCATTAGGTCCCACCGGTCCGCAAGGTGCAACAGGTGGAGCAGGTCCAGCAGGTCCAACAGGTGGCGCAGGTCCAACAGGTCCATTGGGTGCAACAGGCCCCGCAGGAGCAGCAGGTCCAACAGGTGGCGTAGGTCCAACAGGTGTTTTAGGTCCCACAGGTCCAGCAGGAACAACTCCTGGTCCAACAGGTGGGGCAGGACCAACAGGCCCAGGCGGTCCACAAGGTCCAGCAGGAACAACTCCTGGTCCAACAGGTGGCGCAGGTCCAACAGGCCCAGGCGGTCCAACAGGTTCAGCAGGTCCAACAGGTGGCGCAGGTCCCGCAGGTCCAACAGGTGGCGCAGGTCCCGCAGGTCCGACAGGTTCAGCAGGTCCAACAGGCCCGAATGGTCCAACAGGTGGCGCAGGTCCAACAGGTCCTGGAGGTGGAGCAGGTCCTCAAGGTCCAACAGGTCCAGGAGGTGCAGCAGGCCCAACAGGTCCCGGAGGTGGAGTAGGTCCCACAGGTCCACTAGGACCAACAGGTGGTGCAGGTCCAACAGGTCCAGGCGGTGGTGCAGGTCCTCAAGGTCCAACAGGTCCAGGCGGTGCAGCAGGTCCAACAGGTCCAGGCGGTGCAGCAGGTCCAACAGGTCCTAACGGTCCCACAGGTGGAGCAGGTCCAACAGGCCCAGGCGGTGGAGCAGGTCCCCAAGGCCCAACAGGTCCAGGCGGTGGAGTAGGTCCAACAGGTCCATTAGGTCCAACAGGTGTTTTAGGCCCAACAGGTCCCGGAGGTGGAGTAGGTCCTACTGGTGGAACAGGCGTACAAGGCCCAACAGGTCCTGCAGGTGCACCAGGTGCTACTATTGCCTTCGATACCGTAGAAAATGGCGGAACTCCGAGATCTGATACTCTCAAAAAGTCAACTATTGAAGCAGTAAAAAGTCCCATATTGGCAGGAGATGTATATTGGCACGTTGCAAGTGATAGAGCCTTTAAATATAATGGTAGTGGTACTAGTTTTACTGAATATACCAGAGTAAGTACTCCAGGAAGCAGCGGTAGTATAAAGATGGACGGTATAAATGGTAGAATCGAGGTATATCAAGGAAGTACTCTACGAGTAAGAATCGGTCAGCTGTAAAATTTAAATCTTGACATAATCTAGGGGGTATGCTATAATACCCCCTAAATTTAAAAACTAAATAAAGGTGTTTTCGTGATAAAAATATTAAAAAACTATCTTTCACATGATGAATCGTGGAATTTAGCTTGTGCTGCTGATGGCACTCCTGCTCACTGGTGGAGCAAGGCTATTAAGCATAATAAAACTGCTAAACCTATAATGATGAATAACAATATCGGTGGGTATAGGCAGGAGTATGGAGCTTCTCATCATATTACAAACAGTGTTAACTCTAATGACTTTACTTATAAATTTAGTCGAAGTACTAATCATGTCAAAGGTTGTGGCTGTTGGGAGTGCACCTTTAAAAAAGAAGTACTAGAGTCTGAAAAATTCAAAGATGTTATACGAAAAAATACAAGCCTAGAAAATCCTGTTTTATACGAAACGTTCACTTCCGCATACTATCCTGGAGACTTTTTGGGTAGACACACCGATGAGAAAAGAGGTGTTGCATTTATATTCAATCTTTCTTGGGATTGGAAACCTGAATACGGAGGAATTCTAAACATAGAAAATGGAGATACTTGGACTAGTTATGTTCCTGGTTGGGGAGATTTAGTACTGTTAGAACTAGGAGAAACAGGTAAGTTACACTTTGTAAGTGAAGTATCCTCTTTTGCTCCTCGCCCTAGATTAGCAATTTCTGGGTGGTACAATGATGCCGAAAGTTAATCTATGTGCAACACGTTTTAGAAAGCTAAGGAATAACTGGGCAACAATTTATTTAGATATAATTAAAGCATTTGATGAACTAGGGTATGATGTTAGAAAGAGTCAGTTTATAGATCTTCCAGACACCCCCGAATACGTGTCGGAAGAAATAGTAGACTCTTCCGAAGATGTTTATCTTTATAATCATGTTACTATTAATTGGTTAAAAGAAAATAAAGCACACCTAGGTAGGAAAACTTTAATTGTAAAGCCTACAGGCCCTACACATAAGTACTTTACGATAGATACTCAAGGATATGGACCTTGTTCCTCTATAGCATATGAAAAACCTGCATATGAAGGTACAGAAACGGAAGAATTTTTTAATACCACTGTTAAAGATATAATATCTCAGAAACTTAACAAGTGGAGTGATAGGGAAGATATTAAGCTTACCGAGAAAGCTCCTTATATTCCTGAAAACCATATTTTAGTACTAGGTCAAATGCCTGGGGATGAAACAGTTACACAGATGTCTTTTGGCAGTCACTTCAATAAACTAGTCAGTATAGTAAATAAATTAGAAAAAACTGTATCAGACCCTATTGTAATTAAACTACATCCTACTTTCAAAATAGAAACATCAAAAATAAAAGACTGGGAATCATTATATTTACCTCAAGTTGATAACTTTATCAGCAAGGGACATACTGTAATTATAGCAGGAGTCAGTATGCATGATGTGCTTCCTAAAACAAAAGTAGCTATACTGGAAAACAGTACAGCAGGTATAGAGTGTTTTTTACACGAAGTACCTATTATTTCGTACGGGTTCCCTGAGTACCACTGGGAAACCAAAGACTTAAGACATCTAGACCTATTGCCGGAGTATGTTAATGATTTAAGTTGGTGGAACAGAAAAAAGGCCAGAGAATGGGCCGCTTGGTATAGTACAAAGTATCAATGTTACGACTACCCATCAACTTTGGCTCGTATTAAACAATTACTGCTATAATACCACCAAAAAAATAATTCTTGACATAACACCCCAAGTTAGCTATAATTCTGTAATGGAGGAAATCAAATGAGTGCAGCCCGCTACAACCTAGTTATTGACCAAGGTTCCGACTTTGCCATTAACTTTACAGTCAAAGAAGATGGATCAGCTAAAGACCTGACAGGCTACTCTGCGCGTGCTCAAATGAGAACTTCAAAGACAGCTACCTCTGTTACAGCTAATTTTACTTGTAACATAGCCAATCCTTCCAATGGAACAATAACGCTATCCTTAGCAAATTCAGTGAGTACTCCTCTAGTAGCCGGAACATATGTTTACGATTTAGAGATTTTCACTGCTAATAATGCGTCAGTAACAAGAATTATACAAGGTACTGTAGATTTGACTCAGGAGGTTACTCGATAATGGCGATTACAATTACGGCAACACCAGTACAAAATGGCGTAGAAGTTACAGAGGAAACAACAACTATTACAGCAGCAGGTATAGCTATTGCTAGTACCGTTGCATCTGCTATGGGTATTTCTTCAGTTTCCGGTTTATCCGCTAGTAATGTACAGGACGCTCTAGAAGAATTAGCAGGACAAAATTTTTCACAAGCAAACACACCAACAGGGTCTCAAGTCAACGAAGGGGACACATGGTACGATACGGACGACAATCAATATAAAATATATCGCGAAACAAGCAGCGGAGTATTCCAGTGGGTACCTATAATTGTAGGTTCAGCTGACGATGATTCAGACACGCTTGACGCAGGAGCCTTTTAAGGCTAATCCCGGAGACTTTAAATGGCTCAAACAATTCAAATCAAACGTAGTACAAGTACTACAACTCCCTCAAGCCTTTCGGCAGGTGAACTAGCTTATTCAGGCAAGTCGGATAGTAATAAGCTATTTATAGGACATCCTGATGGCACTACAGGTCCTGTTGCTATTGGTGGTCAATACTACACAGGCGTCATTGATGGTGCGGCAAGTGCGAATACTGCAGGTAAGCTTGTAGTACGAGATGGTTCAGGAAATTTCTCAGCAGGTACAATCACAGCAGCTTTAACAGGTAATGTAACTGGTACAGTTAGTGATGTTAGTAACCACGACACCGATGATATAACTGAAGGCTCAACCAACCTTTATCATACAACTGCTAGAGCACGAGGTGCTATTAGTGTAAGTGGTGATTTAAGTTATAATTCATCAACAGGTGTTCTTTCTTTCTCTCAGGCGGCATCAGCTGTAACAAGTGTTAACAGCGCAACCGGAGCAGTAACCCTAGGTACGGATAATATTAGTGAAGGTTCAAGCAATCTTTATTTTACAAATGCTCGAGTGGATACTCGAGTTGATACTATTCTTAAGCACGCTGGGCATGGTAATATTACTGTTGCAGACGGAGCTGACGGCAAACTAGTCCTTACTGCAGCCGCACAGTATGCAGACAGCGATGCTCGAGGAGCAATCTCTGTTACAGATTCAGGCGGAGACGGTTCTTTAGCTTACAATAACTCTACTGGTGTAATTACTTATACAGGCCCAAGTGCTAGTGAAGTACGTGCACATATCTCTGCGGGTACTGGTGTTGGTGTATCAAACGGAGCAATCTCTATCGGTCAGGCAGTTGCTACCAACTCTAACGTAACATTCAATAATGTAACAGTAGATGGTGTTTTAACCTCTGACGACATTACTTCTACAAATATCTCGGTTGCTGGTAATGCTACAATTACAGGCAATCTTACAGTTGAAGGTACGACAACTACTGTTGATTCTACTACTGTTGCCATTGGTGATAACATCATGGTACTTAACAAGGATGAGACAGGTACTCCTTCTGCAAATGCTGGTATCGAAGTTGAACGAGGAACTGCGACAAATGTATCGCTTCTTTGGAATGAAACAAACGATAACTGGACTGTAAGCGATGGAAGTGCAACTTCCGTACTATTAACTGCCGCAAATTTCAACTCTGTTTATACAGGAACTATTGATGGCGGATCATTCTAAATAAAACCGAATCTCTAGCGTACATACGCAGATTATAGGAGAGCCAAATGGCACAAACGATTAAACTAAAGCGTTCGTCTACAGCGGGCGCTGTTCCTACTCACTCACAACTAGCATTAGGTGAAGTTGCTATCAATACTGCGGATGGTCGTATGTATATGAAAGACGGAGCCAACTCTATTGTCTGGGTGAATAAAACTTCTGAAATTACAGGAACCACTCCTCAAGCATCGGACGGAACGGATAAGCCCGTAGGTTATGTTTGGTATGTAGTCTAAGATGGCTATTAAGGTTTGGAATGGTTCCGCAGTACAAGAACCAGAGCAAATAGTAGTTAAAGCTGCAGCGGGAACGTTGCGGTTTGTAAACTATGTCGTACAGAAAGTTACAGATGGAAGTCTGAGCACTGTATGGAATGCTATTTATAATACTTCTAGAAGCACCCAAACTTCTGCCAGCACATCTACCGCATTTACTACTACTTTTGCAACAAGTAGAACAACTGCTTTTGGTACTACTACCTCTTTCGATACAAATACTACAACTTCTCGTAGTACTACTAGTACCTACACTACTAATTACGATACTTCCAACGCTACTTCTAGAAGCACTACTACTGCGTTTACCACTACTTTTGCAACTTCAAAAAGTACAACTACTACTTATGTCAGTACGTATGACACAAGCAGAGGTACAACAGTAAGTACTACTACCACGTTTAATACCACGTTTGGGACAAGTAAAGCTACTACAACTGCCTATACTACTACCTTTAACACAGCTACAAGTAAGGCAACTACTACCGCATTTACTACTACTTTTGCTACTAGCAGAGGTACTACGAAAGCGACTACAACTGCATTTACTACCACATTTGCTACTAGTGCTACAACTAATACTGTATTTACTACGACTTTTAATACCACAACTACAAAGTCGACTGTCACAGACTATACTACCACGTATAATACTAGTAAAACTACTATTGTAAACACTACTACTACTTATACGACTAATTTTGATACTACTAAAAGTACAACTACCACTTTCAATACAAGTATTGGAACAGGAACTAGTAGGTCTACTACCACTACTTATACAACTACGTATAATACTTCGCGTGCCACAACTGTAGCAACCACTACCAATTATACTACCACATTTAATACTAGTAGAACTACGACTATTTCTACTACTACCACTTTTAATACTGCAACAAGCCGCAGTACTACTACCACGTATACTACTACATATAATACCTCTAGAGGTACTAGTAGGTCTACAGATGTAACTACCACTACTACTTTTAACACAGCTAGAAGCACTTCTAGAGATACTACGAGTGTATTTAATACTCAGACTTCAAGAGGCACTAGCAAAGATACAACTACAGTTTATAATACTAGCCGAGGCACAAGTCGGGGTACTAGCAGAAGTACTACAACTACTTTCTTAACTGGAACCACTCGTAGTACAACTACCGTATTTAATACAAATACATCGAAGAGTACAAGTAGGAGCACTACTTCTGTCTATGACACAAGTAGAGGAACTTCTCGTGTAACCAGTAAAGGTACAACTACTGTATTTAATACTGCTACCACAAGGGGTACAACGACCACGTTTGCAACAAGTAGAAGCACTAATAGAATTACAGATAAAAGTACTACTACTGCTTTTGCTACAGGTACCAGTAGAGGCACAACTACAGCCTTTAATACTACTACAACATTTACGACTAGTAAAGGTACAACTACTACTTTTACAACTTCTAGGGCTACTGGTACGAGTAGAGGGACAACTACAGCCTTTAATACTACTACTAGCAAGGCTACTACAACTGCGTTTGGTACAACTACTACTTTTGGAACCTCAAGAGGTACTACTACTGCTTACACAACTAGCACTGCTTTTTTGACAAGCAAAGGTACAACCACATCCTTTAGCACAACTACTACCTTTACTACCAGTAAAGGTACGACTACCTCTTTCACAACGACAACTAGCAGAACTACCAACACTAGTCGTACTACTACTTTCACAACAACTACTTCTAGGTCTACAGGAGAATCAAGAGGCACAACTACTTCTTTCGGAACAACAACCACAAGAGGTACAGCAGAGTCCAGAAGCACCACTACCACTTTCAATACAAGCAGAGGAACTACTTTTGGTACTACTACTACGTTTGGTACTACCACTTCGAGAGGTACAGGTGAATCAAGAGGCACTACTACTAGTTTCGCTACGAGCAGAGGAACTACTTTCGGTACTACTACTACGTTTGGCACTACTACTTCGAGAGGGACTAACACTAGTCGTACTACTACTTTCGGAACAACTACTGCCTATAGTACTACTACTGCGTACAGCACTAGCACTACGTTTGCCACAAGCCGTACTACTACTCTGGGAACTAGTCGCACTACACAAACAGGACTAGGAACTAGCAGAGGTACTAGCAGGCATACAGCTACCGAGTTCCAAACTATCGTTGACAGTAGCAGTAGTCGTACAACTACATTTTTGGCTCAAACGAATATACATACTTTTTACGTTACTTACTACTATAGTAGAGGTTACAAGAGTCGTAGCACTTATCGTGTTACTCAGTATTGGGAAACTACATCTCAAACTACTACGTTCTCTGTGAGAACTTACTCTAATACCGGTACAAACACGGTTACCTCATATACTACTTATTGGACTACCTATTTCGGAACTGTTACTGGTTTCAATACGGGCAGAACTACTACGTTTGGCACGAGCCGTAGTACGGCAGAATCTCGTAGTACAGGAGAGTCCAGATCTACTGCTACAAGTCGTACTACTACGTTTGGTACTACTACGTCGTTCGGTACAGCTACTAGTCGTACTACGCAAACCTCTAGAACTACTACGTTTGGTACTAGCAGAGGTACTACTACTGCATATACTACAACCACCTCTTTTGGCACAGCTACAAACCGTACTACGCAAACCTCTCGAACTACTACTTTTGGTACCAATCGGAGCACGACTACTGCATATACTACAACTACTGCATTTGTTACAGGTACGAGCAGAGGAACAACTACTGCCTATAGCACTACTACGTCTTTTGGCACTGCTACAAGCCGTACTACTACTTTTGGCACAACTACCGCTTTCGGAACAGGAACTAGTAGAGGAACCACTACCGTTTATAATACGAATCGAGGAACAGGTACTAGCAGAGGGACAACAACTACTTACACTACTTCTCGGGGTACTGGTACGAGCAGAGGAACTACCACTGCTTTTGCCACAAGTAGAGGAACAGGTACTAGTAGAAGTACCACGACTGCTTTTGCTACAGGTACGAGCAGAGGAACAACTACTGCGTTTAATACAACAACTGCTTTTTTGACCTCAAAAAGCACCACCACAGTTTATAATACGAACCGAGCAACGGGTACTAGTAGAGGGACAACCACCTCATTCAATACAACAACTAGTCGTAGTACTACTAGTACATATACTACTACGTTTACGACTACATTTGCGACTAACAGAAGTACTACTACAACGTTTAATACGGCAACAAGTAAGAGTACGACTACTACGTATACAACTGCGTTTTCCACAATATTTAATACTAGTAAAAGTACTACGACTACTTTTACAACAACTTTCCTTACTTCTACAAGTAGGGCGACTACTAGTGCTTTTAACACAAATACTACTTTGAGCACTACTACTGCGTACACTACGTCATTCACTACTACATTTAATACTAGTAAAAGTACAACTACTGCCTTTACTACTACGTTTGCGACCGCAACAAGTAAGACGACTTCTACAACATTTACAACTACTTTTAATACTAGCAAGTCTACAGTGTCTACATATACTACGGCATTTACAACGACTTTTGGAACGAGCAATATAACTAGTAAAGCCACAACGACTACATTTAATACGGCCACGAGCAAGAGCACTACTAGTACATTTACCACGACCTTTGCAACAAGTAGAGGAACGAGTCATAGTACTACCAGTGCTTACACTACTACTTTTGCAACTAATAATATTACAAGTAAAAGTACTACTACCGCTTTTGTAACGACAACTGTATTTAGTACTAGTAAAAGTACTACTACTACTTTCGGAACTAGCAGAATTACTACTAACGAAACAGGGTGCGCTTACACAACAACATTCAATACTAGTAATGTTACTACTAAGTCGACTACTACCGCGTATTCGACAGCTACTTCTCGTACTACAAACTTTGATACTACCACTGTATTTGACAGCAGTAGGGGTACCAGCCGTAGTACAACGAGTGCTTACACTACTACTTTCGATACATCTGACGGCACCTCTAGGAGTACTACCTCTGTATTTAATACTGCTACAAACAGAGGAACTACTAAAAGTACTACTACTGCCTTTGATACTACGGCTTCTACTAGTAGAACAACTTCTAGTGCATTTGTAACCGTATTTAATACAAATATTACTACGCAAAAGTCAACTACTACTACTTTCGATACTTCGGATACTACAAGTAGAAGTAGTACCACAGCGTTTACTACAGTGTTTAATACTTCTAACATAACTACTGTAAGTACGACTACTGCATTTTCTACAATATATGGAACTGCAAGAACTACCACGACCTCTCGTACCACTACGTTCGATACGTCTAAAGGTACTTCGAGGTCTACAACCACTACGTTCGGAACAAATACAGTTGTTTACGAGCGTGTCACAAGCACAGGTGTAGAAACAGAAGTTTCTTCTGCATCTGCACACAACTCACGATATTGGGATGGATCACAATGGACGGAATAACCGTTGAAGAATTAAATCATAAATTAGAAACAACATTAGAAATCGTCATGGAGCACTTCGTAGAAATGGAAGAGCGCATGGAAGACCTAGAAGCCGACATAGAGGCTTTGCAAGATGCCCCTTAAAAAGCTAGCAGATAACGAAGAGCTAGGAAATGCTGCGGCACACTTTTTCAAGTCTGGGAATATAATGCGCTCAGATGAAAATGATGAAGTTGCTAAGCTAAGACACCTACTACCTAAAACCGGTAACTGGTTTACTCCTCTGGAGTATGATATATGGTATGATATAGACGAAGAAAATATTTTAGGTTATACATATACTGATGTATTTTCCAAGTGTTTAATGCTCAGGGTTGCCTGTGTAGAAAAATGCCATCGCACTATGGAACTAGCTGCTAGAGAACCTGTTACTAAGGAAGGTATGGCTATTTTTAATGAATTAAAAAATAATAGTCAGGATAAGTATAAACTTAGCAAAAGAAAACAGAAAAAACATAAATTTGTTATTTTCCTTCCTGGTACTAATATCTTGGACAAGGTTCTGGACTTTGAAAAGACAAAAAGAGCTGTAGCACAGGGAGCAGTACTTAAGTGCCACCCACTAACCGCTCCTGGAATGGTAGCATACTTAAAGTCTGAGTTCGGAAGAGACAAGGTACTAGCAAAGAAGTTATCTGGTCATAGACTACTAGAAGAAGCAGATATTGTGGGATGCTGCGCTAATTCCGAGATGGGTATCTTAGCACTTACAAAAGGAAAGGCATTATATTTGTTTGACAAACCAGATTCTCCCTACACCACGTATAAATCTATTTATAGAGCAATAATGGTAGATGAAACTCCCAGTATAGAAAAACTTCAAAGACTATTATCTGCTAAGTATTCAGGTTTAGTCCCTTATTTTATAGACAACCCGCAAGAACGCATAGACTACTTTTTTAATTTTTGGAAATCAACGCCCCATGTTCTATCTCGTATTAAACAAAAATAATTTCACTTCTCTCACCGTAGATTCTATAAAAAAGAATATGCCAGACGCAGAGTATAAAGTCGTAGACCTAGAAGAAGGCGGTCGACTACCTACAGCTTTTAAACATGCCAAAGGCTTAACTATGGTTGTAACAGGTGGAATAATTCTTAACATAAAAGAAGGCGACCTACCTCCTGATGAAAAGCTAGAGAAACACCACCTCGCTATGAGCAGGGAAGCTGTTTTCTCTGATCACCCTAAATGGAGAACAAACTATAATCTTATAAAGAGTCGCTTACATGACGGGGTTGTAGATATGTCTATTTTTATTATTAATCCTAATAAGTGGAAAAAGGTACCTACATCTGATAGTAACTTTCTATTGGGTAAAAAAATTCTTTATATGCCTAGATATATGAACCATAGAGACGACCCTACACTAGGTACGTGTATGGGTGGTAGAGATATATTATCCTATGCCGCTCTAGGTCATGATGCACCTGTATTGAATTATCTTACTCACTTATATTCTGGGAATGCTAGTGTTAGAGAGACTTTTGGATGTTGTTTTGATAGGCTGTTACCGTATGTAGATAATTTGCCTGAAAAAGAGAGAAAGGTAGTCGAAAGACTTGGCAATCTTACGAAATTGAGAGTAGGTAAGTTAAGACAGATGTTTGCAGACATACAAAAAAGCCCCGATTAAGGGGCTTCGTTGTTTATGGATGTATGGGAAAGTTAATCTGTTTTCCTAGCATATCTGCTATTTCTTCGACTTGTTCCTCAGTAGCCCATAATACTCCTAGATTAAACTGAATAACTCCAGGTTTAGTATTTTGGCGAGTACAAATGTTTTCAAAAGCTAGAGTGTACTTACAGATTATAAAGGGAAGGTCAGTTATAATATTTCCTTCATCTATGTTTACTCGTATATCTGTTACACCGTCTCTATTAAAGAGCTGTACTTCAGGACTTTCTTCATTAACATACAGTGCCTCATCTTTAGCTGCTGCTCTACTAAACTCTGAATTACCAAAGTTAGGAAAAGAGCCTGTAATATCTGGGAACCATATATTGCTTCCAAAGTTTTCTACTCTACTATTTTGCTCTACGTTATTCTTTGCGAAATCGTCGAGCATACCCATATAACTTAACTCGCTTGAAAAGCGAAAGTCTTGTTCTTGTTGCTGTTCACTCATTTGTTTATTCCTTATACGATCTCACAAGCACCGCCAACACAGGCAAGTTCTTGAGATCCAGTTGTGTTATCTTCTTTCTCAAACTGAGCCAAATCTTCCCAGTTTACATTTTGTGGCATTTCATCCACTAGCTTTTTATACTCTTCTTCGTCAATATCTTCGTAGGGAGCTTGTTGATAAGTGTGATCACTTGTTGGAAGCAAACTAATGCCAGAACATAGATCAAAGTTATCCCAAATCCATTGTGCTACTTGAAGATACTCGCTATCAGTGTAGTACACAGTTACACTTGGCTTATGTTCGCACCAGTGATTCTGATAAGCTTTCCATAATCTTAGCTGATGCATTGCACCTACTTCTGCTACACAAGTACTTGCTTCTGGAGACTTTACAGGAAAGCTAAAGACTACAGATGTTGGAGACATTACATCTTGTTCCATTGGGAATCCTGCTTGCTCCATATAGAGTGCAAGTGGATCTTTTTTGTCCGAACGTACTCGGCGGATGTAATGCTTACTAAAGCGAGGATGTATGCCGGAAGCACTGTCAACAAGCTGAGAAACAGTACCGCTAGGCTTAACACACGTAATAGCTGCAGACTGTGCAACGCCAAGCTTCTCAGCCCATTCTTTATTTGTTTCAATACTAACATCTCTCATTTCCTCTAGCCACTGAGCTAGGATGTCGGAGTCAGGGTTACCAAGAATTTCGTGGTCCATGATACCTGTAAGACTTACGCCCAACAATGCCTCTTCTTCAGTGTTACGCTTCCAACGCACCCGTAGATACCTAAAGTCTGTAAGAGTTGACTGTAGCGTACCAATGATTGTTGCTTTGCGTACTTTTTCTTTTAATGTTTCTAACGTGTCGTCTGCTCGTACAACTACTTCTGACAAGTTACAAAACTCGTTGCTTCGTAGAATAATCTCAGAACAAGGATTAGTACCGAAATCCTGTTCGTGATCTCTACGTCCGTTACGTGCTGCAATCTTCTGTGCCGCTACACGACTGAACAATCCACGCTCACCAGATTTAGACTCATATAGATTCTTCATCTCGGTTAAAAACGCTTCGAAGTCAGGCTTCTCTGTATATGCCACAGAATTATTTGCTAGACGACGCTGTCCTTGATCTACCCACCACTGACCTGACTTAGCTTTTGACATACGTTGGTCTGACAGATTAGACAAACTAATCAGAGCAGATCTACGAACGCCACCAACTACTACAATATCAGCAATCTTACAGCAGACATCATGACACTCAATACTTGTGAGTTTACGTCCTTTTGCTTTCTGGAATATCTCCACACAGAAACGGAACAGATCTTGCAAAGGCTCTGGGCCACTTGCTCGACCACCAAAAGTCTTAAGTCTAGCACCGGCTGGACGTACTCGGCTCATGTCCCACTGAGGTAATTTACCTGCGTATAGCATAGCAATCAACTCTCGGAAAGCACTCGCCCATCCTAGCTTACTATCACTTACTACGATTGTAGAGTTTGTTTTGTGGAATGTTTCTGCTACTTCTGGTAGCTTATTGATGAAGTTACGCTCTACACTAAAACCTACACCTGTTCCACACATCAATACATACATTAGCTCGTCAAAAGCTCGTGGATGGTCAATATGTAAGTAACTACAGTTAAAACCTGCTACGTTATCACGTTTCAAGGCTTCGCCTGCTGTCATCATACAACGCATAGAAGGCATAACTTCTAGCGCATGAATGGCATCCCAGATCTCTTGTCCGCTTTCATCGTCTAACTGTTCTCTTTCTTTAAAGAAATCAACATAACGACTGCATGTTTCTTCCCACGTCTCACGACGTCCTTCTTCCTCTAGCCAACGGGCGTACCTACTCTTATGAATAAAACTTTGATACTGATCCATTATACCATTCTCTCCTCAATATTGGACACATTGTCCTTGCCTATTGCGTCATCGCAATATGTTACTAAATCCATCAACTCGTAGTTCTTTAAAAGTACTTCTGCGTTTTCATTCAATTCTTGTATGTACTTGTATTTTCCATCAATAGGTATACAATCATAAATTGACATGGCATCGCCATACTGTTCTATAAGCTGTTGTGCTCTTTTCGGCCCTATGCCGTTAATACCTGGAACATTATCACCTTTATCGCCTGTTAGACACTTAAAAGAGATATACTCCTCAGGTTTAACTTCATAGTGTTCATGCCAGTTATCTATTGTTACCTCTTTTCGAGTAACGTAAGAAAATCTACTTACACCGTCCTGAATCAATAAGTCCCAGTCTCGGTCACTAGATACTAACCAGATATTTTCTAATCCGTAATCTTTTCTACGCTTTACGAGGTGGGCAGCAAGATCATCTGCCTCTACACCTTTGTAGCGAAGAACTTCAAAGCTCTCTGATAGTAATTCTAATGTTTCTTCGTACTCTTCAAAAAAGTCAATAAATGCTTGCTTCTCTGCTTCAGTTTGTTCGGCATACTTATCTTTTCGATTCTGTTTGTACTCTGGTAATATCTCTTTTCGATAACTCGATGACCCCCAATCTGCTGTGATAATAACTTTACCACAGTTGTAGGATGTTGCTAGAGATTTTACTGTTTCTACATACTGCTCACGAAAATCTGTTCTGCCTTGATGTTTCCACCGAAAAGCTAAGTTTAGTGCATCTACTACTAGTACACCATCTTGGTTACGTTCGTTAAAATTAAAAGCCACCTATAAACTCCGTCTTTTCTGATTCCAACCAATCATCCGCGAGTAGTACATAACAGTTTAGAAAACGAATATACAAATACTCTATAGTGTTCTCTGGTTTGTTCTCTGTTACTACAAATACTTTAGATCGGTCATATTTAAAGAATAACAAGGGCTTTTGATCGCCACCTGCTGCTTGTATTACAATCTTCTTCCACCATCTGATAATGTTATTTGTTTTCGGTTGTGTGAATATCTTATCAGTCAGCGGTGAATCTTTGTAATTTTTTACCTCTATACAATAATGATTTCTCTGATTGGGGACATATAAGTCCCCTTTCAGGTACTCAAGAGCGCCAGAGGCAGGCACTCTCTCAAATTTCAGTCCGGTCGCTTCCCTCAGCATGTCCCTCACCAGGTACTCGCCTCTCGCTCCCTTCGCTCTCGAATCTACCATCTTCGTCCTCTTCTTTCTTGGGTTCTGATACTTCCTGACCCCAGTGATTTTGTTGTGCCCACCACATTCTTCTTCTGCCTGCGCTCATTGTTACTCCAATACGCTAGTGTTTCCATCCTTGACTACTTCGATCTTCTCTAAGAGTGGGTGTGACCAACCATGAGAAACTAGATAAGTATTCATATCTTCTCGCAGTAGAACTTCTACTATACGTTCTTTTCCGGCATCATCAAGAACACTAATAACTTCATCTAAGAACAACACATTGATTTTAGACTTTGATATACTACTCATCAATCTACGAATAGCTATCAAAGTAGCAGTATTTACTCTAGCCAACTCGCCAGATGAAAGTGCTAGAATATCTACTACATTACCATTATCAGTAATTTGTACATTTAATTTATCGTTTGATACGACAAACTCTAGTGTAAACCGACCGTCAGAGAGTTCAGCCAAGTACTCATTTGCTAACTCTTCGAGTTCTCCAACTAAGTTTTCAATCTTGTACGCAAGTAAACCGTTTGTACTAAAAGACTTTTTCAGAATATCGAGTTCTGACTCTAGCTTTTGGTTTCCTGCGAGTTTACCATCGTACTCTTCTTGCTGTTCAACGAACTCTGCTGTCTGCTCTTGTATTACTTGAATACGAGTGTTGAGTCTTGTTCGTCTTTCGTTCTCTGCTGCATTTTCTGCCAATTGGGTTCGGGCTTCAGATAATGTACTCTTTAGCTCCGCAATTTTTGAATCCACTTCAGACTCTTCCAATATGTTAGTTGGCAGAGACTTGTCGTACGAGCGGTATAAATCTTCCCACTCTTTTTGCGCTTTTTGATTCTGTTCAAAGATTGCATTATTCGCTTTAATCTTTTGAATCAGAGGGCGAATCTTCATAGCTTTGCCATGAGCTTCATCACGCTTTGTGCGCTCGCCTTCAATCATTGCTTTTTCAGAAGAGACATCAATAGATTGCCCACAAGTAGGACACTCATCAGAAATTTTCTCTAATCTGTCCAGAGTCCGTTGAGCACCCGTAGCGACTGCTTGCAAAGACCCTAACTCTTCTTGTAAATCATCATAAGATTCCCAAGAAACTTTACTAGAAGAGATAGCACCGATGTCTATCCTGTCGAGCATTGTTTTATATTGATTATTCTCTCGAATTTTTTTATTTTTTTCAGAGATATTTTCCTTCTCTGTCATCCAATAACGTAAAGCCTCTTCGTCTTTGGATGTATCAATTTCTAAATCTAACATGGGTAGTATGGATGTATCGGTCAACTTATTTGTTTCTAACCATTTTTCTACTGTTGCAAGTTTCCCTGCTATCGTAGAAGACGTATTCGATACTTCCCGAGATGCAGACTTAAATACTTCGAATAACTCAACGTATTTTTCTAAGTGTAGAAGATCAATAAGAAACTTCTTACGGTTTGCATCTGTAGCAGTTAAAAACTGCAAACTCGCATTAGTATTTTGATACACTAACTGCGAAAAGGTTTTAAAGTCAACTCCGAGAATCTCTTGTAGAGTCTTGTACGTATTCGTAGCTGTGTGGCTAGAGATATCTGTACCATTCTTTTCAAGTTTGACTTTTATATTTGTTTTGCGATTAACGGTGATCTGATAACTATCTTCATCTTTCGTAAAAGACAGAGAGATGTTATAACCATCATCCACATAACGATTAGGAATGTCTGCTTTTTTGATACCCTTAGAGTTCTTGTTATACAGTGCTTCCTCAATGATTAACGGGATGGAGGACTTCCCCATCCCGTTAGTACCAAGGATTTGTGTAACAGTATTGTCGTCTAATTGTAACTCATTACCAGAACCATAACTAAAGCAGTTATCCCATCTCAATGTTTGTAGTGTAATCATTGTATGTTCCTATGATGTCTGGTATTTTATCAGGGTTAATTTCTAGTATGTACGTTAGATACTCTACTAGCTCTTCTTGCACGGACATATCTTTATCCATGATAAGAGATGCCTCTGACTTACGTTTTACTACTTTTTTATCTAGCAATTCTGAGTTCTTTACTCCGGCTAGATCTTGCATATCTCCTTCTACTTCATAGATCGTGTGATCAAAATCAGTAGGAGTCATATCTTCACTACTTGTAACTGTTTTACGAATTAGCTGTGGTAATCTAAACTCTTCCCACATCCAACTCCAGTCCTGTTCGTTAATAAGCAAGTAACCTGTTTTTACTTTACTTCTATGAAAGGAAGTAGTCATAGGACTACCAGGATATACAATATTGCGTTGACAGTTGCTATGGGCGTGTAGGTCGCCTGCAAATACAACAGGGAAGTCTTCAAACAGGTCTAATTCGACTTCGGGTTTAACGTGTGGCGGTATTTCTCCTCTAACGTGAGTGAATAAAGGCCAGCTCGTATCAAAATGATCTATACTACCTTTCTTATGCAAATCTGCGTAAGGCAGGATACTGAAACCTAAGTCATTGTCTACATAGGACACATCTACAATATGAATAAGAGGATTAATATCCCTACTTACTTGCTTTAGCTGAGTAAAGAAAGTCTTATTCTTCTTAGTAGCTTCATGGTTTCCATCATAAATAATAGTTGGAATCTTTACTCCACGAATAAACCTGAAGTAAAGTTCCAACTCTTCCATATTCGGAAGACGATCAAAGAGATCGCCTCCGATTATGTGCATATTACATTCTTTTTCTAGTTCATAGATCTGGTCAAAGAACATTTGATAACGGTTTGTAGCCCACTTTACTGGGACATTCTTCTGCCCCAGCTTGATGTGCCAGTCTGCCGTAAAAAGAATCATCCTACATTGAACTCCGCGTCAAGAGCTTCATCATCAGTCTCGTCACCGTGGTTACGAACTCGATCAAGCAACTCTTTCTGTGCGTCAGGAGTAGGACGAGTCATTACGTCATCCATAGACTTTAGATCAGCAATAGCTTCACGCTCTTCGTCTGTAAGAGCACGAGGCTTGCACTTTAGTGCTTGCAACTGATACTCTACGTTGTAAGGAAGAGGGCCAGTCTTAACTCGCTTGAAACAAATGTCCCAGCCAGTGTCAGGGTCAGTAGGGTCGCCTAGATCTTCTGCAGCAGTAATGATTTGCTCCCACAGCTTCTTCTTGAGGTTTACTACTTTAACTTCACCGTTGTCGATGCACTGAGTAGCGTAGCTCCAGCCACACTTTAGGTCGGGATAGTACTCACGAACCCAGTCTTTTTCGACATTGTTGAATCGCTCAGAGTTTCTATCGAAAGATAGGCACTCCATTGGAATGTTTTTACCGTTCTCGCCATTAATCCAGTAAACATAGCGTGCAAGAATGTCGCCAACTACGCGCATCTTGTTGTCACCATCTTTATACTGAAAAGTTGAGATTGAGGATTTTTGGGCTCCGCCCGTTTGCTTATTGAATGATAATGCCATTAGTGTATAGTCTCCAGTTGGACTTCTTCATAGATGAACGTTATTTCGTCCGGTAATACTATGAGTAGCCTGTTGTCGTTAATTTGTTCTAGAGGCACTGGACAATGCAGTGGATCTAGTGTGGTTTTGTGCGTTGCAAAATACTCCGCTGTACTTCTAAGAGAAGCCAGTGCGTAGTATATGCAAAGTTCTTTTTGTGTGTACTTATAAGAATTGTAAAGAAGCATTTCTCCATGAAGAAGAAAGCAGTCGCCTGTAAAGTCTTTATGAGAATATTTATAGATAGGGTCATACTTGTTACGAGGGATTTGACTCTTTACGAGCATTTCCATTATCGTGTTACAAGTAGCAATATTTCCTTGCGCCGTATCAAAAACCTTCTTCCAATCAAATAAGAGCACTATTATACTTCCTTTTTACCATTTTGTCAAGAATTATTTTTTTAAAGGTACTTCATATTCCAACCCTGCTTCATATAGAACCCGACACGATTGGAGGCTTGTTTTCGAGCCGTATTTCCTTTCAGGTGTATATCTATAATAACAGGGTCGATTTTACCTTCCTTTTTCCGAATCACTCGTCCACAAAGCTGTGTCAGTAGTGGTTCATTATTTACGGGCGTTGCCAGTATAAGACAGCTAAGTGTGTCTACTGATATGCCCTCTGAGAAGATAGCCTGTGTCCCGTACAGAACATTAGCATCCCCGTAGAGTATTTCTTCTACGAGTGTTTCTCTATCTTCATGCGATACTTCGCCAGTAACGCATATTGATTTGTCTCCTGTAAGCTCGGAACAAGCCTTCAGAAAGCTCACTCTATCACTTACTACTAAGACTTTATGCCCCTTTGCAGCGTAGGCTGCCGCAAGCATTGCTATTGTATGTCTATACTCTTCATCATTTGCTAGCTTTGTGACTCTGTTAGCCCAGGGGATTCTAGCTCCATCCATGAATCGTATTTCTGACGGTACAATGTGTACTGTAGGGGTCATATAGTTTTCTTTAGGTGGCTTGAAAAGAGTATTACCAAAGTAATCTCTGAATACAACGTGTTTTCCATCCTTTCTTTCTATAGTACCCGATAGACCTATCTTATATCTACAGTAATTTGTATCTAAAATTTTACTAAAGGTCGGACTACTAACATGATGCATCTCATCTAGTATAACAGTCCCAAACTCTTTGCGAATCTTGTCTACATTTCGGTATAAAGTCTGAGTATTCCCAATCACGATAGGAGCATCAAGATCAAATTGACCACTGCCTATGATGCCTGGCTTAAATCCATAGACTTTCTCTACTTCTTTTGCCCACTGATTACGCAGAGGGACAGTGTGAGTAACAACAAGTGTTTTCTGTCCAAGTTTACCAGCGATAGCTAAACCTGTAAATGTCTTACCCCAACTGACCCATGCGTTAATTATACTATTATCTTCGATTTCGTCATAAACCGCTTGCTGGCTTGGTCGTAAGTCAAACTTAAACTTAGGAAAGTCTACAGGCTTATTTACACGCCTATCGACTATTTCGTAATTTGATGGTATCAAATCCGTACGACCTATTGGTAATGAGACTAACCCATTACGAATAATGCCCATATTCTTAATCACCTCAGGTGGATCAAGAGGATTGTGCGTAGGAATAGTATAGGTGAGCTCTTTGTCGATTCTCTCCTGTACTTCTTCGGTACAATCCATGTATATTCTGTGGCTTATGACTGCTTTCATAGGTCTAGTTCATTCTTTGCGATAATATATGATTTTACGAATTCAGATCTGACAATATCTTCTACCTCAAACTCGATAAAAGTGAACAAATCCATGCGTTTTAGAACTTGGAAGAAGTCTTTAAGGCCGTTTGCCCTAAGATCTGCCTGTCTAAAGTCTCCACAAAATACAATTCTACAGTTCTCACCCATACGAGTGATAATAGAATCTAGCTCATGAAAAGACATATTTTGGCACTCATCAATAAGAATAACTGCATCTCTGAGTGTAATTCCTCGTATAAATGAAGTAGTCATAAACTCTACTAAGTTTTTCTGTTTCAGTATTTCGTAGGCATCGCCTCTACCGAACAGATCATTAGCAATATCTTTATAAGGCTCTTCATAAACAGAGGCTTTCTCCTTCTCTGTACCGGGTAAGAATCCAATGTCTCTTGTAGGTACAGCACTTCGTATAATTACTAGCTTTTGAAAGGCTCCTTTTGCCATATCATCGTATGCTAGGTACGAGGATATAAACGTCTTACCTGTACCTGCAAGTCCATGCAGAACAAGGTGTTTGTTAGATTCAAATGCTTTTAGCTGGTTACGTGTTAAAGGTTCTATTTCTTGCAGTTCAAAGTTGACTCCTGCAAGAGTTTTTCTTCGTTTTCCCATATTATACTTTCTTTCTGGTATCTTTGAGTTTCGTTTCCGAGTACTCATACAGCACCCACGGTAATCCATGTAAGTGCAAAACCCCTGCCCAAAGCATTCCATCTTCAGGAGGGCGTGGAACGGTAAAAGGAGTGTTATGTCCTTGTACCCATACAAGTGAAGCTACGTCTTTCTTCTCCACTCTTTTAATTCTCAAGTACTTTAGTTGTGCAAAGCGTGTTTTTTCGTACACAAAAGGTTTCCCTACGTTATCTATAAAGTACTTAGTACCTTGTTTTAATACTCCATTGTACGAAGTAATCATCTTTTTTAGAGGAAGAATGTTCTTATGAGCTGTTTGCATACGCCTGGCTCCAAGAGTTCTGCCTTCTTTATTTCTATCATCTACTATCTTATCTTCAAGAAAAAGGAGTCCATCATGCAACTCCCAATTTCCTGAAGGTAATAAAAATACAGGGTATTCTATAGTAGAGCGTATACTACGATATGTAATCACCATATTTCTTCTCGAACTTTCCGCCTGAGTAATCTTCGTGAACAATCTCAAAGTCACAACCTACTGGAGCACCAGGTATAGAGATACCTCTGTCCATTTGTATGTAGTTTGCTAGTTTTTCCATGTATTCCTCGACTTCATCCTCTGGTACTTCTGCTAGAATGGAATCGTGTACTAGTGCGAAGATACGAGCCTTCTTACCGTTTGCTTTGATCCATTCATTCATGTCTATTGCCCCGAGAAGGTTAATATCACTAGCAGCAGACTGCACCAGAAAGTTAAGACCAGACCTAACGCTATGACTCTGGATGCCTTTGTCTGTCGATGCGACATTTGGTAATCTCCTTTTTCTTCCGAAGAAGCTGTAAATGAAACCATTCTGTTGAATGAACTTTTGATTCTCTTCAATCCATGATTTTAACTTATGGAACTCTTTAAAGTAATCATCAATTACTTCTTGAGCTTCGTTTCTAGTGAAAGGTTTACCACTGTCTTTTGTGACTTGCTCACTAATCTTGTTTGCTCCTGCACCGTACATGATACCGAAGGTTACGGCTTTAGCCGCCTGACGTTGCATACTGTATAATTCTGCTACTTCACTTACTTCGCAGGGTAGCTTAAATACTTTATGTGCGATCGCACTGTGGAAGTTGCCTCCAGACTTAAACACATCCATAAGTGCTTTGTCTTTTGCGAGTACAGCAGCGACATATACCTCTGCTGTGGTCAAATCCATTGCTACAATTTTATGTCCAGGAGCTGCTTTAATACATCCTTTAACAATGGGATTATCTCGGGGTAATTGCTGCATATTAAGCTTACCACTAGAGCTGAGCCGCCCACTAGTTGTGCCGTGAAGGTTAAAACCTGTCCGTAAGCGGCTATCTCTGTCCAACTGCGGAAAGATTTTGTCCAGATAAGTATTTTTAATTTTAGACTTTTGTCGGATAGCAAGGATAAGTCCGGGGACTTCGGATTGCGTCGCCAACTCTTGAAGAACTTCCGCATCTGTTGAATTCGCGCCCGTTCCAGTCTTTTTTCCAGTAGGAGTAAGGCCGATGAAGTCAAATAGTAAACTACGAAGCTGAACAGTACTGTTAGGATTAAAATCTTTTCCATTAATTTTCTCAAATTTACTGATGGCGGGATGCTTGTATAGCTCCGCTACTGCTTCGTCAATCTCGTCTTGCATGAGAGATTGAGACTTCAGCAAACGCTGCTTATCAAACGGTACGCCATTGTCTTGGATGTCCGTCAGAAAACGGCAACCAGGAATTAGTATGTTATCATACACTTTGGCTAGGCGTTTGTTCTGCTTAATCTTTACAAACTTCTCGTAGAGAAGGAAAGTACAAGCAGCATCCATACCAGCGTACAGTTTCATAACGTCAAAAGGAATATCACCCCAGTTGAAGTCGTTTTTGAGAATACCATGCTGCTTACGATAGTTATCAATCCACTCGTACATTGGCTTCTCATAGTCCCCATACTTAGTGTACTTCATAGACAACTGCTTTAGACCGTGAGTACCAGGGTTCTCATCAATCAAGTAGTGTAGAAGCATTGTATCTTCAAAGCTAGGGAATTTGAAGTTAAAGTGGTACTCGAAGAACGCCATATCGAACTTGGCATTGTGAAATACTACTGTTTTCTTGTCGAATAACTCTTGTAATAAACGCTCTGTCTCTTCGTCAAAGCATTCTGTATCTATGTATGCACCCCTATCAGCTTCATAACTAAGACTAATGCCAAGCATATGGCCGTCACGTGGATAAAGTCCGGTTGTCTCCGAGTCAAGAGCAACGTAAGGAAGAGGGGCGTCAATAGCAGCACGTATAAAAGCATTGGCTTCCTCTGTATCTTGTATACCCCAAGCATTGTACTCAGTAATTACGGTATCTTGTTTATTGCCGTTAATGTACTCTACAATACTCTGCTTAGAGTCGTCCCATGTGCGCTGTGCTTCGGGCTTGAATGCGAGCATGGCAGGGTTAATGACAGGCAGGAACTTCTCTTCGACTTTCTTGCCAGAATACTCTGTGACCGAATTCACAGAGGTAAAGTACTTGAGTGCATCACTACCGACTAGAATAAGCCAGTCGTAAGCGTCTACATCTATCTCGATGTCGCAGTCTCGTTTAAGTACTTTTTTGATGCCTGGGTCTGAACAGAGTTGATACTGGTCAAACTCAAACTCATCATCGAATTCTTTCTTAAAATTTGTTCTACTTGGTTTAGTTTCTACTAATGCAACTTTAGGCATATAATTTACTCTTTAGTGTTTGTACTGATTTCAGGGGTAATGCACCTGGGTCTGTGTCCTTGAGTGCTACGTTTCTACTGGCTAAGCCTACTCGCTCTGCCATGTCCTTTACTTCTTTTGCCGCAGACTGTCCTGCGTCATCTCCATCAAAGAAAACTACTACTTCTTCTACACCTTGTATCGAAAGCATACGTAACTTATCTTCATTTATATTCTTTGTTCCAAAACAGCATACTGCATTGTCTAGTCCTTTATCATGCAGATTGACCATATCATAGATACCTTCTACAAGTATAACAGAACCCTTTATAGGCTCTACTACAGGGTATAGAGGCATCTTCGCACCCGCAGGCGAGATCATGTACTTGGGTGTACCACCTGTCGTATGGCGACCATTGAAGGCTACAATACGACCAGATATGTCTCGTACTGGAAATACAATCCGACCAATGTGGTCAGGGTCATGATGCTGGAAAGCTTCAAACCTCTTGTATGTTTCAGGTTTAATTTCTCTCCAGTTGCCCAGATATGGGGTAATATTCTTTGGAAAGGACAAACCAACCGACTCAGACCTTTTCTCTCTAATTGTCTTTTTTAGTAATTCTCGTCTTAGTTGTAATTGGTTTGCCTTTTCACCAAAGTGTGTAAAAATGTTTCCCTTATACCCACAGGAAAAGCACTGAAAGATACCAGTGATCTTGTCGATACGCATACTAGGATTCTTATCATCGTGCTCTGGATTGAGACAACGAACGATAGCATCTGCGCCTTTGGGTATAAAATAAACATCTCTTGATGTTAATAGTTCTTCTACTGTCACCTACCGATGTCCTTAATGTTTTCTGTACTGATTACTTGATATGCACCTTTGTTATAGGCAGGTGCAATCGTATACTTACTATCTAACTGTGGCTTTTCTACTAGATCTGTGCAGTGACCTTTGTCCTCAAAAGATGGGTACTCTGGGGTCTCTCTACGATAAGTCTTTGGGGCTTCGTATGCTTTCCACTCAGTAACACGCTTCTTTGCTTTGGGCAAAGGCTTGCGCTTCCTGCCAGAGGGTGTATGTCGTAGACTGCCGAATGTAAGTGCCATATGCTTTATCTCCTTTTAAGTATCCGTATATTATACGCAAAAGAAGATAAAATGTCAAGAAATATTTTTAGATATCATCAATGGATTCGCCAGTTTTGTGCGAGGAATCATCTTTCTCTTTTGGAGTCATAGCAGTTTCAGGGCCAATCTTGAGGCTGTCCCAGTCTACTTGAGAGGTAAAGGATTTCATTGAAGCACTACGCATTTTCACACAGTTGAATGTAATACATTCATCTTCGTGATCCCACGTTTCTAGCGTATAAGCGGCATCTGCCGCATCGAGAATACCTTTAGCGAATCTAGCTTCACCACTAGCATCCGTTTGATAAGGGGAAAATACTGTGCAGTCATACTCCTGAGCCATAGACTTCAAAGCCTTACTCACTTCAATTTGTTCTGTCCAGTCGTATTGTCCACCACGAGATGGTAGACTCGACCGCTTTACCTGATTAATATAGTCAACAATAATGACACCAACATTCAGAGGTCTGACTTTTTTGTCAAGCTCTGCGCGAATCTTGGAGAGAGTAAGTGCAGGGTCATACACTACATCCAACTGCTGAGTCGGGAGAAGCTCGCAGTTGTTTTTAAGTGCTGTGTGCAACTTATTGAAGTCACGATGTTGTCTATACTCCTTCAAGCGGTCTTGTCCATCAACATAACGTGCTGCCCACCAACCTGCTACTTTCTCCCACTCGGCAACACTCAAGTTTTGAGTACGTAAACGAGCAAAGGGAACTTCAGTAGCGATGGAACAACATCTTTGAAGGATAGACCGGCTATCCATTTCAATAGTGAAATACATAGCCGATTTACCAGAGGCATACACTGCGTTAGCAATGTTTGCACAGATAACAGATTTACCAGCACCGCGTCGACCACCAACCATAACAAGATCTCTAGGTGAGAACTGTATTTCGTAGTCGTACTCCTCGTTAAGACCGAGTTTCATGTACTTGGCTAAATCTTCTTCTGGCTCGAACAGTTCAATACGTTGCATACTTTCCTGCGGGTCTTCAAGATCTACTTTATCTTCAACGTCTAGGACGATCTGATGTAAGTGGTTGACGGACTCCTGAGCATTCTCAAATGCAACGGAGTTTTCAACATAATCTTCTAGCGAGTCCAGAATTTCTTTCTGAGTGTATTCGTTCTTCAGATACTCGAGAAGCATCTGAGGGTCTGCATCGACCTCGACTGCTTCTACTGCGTAGAGTTTCTCTCGAGTAGCTGAATCACGAATCTCAAACTTTAGATCTTCAATCGTAGGGACTTTATGAAACTCTTCGCAATGCTTATCAATAATCTTATGCAGACTATGATATTCTGTTGCAAAGTAATGCTTGTGCGCAACACTCCAGGTCTGAAAGTCCTGAAGCTCAAGCACTTGCTTTATGAGCGCACTAGCGATGTTCAATTTTGAAAGTCTCCCGATTTCAAATCTAAAATGTAGGGCAGACCCCGAAGAGTCTACCCTTGAGTGGTACTAAGAAGGATTAAGCTGAAGCTTTTTCTTTCTTAGAAGCGCCATCATAGTCAGCGGCTGAAAGGCCACGACGAGTGAGCATAGTCTTAACGCCTCGGGCGGTCTTACCAATTTGCTCTGCGATAGCTTCGACAGTCTGGCTACCAATGTCAACGATGTCAGCCAAAGGATCTTCCTTAGAGGAACCTTTAGTAACTTCTTGCTTAGGGATAGCGTCAATGTCGCCTGAACGAAGCAAGCTAAGAGCTTTACCACGTACAGAGTTTACTGAACGATCAAGAGCGTCAGCGATAGCTTCTACGAAAGCGCCATCGTTAACCATCTGAACGAAAGTAGCTTCTTCAGCTTCAGAGTACGTGCGTACAGCTTCAACTTTAGGAGCAGGCTTAACGTGTCCAGTTAATTCCATAGACAAAATCTTGCCCTGGATTGACTTAGCTGAGAAAGCGCCATCTTCAAAGTGAGAAGCGATTTCAGCATAAGTGTAAGTGCCGCTGTTGTCAGAAACAAAAGCTGCAAGGGTAGCTTCTTGAGCATCGCTAAATGCGCGTGAAGCACTGGCAGAAGCCAGCTCTACGTCATAGCCCATCTTGCGCAATTTGCTAGAGATAGAACGAGTAGAGGTTTCAAGCTGATCTGCTGCTTCTGCAACAGTTGCTTGGGATACAGGTGATTCATCACCTACAAAATCAGTTAGAGCGGAAGTACGCTCTTCAGTCCACTTGGGTAGTGCCATGATATTATTCTCCAATAAAATCTAAAAGGTTAGTTATGATTTGAACGCCAGCATCTCTGGCTTTCTTAGTTTTAGCAGATTCAATTCCGCTTTCGTTTACTAGGATGGTGACATCCTTAGTCAAGCTCGTCTTGACTGCATAACCAAGCTCTTGTAGTTTGTTATGAGCCTCGGCTTTCGTTTTGTAACTAGTAAGTTTACCACTAATACAAACCGTGCCGTGGGTTATGTTTGTTGTCTGTGTTCTCTCAAACTTGAAGCTAAACGGTAGTAAGGATACTAGATAAAACTCTTCATCCATCCACTTACACACGTTAGCTGTAGCCTTTTCGCCTAGACCAGCTTGGCGGCAAGTATCATAGTCTATGTCTTCGATGTCGATGCAGACTTTTGACAGCTTTTCCGATGCTGATTTACCAATTAAGGGTATGCTAAAAGCAGGTAACAACACATTGAGAGGTGCAGTTCGAGATCTCTGTAACTCATCTACTAACTTGACCGCAAGACGCTCAGAAGAAAGAGCGTGGGCAATGTCATCAAAAGTAAGATTGTATAGTTCCTCAAGGGAGACAATATCCAACTTACGGATTGATGCAGGCCCAAGACCTTTGATCTTCAGTGTCTTGGCAAAGTGCTCGATGAGCTTCAGAGTTTTCTCCCCACAGAGTGGGTTTTTACAATACAGAAGATGATTCACATTCTCTAAAACCGAACTACAGCTAGGGCAGTTTATTGGGGCTTCGATAATGGTCATCTGGATTCCTCTGAAATTGAAATAGTATTATACGCACTTTTAAGGTTTCTGTCAAGAATTATTTTTTTGCAGGTAGCAATCAATCTAACCTCCTGACAATCCGAGGTATGATCTCGCCAGAGCGGATAACCTCTACCTTACAACCTATCTCCAGATCAAGGTCGCGTATGTACTCAATATTGTGCAGAGTTGCTCTCGATACTGTAGCTTCTCCCACGACCACAGGGTCGAGAATAGCCACTGGACTAACAACTCCACTCTTACCCAACTGCCATACTACATCTAACAGCGTGGTCTCCACTCCAGCAACCTGCTCTTTGAGAGCAAAGGCACCTCGTGGGTGTTTAGAAGTGTGACCTAACGCATCGTACTTCATGTTTGACTTCATACGATAAACAATGCCATCCTGGGGATAAGCGTCTGCTTTAAAGCGAGTAACCACGTTTAGACCCATTTTATGCAAGATCTCAAGAGAGCAAGCATAGTTAGAGGCTTGATGTGGTGTTGCATCGTATGCTACAAACACTAAGGGGCGAGTTTTGAACTCAGCAAGATCATTAAGACCAAGCGACCCCGAAGCGAAGTTACGAGAGTTAGGTACACTACTTGGAGCAACAACTTCGCCAGTAACCTGTATAAGACCAGTATCGTTGATCTCAGTAGGAACTAACTGACGCATCTTGTCGGTAATGTCACGACCCTGTAGACCGTCCCCACGAGGGAGAGCGAGTACAAGATTGCCGTCACAGTACAATAAAGACACTGCTGCACCATCCAATTTAGGGGTAGCAATACATTCTTCCACAGGCAGAGGAGCCTCGTTGATGTCAAAGCACTTCTGAAGAGAGTACATTTGATACGCGTGCTTCACAGCATCCGTAACAGTGTAACCCACTTTACTATAGTTGTGCTTATCTGCTAGAAGGTCGAACTCCGCATCAGAGATAGCGGGAGTACCTTCATAGTACAACTGACTCATTCTGTCTAAAAAGTTCTGCATGGTATTCTCCTAAATAAGAAAGTATATTATACGGAACTTAAGCAAGTTTGTCAAGAACTATTTATAGAGATCCTGAATTAGATCTGAAAAATGTTCTTCGATTAAACTTTTAGACTCTGCTAGAGATAGTATCTCTATTAGACCTGCAAACATCTCTCTTGAGTTAGAAAGATCTAAGGGCATTGCTACTCCTTCTGGTGTGGGTTTCCACTCCTCATCAAAGTCCATGTAGTATTTACGCAAGTGCATATACTCTACATCCCTGAACGTATTGATTGTGAGTCTTATCTGTACTTCTTTTACTTTGTCATAATGTATAACACGAGAGTATGCTTCAGGAGCTTGATGTAAATCCATTATCTCCTGCCTTCATTCTTAAGAATGGAAGACAGTGGAACTACACTAGACACGTTGGCAGGTCGTAGTAATCGGTATGAGTCGGTATCCCAGCAGAAGAAAAGAAGAGTGTCGTCAGTTTCCTTGGCTCTATTCTTCTTTTTCTGAATATAGGGAGTTGTGAAGTCTAATGTACAAACATTGTACTTTAGCTTTTTGGAGTGTTCGCTACGATAAGTAATAACGGCATCCCCATAGTCGTGCACTAAACGTGCCAGTTCTTGCTTTTTCACTTTAGCTCCTTGGTAGTAATTCAGCAATCTTTATTGCGAATCTACTTACTGCGAGGTGCTTTTGCTAGATACAAGAATACCCCGCTAGCCGAAACTAGCAGGGTTAGTATTTAACCTTCGTTAATTGCTTGAATTACCTTAGTGAAATACTGAGATGCTTTACCAGTCAGTTTAGCAATGATTTCCTCATCTACTTCTTGACCTGCATCTCCGAGCGCGGCAATGAGTGCTTCTGCAGCTGCTGCTTTAGATACACGAGTACCACCTCCTGTAGTGCCACCGCTAGATTTAGCGGCAGGTGTTTTCTTAACATAAACGCCAGCTTTTGTTAAGATCATACGAACACCGTTAGGTGATTCGTCTAGTTCTTCTGCAATATCTTTTACAATCTCCATACTGGTCTCTGGAGTTGGTTCTGCTTCTTCGTACATTGATACTGCTTGTGCTTTTTTATCGTCGTCCCAAGCCACTTTTCGTGTCCTCTTGTTAGGGTTTTTGTTTCCTGGGCAGTCGCCCAGTGCTTTAAGTTGTTGAGTATAGAATCGGTCGCCCAATGGTATTCTCCTAAATTTGAAATGATATTATACGCGGATTTTAACCATCTTGTCAAGAAGTATTTTTTACAACCTCTCGATTCTTACTCCGTAATCTCGTAAATGTTCGAGCTTACATAGCTCATAGGCAGGAGCATATGCTGAGAACCCTCCTGCGACTACGTTTGAAAAGAAAGTGTCTTCACTATCTACCTTCTGACGAACATAGATAGAGTACGCAGGACAGCCATACTTCTTCTCATAGTCAAAAGGAGTCATACCTTTCTTGCTTGCTAGAAACTCGGGGGTGAGTCTGTTCTTCACTTCTACTGCCGCGTGATAGGTAGCAGACCAAGCAATCTCACCTTCTGCAAAATCATCAGACATACACTCGTCTGGATAGTAGTGAGCCGTTAGTCTTTCGTCTTTTCCTGACGGTCTTTGTGGGACTCCAACTCTTTCAAGAATAGCCCGTACAAAGGATGGACTTCTGAAGAGGGACTTGCTGATATCTGAGATAGTATCTCCTGTGAGGTAGCTTTCGCACGCTTCAGCGATTTCTTCGCGTGACGCTGGACGACCCCGCAGAGACTGTTTTCTTTTCTTGACATATGCTTTTCTGTCCTCATAATCCTCGATAATCTTGTTTAGCCTAGTAGTATTGTAGGCTATGTTTAGAATATCACAGGCTTCCTTTTTGGTTATAGGTTTCTCCGAAGAACTTGGGTTTAGAAGTGCTATCACCTTCTCGATGTTTTGATTCGATAAGTTCTCGTAACTCTTTTTCTTTACTGTTGTTCTCGCCATTCTCTAACTCCAATTCTAGTTTAAACATCAAGCAACAAATAGCGTGTGCTAGATGTGAATAATTTGTTTCTGGGTCTTGTAGCTCGCCACCCATGTGGGCGAATATGTGCCGTAGTGCACCGCTTGTGTAACGCTTCTGTGCATTCTCTAACTTACGCCAGTTTTCTTCGTCATACTTCTGCGCTCCGAAAGTCAATACTTTTGCTACTTCAAGTGTAGCATTAGGAGGCAGAAGGTGCATTTTAGGTTTTTCACTATCAAACTTTCTGCCCTCAGTCATGCACAAACTCCTGTATCATAGGGAAGAAAGGTTCGATTACATATGCACACTGTTTTGCAATTTCCATGTGTTCTTTCTGTGTACCTGGTGTAGTTCGTACATCAATGTAGTGAATCCAAGAACGTATCGTGCCCTGCATATACAAACGAGTCTTTGTTAGACCCTCTGGAAGTACAGCACGAGCCTGTTCTTTGGCTATACCATTCTCGAGTGCCCACTTATAAGCTGCACTTGCTGTTTCAATTACTTTCTGCTGTTGTGCTACCCAGTGTTGGTGTAGTAATTCATCATCAGTATCAATACTGTTCTGACGATTCTTAGCATCTTGTAGTCTGGTTTGTCGTATTACATACGGATAGCCTTGCTCGTCTGGGTTAGCGTATCTTTGGCTAAACTCTTGAAAAGCAAAACTTCGATGTCGTACTATCTGGTGTGCAATATCTCGAGTCGTATTGATCTCGATTGCAACACTCGCCATCTCAAAAGGAGACCAGTGTTTGTGTTTAATGAGGTACCGAATCAGTTTCTCATTTGTCTCTGTATTATTCTGATTACTAGGGTTAGATACTCTAGCCATATACGCAATATCATATAAGATATTAGGCGAAGATGTCGATATAAGTTTTACGTGGCTCATTTTGCTGTGATCCTTTTGTCGTAGTCTGCATAGTCCTCGTTCCACCAGTCAGGTTTTGACCGATGCGACCACACGGCAAAGGTGGCTTTATCGAGGTGATAGTAGTCCCTGTAAGATTGTATAGGGTTGTCGTAGTCTTTAAGCTCATCAGGCATTGCTAGTCCGAACTCTGTGAATCCGAGTCTTGGTAGATTCCGTGGCTCTGGTAGCTTGTTAACCACTTCCACAATCGACTTGTGTTGTTTCGCATAGCGATAATGATATTCGTCATTAAGAGCGTTACCATAACAGTGTGTCCATTCAAAATTGTCTAGCGATGAGCGTACCCAGATAGTGCAAGGGTGATTGTACATCATCGGTAGATACGGGGTTAGTGGTCGTTCTTCCATAGGAAGATGTTTGATTTCTTTCTTGAGAGCGTTGAGATGATCACGCTCTTCTTTGTTAAGAGCACGCGGTACAAACCCTAGATGCTCGTCTACCCAGATAGCTGTACACAGCAACTGGGCAACCTCGAGAGGCATCTTTACAATATGTTTGTCTACGTGATACTCTGCACACTTGTCGAGATCATCGTCAAGATAAAATAAATTCATGGTACTCTCCGTAAAATAGAAATGATATTATACTAGATTTGGGAAAGGCTGTCAAGAATTATTCTTCGTTTGGTAACATTACTGGGTCTTCCCAGAAGTTTATAGCGATACTTTTTCTAATACCCGAGGTAACTGAGGTAACTCCATGCGGTTTATCTGACTGAAAAACTACAATTCTATTGTTTACAGGTTCTACTAATTTGCAGATTTCATCGTCATCTTCTTCCCAAGATCTGAGAGTTCCTCCTTCTACATCCTGGTTTCCAAAATATATTATTGCTCCGAAAAGAGGATGTACTACTTCCCCTGTTGTTTCATAGCGTAGTATGTCAAAATCTGTGTGTACATCTAAGGAGTAGTCGCAATCTTCCGAGATTGAGTTTTTTGTTGTAACTGTGGGCCAGTACTCGAACCCCGCTGCTCGGTCAAACGGGTATTCTTTGGATATTATAGGGTGGGCAAGCATTTGCTCAACTAGGAACTCTCCTATTCCATTGGTACGCTCTTTATCTTTGTTGAATAGAGCGTCATTCCAGTAGAACGACTTACGCTCCCAGAAAGGAGAGTTTGTAATACCCTTTAATACTTTAGGATCAGTAATAAAGTTGTCAAAAATTAACATTACTCTTCTTCTATTCGTGATCTTCCTCTAGTCCATAGAACTAGGGCGTCTTGTTTAAGCTCTTGTGTCTTTACGGCAGGAGGCTCTCCTGACCATATTACATTACCGTCTTGAAGTAAGTCTTGATACATAGCTACTTCTGTAGCGGTATCATGAGCAGGATTCCCGTCTTCGATTGAATAGTTGGGGTCGATAGTTTCTTTTCTGAGGAGCGGAAGATGCCAGCTACCTGTGTACTGTACTCCGTCTGAGATGTCTACACTGTGGGATGCTTTGAACTTCAGTACTTTTGTAAATGCGTCAAAGTTTTTAAATGTCAACGTATTCCAAGTATTACAAACATTATAGAACCAGTGTCCTGTAATAGCTCCTGCAGATAGTCTTTTATCTTCAGGAAGATTATACTCTGCCGCTATTGCCTCAATCTCTTCCTGTGTGTACATAGACAGGTGGGGAACGGTAGGTTTACCTATCTCGGGGTTGTACAAAGACTCATTAAAAAGAATATGCGTACTCTTGTTTACAAAACGTACTGTCTTCATACGAAGTTGTCCAGTAACCCATATGTCAGTCCTACTACCAATTTTGTCAGCAACAATTCCATCTGTTAAACCTTTACCGAATCTTACCACTACATCGTGACCGTCAATAAAGTCTCCATGGTTTTTTTCAAAAGCGTCTAAACAGTTGCCTACGAGAATAACATTCTTTCCTCGTACATATTCCTTCATTTCATCTAAGGTCATTATAGTCCTCCGCGAACTCGTCGTGGGCATAATCTGTGTAGATTGGTGTCCCGTCTGTAAAGTGTAGTGCTACTGGGTCTGACATGAAGTTGTAGTAGCCTACTAAATAATTATATGACTCATCGAGTCTACCTATTTCACTAGCCCACTCTAATCTATGAAGCCACTGAGGGGTTTGTTTGTTCACTGCGTCTACAGTTAAGTTTGAACACTCTTCATGGTCGCAGTTAAAAACCATCATAGAACTCCACCATTTACGAGGATACCACTCATTTTTATTCTGTAAAAACTTATGATCTTCTCGTACTTGTTTTACTAGGTGTTTTACTACTGTGACTGCCGAATCTCCTATACTGTTTTTCATCAGAGCAGGGTCTTTGCGCCAGACAAAGTCGCTATCACAAAACATCGCTCTGCCTTTATATCCGCATAAATAGGGTACTAGAAAACGGGTATAAGTAAATTCTGTAGAACCATCCTCATTCTCTCGATAGTATCCATGATCTCTTTTTAGATCATTTATATCGAGAAGTGTTACTTTGTGTCCAAATCTCTCTATAGACCTAACACAGACTGCTGTGTTCTCTGGTTGTGTAGAGTCATGTCCTACAAATATTCTCACTCTTCATCCTTATACGTGTGTAGTTCGCCCTTCTTCTTTGCTTCGCGCTTACGATCTTTAAATACTTTTGCTTTATTGTACTTTCGCTGGAACTTCGCTACTGGATTCCTCTTTTTCATTCGTAGTCACCTCTCTGTAATATACAATTACTTCGCCTAACTGGCTAATGTATCTCTTGATTTCTTGCGTATTATAAGCCATTAACTCATAATCTGCAACTGTCATTGCGACAAACACGAGGTCTCCCCCATGCTTCTTTTTAATATCTGCCTCAAACTTATCCATATAGGTACGCTCTTCTTTCGGTATTTTTCTATCCGAAACTACGTACCACTTGGGTTCTTTGAGGTTTAAAGGTCGAGGCATAACTGGCTGTACAATATCTATCTGTACGGGCTTACTTATAACTTCCACCTGTCTTGGAGGTTGCTGTAGCAAACTACAACCACTAAGGGTTAGGATTGCTAATGCGATTACTGACTTCTTCAATTGCATCAAATACCTCCTTTGTTCTAGCATTTGCTTGAGTTTGTATCTGTCCCGGTCTTGCACTGGCTATCTTCGCAAGGTTGTGTCTACGAAAAATATCTAGGTATTCCGACATCTCAGCTTCATATTGCTGATTCTGTTGTTGCAGTGCAGCACTAGCTTTTGCTGTTTTCTCTGCATTCAGTGTGATTGCGGCTATTGTAGCCTTCTGCTCTTGATCTCGCAGGTCTTGGGCAATAATCACTGCTGTCTGTTCTTCTAATTTATTTTTCATAGGCACAACAGCAAACTGGTAGTACAGAAAGCCTGCACTACCCATCGCTGCTATGATTCCCATTAATAGTTTAGACATTTTCCATTCTAACCATAAGTCTTTCTGCTCGATTCCCTACTTGTCTGTGCCATAGTGAATCTCTGCCTTCAACTCCTGCTGTTTTCCAGTCTCCTGCATCAACAGCTTTCTTGAAGTTTTTGAACTTACTAAGTCGGGGTCGACCAAGATTAAACATCATATTGACGAGTATCTCTTGGACTTCCCCTGGATAAGTTTCCCACATATCAAAGAGAACTTTGCACTCTCCAATAGCAATGTCAAGGTCAGCTTGGAAGGCTTCTGTGACCCTCTCTTCGCTAACAGGTGTTCCAACAGGAAGTCCTTGCTCTGGATCGTTATCCGTAATTAAATGCCCGATACCAAAGGTAGCGTAGCCTAAATGGTCAAGGTATATCTCGTGTACTATTCCTTCATCTACTGCTAATTGTTTCTGTACTTGTTCTCTATTCATGTTCTACTCCTTAGTATTACATACTTGCACTGGCGTATATTGTTATAAACGGCAAGGCTAAACAACTAATTGCTGTAACCACTGCACAAAAATAGCAAGCGGCCTCGTCTCTTTTTCTCACTTTGTTCTCCATAGAACTTGGGCAATAGCCCCTCTATAGGCTACTCCAAGGTGAGCCTAATTTACCTATACCAAGTCTTTAAGGTCCTGGTATCCACCTATGTGTTTCCCATTCAAAACAATCTGGGGAACAGTTTTTGCAAAAGGAAATAGAGAAGTAAACTCCTCAACAGTAAAGTTTTTGTCTAGTTTCTTTACTGAAATATACATTCCTTTCTTCTCTGCAAGGGAAATCGCCATGTCGCAGTAGACACAAGCGTCTTTTCCGTATATTGTTATTTTATCCATGCAATTGTACTCTTGCTGTTACTTCATTGCTAGTCCATGTCATAGACTCTACACTAAAGTACTCTTCTAACTTGGCTTTCCACCAGTCTTTACTTTCCACTATAAGATGAGCATTGCGACCGTCTGATAATACTTGTATTGCTGGTCTGGTACTAATTACGAACAAACCGCACTTAAGCATACAATCTCTCATATGCCCAAGTACGTTGTCTAGTAATTCTGGCTCAATGTGCTCTAGTACATCTGTACAGACCACTATATCTTGTGGTTGTGGTAGCCCTGATTTGCTCTCAACAGCGGGGTCATATTCATAAAACAGTAGCTCTCCTGGGTAAGTATTGTGAAAATGTCTTTTTAGACAATCCCTATGATTGCTACTGCCATAATCTAAAGCGGTTCGGCAGTTGTAGCTTTTTGCAAAACTAAGTATCTCTTTTGCGTGTTGCCGTCCTGTTCCGCCCCAGTATCTGTCCTCATGCTGTTCGATTAGTAACTTTTTATACTCGTTACTGATTAATGAGTCCAAGGTCAAAACCTCTCTTTACAAGTTCATTACGATACTTCTGTTTGTGCTTTGGTCGAGTACTGCTTTTTAGCAGGGCTTCAACCAATTCATCTGTAGAAGTATTCTTTAGGTAGTAGTGAATCATACCTACTTTTCTGCGATTTACAATTCTTGCTGATGATTCTTTAAACTTAGCTGGCATTTTTTTGTCCTCTAATGTATTCTAATTTGAGTTCGTTGTAACACTGTTCTGCGACTCGTCTGTCGCGTGTACGCATATACAAAGTATCTTTATCTTCTACTTTGTAGATAGGGTCTGCTATCAACCCGTCATATTCTATAGTTATTTCTAGTTTATTCATCTAACTCCAACATCCCGTGGTCTACTAGGTGCTCGATTGTTGTTTCTATACCCTCTTGTTTGCCGAGAGCATGGCTAGTAAGCCCGCACCCTATCAAGCAAAACATAAATACGGCATATTCTAACATAAATTTTCTCCGTCTTGTGGATTGGTTTCTCCATTTCAGAATAACTATTATACGCATAAATAAGGATACAGTCAAGAACTTTCTTACAAATGCCCGATAAATTTCTACTTTCTTTTAGGTGAATTATACTGAATTTTATGTAGGATGTCAAGAAGAATTTTTGAGCGACCCTAAAAAAATTTCTTGACAACCAACCCGCTTTCGGATATAATACTCCCATGAAAAAATATAAAAGAAAGCCTTGGACTGATGAGGAGCGCAAAACTCTTGCTGCCCATTACTTCTACCAAGACATTGAAACAATGATGTATATGTTACCCAATCGAACAGAGCAATCTATTCGTAATCAGGTTGCATATCTAAGAAAAAGAGGATATAGGTTCAAGAAATGATGTTAGATGCTACCCAAGCCACAGTTATTATAGGACTACTTGTACTTTGGATTCTCATAAAAGATAAGGATGATTATGACGATTAAAGTAAGAAACGGAAACATAGAACAAGCATTACGTATTTTTCGTAAGAAGGTAACCGAGAGCAACAAACTGTTTGACTACAAAGAAAAACAGTACCACGAAAAGAAAACTACTAAGCGACAGCGAAAGCAAGCTGCTGCCAAACAGAGAGAGCGTAAACGACAATGCAAAATGGATATAAAATACTAAGAAATGTTATTCCTTCTACTTATCTGGAAATAGCCCAGAGAGAAACTCTGCGTCTAAAGATCTGGTTACTTGAGAACGATTTGATCGGAACCCGTAGCGAGTTAGGCACAGGTACTTATTGGAGAGGTATAGAGACAGCAGGCAGACTTAGCAGACCTTTGAAGATGATGTTTGAGAGTAAGTTCATGCTAGAACTAGTAAAGGAAGAGCTGGGCGATACATTCTATATGTATAACGACCAGGTGGTAGTAAAAATGCCGAAGGAAGAATTTGCATTCGAACCTCACAGAGACAATCAGTACGGACAAGATCCTACAGGCCACTTTAAAACTCTTAACTATACTTGGATACTAGACGACCAGAAAGATATAAGAATACTAGATGGAATGGTATGGCTACAGCCTGAGTTAAAGGCGGGCGACATTCTTATCCTAGATGGCAACACAATTCACTGCTCGGGATACAACAATACCGACAAACCTAGACGTAACTGGTGTTGCGTTTATTCTAAAGAAAAGCCCGATTATATGGACTTTTACTCAGAGAAAGTGTCTTTTACTTCTTGACAACTTACCCAAATAGGCGTATAATATCTATATTAACTGGGAGAACATATGATAAATGTACAAACTGAAGGCAGAGACATATCCAAATACAGCTCATTCATTGATGAGTGCATCATGTCCTTATTTCCTGAGGACGCGACTTATGACATCTACTTCGAGGTCAAGAAGTTCGTTGACAAAGACGGCTCTCATGCTGGTTTTTGCATGGGTGACGACATCGAGTCTGTTATCAGTCTCGCTACCCATTGGGTATACGAGGATGGAGAGGAAGTTGCCTACGAGCCACATGAGCTTGCAGCCAACATTGCACACGAGTTAGTACACGCAAAACAGTTCTACAGAGGACAAATCAATATGGTAGACAACGTATGGAAGCACAATAATGTAAGCATTAACTGTGACACCATAGACT
>Ga0181406_1000023_pt1 | contig 51784 bp, 57 predicted proteins | sample 29SPOviralmetaG_FD_130135 | JGI IMG/M metagenome (GOLD analysis project Ga0181406, IMG submission 130135) | Marine viral communities from the oligotrophic San Pedro Time Series (SPOT) site, San Pedro Channel, CA, USA - 29 SPOT_SRF_2011-12-20 | ecosystem: Environmental > Aquatic > Marine > Strait... | reverse complement strand
TTTATAGATATCGTTTTATATAATTCTATTTTTTCGCTATTAAAAAAAATAAAAACAAGTAACTATTGGACTATTGGTTTGGATATGAATTCAAATAACAAAATTAAAGAAATTAATTTAGTTGATCAAAAAATAGCCCTTGTTTTGGGATCGGAGCAAAATGGGATTAGTTTAGAAATTCAAAAAAAACTTGATCTTGTTGCACAAATAGATATGTCTGACAGTATTGAATCTTTGAATGCCTCAGTAGCTGCTGCAATTGCTATGCATCAAATTTTTATAAAAAAATAGATTTATTCATTCTTCTCTTTGCTATTATTTTAATGTTCGCCGGAGTAGCTCAGTGGCAGAGCAGCCGCCTTGTAAGCGGCAGGTCAGGGGTTCAAATCCCCTCTCCGGCTCTAATTGAATAATTATCAAAAAACATTTAGAAATATTTTTTATTTCATGCTCGCAATTCAACTATCACTATTTCTATTTGGTTACTTAAGGCCATCAATAATTTATGACTATTTAGATAATTGGCCAATATCAATTTTGCCAATAGTTCTTTTATTTATTAACCGAACTTATTTTAAAAACGAATTATTAAATAACTTTTTATTTGGATTTTTAATTATTATTTTTTCAACTTTTCCTATTGTTCTTATGACAGGAGCTAGTGTCTTAACTACTAACTCATTTGATGCTGGGTTTCAAAACTTTGAATTAAGTGAAGAAGTTAATCATTTGATAACTATTGATATTGATGGCTCACTTAATTTAGAATTCTTTGATGGAAGTGGTTACATAGTTGATATTTTAAACCAACCAGGAAAAACTGGCTTTCCAGAAGCACTACAAGCAAACCTTGGAGATCCTCAACCAATAAGATTAAGAGAGGTATCAACTGATAGATTATTACAAGTTAGAGGGTGGAAATTAGATTTAGGAAATAAAACTAATTGGGCAATTGATATTCTCTCATTTGACTCAAATTATTATTTAGATAGTCCTAATTTAAATGAAGCAAAATTGATTGGTACTGGCAAAATTTTCCTTGGTTCTAACTTGAGCTCAGGAGATATTGTCATAAATGGCATATTTAATGTAATTGTAGATAGAAAATTGCCTATCGTTGTTGTAGGCAAAGCAGATGTACCGGCAAACTGGATTAATGCTACAATAGGATATTTAAATCAAACCAATGGAAGTTATAATTTAAAAGTAATTGTTGAGGATGGTTCAACAGTTGTTTTTGAAGAAGGAGAGTAGCTAAGTGTTAGACCAACTGGGTAATGGACTTTTACTTGGCATAATTATTTCAGTGGCATCTGTTGCCCTTTCATTGCTATACGGCGTTACAAGAATAGTTAACTTTGCACATGGAGAGATTATTGCTTTGGGTGCAATTGCTACACTTTTCTTTTCAAGCCCAATAGATTATCGGATACTGTTTCTAGACAAATTTTCACCTTTGGGATTAAATTTTGCTCTCTCTTGCATATTAGCTGTGGTTATATGTGGTTTATTTGGTGGGTTGTTGGAGCTGATTTTATTTAGACCATTAAGAAAAGGGAACGTTGGAAATATAGCAGTTTTGGTTGTTACAATAGGCCTTTCAATTTTTATAAGACATTTGTATCTGTTATTTGCCTCAGGAAAGGTGCAGAATTTCCCTTTAGATCTTCAAAGAAGGCAAACTTACCTCTTTTTTGACATGACCCCAAGAAACTTAAAAGTATTGATAGTAGGAATACTGGTAATGATTTTAATTGGGCTTTTGTTGACATATACAAAACTCGGTAAGGCGATGAGGGCAGTTCGAGATTCTGAAGAGTTATCTAATGTCTCTGGAATTAATTCCGACAATATCATTTTAATTACTTGGATTTCATCCAGTATGCTTGCTGGCCTGGCAGGTGTTTTTCAAGCAATAATAAATGATGTTAGGTGGAACATGGGCTTTTTAATACTTCTTTTAATTTTTGCTGGAACTGTTTTAGGTGGAATCGGTACATCTTTTGGGGCTATGGTGGGGGGTTTTATTATTGGTATTCTAGTACAGGTATCTGTTGGGCTTCCATTTATGGAGGGACATACTGAGGCAAAAAATGCAGTCGCTCTCGGAATAATGATTGTAATTTTATTATTTAGGCCACAGGGAATATTTGGGCAGAAAGAAAGAATATCATGAACTCATTACTAATTTCTAAAAGAGTTATTTTTACCGTTGCTATTACTTCGTTTTCAATTTATTTAGTTTTCCTTTTGAACCCCGAGGGTGCTTTAAGAATATTAATAAATCTACTAACTTTTGCTGGAATATATGGATTAAGCGCGATTGGTTTAAATGTTCATTTTGGGTGGACGGGTCTTCTAAACTTTGGCCATGCTTCTTTCATGGGTATGGGCGCATACGTCACATTGTTATTGATGCCACATGCAGCTGGGCGAGAAGGAGAGGTAACCACTACAGGCTTACCAATAATTTTTGCTGTTTTTGTTGGTATCGCAGCCGCATCTCTATTCGGATTACTTTTAGGATTGCCAGCCATAAGGCTTAGGGGTGATTACCTAGCTATTGTTACTATTGCTGCTGCAGAAATATTTAGATTAATAGTTAGGGATTTAGAGTCCATAACAGGTGGTGTATATGGAATAATCTCGTATACAGAAAATCTACAAAAATTTAGGCCAGAGTTCATAAACAATTTATCTTTAAATTATGAGTTTGCACCATCTCAGGCTTGGGTGGGAATAGTTGCTTGGGTTTCAATTGTTTTAACTTTATTTTTACTTAAGAGATTAAACAGTTCTCCATGGGGTAGGGCATTAAGGGCTGTAAGAGAGGACGAAGATGCAGTAAGGGCAATGGGAAAAAATGCTGTATGGTTAAAGCTTCAAAGTTTTATGTTAGGTGCAGGAATTGCCGGGTTGTCGGGAGTCCTTCTTGCATTCAATTATGGATCCCTAGAAACGACTGTCTTTGTGCCATTGCTTACTTTTTATGTATGGGCAATCATGATTCTTGGAGGAGTGGGAAGTCTTACAGGACCAATTTATGGATCTGTTATCTTTTGGGTAATTATTTCAGAAACTGATAGGCTGGCCTATATTTTCTTTGAAAATGCAAATGGACAACAACTCGCAGGGTTTAGATTTTTACTTGTAGGTTTGTTAATAATGTTACTAATGATTTTTAGGCCTAGTGGACTTCTTGGTAAGAAAGAGGAGCTATTACTCGATGTCAAATAATCTTTTAGAAGTAAAAAATTTAAAAAAATCTTTTGGAGGTCTTCAAGCTGTTGACATCAAAGAACTTAAATTTGAAAAAAATCAACTAACTTCAATTATTGGACCTAATGGTGCTGGAAAAACTACTTTTTTTGATTTAATTTCAGGTTTTCAGACTGCAGATAGTGGGGACATATTTTTAAATGGTGATGAAATTACAAATTCTCAGCCTTACAAGATAGCAAGAATGGGAATGATTAGAACATTCCAATTAACTAAGGTTTTTGATAGGATGACTGTTTTGGAAAACTTAATGTTTTCTGGATCTTCAGTTACTAATGATTCATTTACAAAATCAATTATTAGAACTAAAAAACAAAAAAATTATGAAATTGAGCTAAAAGATAAATCTTTTGAGATTATGGAGGAGCTAAATATTTCCCACATGGCAGATTCATATGCTCGAGAGCTTTCTGGTGGACAAAAAAAACTATTAGAGCTAGCAAGATCAATTATTAATAATCCTGAAACCCTTCTTCTAGATGAGCCTTTAGCCGGAGTAAATCCAAAATTGGCTGAAGACTTGTTAGATCTAATCCAAAAGCTTTCATCTAGAGGGATTTCAATCTTGATGGTTGAGCATAATATTGAAGCAGTTATGAAAATATCAGAGAGAATTGTTGTTCTTTCTGAGGGATCTTTGATAGCTGATGGAAGTCCGAACGAAATCAGAAATGATAAAAATGTTATTGAAGCTTATCTAGGAAAATCTGATGAATAAAACTGTACTTGAATGTAATGGAATTGCTGCTGGATATGTAAAAGATTTAAATATACTTCAAGGGGTTGATTTAGTTGTTAAAGAAAAGGAAATTGTATCAATAATTGGTCCCAATGGAGCAGGAAAATCAACTTTGCTTAAAGCGATAATGGGTCTTATAAATGTATCAGGTGGTAGATTTTATATAAATGGTATTGAAAAAACTAATCTTGCAACTCACAAAATTGTAAATGAAGGCATTGGTTACGTTCCTCAGGTTGCAAATGTATTCCCGTCTTTAACAATTGAAGAAAACCTAGAAATCGGTTCTTGGAGTTTAAACAAACAGCAAAAAGAAAATTTAAAACAAATTTATGAACAATTTTCCTTACTTAAAGACAGAAAAAAAGATAAAGCTGGAAATCTTTCAGGAGGACAAAGACAAATTTTAGCTTTAGCAAGAGCATTAATTACAAAACCAACTTTATTACTATTAGATGAGCCGTCGGCAGGTCTTTCACCCGTAGCTATCAATGAAGTTTTTTCAATTATAAAAGATATTAATGAATCGGGTGTTTCAATATTGCTGGTTGAACAGAATGCAAAAAGAGCACTTAGCTTTAGTGACAGAGGATATGTTCTTGACCAAGGTAGAAATGCATATCAGGGAAAAGGTGAAGATTTATTAAATGACCCAAGAGTTATTGATCTGTACCTTGGTAAGTTATAAAAAAAAGGCCTGAATTAACAGGCCTTTTTTTACATCTAATTAAAGATTATGAACCGAAGTTCACTGATTTAAGGACAGGGTTAGTATCACCCTCAGTTGTCCAAATATCGTATGTAGCAGCAGTTGGGTCACCAGCTTGATCTAATTCGATCTCACCAGAAGCACCAACATAGTCTACATCTACTCCTTCAGCTGCAAGTGCAATACAAGAAACTCCAATACACTTTTCACCACCAGATGATGCAGCAATTAAGCCAGAAGAAATTTCTGGACCAGTTACACCATTAGCAGCTGCTGATATTGCCATTAACATGACAGCATCATAAGCCTGTGGAGCGAAAATGAATGTTGGAGAACCATCTTCTGATACTCCAGCATAGGCTGCTTCAAATGCATCTTTAGCTTCACCTGCTGCAGCACCAGGAGCTGTACCCTTGAATCCATCAAGAGCAGTACCTAGTCCACATAATGAAGCAAGACCAGCATCTTTAACACCATCAGTCATATACCAAGGTGTGTCAAGAAGGCCTTGTTCGAATGCAGGTTGAAGAACTCCACAACCAGTTTCTGGAAATAAAATTCCAACTATAGCTTCAGCGCCACCCTTACCAACAGCAGTTACTTCAGATGAAAATTCTGTAGCATCTGTTGCGTGGTAAACAATAGTCTTAACTGTTCCACCAGCTGCTTCAAATGCAGCAGCAGTAGCTTCAGCAAGACCTCTACCATAAGAGTCAGCCCTTGAAATTATGGAAACTGTTTGTACACCATCTTCAACTAATAATGATGCTAATACATCACCTTGGAGAAGATCTGATGGAGCAGTTCTTGCATAAAATCCTTTATTATCAATTTTTGTAAATTGAGGACTTGTATTTGATGGAGATATCATTACAACTTCTGCGGCAATTGCAGTGTCAAGTATTGCTAACGAGGTACTGCTACATGCAGCTCCCATAACACCTTGTGCACCTTGTGCAATTACATCATTTAAACTTGTAAGAGCAACAGCTCCATCACAACCACTATCACCCTCAATGAGGACTACAGGTTGTCCGTTTATACCGCCAGCGGCATTGATTTGCTCAACAGCAAGAGCTGCACCTAGTGCAATACCAGGTCCTAATGATGCTAAGTCGCCTGATAGGGGCATAAGAGATGCCAATACCAAAGGATCAGAAGTCACTTCTTCAATAGCTTCTTCTACTTCCTCAACCACTTCTTCAACAGCTTCGGTTACTTCTTCAATAACCTCTTCTGCAGCATCATCGCTACCACCACAGGCAGCAGCAACTAGTGCTAAAATCGCAATCAAAGCCAAAGCTTTGCGATTCTTCATATATAATTTCCTTTCAGTCACTGAAATTAAAAAAACCTACATAATTTGTAGGAATTATTAAACAATAGCGGAAATTTAGTACTATTCAATAGCAGAGTTAAATAATTTAAAAAAATGAATAACCTTATAACTAACTTACTTATTGAGCTTAGAAACATTGAATATGTAGAGCTGTTTATTTATCTTTTTTTAATATTTTTTCTTATTTATGGATGGCGAAAAGGATTTTTGTTACAGCTTTTTTACTTAATCACACTCTTATTAGCTATTTCATTAAGTTTTAGATACTCATATCAACTTGGTTCATATATAAGTAGTTGGTTTAATTCAAATATTCAGCTCTCTGAAATTTTTGGAGGAGTATTAATATTTATTTCTATTCTCACAGTTGCTTCTTTTTTTCAAAACTTTATCGTAAACAATCAAAAACAGAGAGATATAGGCAATAAGCTTCTAGGTTCTTTAGTTTCAGTTTTAGTTAGCAATATAATTCTTACATTAATTTTTACAACAACCTCTCTCATTACTCTCCCAAAATTACTAGAAACAACCCTAGAGGATTCAAATTTGATTTCACTTTACACAAACACAGAAGGAACACCTCAGCAAGCCCTGGAGCTTATAACCGGAACAGACTTAATCAAAGTTGTAAGTAGAATAAAAGATCTTACTGGAAAACCATCTGTAGTTGTCAGTGAGCAGGGATGTATTGAAATTCCATCTTATGCTTTATCAAATTTATCAAATAAAGAAGATTTCAGTCAAGACTTGTACAACCTGATTTTAGTTGAAAGAAATAGTGAGAATCTAATATCGCTAGAATTGAGCAATACCTTATCAGAAGTAGCAAAAGATTATGCTTATGAAATGTATACAGAAGGATTTTGGTGTCATAAAAATCCAAATAATGGTGACTTAGTTGGCGACAGGTTGTCAAAAAAAGGTTTTCCATATATTAATATTGGTGAAAATTTAGCACTTTCATCTTCTGTGCGTTCAGGACACAACAGTTTAATGAACTCCGAGTCGCACAGAAATACAATTTTAGATAACGAATTTAAAAGAATGGGAATTGGTATTGTTTCAGGACCTTTAGGTTTAATAATTGTTCAGATATTTTCCTCATGAATATGGAGATTGAAGACTTTATTGAAGTTTTAAATGAAGGTTTAAAAAACTATTTAGAAAAAAATAATTATTCAGTTGATAAAAGTTTCTATGAACAATTAGAAAAAAAATTATATAAAGAGTTATCACGTCCATTTAATGAGCAGTTGTTTACACCCACCCAGCTTTTAAATGATTATCTTAAGAAAAGATTAAATTTAACATTCAATCTTACCCCTTTTGATTTGGGTGAAGAATTTAGAAGCACTCTTTTGAGATGGGGAGTTGCTAAAGCTAAGTTTCTAGATGAGTAAAAAAAATTTAAAAAAAGATGTTTGGCTTAATAGTTACCCAATTCTTCTTTGGTTAATTTCTGAACCTCTGGTCGGCCTTATTGACTCAAAAATCGCTAGTTATTTAAATATTGATGTTTTATCCGCTGTAGGGATAGGTGAAACAGTTTATTTTGTTTTTATTTGGATATTTGTATTTCTTGCATACGGAACAACACCCTACGTTTCGGAACTGCAGGTATCAAATAAAATATCAAAACTAAATTACTTCATTATATTTGGGCGAAGAACTTCAATATTGATTGGCCTTGTATCTTGCTTGTTGCTTGTATCGTTTTCAGATATTCTGATAAGTTTATTCGAGCCGACCCCTGAAGTTACATTAAAATCAAACTCTTATTTAATACTCAGAAGTATTGGATTACCCTTTTACCTACTAAACATGCACTCAACAGCTGTTTTGAGAGGTATGAAACATCCAAAAATCACTCTGTACTCTTCAGTTATAGTGGGTGTTTCTAATGTTTTTTTAAGTTTTTTATTAGCAATTATTTTTGATTTTGGAGTCGAAGGGATAGCTATTGCAAGTTCAATTTCCTTTTTAATAAGTGCATTATATTCAACTAAAGTTTTAGTAAATAAAAAACAACAGGATGACTCTTTTGATGTTGTAGTAGACAAAAAAGAAGTTAGACACAAATTCTTCTACGTTGGATTTTATATTTTTGTTAGATCGCTGTTCCTTACCATATTTATGGCATATTTAAGAAATAGAGCCTCCTTAATGTCAATGGAGGAAATTGCTCTACAGCATGTATTACTTCAACTATGGTCTTTTGGATATGTTTTTGTTGACGCAATAGCAATTGCAGCTCAAACATTGGTCTCAGAGTATAAAACAAAGTTTCATGACTATGGAAATTCAGATTTAAAAAAATATTTAAATAAGCTGACACTACAAATATCTATATTTCTTTTTATTTTTTCTAGTATTTTTCTGGACAATTTAATAACTTTAATTACAGATAAATCTTTAGGTCAGTTTATAGATTTTGAATTAAGAATATTATTTGGGTTAAGTTTACTGATTGGAAGCTTTGCTTTCTTATGGGATGGTGTACTACTTGGGCTAGATAAATCGAGAGAGTTCTCGTCCTTAACTGTTGTTTCTTCCATAATTGGTTTTATATCTTGTAGTTATTTATTGAATCTTGAAAATGCATTATCCAGTCTTTGGATAGGTTTAAATCTCAGTTTAGTTTACAGGGGTATTGCAGGTTTTCTATATCAGATAAGAGACTAGTCGACTGCTTTTAATATTGGTCGGTCTAAATAATAGCTAAGAATTTGTAGTTCTTGAGACAAGTCAACTGATCTAATTTGCACATCTTTTACATTTTTCAAAAGAACAGGTGCAAAGTTTAAAATAGACCTAACCCCACAGTTAATAAGTTGATCAGCAACACCTTGTGCATATTCACCTGGAGTCGCAATTATTCCAATAGCTACGTTGTATTTTTTGCAGTATTCTTCCATTTTATTTAGTGGAGTTACTACTAACCCAGCTACTTGACTATTAATTTTTTTTGGATCATCGTCAAAAAGACCAACTACTCCGAATCCTTTATCTTTAAACCCACCGTAATGAGCCAAGGCTGATCCTAGATTTCCAACACCTACAATCACAGCACTCCATCCTTCAACTAGTCCTAGTTCAAGTTGCAGTTGATTTCTGAGTGTCTTTATATCATACCCAACACCGCGAGTACCTAAAGTTCCTAGATACGAAAGATCTCGTCTTACTTGAGCATCATTTACCTTAGCTAAACTAGCAAGATTTTTTGAAGAAATACCAATTGAGTCACTATCTATTTGGTCAAGACACTGTAAATAAAGCGGTAGTCTTTTTACAGTTGCAGGTGGTATTTTTTTATTTTCTTTCACTAATGCACAATCTAATGGTAATCAGGAATTATACGTAATTTTATACAACATTTATTAGAGGTTTGTAGTTTCTTATTACTAATTAATCATTGTATGTTGTTAATTAATGCAAGATATAAGCAAAAAATATGACGTTTTAATTGTTGGGGCGGGTCCTGCAGGATCTAATGCAGCTATTTCATATAAAGAATTAAATCCTAATTTACGTGTCGGATTAATAGATAAAGCAATATTTCCAAGGGATAAGTCTTGTGGGGATGCTATTGGCCCAGGGGTAATTAGTGCTTTAAAAAGGTTTAACAATGAACATATTTTAAATGATGAACCACAAGTAGTTTCAACAACTTTATATGGTCCAGATAATATTGGAATTCAAAATTATATTCCAGAAGTTAAAAATAAAGAAGATTCTATAGTCTACGTTATTCCCAGATTAGATTTGGACAATCGAATTTTAGACTTAGCAAAAGATTCCGATGTAGATGTAATTGAAGGATTGAATTTTGTAAGTTTCGAAGAAGACATTAACAAAACCATACTCGTAAAGTTTAAAAATGAAGATGAAGAATTTATTTATTCAACAAAATTATTAATTGGTGCAGATGGTGCCAACTCAAGAATTAGAAAGCAACTAAATTTAAAACCTAATTCTGATTGGCATAGAGCCATTGCTATTAGAGCCTACATTGATAGTCCAAACTATATTGAAATTTTTAAGGAAAGAACTCTTATGTTTGAAATTAATGTATCTGCTGAAAAAGGTTATGCCTGGGCTTTCCCAAGTAAAGGCAGTTTGTTAAATATTGGTATTGGTGTGCCCGTAAGTATTTTCAAAAAAGATAAGCTAAATATTAATAAACTTTTGGAAGATTTTATAGACCAGCTAGAGAGCAGGGGGGTAATTGTTGAAAATGTAAGAAAACAAAAATCATATATGTTGCCTTTCGCTTCATCTAGGCCAAAACTTATTAAAAATATTAATGTTGCTTTAATTGGGGATGCTAGTTCAATGATAAACCCAATGAGTGGAGAGGGGATATTTTACGGAATGGAAGCGGGATACCTTATTGCAAAAAACACCAATAACTTAATTAATTCAGATAAATTGGCGTCAGGTATTTTAAAATATGAAAAAGAATTTTCAAGAAGATTTAGAAAGCATTATTTAAGCTGTGCTTTAGCAAGGTTAATTTTACAGAGTCCTTTTATGACCAAGAGACTATTAAAAGTTGCAGCAAACGATCAAGATACAATAGATTTCGTAGTTGAGTTATTATTTGATGAAGCTTATTTGACCCTTATTGAAGTATTCAAAATTACGTATAAATTTCTAATTCCGACACGGCTATTAGCCTTTACTTCAAAAAAGTAGAAGTCAAAAGAATTTAACACAACTTTGATAGTAGAATAAGCTTACAGTTTGTGAAAAATTTCACAAGTATGGAGGGAACATGGACAGCTGGTTACCTATTTTGGTGATGCTAATTGTAGCTATTGGCTTTGCTTTAGTGTCTTTGGGTGTTACTTATCTTATTTCTCCAAAAAAAGCTACACCCGAAAAGTTAGCACCTTATGAATGTGGAATATTTCCCGAAGTAGAACCATCACAAAGATTTCCTGTGAAATTTTATATGGTTGCGATGCTTTATATAGTTTTTGATATTGAAATAATTTTCCTTTTTGCTTGGGCAACAAGGTTTAGTGACCTTGGTTGGTACGGCATAGCTGCAATTTCAATATTTACATTTTTTGTATTAGAAACTTTATATTACGTCTGGAAAAAAGGCGTCCTTGATTGGAACATTCCAAGGCGTGAGCGTTATTTTAAACAAGAACTTCAACAAGAGGTGGCATAATGTATACACCAGATAATATTTTTACAACCACTATTGATAAAGCTGTAAGGTGGTCTAGAACTCAATCAATGTGGCCTGTAACTTTTGGATTAGCTTGTTGTGCTATTGAAATGATGGCAGCGGGCAGTGCTAAATATGATTTAGCAAGATATGGTATGGAAGTATTTAGAGCATCACCCAGACAAGCCGATTTAATGATTGTTGCAGGTAGGGTATCTCAAAAAATGGCTCCAGTATTAAGGCAAGTTTATGACCAAATGGCTGATCCAAAATGGGTAATAGCAATGGGAGCCTGCTCTTCTACTGGTGGAATGTTTAACAATTATGCTTTAGTCCAAGGTGTTGATCATATTGTACCTGTTGATATCTATGTACCTGGATGTCCACCAGGACCCCAATCTTTAATGCATGGAATTTTGACACTTCATGACAAGATAATGGCTGGAGAGATAAATAGATGAACGCAGAAGTGTTGGAAACAAATTTAGACGATTACAAATCATTAGTCGAGTCATTAAAATCCGATGGCTATGAACTAATGGTAGATCTCACTGTAGTCGACTGGTTTAGAAAAAAAGAACCAAGATTTGAAATAATAGTACAGTTTCTATCCACAATCTACAATTCACGAAAAACTATAAAAGTTTTTGTTAAAGATGAAGATTTAACAATCCCATCAATAACAGCCATATACCCAAGTGCAAATTTTTACGAAAGAGAAGCTTACGATATGTTTGGTATTATTTTTTCTGACCATCCAGACTTAACAAGAATTTTAATGCCTGACGATTGGCAGGGGCACCCTTTAAGAAAAAATTATGGTTCAGGAAGAATCCCTGTTCAATTTAAGAATGCACCGAAGGTTGATTAATTGAAAAGTAAAAATACAAAAAAAACTGGATTTGACAAATTTAAGAATATATTAGATTTCTGGGCTACTAATTCTGAAGAAGGTGGTTGGAATATTTCTTCAACAGACGAAGGTTCTCAAAAAATGCTTGAAGATGAAAGTGATCAGCAAGTTAAAATTCAAATGGGGTCAGATGTAGTGGACGATTTCATTATTGATGAAGATACTTCTGATGATGAAAGAATGATTGTCAACATGGGCCCTCAGCATCCTTCTACCCACGGTGTTCTTAGACTTCAAGCAGAGCTTGAAGGAGAGGTCGTAAGGCGAGTTAAACCAATAATTGGATACCTTCACACTGGAATGGAAAAAACTGGCGAAGAATTAAATTACTTTCAAGGGCCTACAAATACAACAAGAATGGATTACCTGTCTCCACTTTTTAATGAATTGGTTTTCTCACTTACTACTGAAAAATTAATTGGAATAGAAGTACCCGAAAGAGCAAAAACAATAAGAATTTTAATGACTGAGTTAAACCGAATTTCCTCACACTTGGTCGCCTTAGCCACAGGTGGAATGGACATTGGTGCACTCTCAATGATGATATTTGGTTTTCGAGAAAGAGAGTTAATTTTAAATTTCTTTGAAAAAACAACTGGCTTGAGAATGAACCACAATTACATACGCCCGGGAGGCGTTGCTGCAGATTTACCAGATGGATGGCAAAAAGATGTTAAAGAAATTTTAAAAATAATACCACAAAAACTCAAAGATTATGATGACATGTTGCTAGACAACCCAATATGGAAAGGCAGACTACAAAATGTAGGAATATTAACTACAGAAGAATGCTTAGCTTATGGCGTTACTGGGCCAAGCTTAAGAGCCTCAGGTTACGAATGGGACTTGAGAAAATCACAACCCTACTCTGGTATCGAAAATTATGATTTTGAAATTCCTATTTTGAACGAAGGAGATGTTTTTGCAAGATGGAGAGTTAAAGTTTTAGAAATTTTTGAAAGTTTAAAAATTGTTGAACAAGCTATGGAAAAAATGCCAAAAGGGCCATATAAAGTTCAAGACAAAAAAATTACTCCTCCTCCAAGAAAAAGAATAGATGAATCTATGGAGGCACTAATCCATCATTTTAAAATTTATACAGAAGGTTTTAAAGTACCTGAAGGAGATGCGTATGTAGCTATAGAATCTCCAAGGGGGGAGCTTGGGTGTTATATCGTATCCGATGGTTCTTCCAAGCCATACAGAATGCATGTAAGAGGACCTTCATTTTGCAACTTACAGGCTTTACCTGTAATTATGACAGATAGTCCTATAGCTGATGCAGTTGCTGCAATTGCCTCTTTAGATCCTGTTATTGGGGATGTTGACAGATGAGTTGGGATGAGAAGATGATAAAGCAGGCTAAAAAAATAGTTAAACTTTACCCTCAAAAAAGATCTGCACTCGGACCCTTACTGCATTTAGCACAGAGTAAAGATGGTTATATTTCTGATGATTCGATATCTGCTATTAGTGAATTAGTTGGAATTACAGAAGTGCAAGTTAAGTCAGTTTCTACTTTCTACTCAATGTATAAACAAGACCCAACGGGTAAATATTTATTGAGTGTCTGTAAGTCTATCTCATGTGAAATTAACAACTCTACTTCGATTATCAATGTTGTTAAAGATTTTACTGGTCTTAATAATAATGAAACAGATGAAGAAGGACTGTTTACCTTTGAAGCGGTAGAGTGTATAGGAGCTTGTGGTGGAGCACCTGCGATACAAGTAAATTACGAAACAATAGAAGGACTATCTACAGAAAATACTTTGAATTTGTGTGAATGGTTAAAAAATGAATCACCAGATTTAATTGTGGCAGATGAATTACAAAATAAATTTGGTGGTACTAAATCATTTGATTGGGCTATTGCAGACAATTCAGGAACTACAGGATCAGTTCCAGGTTTTCAAACCTTAAATACTACAAAGGATAAAAATTGAAAGAAACAATACTTCTTACAAAACACATGCGAGACAATCCAAGTGACAGCCATTTAATTGAATCTTATGAAAATAATAACGGATACAATACCGCCAAAAAAACTTTAAATGACAGTTCTCCAGAGAAAGTCTTAGAAGAAATTAAAGCTTCAAACATTAGAGGGAGAGGCGGTGCAGGGTTTCCTACTGGAGTTAAATGGGGCTTCCTAGCAGAGAACGAGGAAAGATATTTAGTAATTAATGCAGACGAATCTGAACCAGGAACATTTAAAGACAGAATCTTATTAGAGCGAGACCCGCATCAATTAATTGAAGGAATTATTATCACATGTTTTGCCGCAAATATCAAAAATGCTTTTATTTACATAAGAGGAGAATACGCTAAGCCAGCGAGAAGAGTCCAAAATGCTGTCGAGCAGGCTTATCAACGTGGTTACTTAGGAAAAAATATATTCGGTTCTGAGATGGATTTGGATTTAGTTGTTCATCTGGGAGCTGGCGCTTATATTTGTGGTGAGGAAACTGCTTTATTAAATTCACTTGAAGGAAGAAGAGGTGAGCCAAGATTAAAACCTCCTTATTTTCCAGCAGTTAAAGGTCTTTATATGAAACCAACACTTGTAAACAATGTTGAAACGATTTCATCTGTACCTTGGATAGTTGAGAATACAGGTGAAGAATATAACAAATTAGGAGTAGAAGGTTCAACAGGCACTAGGATTTTTAGTTTATCTGGGCATGTTAACTCACCTGGAAATTATGAAATTGAAATGGGCAGCACATTCGGTGATTTTGTCGAGACTCTAGGTGGAGGAATTCGAAATAACAAAAAAGTAAAAGCATACATACCAGGTGGAGCATCAGCACCATGGTTTAGGGGAGATCAACTCAATATAAAAATGACTATTGATGATGTAGCTAGCAATAATTCAATGCTTGGTTCTGGAGCTGTTGTAATGATGGATGAAGATACCAATTTAGTAAACGCAGCTAAAAGTATTGTCAGTTTCTTTGCTCATGAATCCTGTGGTCAGTGCACCCCCTGTAGAGAAGGAACCACTTGGTTAGAAATGATTTTAGACAGAGTTGCTTCTGGTCGAGGTAGAACATCAGACCTTGAGTTGCTATTAGATATCTGTGACAATATTTCTCCAGGACTTTCATGGCCACCAAAAATGACAACAATATGTCCTCTTGGACCGTCAGCAGTTTCACCCATCACATCTTTAATGAAAGATTTTAAGGAAGAGGTTGAATCTATGATTCCAACAAAAGTTCTATTATGACCGACAGTGTGAAAATTAATGTAAATGGTTTACAAATTGAATCTAAGCCAAACAAGCTTTTAATTGAGGCTTGTGAAGATTCGGGAATCCATATACCAAGATTTTGTTGGCATAAAAGACTTGACCCAGTGGGAATGTGTAGGATGTGTCTTGTTGAAGTAGAAACCCCAAGAGGCAAGATGCTTGTACCTTCTTGTACTACAGAAGTATCTGATGAAATGGTCGTAGATACTGAATCTGAAATCGTTAAAAAAGCACAGGAGGGAGTTTTAGAATTCCTACTTATAAACCACCCTTTAGACTGCCCAATATGTGATAAAGCTGGTGAATGCCCACTTCAAGATCAGACTATGGCATATGGTCCTGGAGAGAGTAGATTTGTTGAAGAAAAACGACATTTTGAAAAACCAATACCTATTTCAGAAATAATTCTTCTAGATAGAGAAAGGTGCATATTGTGCGCGCGTTGTACTAGGTTTTCTGACGAAATTTCAGGTGATCCATTAATTGAATTTATTCAAAGAGGTAACAAAACAGAGGTAAACACATTTCCAAATGAGCCTTTTAAATCATATTTTTCCGGTAATACAGTACAAATCTGTCCCGTGGGTGCTTTAACTTCCACTTCTTACAGATTTAAGGCTAGACCTTGGGATTTAAAATCTACTAGATCAACTTGTAATGGGTGCTCAATGGGTTGCTCAATTGAATTAAACTCTTCACAAAATAAAATGTTAAGAATTTTAGGCGTAGACAATGATCACACAAACCAAGGTTGGTTGTGTGATAGGGGAAGGTATAATTTTGAATATTTAAATTCTGATCAAAGAATTAAAGCACCTTTGAAAAAGACTGAGAGTGGTTATGAAGAAACTCAATTACAAGATGTTTACAGTGACTTGAGCAAAATAATTAAAGATAGAGGTAATAAAATAACTTTTCTTCTTGGTAGTAATTTAACTAATGAAGAATTTACTTCTTTTAATGAGTTCTCAAATAAATTAGGTAATAATAACGACTCAATATACCTAAATGAAGATATATTTTTTAAAGGATTTTTTAATGAAGATATTGAAAATGCAAAAATTGAAGATCTTAATAAATCAGATACGATAATAATTTGGGCTGAAGATTTAAAAGAGACCCTGCCTGTTTTGTACCTAAGGGTAAGGCAAGCAGTGAAAAATGGGGTAAAGTTAGTTGTCTTTGGCCATACTAATTCAACACTACTTGATATTTCGGATGTTTATTTTGGTGGTGAAACAGTATCAAATAATTTTGAGATAATTAAAGATATCTCAGAGCTTAAGCAGATCAAAAAATACATAAAAGACAAAAATGTAACAGCAATATTAGGAAAGTCGAGTCCCAATCAGTCGGACCAAAGCATAGAAAAATTATTCACATATCTAAAAGACAACAGTAATTTGAAATTGTTAAATGCATTTAACGGTGGTAATAGTTTTGGTGCCTTTCAGACTCTTGGCAGCATAAAGGGGAATAAAGAATTTTCTTCTCAAATCTCAAATGAAACAACAGACTTACTTTTTGTTGTTGGCGCTGACCCAATAGGTAAATCAATATTCTCATCAGAAATAAAAAATATCATAGATGAAATACCTACAGTTGTATCCCTTGATTTATTCATGCACGAAACTTCTGAGATAGCCGATTATATTGTTCCAACCAGTTCAACTCTTGGTGAAAAGGAAGGTACTTTTACAAATATAGAATTCAGAACTTCAAGAATTGACAAATTAATTCCCTCCCCTGGACAGGCATTAACCGACTGGGAATTTATTACGGGTTTGTCTAACTTCTGTGAATTTGAAGATATGTCTGAAAGCTTGTCAGGATTAAACAAAAAATCTTTTGTTAACTTTGATATAGACAGTGCACCGACGTTTGACAATTTAGACAAACCAAGAAACCAAGACGGAATGATTAATACAGTAGTGCCAAATATCACTACAACAGATGAAATTATTGAGTTTTCAGATTCTTTTCTTGTCAGTAAAAAGCTTTATGGAGATAAGGTAACTGAAAGACACTCAAAAAGCATTTCTCTTCTTGGTTCTTCACAATTTATTGAAGGAAGTGAATCAACTTTTGAAAAGTATAAGTTAAATTCAGGAAAGTGTGTTTTGGTACAAGAAAATATAGAAATTACTGTAAATTATAAAATTAATCCAAGCTTGCCTGATGGTCTTATATTTTTCCCCAAGAATAGAAGAAATATGAACAAATTGGACTTCACGAAAAAAATTCAAATACTGCCTAGTCATTCTATGGAAGTACTAAATGTCAACTGAATTAATTACTGCATTAATAAAAGCGAGTTTAGTTCTTGGAGTGCTTTTAACAAATACAATATTCCTAATATGGTTTGAAAGGAAGTTAGTAGCAGGCATGCAATCGCGTGTTGGACCAGATAGGGCTGGACCTTTTGGAATATTACAAACTGTGGCAGATGCTATTAAACTAATGCTCAAAGAACAAATTTTACCTCTGCAAGCTGATAGAGCCATGTATCTTCTTGCCCCAATTGTTGCTTTAGTACCATCTTTTTTAATTTTCATGATTATTCCTCTTGGGCCAAATTTAAACATCGAATTTGGAGGAGAAAATTATATTGTTGAATTTGTTGGTGCAGATTTAAATGTTGGTGTTTTATATTTCCTAGCACTTTCATCTATTGCGGTTTATAGCGTTGTTTTAGCAGGTTGGTCCTCAGGTTCAAAATATCCCTTATTAGGTGGCGTAAGAGCTTCTGCTCAAATGATTTCATACGAAGCAGCTATGGGACTAGCATTAGTCCCGGTAATTTTATATTCAGGATCATTATCACTAGTTGATATTGTTGACAGTCAGTCTGGAAATTTATCCAGCTCTATACCTATATTAAATTCAATTGTTTCCTTCATTCCTAAGTGGAACGTATTTCCACAATTTGTGGCTTTTGGTATATTTTTTATTGCAGCGGTAGCAGAGGTAAATAGAGCACCCTTTGACCTAGTTGAAGCTGAACAAGAGCTAGTTGGTGGTTTCCATACTGAATATTCTGGGTTCAGGTTTGCTATGTTCTTTTTAGCTGAATATATAAATATGTTTAACATGTGTGCAATAACTGCAACATTTTTTCTAGGTGGATGGCTGGGGCCTACATTTGAAAATTTTCTTCCTCCATTTTTGTCTGCGATCATGCCGATAATCTGGTTAGGTGTAAAAACCTTTAGCCTTCTTTTTATTTTTGTATGGATAAGAGCTACACTTCCAAGGCTTAGATACGATCAGCTAATGGAACTGGGGTGGAAAAGATTGATTCCTGCTTCTTTAATTTGGATGATTTTATCTGCAGTTGTTCTTGGATTGAGAGAGTTTGGATTGCCATGGAGCTAAATTATGAGTGAAAGCTTTGGTTTAATTAAAGGTTTAAAAGTTACTTTTAAAGAACTTTTTAGAAAATCTGTAACAGATAAGTATCCAAAAGAATTTAGAGAGAAGCCACAACGGTTTCACGGTCGTCATGTTTTAAATAAATATGAAGATGGTATGGAAAAATGCATTGGATGCGAACTTTGTGCTGGAGTTTGTCCTGCCCAATGTATTTATGTTAGGGGTGAAGATAACCCAGAAGATAATCCAGTAAGTCCGGGCGAAAGATACGGATTTATATATGAGATTAACATGCTTAGGTGTATCTATTGTGCCCTTTGTGTAGAAGCATGTCCAACTGAAGCAATAACGATGACTTCATTATTTGAAATGAGTGTAGATAATAGATCCGAAGCAATTTTTGATAAGTCCGTATTAGTTGTAAACGATGATGGTACACCTAATACACATGAGGAACAGACAAAACTTACAAATATTAATGATTTACATACTTCCGATGGGTGGATGAGAGCTACTTCTCCAAACGGAAACCCAAATTTTGAAAATATTGTGAATTGGTCAGGGTCGCTAGGTGTTGGAAAAAAAGATCCAGAAAAAGGTCAAACCCTGGAGGAAGAGTAGTTTGTTTGAGCTCTTAATTTTCTTCCTTCCTGCTTCTATATTGATTGTTGGAGCACTTATAGTTGTATTTGCAAAAAATCCTGTTCATAATGCCATGGGTCTAGTAATGACATTAATTTCTCTTGCAATAATTTATATAACTTTAAATGCAACTTTCGTTGCAATGGTCCAGATGTTAGTTTATGCAGGTGCAGTTATGACACTATTTCTTTTTGTCATAATGATGATCGGTGTGGACAAAAAAGAACAAACTTCCGATTCAATTAAAGGTCAAACTTTTCTGGTAGGTGGTGTTTTCTTAATTTTGATGTCTCTATTAGTTTATGTAGCAGTAAATTCAGGATTTAGTTGGAACCTCTGGTTTCCAGCTGTTGAATATGTTGTTGAAGGAACACCACAGTTAATTGCAGGAACACTATTTACTACCTGGATTTTCCCCTTCGAAATTATATCAATTTTGTTGATTGTAGCTACTGCTGCAGCGATAGCCCTAGCTTATGATTCAAAAATAAGGAATAAAGATGCTTGAGGTCACTACAGATTGGTATTTATCACTAGCTGCAATTCTTTTTTCAATTGGATTTTTCGGGATGATGATTAGAAAAAATGCATTAATAATGTTTATGTGCATCGAGTTAATGTTAAATGCAGTAAATTTAACTTTTATTGCTGCATCAAGACACTTTGGTCAAATTGATGGACAAATTGCAGTATTTTTTGTTCTAGTTGTAGCTGCTGCTGAAGTTGTAGTCGGTTTAGCAATAATTGTTTCAATATTTAGAAAACAATCCTCAGCTTCAGTCGATGTACTAAATGTATCAAGAGGATAGTTTTGGATTTTTTATTTGTAGTTCCAATATTTCTCCCACTTCTAACTGCTATTTTTTTATTCTTAAATAGAAAAATATTTAATGAGTTAGTTACAAACTTTTTCACAATCAACAGTGCGCTTTTATCATTTGCAATTTCGCTGTTTGTTTTTGTTACCTTTGCACTTGATAAATTTAAACCGATAAGCATAAATCTTTATCAATGGACGAAAACACCAGATATTACAATAGGTTTTACTCTTGATGGCCTATCGGGTGTTATGTTGCTTTTAGTAACAGGACTATCACTTATAATTCAACTTTTTTCAACTTCATATATGGAACAAGATGAAAAATATAGTAATTATTTTGTGTATTTTAACTTCTTTGTATTCTCCATGTTGCTTTTGGTTATGTCATCAAACTTTTTAGTTATGTTTTTTGGATGGGAATTAGTTGGTCTAAGTTCATACTTATTAATATCATTTTGGTCTCAAAAACCAGCTGCTGCAAAAGCAGGTAATAAAGCTTTTGTTATAAATAGAATTGGAGATTTTGGATTTTTGATTGGACTGATGATTATTTTAAATACTTTCAACACCTTTGATTTCTACGCAGTTATGCAGGGCACAACCAATGTAAGTGAAAATACTATTACAACTATTTCTTTATTTTTACTATTAGGAGCTTTTGGAAAGTCTGCTCAATTTCCTTTATTTAGCTGGTTACCTGATGCAATGGAAGGACCCACTCCAGCAAGTGCTTTAATCCATGCAGCGACAATGGTTACTGCTGGAGTTTTTATGCTTGTTCGAATCTCTCCTATGCTTCAACATTCTGTAACTGCGAGTATTGTAATTATATCTTTCGGATTACTCACTGCACTAATAGCAGCATTTTCAGCTATGAATCAATATGATATTAAGAAAGTATTAGCCTACTCAACTATCTCACAACTTGGCTTTATGTTTATCGCAATAGGAGCAGGTGCATACGTTGCAGCAATTTTTCACTTAGTAACACATGCCTTTTTTAAAGCGCTCCTATTCCTTGGGGCTGGTGCAGTAATTCATTCAATGCATCATGAACAAGACATGAGAAAAATGGGTGGATTAAGAAAGAGAATGCCCATTACAGCTGGAATGATGGGCATCGGGACTTTAGCTATTTCTGGAATCCCTCCCTTGGCTGGTTTTTGGTCAAAAGACGAAATACTTGCATCCGTGTTTGCTAAAGCAGGTATGGCAAACGAATTGGTATTTTCTATAATGTATTATTTATTTTGGGCTCTAACACTTGGTGCAGCTTTACTTACAGCTTTTTATATGGGTAGGCACTGGTTATTAATTTTTGAAAAGGATAATGGAATAGATCATTCAGAAGTTCAAGAGGCACCAAAAGCTATGACAAGACCTTTAATTCTTTTAGGGATATTCTCAATTTTTATTGGCTTTATTAATACACCCTTCTTTCATGGCTTAGAAAAAGTTCTTCATGAAACGCTTGAGAATGTTGAAGTAACTCATCTTCCTGAGGGCATAGCACTCGTTATATTAGCTGTTCTCTCTATAGGAGCTGGATTTACAGGACTAATTATTGCTTTTCTTATATTTGGATTTCAATTACATAAAAGAATTAACTTAGGAAAATTTAAACTTGAGTCACCAATAAACCTTGTAAAAGATCTTTCAAGCAATGTTCTGTATTTAAATAAATTTGGAAATGTATTTTTTGTTTCGGGGATGAAAAACTTTTCAAGAAAAGTAGCTGTCGTTGTTGATGGGTTGATAATAGATGGGTCTGTGAATTTTATTTCTAGTGCATTTGGAAAAACTTCAAAAATTACCTCAGCAACGCAAACAGGTCTAGTTAGAAATTATGTTGTTTATTTCGGCTTATTTTTAATATTGTTAATATCACTTTTCATCTTTACTCCCTTGGTGGCACAATGACTGGAATTATCCTTGCTCTTTTATTGGTACCACTTTTTAGTGCTCTTCTAGTATTTTCTATTCCAAACAATCGAAAAGAGCTTTTTAGACCTATTGGAATTATGTTTTCTCTAATTACGTTTACACAATCTATGTACATCCTGTTTAGTGATTATTCAAAATCAGATTTCCAAATTCTATTAAAGTTTGAGTGGATTCAAGTTTATGGTTTAGAAATAAACCTTGGCATATCCGGAATGTCAACTTTGCTTTTATTATTAAGCTCTTTACTTGTATTACTTTCTTTACTTTCTATTGGTAAAGACCATAGTGAGAGCAAAGGGTTCATTGGATCTATTTTAACTTTACATTTTGCAATTAATGGCGTTTTTATTAGCGGAGATTTAATTTCACTATTTATTTTCTTCGAAGCACTTTTGATACCTATGTATTTCTTAATGGGAATTTGGGGTGGTGATAATAGAAGATATGCAACTATTAAATTTATTTTATATACAGTCTTTGGATCAATATTTATCTTTATAGGTACTGTTTACACAGCTGTCATTAGCTATGGAGTTAATGCAAGATTAGCAGTTGATTTTGAAACACTTTCTACTCTTGAAATAACCGCTTCACAATCTAAGACTTTATTTCTATTATTTACTTTTGGCTTTCTCATTAAAGTTCCTATTTTCCCGCTACATACATGGCTACCTGATGCACACGTTGAAGCTCCAACTGCTGGAAGTATTTTATTAGCAGGTATTTTATTAAAAGTAGGAGCCTATGGAATTCTTAGAGTTTCAATACCGTTCTTTACAGAGGGTTTCTTAGAGTATAAAAATATAGTCGCAGTGTTGTCTGTAATTGGAATCATATATGGTGCTGTAGTTGCGATAGCTCAAATAGATATCAAAAAACTTATTGCATATTCCTCAATTAGTCATATGGGATATGTAATGCTTGGTATATCAGCTGGAGAGTTTTTAAGTATAGAGGGAGCTATTATTCAAATGATCAATCATGGAATAACTGCTGGTGCGTTATTTATGTTGGTTGGGTTTATATACGAAAGAAGACATACAAGAAATATAAGCTCTTTTGGTGGAGTTAAGATAACAATGCCTAGATATGCTGCAATCTTTCTCTTCACATCTTTTGCATCGATAGGTCTACCAGGATTGAATGGTTTCGTAGGAGAGTTTATGATTTTGATGGGAAGCTACAATTCTTATAAAGTGTTAACTTCAATAGCTGCTTTTGGCGTTGTCTTAGCTGCTATTTATATGCTGTGGGCATATCAAAGAGTATTTACAGGACCTTTATCAAACGAAGAAAATAAAAATTTACAAGACTTGAATTTAAGAGAAACGGTATCTATTTTCCCTTTGGTTTTACTAATGTTATTTATAGGGATTTTTCCAAGTTATATTGAGAGCTTTGTTATTCAAGAAGCAGGAAATTTAAGTGAAACAATATCATTATTCAGGAGTACAAAATGACAGGAATTTCTGATATTTTAGGATTCAACTTTGTTGTTATTGGCCCGACATTAACTCTTCTTGCAACAGCTCTGATACTTCTTTTTGTAACAATTACTATTTCCACACCTACATTTGTAAAAAAATACGTTACTTTATTTGGAATTTTGTCTACCGTGTTTGCTGTATTTCTAAAATTTGGCTTATTTCTCTCTGATGGAGTCTCTTCTTATTTTTCTGAAAAGATTCTCTTAGACGAATTTGCTCTAGTAGGTAATGTGTTAATAGTTTTAGTTTTGTTGTTTACTTTTAATTCTTTTTGGAAAACATCTTCTCAAATAGATAACAAAACAACTGAAGCTTTAATTTTAATTTTAATGTCAGCTTCAGGATTTTTACTGATGGTTGATTCTGAAAATTTTATTATGTTATTTATAGGTCTAGAAATTGGCTCTATAAGTCTCTATGCTCTTGCTGGCTTAAACAGGGGAGATCAGCTCAGTAATGAGGCATCATTAAAATATTTCCTTTTGGGGTCACTCGCCTCCTGTATATTAATTTACGGAATCGCATTGGTTTATGTTTCCTTATCTATAAGTGGTGTTTATGAAACTAGCATAGCAATAAGCTTTATTGGCCCTGAAAATGTTCCACTGACAAGTCTTATTGGGCTAATTTTAATAATTGTTGGATTGTTGTTTAAAGTTGCGGCAGCTCCATTTCAAGCATGGGCTCCTGATGTTTACCAAGGTTCTCCAACTGGTTATGTGGGTTACATGGCCTCAGTAGCAAAAGTTTCATCATTTATTGTTTTAGCTAGACTCTCAGCTGTTTCGTTGAATTTTATAATTGATAAGTTCGATCTATTTTTTACTGCTGTCATAATTCTCTCAGTATTATTGGGTGCATTATTTGCAACTAATCAATTAGATCTTAAGAGATTGATAGCTTACAGTGGAGTTATACAATCTGGATTTATTCTTTCAGGTATATCGTTTGGAGTATATGGAATTAGTGCATCTATCTTTTATCTTGCAACGTACATTATTCAGCTTATTGGTGTGTTTACAATCTTTTCAATAATTAGTGGTCAACTTAGTTCAAATTTTGCAATTAGTAATTTATCTGGATTATTTAAAGAAAATAAATTTCTAACTATTACTTTTTCAATATTTATGCTTGGAATTGCAGGACTTCCATTGACTAGCGGTTTTGTATCAAAATTTATTTTAATTACAAATCTTTGGTCATATGAAAAATATATATTAGTCACAGTATTGATGCTTTCTACCGTTGCCGGGTTTTACTTTTACTTAAAACCTATTTGGGTTGCTGCAATTGAAAAAACAGACAATACAATTGAGCAAATCAAAATACAAAATTCTGATAAATTATTAATTAGTACGCTTGCATTTTTAACTATTTATTTAGGACTATTACCTAACACGCTTGTAAATATTACTCGTTGGATGGTGGAAAACTATCTGTAATGTTAATTAAGATTATTCCACCCCCAGTAATGCACCACCAAGGTGGCTGGGATGAAATGCTGATGTTTTTAATTCCTGCGTTATTACTTACCTGGCTTAGAAATAAACAAAAGAATGAAAATTTAGAGGAATAGTATCTCAATATTCTAAAACTAGATAAAATAAAATTATGATTGAGATATCAAATCTCACTATGAGATACAAAAATGGAAAAGGTGTAGGAGATATCAATCTCGCCGTTGACAATGGTGAAGTAAAAGGTCTTCTTGGACCAAACGGAGCTGGAAAATCAACAACAATGAGAAGTCTTATGGGTTTTTTAATCCCCTCGGAGGGTTCTCTTTCAATTGATGGAATAAATACAATTGAAAATCCTGTTGAAGCAAAGAAAATAATAGGATATTTACCTGGAGATCCTCAACTTCCACAAAATTTAAATTCTAAATCATTATTTAAACTTGGTGCTGACATGAGAGCTCAAACAACTGATTATGCAATGGAATTAGCAGAAAAATTTGAATTGGAAGTTGATCAAACTATTAAAGAATTATCTAAAGGTAACAGACAAAAAGTCGCATTGATACTAGCAGTACTTCATAAGCCAAAGGCATTAATTTTAGACGAGCCAACTTCAGGACTAGACCCTTTTCATCAAAGAACATTTTTTGAAATTATTAAAGAATTTGCAAATAATGGTGCTGCAATACTTTTATCATCACATATTATTTCTGAGGTTGAAAAAGTTGCCGACTCAATGGCCGTTTTACGAGACGGTGCAAAAATATATGATGAATCTTATGAGACGTTTTCAAGCAAGGCTGCAGAGCAGGGTGAAGATTTAGAAGATGCCTTTTTTAAATTTTATGACAGGAGAGAGGGCTAATGTTTAATTACTTAAAATATATGGTGACAGTCCCAAGAAAATTTATTCTAAACTGGACAATTGCTCCTGGGTTGTATTTATTGATACTCCCACTAGCTTTTGCAAACTCAAGTGTAGAGAGTTTACTTATCGATACTCAACGAGAGGCTTTTAGAGGTATGTCTGAAAATGAAACGATGATGAACTTATTCGGAATTTCAGATTGGGATAACGTTTTTACCTTAGAAGGAATGGTAACAACTTATTTTATGATTCCTTTTGTGCCTATTTTAATTGGAATAGCCACAATAATTCTTTTAAACAAACTTGGCTCAAAAGCGGAGGAAGACGGAACTTTTGAATTTGTTGCAGCTTTACCAATGACACGATCAACAGTTTACCTTACACAATCACTGGTAGCTGTATTTTTTGGTTTGTTTGTATGCTTTGCATGGACGAATATTATGTTTATTCCAATTGCAACCATGGAACTTAGCCAAACACTCGATTACGTACCTTTAATGAAAGCAACTTTACAGGGAGCTTTAGCTGGGGTAAGTTTTGGAGTTTTAGGGTTTGCACTTGGAGCATATACAGGTAAATCATCAATGGCATGGGCTTTTGGTGGAGGTCTGATGGCAATTGAATATTTAGCAAATTCATTGAAAGGTACAAATGACTTATTTTTATGGATTGATGACAACATTTCTTCCTTTGGTGCGTATGGCAATCCCTATCAAGATGGTTTAATTGCTGGGGACTTATTTCTTGTAATTGGAAAAATAGCATTATTTTTGGCTATTGGGTTTATTGGGTTTAGAAATAGATCTTTAAATCTAAGATAAATATTTCGTACAATTTCAATTATTACGTAATATTAACCTATGCCAAATTTCTCAAGAACTATAACTGTTAAAGAAGACATCAATACTGTCTATGAATTTATGTCTGATTTCCGTAATTTGAATAAATGGGCTGAGGGTGATGATGGTGAGTTAATAACCAAAGAACCCCTCAGGCTTGGCTCAGTATTTAGAGTTAAAACTCACTTTAATAACAAACCAAGAGTTTATGATTATGAAGTTGTTGAATGGGGTCCACCATTAAGAGTTTCCCTTGAAGCAAAAGCAAGCATTTTTACAATCGTCGATACTATATTTTTGTCAGCAAACTCAAAAGGCACTGAGCTAACATATTCAGTTAACATCAAATTTAAATTTCCCTACTTTGTCCTCTCACCATTTGTAAGTGTGTTATTTAATAAAGTAATGGATACTCAAATAAAAAGCTTAGGGGCAGCCTTAGGTGAGACTTAAGCTTTGTTTATTATTATTTGTTTTGTTAGTAAGTTGTCAAAATAGTGAAGACGTATACATGAGTCCTGAGTTAAACGAGTTTCCATCCATTCAAGGTAACAATTTAAATAAAGAAAAAAAAGTTGTCCCAGATGATTTTGTAGATAAGAATTTAGTCGTTATCGTTGCTTTCCAACAATGGCATCAGTCTTTAGTAGATGAATCTATATTATTACTTGAAGACAACGGACTTGGAGAAACACATAATATTATTGAGGTTCCAACAATAAGAAAATCTACAAAATTAAATGAAATGTATTTAGATGGAATAATGAGAGCTGGTATTAGAGATAACAGAATAAGAAATAGAACCATCACAGCATATTTAGATAAAGATCAGTTTAGAAAAGATCTTGATATTCCAAATGAAGATACAATTTATTGGTTTTTAGTTGCTAAAGATACAAAGAACATCATTGCAAGAGGTTATGGAGTCATTTCTCAAAAAGAGTTAGATTTAATTAGTTCGTTCTAAATATAAACTGTTGCCAAGTAAACAACCACAAGAGCAAGAATCAACATGACTCCATTAAAAGCTCCACGTACAGCTTCACTTACATTTGTTAATAGGCTGTGAAAAGCAATCACAACACCAGCCGTCACTAAAAGACCAATTTCTAGCCTCCAATTAGCAGAAGTATCAGTGCTAATAAGTAATATTGAAATCCCAGATATTAATGAAACTACATAAGAGCTCCATGAAATTTTACTAAAAGAATCACGAAGTGCACTGGTGGTATTTCGCGATGGATCGAATTTATTTAATTTTGGTGCGAATACGGCCCAAGTTACCATTGACCCAAGCCAAATACACAATCCAACAATGTGAATATAATTTAAAATAACTTCCATAACGCAATGCTAGCATTTTTAAATTCTTTTATGATATTGGTATGAATGAATACAAAGCTTGGATTCAAAAAAATGTAGCTCCCTACACCGAACTAGAGTTTTCAGACATGAAATATCCCAAGCTCAATCAAAATGAGTTAATTATTGAAACTAAAGCCGCAACTTTAAATTTTGCTGACTTACTTTTATCAAGTGGAATGTATCAGTCAAAGCCTGAAATTCCATTCGTTCCTGGATTTGAAGTAGCAGGAATTGTTAAAGAGTGTTCATCAAGAAGTAAATTTAAGACAGGTGATAGGGTTGTAGCAGCAACAACAGTATTTAGATCTGGTAGACATGGGAGTTTTGGTGAGTTCTGTGTTGCTTCAGAGAATCTAGCATATAAGCTTCCAGATGATATATCTTATGAAGTTGGAGCAGCAATATTAATGTCTTATTTAACCTCAGATTTCGCATTACACAGAAGGGCTAAGATCCAAAAAGATGAAATCATACTTATAAATGCTGCAGCAGGAGGTGTTGGTTTATCAGCAGTTCAATTAGCAAAAATTGAAGGAGCAAGAGTTATTGCAGCTGTTGGTTCGGATGAAAAAATAGACACTATTGAAAAATACAATCCTGATTTGATTGTTAATTATCGAAAAGAAAATCTTAAAGATACTGTGGAGAAACATTTTGGCAAACGAGCAGTTAATGTTTTTTATGACCAGGTTGGGGGAGATGCATACGAACAAGGTATTAAATTGCTCGCTTCAGAAGGCCGTGCTCTAATTGTTGGTTTTGCAAGCGGCAATATCCCATCACAATTGCTCAGTTATATACTTGTTAAAAATATATCAATAATGGGAGTTTTTATGATTAGCTTTGAAAATGAAGGTAGAGACTACTTAGAAGACCGTATGAATACAATATTTGATCACTACACATCAAGTAGAATAGACCCACTTTTTAAAACAATAACTTTTGACAAAGTTGTGCACTACCTAGAATTAATCGGTACAAGAAAAACTGTGGGAAGAATAGTTGCTGTTCGATAGCAACATAAGAATAAATTACTAATATATAAGAAATGGCAAAATTATATTTTTACTACGCTGCTATGAATGCAGGAAAAAGCACAACTCTTCTTCAGTCAGCCCACAATTATGAAGAAAGAGATATGCGCACACTCTTATTTACTCCAAAATTAGACGACAGGTTTGGTGAAGGTAAAATTGCATCTCGAATTGGTTTAGATAGGGATTGCGAAATTTTTACATCTGATGATGATTTGTATGTGTGGACAGCTCATGAACACCAAAGAGAAAAAGTTTCATGTATTTTGGTTGATGAGTCACAGTTTTTAAGTCCAAAGCAAGTTTTACAACTTACGTTAGTTGTCGATAAATTAAAAATACCAGTTTTGTGTTATGGATTAAGAACAGACTTCAGAGGAGAGCCGTTTCCAGGAAGTGTCTATTTATTAGCTTGGGCTGATGAGATGAGCGAAATAAAAACAATTTGTAAATCTGGAAAAAAAGCAACAATGAATGCAAGGCTTGATGAAAATGGAAACAGAGTAATAGAAGGGGATCAAATATCTATTGGTCTAAATTACGAAGCTCAGTCTCGAGATGTTTTTGAACTGGAAAAGGTTTCACCTATTGGCTATCAAATTCCAGAAGCTAACTAACTGAATAAATTAAATTCCTGTTTCTAAAGGCGGTTCGGGACGAGTCGCTAACCATGTACAAAGAGCTATTCCAAACCCTCCAAATATTAAGTCGCCCATTAATGAAAAAACTAAGTAAATTGTCAATGCGAAGGTTGGAATTATCATTGAAATAGCAAGTTTTTTAGCTCTTCTTGATAAACCTCGGTACATTTTCCAATTTAGGATAATTGGTCCAAAAATTTTGTGATTTTCTAACCACAATGTAAATTTATCTGAACATTTTGAAAATGCCCATGCAGCAATCAAAATAAATACTGTTGTAGGCAGACCCGGTACTACGATTCCAATATAGCCTAAGGACAATGACAAAATTCCGATTGTAAAAAATACAGGCTTATGGATTTTTATGAATAAACTAGGAAAAAATTTATACAAAATTATAAAAATGAAAACCGCACCACCAATGTAGCTGAATATTTCATATGGAATGTTTGATAGAAAATTGCTCATATGTTAATTGTTAAATTTTTCTTAATAGCCATAAATTGCATTATCCTACGAATACTCTCTGCGCAATAAACTGATCTAAGCCAAAAAACTTATCTTTGCTGACACTTACTGTTATTGAATAATTATTAGTGTCCGATATGTATATTTTGTTTCCTGGCAGTATTTCATTTTTTTGGAGAAATGAAATTACAGAACTATCTCTTTTTAGCTCTTCTGAAATTTTTATAATAGAGTATTTCTTGTTAGTTTTAACATCAAATAGTCTTTTCATAGGCCCTTCAAAATAACCTGAATAGGGAATTGGATTACCAAATAGACCAGTAGTAGGATTACCTAATATTTTTAACATAGCGTCTTCAGTAATAGGACTTAATACGTTTTCCCAATTTTTGGTTTCCATGTAGACCTTATCCCAAGATAAATCTAAAATCTCAGACAAAAATCTCTCTACAATTCTTCTCCTTCGTGAAATCATTTTTGCTAAGTAGGAACCTTTTTCAGTAAGTTCTAATTCATCACCAAGTTTTACCAAACCACTGTTTTGCATTCTCCCAGTTACTTGTGAAACATTAGCTCTGCTTACTCCAAGCCAGTCAGCTACGCGAGTTTGCTTAACTTCAATTCCTACTTCGCTTAAGTGGAATATAGCCTCCGCGTGAGAGTAAAAAGAATTTGGGAGCTTCTCGATCTCTATTTGGGGAAATACATTTGGATTATTATTCATCTATATATATGTTAACAGCGATTAACTTATTATGATATATTTTTAGAACGCTGGACAGCCTACAGCAAAAGTTAAACCAAAAAAAAGTAGCCAAATTATTGGTTCATACTTTCTTACTAGCTTAGGATCTTTTTGCATTATTAATATTCTACTATTTCATGTATAATACTAATAATATGATGTGTCCTTATGCGTACTTAATTGCTGGCTTTATGTGGTTTGTCCGTAATGGCGGGAAATTTTTTATCAAATCTGTTAATTTCAAGAAATTAAATAAATCAGTTACTCTTAATTAGACTTTCTAATAATTTAATAGTATCTTCTGAATCATTCAAACATGGGATATAAGTCATTTCTTTCCCGCCCGCATCTATAAAGGTTTTTCTCCCTCTAATATCTATTTCTTCAAGTGTTTCAAGACAATCTGAAATAAATGAAGGGCATAGTATAGCAATTTTGTCATTACCTTCTTCGGGAAGCTGAGCTAATCTTTTATCAGTAAAAGGTGTTAGCCAACCAGGGCCGATTCTGGATTGATAAGCAACTTCCCAGTCGCTTTCATTTAAACCTAGTTTTTTTGCAGTAAGATCAGAGGCTATTCTTGTGTGGGATCTGTAGCAATCTTTAGACCCAAGATTTTCTAATTCACAACATTCATTTGTTGAAAAACAATGCTCTCCTGTCTCATCTGTTTTCATGGCTTGTCTTTTTGGTATTCCATGATAACTAAAAATTATCTTATCAAATGACTCATTCTCTAAATAAGGTTTAATTGTGTTTGTCATAGCATCAATGTAAATTTCATTATCAAAAAATGGCTTTGTAAAGACTAATTCAAAATCTTTGTTTACTCTATTAGCAACTAGCCTTGTCTCCATTTCAGTAGTTATTGTTGTTGCCATGGCATTATGCGGATAGAGAGATATGACATTAATTTTTTTTATACCTTTATTTTTTAAATTTAATAATGCATTTTCAATACTTGGGTCTTCGTATCTCATTGCATACTCGACAATCCATCCAGTTTTTTTTGAGAGCTTTTTAGCAATACTTTGAGTAGATACAATTAGGGGAGACCCTTCTTTTGTCCATATTAGTTCGTAAGCCTCGAGTGTTTTTTTTGGTCTGAACGGAAGAATAAAAAATCTAATTAAAAACTGTTGCAACATTTTAGGAAGGTCAACAACATTATCGTCTGATAGAAAAACTCTTAAATATTCACGAACAGATTTTTTAGTAAGTTCTTTTGGAGAACCAAGGTTAATTAGAAGGACACCTTCATTTTTATTAAGAGACATGAAATTAATAATACGATAAAAAATTCAAAATAATAAATCACAAAAAAAAGTTTTTTTCTAAAATAATTACCGTTAACTAAACTTGTTAACTACTATTAACAAAGTTAAGCAAAACAAAAGGTTAAATAAAATGAATAAAAAATTAACAGTTACTTTAATTGCTTTAATGATGGTTTTAACAGCTTGTTCGCCTACAGCAGGAGAGCAAGGACCAGCAGGAGAGCAAGGACCAGCAGGAGAAGCAGGTCCATCAGGAGAAGTATCACAGGAAGCTATTGACGCAGCCGTAGAAGCTGCTTTAACAGAAGATTCAGCCGAAGTTGGCGGAACTCTAGTTATCTATAGCGGTAGAAAAGAAAGCTTAGTCGCTGACATTATTGCAGAGTTTGCTGCAACTTCAGGAGTTGAAGTTGAAGTAAGATACGCAAAGAGCCCGGCTCTAGCAGGTACAGTAGTTCTTGAAGGAGCTATTAGCCCAGCAGACGTATTCTTTTCTCAAGATCCTGTCAGTCTTGGTGTAATTGCCAAAGAAGGATTGTTTGATCGACTTCCTGAAAGCGTTCTAGACAATGTCCCAGCATGGGCAGTAGACAAAAATGGATACTGGGTTGGTACATCTGGAAGATCAAGATCACTAGTTGTTGACACAAGAGATGTCACTGACGCAGAATTGCCTGGTGATATTTATGGTCTTGCTGATGAAAAGTTTAGGAATAGATTAGGTTTAGCACCAACTAATGGATCATTCTTAGCAATGGTTGCATGTATGATCGAATCAGATGGTGAAGAAAAAGTTCTAGATTGGTTAACAACAATAAATGGTCTTGGATATGGAGAATATCCTAAGAACTCACCACAAGTTGCTGCTGCAGCTGCTGGTGAACTTGATATTGGAATGATTAACCATTACTACACATTAAGAGTTTTAGCAGAAGATCCTTCTGCTCCAATTAAGAATGTGTTCCTAGATGGTGGTTGTGGAGCAATGGTTATGCCTGCAGGTGTTGGAATTTTGTCCTCAAGCCAAAATAAACCAGCAGCTATGGCATTCGTTGAATTTTTACATTCAAAATCAGCTCAAGAGACATTTACAAATACAGTATACGAGTTCCCTCTTGTTGAAGGTATTGAGCCAAATGCTTTGTTGCCAGACATTAATAGTTTGAACTCTCCTTCAAACTTGAACTGGTCAGCACTAGCCTTATGGCAAGAAAAAGCTGTCGAATTGATTGCTCAAGCCGGATATTAGTCCGTCCGTCAATATCAACATAAGCCAAAAAATTCTGGTCAGAGAAATCTGACCAGAATTTTTTCTTTTAATAAGTTATTTTTTAATATATTCTTAAATTAGTGAAAACACCAAAACTTTTATTGTCAGCCAATGTATTTATCCTCTCTTTATTTTTAATGCCACTTTTTTATTTATTTTGGAGATTTGTAGATTTATCCAAAAACCTTTCTCGTTTTTTAAACTCATGGGATGTATCAACTCTTTTAGTAAATACTTTATTTCTTTTTTTTGCTGTTGTTTTCACAAGTCTATTAATGGGTTTAACAATATCAATTCTTACTGTTAGGTATCAATTTCCTGGATCTAAAATTCTATTTAGTTTGACTATTTTACCCCTTGTAATTCCCTCCTACATTGGTGCTTTGACATATGTATCTGCTTTTTCCCCAAAAGGTTTGTTTGTTGAAATATTTTCTAGATTTGGTTTATCTGAAATAGTAGGAATAGAAGGTTTTGTTGGAAGCTGGATTGTTTTAACTTTATTTACGTATCCTTATGTGCAGTTGATTTGCAGTAGTGCCTTGAGAAATTTAGATTCAACAGTTGAAGATGCTGCAAGGTCATTAGGCGTCAAAAGAATAAAGATGTATACAAGCGTGGTTATTCCAAGGTTAAAAAAGCCAATGATATATTCTTCACTTTTAGTCGGGTTATATGTTATTTCTGATTTTGGTGCCGTTTCCTTAATGAAATATGGAACAATGACAAAAGCTATTTACTCTTATTATGTAATCAATATAAATGGCGATCCAGTAATTTTTTATTCAACGATTTTGATTGTTCTTGCATTAATTATAAGTTTTGCCCAAAGGGGTAGTGAGATGAGTAAGTCAGCAAAAGTTTCTGGTACACCAAGAGAGCCAATTAGGATTGAGCTTTCAAAAACCGGCAAATATTTGGTTTTATTATTTTTCGGTATTGTAATATTTTTTAGTTTACTTTTACCCGTGGGTGTTCTTTCGTATTGGTTGATCAGGGGTGTATCTAATGGAATTGAGATTACAGGTTCATTAGCAGGTGTTGCTGGTTCTTTAACTGCCGCAACAGTAACATCATTCTTTGCAATGGTTATAGCTACCCCAATCGTTGTGATGATCTCCCAATATAAATCAAAATTTGGGGATTTATTTGAAAAAGTTACACTCACTCTTTATGGCCTACCACACATTGCAGTTGGGATTTCGATGTTATTTATTACAATAAAAATTTTCCCCTCAATTTATCAAACTTTTGTAACACTAATAATCTCATACCTAATTGTATTTTTACCACAAGCAGTAGGAGGTGGACAAGCATCGATGGAACAAGTAAAAACTTCTTACATTGAAGCAAGTGCTGGACTTGGATTATCAAAATTAGATACATTTTTTAAAGTTACTTTTCCTTTAATTTATAAAGGACTTCTTGCAGGAGCTGCTTTGGTATTTTTATCGACAATGAAAGAGTTGCCACAAACATTACTATTAAGACCAACTGGTTTTAGCACTATGGCTGTAGACATTTGGTCCAATGCATCAGAAGCATTATTTACTCAAGCTGCTTTTTCCGGATTTATTTTGTTGGCAATTAGTGCTTTTCCTACGTATATACTTAGTACAAGGAGTTTAGATAACTAATGGCATACGATAATTTAATTATTAGAGCTCGTTCTATAGCTAAATCTTATGGCTCCGAAAAAGTCTTGTCTGATTTTAATCTTGACGTTTGGAATGGTGCAATCGTAGGAATTTTAGGTGTCTCAGGTTCCGGAAAGACTACAGCTCTTAGACTTATAGCTGGATTTGAAAAACCTGATACTGGAATTATTGAAATGCGAAATGAGATTATTTCAAGTGAAGAAATTTATTTACCACCTGAAGAAAGAAATGTTGGAATGGTTTTTCAAGATTATGCACTGTTTCCTCATTTAGATGTAAAAAGTAATATTGCATTTGGACTATCGAAAGATCAAATTAAAAGTGGAAGATTGGATGAAGTTATAAATATGTGTAATTTAAATAATTATAGTGCCAAGCTACCACAAGAACTCTCTGGTGGTCAACAGCAAAGAGTAGCTCTCGCAAGAGCAATAGCACCAAAACCTGAAGTTATATTATTAGATGAACCCTTTACAAGTCTAGATGCACATATGGCTAGAGATTTAAGAGATGAAGTCATATCACTTCTGAGAGCAACAGAAACAACAGCCATAATTGTTACGCATGACCAAGAAGAAGCCCTTTCTGTATGTGATGTAGTAAGCGTTCTAGAAAATGGAAAAGTTATCCAAAGTGCTACCCCTCAAGAAATTTATTTAAATCCTGTAAGTCAAACAGTTGCAAACTCAGTAGGAGATCCAAATATTATTAAAGGGTTTTCAGTTAATGGCCTTGTTGAAACTTCACTTGGGTCATTTGTCTCTGCATATAATGGAGCACTAGATGTATCAATACGGCCTGAATGTATTGAGTTAACACTAGATACAGAAGGAAGCTATATAGTTACAGAATGTACTTTTTACGGTCATGACCAAGTAATTTCTTTTAGTAATAATAAAGGTGAAATTTTTAGAGCACGTTCTCTTCCAAATACAATTTACGAATCAGGAGATAAAGTAACTGTAGAGATATCTGAAGTTACTACTTTTCCATCAAAGGTTTGATTTAATATAGGCTACTCTACCGGCTAGGGATTGTAGCTCAATCTCTAATTCTGAAAGTTTTCCTGATGCTCTTGAAAAATCTTCACCTGCTATATATTCTCGTGAATTAGCAAGAGATTTGATCAATGTTTCTAAATCAAACATAATTGATTCTATTTCAGAGAAAATAAGTTGTTTATCCATTATTTAATATTAAATTAAAAACTAAGGTTATACATAAGAATTTATTAAAGGGGAAAAGTGGATTTAAAAATTAAAAAACTTAAAAGGTTCAATATTATTATGGGAACCGTTCATCTGATACAGGGTGGTTTGTTATTTTGGCTTGGGACAGTTGTCAATTCAGATTTTGTCGTACCGATAACCTTAACACAACTTGTTGGCGTTGGTTCACCTGAGGATCCTTCAAGCTTTGCTTTAATTCCTGAATTAGAAATTTGGACTGAAGTTACAAATTTCGGACCAGCAGTAGCTACTTTCTTACTTGCATCAGCTGTTGCACACTACTTGATTTCTGGACCTTTCTATAACAAATATAAAGAAGACCTATCAAAAGGAATTAACAAAGTTCGATGGATTGAATATTCAATAAGTGCATCAGTTATGATCGTCTTAATTGCTTTACTTGTTGGAATTTATGATATTTGGGCTTTGGCTGGAATATTCTTTATGAATGCTGCCATGTGTTGGTTTGGCTGGATGATGGAAGTCCATAATCAATATACAGAAAAAGTTGATTGGACAAGTTATATTATGGGTTGTCTTGTTGGTGTTGCTCCGTGGATATTTATATTTATAAATTTAATAGGAGATGGAGTGGCAACTGATTCTAATCCCCAAGGAGTTCCACAATTTGTAGTGTGGATATTTGTGAGTATATTCCTATTTTTTAACACATTTTCTATAAATATGATTTTGCAATATAAGCAAGTTGGAAAATGGAAAGACTACCTATACGGTGAGAGAGCATATATCTGGCTTAGCCTACTAGCTAAGACCTGTCTTGCATGGCAAGTCTTTTTTGGTACCTATCAACCAAATTAAAAATTTACTTAATTCTTCTACCAAAGAAAATAATTAACAGAAATATTAAAAGTAGCCCAATATAGGACAGCGCCATTATTTTTTATTTCTTAATTTTCTTATACCAAAAAATATAAATCCGATTGGTATAAGGATGATTGAGATCGATACAGAAATTCCAATAATACTTTCAGTCCAACCTAAAGCTCTTTGCACATAATAATTCCAAGAAAAGAGTGACACACCAGATCCTTCCCTAATTTCTAATGTGAGCTTAGAAAACGATGTAGAGTTTTCATAAAATTTTTTTTGTCCCTGGAGCATTTCAATGTCTTGATTTATATACCTTAATTGAGACTGAACTTGAAGTTTATCAGAGGTAGAAGTTGCCTCATCTTTAATATCTTGTAATGCTTCTTTTTCACTATATAAAGATTTCAGTCTTGAATCAATATCAACAACATACCGAGTTACATCATTTGCATTTGAACTAATGTTCGTAAAACTAGATAGTTCTTCAACTCCAGAAAGAAAATCTTCAAAATCCTCAGCAGGAATGTTTATAGTTAAGCTATAGCTTTGAAGTCCTTGGTAATTAGTAGAAAGATAAGTATTTGAGATATTACCTCCGTAGCTTTCTACCATATTTTCTACACTTTTAATTGTGCTATTAAAATTTGATGAGCTTACATCAGTACTGGCATATGCAGTTTTAATAATATAATCTCCCTGGGAAGCTGAAGAATTTGAAATTGATTCCGACCTACCTAAAGACATATCTTCGACCCCTCCGGCTACAAAAGGTTCCGGATATCCCTCTGATTGAATTCCGTCACTACCACAGCAAATAAAAACAAAAATAAAAACCAAAATTAATAATTTTTTACCCATGGTTGTAATTATATGTATATCAAAAATTATGAATCTCTATAATAGGAATTTTTAATTCTTCTTCAGTTAGACCACCGTGGTATCCCTTTAGTTCAGCTTGTAAATGCTTTGGGTAGATTATGTGATTTTGTTCAAGTACGAAACAATAATCTGGATAAAGTGTTTCTATATAACTGTTGCTAGGTTCTTTTAAGAGATATTTCAAATCAGATCTTCTAAAAAGTTCACCAGGTATGTTTGCAAAAACCTTTTGAACTTCACTTTCAGTACCGTTTATGTAAACTGACCGTTGGTCACCATATATCCGAATACTATTTTCGTAAGATAAATTATGCCTATTCTCAAGTGGAATATTACATAGTCCATGATCAGCTGAAATTATTGTTGTAGTTTTTTTGTTACTTGCTAAAGAAATTCTTTCTACTGCTCTTTCGAATTTCTTTATTTCAAGTTCCCACTCTGTAGAATAGACCCCAAAAATATGTCCAGAAATATCTATATTTGGATAGTAAATAAAATTAAATCTATTTTCTAGGAAAGATGCTTCCGAAAGCATCTCTATTAAATTATCTAGTGTTTTGTAAGGCACTGTACTACTTTTTTCATACAGGAAGTTTGATAATGAACTTCCTACTAAGTTTTCTGGTTGAAAATTCGACACATGTGTTTTAAATGTTTTAAACTTTTTCCAAATAGATTGTTGATTTTTAAAATGGTCATCACGTAAAAGATTTTGGTTTTCATTATTCCAATTAAGTGCATTAATGAGCCCATAATTTTTTCTATCGTACATATAGTAACCAATAATTCCGTGATCTACAGGGTGACTCATCATTGCAAATGTAGTAAGTGCAACATTTGTCGAAGAAGGAAAAGTAGTATTAATTACTTTATTTGTGCTGCCTTTTAAAGAAGTATCAAGTGACATTAAATTTTTATACCCAAGTCCATCAGCAAGTATAAAATTAATTGTTTCCGCTTCTTTTATCTTTGAAGATAATAAATTTTCATTATTTTCAACTTTTGATTCATCCCTTATTACATTATTAAAAACTTCTTTTGATAGTTGCAAAATGTTTGGTTCGCTTAAAAAATTTTTGTTTATCATCTATAAAAATCTTACAAAAAAATTACACTGAAGTTTGAGAAAAAACTAAACTTTTTATAGTCAGGACTAAAGTATAAAGTATAAAGAATGATTTCTTATTTTCAAGATTATGTGACCGTGGCAGCAGTTCTCGGGTTTGGCATATTTTTTATGCTTCTATTAGTTGGTGTTGCTTCAGTATTAAGACCTAATAAACCATATGCTGAAAAACTTCAAACATACGAGTGCGGTGTTGATCCCGTAGGAACGGGTTGGAGTCAGACTTATGTTAGGTATTATATATTTGGTTTACTATTTGTTATTTTTGACGTTGAAGCAGTTTTTATATTTCCTTGGGCTATAAATTTAGAAAAGCTTGGTTATTTTGGATTAATTGAAATGTTTATATTCATATTTATTTTGATAATTGGGCTTGTGTATGCAATTAGAAAGGATGTTTTGAAGTGGGAGTAGTTGATAAATTTGGACTTCCAAAACCAATTTCATCAGTTTTCAACTGGGCTCGTTCATACTCACTTTGGTATTTTCAGTTTGGGCTTGCATGTTGTGCTATTGAGGTAATGGCAGTCAGTGGTCCTAGACATGATTTTATGAGACTTGGAATAATTCCACTACCTGCTTCACCAAGACAAGCAGATTTGATGATTGTAGCTGGAACTGTCACAGACAAAATGGCACCATCGGTAAAAAGACTCTATGATCAGATGCCGGAACCCAAATATGTTATTTCAATGGGATCTTGCTCTAACAGCGGTGGTCCATACTGGGATTCTTATTCTGTTACAAAAGGTGTAGACCAACTTATTCCTGTAGATGTTTATGTACCAGGATGCCCCCCAAGGCCAGAGGCTCTTCAAGAGGGAATCATTCTTTTACAGAAAAAAATTAGAGGTGAAAACATGAAAGAAAAATGGGAAGAAAAGCAGGTTGAGCCAATATAAAATGGAAGAATTTTTTAAATTAATAAAAGATAAATTTAGCACTGCAACTTATGAGTTTGAAACTGTAAGTATAAAAGTAGATTCCTCAACATGGATTGAAACACACGAACAATTAAAGAATGACTTCAATCTAGATTTCTTTTCCTGGCTTTCAGCAATAGATTGGGACAATGAAGTATCAGTTGGCGATGCACCTAAAGAAAGTGTAACCCCAAGTTTTGAGATAATTTCTTGTTTATCTGACACATCAAATACAAACTTAGTTGTTATCTCAACGAATATTAGTAAGGCAGATCCTAAAATATTGTCTTTGGTTGATACCTTTGCCGGTGCTAATTGGCATGAGAGAGAAGCATATGAAATGTTTGGTATTAATTTTGAAAACCATCCAAATTTAGAAAAACTTTATCTTCCAGATGGTTATGAAGGCAATCCCATGCTTAAATCTTTTGAGCTAATTAGTAGGGAAGTAAAGCCATGGCCTGGTGAAGTAGATGTTGAGGGTATGCCTGAAGATACACAAAATGGAGAATCTTCTGATGGTTAATACTTTAGACCCACAAAATATGAGAAATTTTTCTGAAGCTTCTGTTTCTATTGAAATTGAAACTGAAGATATGACTTTAAACATCGGACCTCAACACCCATCTACACACGGAGTGCTTAGACTAGTTGCAAAAGTGGATGGAGAAAAAGTACATGATGTTAAACCAGTTCTTGGTTACATGCATCGAGGATACGAAAAGCTTGCCGAAGTACGGACATACCCACAAATCACAACCCTAGTGAATAGAATTGACTGGGTCGCAGGATTTTCAAATGAAATTCCATTTATTGCTGGTGCTGAAAGACTGATGGAAATTGAGGTTCCTGATCGAGCAAAACATATAAGATTAATCCTCACTGAGATGGCTCGAATTTCTTCCCATTTTGTTTTTAATGGCGCATACGCATTAGAGGTTGGTGCTTTGACACCAATTTTTTATGCTATGGAGGACAGGGAAAGAGTTCTAGATTTAATAGAATCTGTTACTGGTGGACGCTTTCATCCAAACTTTAATAGAATAGGTGGAGTCAAGCCAGCTGCCGGTGCGGGACCTACCTCAAAAAAGAACATTCAAGATTTACCCGCAGGTTTCTACAGAGACACGAAGCTAGCTATGGAAAAAGTTATTGAAGCTGCTGATAAGTTCCAAAACCTCATCGGAGGAAATGAAGTCTTCCAAAAAAGAACTAAAAATGTTGGTGTACTATCTAAAGAGGTTGCAGAAGCCTACGGAGTATCTGGACCAATCCTAAGAGCATCTGGTGTAAAGTCGGATTTAAGAACTCAAACAGATTACCTACCTTATAATCAATTTGAATATGATATTCCTGTTGGAGAAAATGGAGATTGTTTTGACAGGTGGGATGTTAGAACAAAAGAAATGGTTGAATCTGCAAAAATTGTACTTCAAGCTATCGACTCTATGCCTTCCGGACCACTTCAAACAAAAGTTCCAAAGGTTATAAAAGTCCCAGCTGGGCGAACGTATGTTAGAGCTGAAAATCCAAAAGGTGAGATGGGATATTACATTGTCTCAGAAGGAGGTCTAGGGCCCTACAGATTAAAAGTAAGAACAGCATCATTTAGCAATGTTTCAATTCTTCCAATTATGCTTGAAGGTGCATTACTTCCAGACCTAATTGCAATAATGGGAAGTTTAGATTTTGTTCTTGGAGACGTTGACAGATGAGTGAAGTTTTAATTAAGGTTGGCTTCCTAGCAATAGCAGCACTTAATGGTGCTGTAATTTTTACAATTATGGACGTTAAAGGAGCTTCTTGGATGCAAAGAAGGCCAGGCCCCCTTCATGTCGGTCTTCGCGGATTTATTTTTCCTCTTGCAGAAATTTTAAAATTCGTTCAAAAAGAAGACATTATTCCTACAGAAGTGGATAGGCCTGTATTTAAATGGGCTCCGGCTTATGTTGTTGTATCGGCTGTAGCTCTTTTCGCAATAGTTCCATTAAGCCCAACACTTGTAGTTGCAGATTTAGAATTAGGAGTATTTTTTGCATTAGCTATTAGTTCTCTTTCTACAATTGGTGTACTGACTGCTGGCTGGTCATCTGCAAACAAATATTCATTAATGGGCGGTCTAAGAGCCGCAGGCCAATTAATAGCATATGAACTTCCTCTCATACTTGCTGTTGTTGGTGTAGTTATTCAAGCTGAAACCATGTCATTAGTTGGTATAGTTGAAAAACAAATAGAATGGGGTGTTCCATTTGTAATAGGGGGGCAAATTGTAGCTTTCTTAATATTTATGGTTGCAGCTACGGCTGAGATGATGAGAGTTCCATTCGATATGCCGATTGGTGAATCAGAACTAACAATGGGATTTATGACTGAGTATTCAGGTATAAGATTTTTGATTTTTTATATTTCAGAATATATGAATATGTTTATTTTGTGTGCTATCGCATCAACTTTATTTTTAGGTGGATATCATGTCCCTCTTTTACCTGCAGAGTGGGTAAATTTTTATGGCCCTGTTGCTTTAATAACAAAAACTGTAATTTTGGGTTTCATATTGGTTGCTGTGAGATGGTCATTTCCTAGATTTCGAGAAGATCAACTTCAAAATTTAGCTTGGAAATATTTAATTCCAGCTTCCTTAATTAATATTCTGATAACTGCAGTTATGAAAGTAGGATTTTAATGAAAACATTTAAACCAAAAATTCCTGGGTTTTTAATCGGTATGAAAATTGTCATTTTTAATATGTTTAAAACCCTCTCTCCACTTCATGCCAACCCAACAGTTAATTATCCTTTTGAAAAAGAAAAAGTAGCACCAAGAGCTAGGGGAGTAATTGCTTTAGATCAAGAAGCTTGCACTAGTTGTATGCTTTGTGCGAGGCAATGTCCTGATTGGTGTATTTATATTGAGGGCCATAAAGAACTCCAACCACCATCTAAACCAGGTGGTCGACAAAGAAGTAGAGCTGTACTAGACAGATTTGATATTGACTATGCACTGTGTATGTATTGTGGAATCTGTGTAGAGGTTTGTCCTTTTGATGCTTTATTTTGGACACCTGAATATGAGTATTCTGAATTTAACATGGGAGACATGCTTCACAATAAAGAACGTCTCGACGACTGGTTAGACACGGTTCCTGATCCTGAAGGCTTAGAAAGTTAAAATGGAAATTTACGAAATTGTTACTTACTTTACTTTGTTGCTCCTTCTATTCTCCGCAGCAAGAGTAGTTACAACCTCAAATGTTATTCACGCAGCAATATCATTAGTTTTTACCCTTGCTCTTACTGCAACTCTTTTTTTGCTTTTATCCACACAATTTGTGGCATTGGTATTAGTTCTTGTTTACATTGGAGCAGTTGTAGTTTTATTCCTTTTCGGAGTTATGATTACAAGAGCTCCGCTGGGGAAAAATGCTGAGTTAGACAATGATAAGAATAAATTAATTGGTGCAAGCATATCTGGTTCAATATTCTTACTCTTTTCTTATATTCTTGTGAATGGATTTGATGGTGAAATTGTAATTACATCTGGATCCTCAACTGAACTTCTCGGAGAAATTTTACTTAGTCGTTTTGTTTTTCCATTTGAGATAGTTTCTTTTATTTTATTAGCCGCATTAATAGGTGGAATAACTTTAGCAAGAAAAGACGAAGCTCTTGTTAATGAGGATCAAATATGATAGTTCAACCAGTACTTGTTACAGCTGCCGCTCTTTTTTCATTAGGAATTTATGGCATTCTTGTAAGACGTAATGCTGTAATGGTTCTCCTTTCAGTTGAGTTGATATTAAATGCAGTAAATATTAATTTTATAATTTTCGATTCAATGCTCGCTGATTCATTAATGCAGGGCCAAATTTTTACTATTTTTATAATTACAATAGCTGCTGCAGAAGTTGGTATTGGTCTAGCTATCGTATTGATGCTTTTTAGGAATAGGCAAACTGCTAACATAAATGAATTTGATTTGATGAAATGGTAAAATTTGATTCTAATTTATTAGCGGAGACTGAACTTGTTTACACAGATGGCGGTATTTTAGCTGAGTATGCCTGGTCTTTAGTAGTTCTTCCCTTCTTAGCAGCATTGTTGATTACATTTATTGGAAAACATCTTCCATATAAAGGTGCTGAGATTGCGCTTGGAACTATTGCACTCATTTTTATTTATAGTGTTGCACTAATGTTTATTCACGTAACAGAAGGTGTAGCCAGTGAATTTTTTCTCAATGTTGGAAGCATAGGTCAATTTGATATCGAATTTGGTTGGGTGGTAGATGGACTCTCAATTATGATGTATTTTGTTGTCGGTACTGTCGCTCTTCTCGTATTTGTTTATGCTGCAAATTATATGGAGGGTGAGATAAGATACACTTTCTTCTTTACTTCTTTAACACTATTTGCTGGAAGTATGTTGGTATTAGTTTCGTCACCTACATTAATACAAATTTTGATTGGCTGGGAGTTAGTAGGAGTATGCTCCTATTTATTAATTGGCCACTACTGGGAAAAGAAAGATAATTCATCAGCTGCTATGAAAGCTTTTATAACAAATAAAATTGCAGATATTGGATTAATGATAGGAATCATTATTTTGGCGCTCAATACTGGAACATTAAGAATCTCAGAAATTTTATATCAAGCAACACACGATTATGAAAAATTATCAAAGGTAGCTTTTGCTGCTGCTATTTTGCTTTTTATTGGAGCTATGGGAAAAAGTGCACAATTTCCTCTTCATGTTTGGTTACCTGACGCAATGGCAGGTCCAACACCTGTATCTGCATTAATGCATGCTGCAACAATGGTAACTGCTGGAGTTTACTTACTAGCACGAATGTTTCCTTTCTATAAATCAATGGCTCCTGAAGCTCTAGATATTGTAATGTTATTTGGAGTTGTTACGTTACTAGGAGCTGGATTGATTGCTATTGTTCAAGATGATTTAAAAAAAGTTTTGGCTTACTCTACCGTAAGTCAGTTGGGTTACATGGTTGCTGCAATTGGGTCTGGAGCTTACACAGCAGCACTTTTCCATCTATGGACTCATGCTTTTTTTAAGGCTCTATTATTTTTAGGAGCTGGATCAGTAATCCATGCTGTTCACAGCAATAGCATGCTTGAGATGGGTGGATTAAGGAAAGTAATGCCAAAAACTTTTACGACTTTTATTATAGGAACAGTTGCCTTAGCTGGTCTTCCTCCGTTTGCAGGATTTTTCTCAAAGGATGAAATTCTTGCTTCTTTTAATCATGAAGGTGAAACTACTTTTTTCTTCATAGCTGTTTTAGGTGCTTTTATAACTGCCTTTTACATGACTAGGGCAGTATCTCTAACTTTCCTAGGAGAATATAGAGGACATGGCCATCCTCATGAATCTCACAATATGATGACTACTCCACTTTTAACACTCGCAGTTTTTGCTATTGCTTCTGGTTGGGTAAATATACCAGGTGTTTATACAGGATTTACTGACTGGGTTACAACCAGAAAAACCAAAATAGTCGAGTACCATCCTGAAAGCTTTGACTTATTTGCCTTATCAAGTGGTTTGATAGCTGGATTACTTGGAATAGCTTTAGGTTACTATTTATATCAGCTACAAGGTAGTGCTGAAACAGGTGATGAAAAAATTAAGATTCAGCCTGTGTGGTCAGTATTAGAAAATAAATATTACTTAGATCACTTCTATTTTCGATTTATTATTGATCCAATAAAAATTAATATATCAAAAGCAGTTGATAAATTTAATACAAATGTCATTGATAGGTTTATAAATGGTGTTGGCCAGATAGCTTCATTTTTAGGAGTAGTTGTTTATAATAACTTAGATCAAAATGGTATCGATAAATTTTTAAATATGTCTTCAAGTGGTACAGATAGTTTTGGTGGGAGGGTTAAACTACTTCAGACCGGGAGAACCCAACAATATTTAATGTTATTTTTAGGTGGCGTAGTGACAATTAGTTTATTAATTTTATTTATTATATAGGAGGAAAATTGGAAATATTAACAAATGGGGTAGGGCTCTCTGCAGTGGTCTTCTTTCCAATAATCAGTGCATTGGTTATAACTCTTATTCCCAAAGGTTATGAATTTCTAATTAAAGTATTTGCATTAATTTCTTCAATAATAACTTTTGTCTTAAGTATTGTATTGCTTTTAGAGTTTGATTTTTCTTCAGCTGAAAAACTACAACTAGGTAATAAAATTTCTTGGATCAAAAGCATTAATGCTAATTACGAAATAGGAATTGATGGTATCTCTTTACCATTATTAGTATTGTCAACTTTTATTACAGTGCTTGCAATCATTTACTCTATAGAACACTTACCAGAACCAAAAAGTCCTAAAGGATTTCTTGCATTAATACTTGTTCTTGAAACTGGCATGAATGGAACTTTTGTTGCATTGGATTTAATATTATTTTTCGTATTTTTTGAAATCGTACTTTTACCAATGTATTTCATGATTGGTATTTGGGGTGACAGAACCGTTAGAACAGTTGTTGGATTCAAGAATCAAATTGAAACAAGATTATATGCAAGTATTAAGTTTTTTGTATTTACATTATTTGGCTCTGCTTTTATGCTTCTAGGTTTCCTAGGACTTTATTATCGAGGAAACAAAACTTTTAGTATTCCTGAATTAATCGAACTTGGTTCAGCAGGTGCTTTTACTGGAACTTTTGCAACACTCGTTTTTGCAGTTCTCTTTTTAGGTTTTGCCGTAAAGGTACCAATGTGGCCATTACATACTTGGTTACCTGATGCTCATACAGCTGCACCTACCGTAGGATCAGTTCTTCTTGCAGCTATTTTGCTCAAACTTGGTTCATATGGTTTTGTTAGAATTGCAATACCAATTCTTCCTGAACAAGCAAAGGCGTGGGCACCCGCGATTGCAATTTTATCTGCTATTGGAATAATTTACGGTTCGTTGGCGTGTTTAGCTCAAACTGATTTAAAACGTCTAATTGCTTTTTCATCAGTAGGCCATATGGGATTTGTCATGCTAGGTATTGCATCTTTGACACCAATAGGTATTAACGCTGCAATGATTGGAATGGTTGCTCACGGGGTAATTACCGGTTTATTATTTTTCCTTTCTGGATCAATGGCACACACCTACCACACAAGAGATATGGGTAGATTAGGCGGTAATATGACTCTTCTTCCAAAAACAGGAGCTTTACTTGGATTTACAGCTATGGCATCTTTGGGACTTCCTGGTCTTGCAGGATTCTGGGGTGAATTTATGGCGCTATTAGGTGCTTTTAATCCATTAGAAGGTTTAAATGTCACCGTGTTTAGAACGTCTATGGTAGCCGGTGCAGTGGGTACTGTTTTAACTGCTGGTTATTTATTGTGGATGCTACAGAGAGTTAATCTAGGCGAACCATCAGAGGAATGGATTGATAAAGAACTTCATGATGCTGATAGATTTGAATTAGCAGCGTGGATTCCACTTGTTATACTGACAATTCTAATTGGAGTTTTTCCAAAATTAATTTTCGGAGCTACAAATGACGCTGTAATTGCAATGTTGTCTAAAGCTTTTGGGGGTTAAAAATTTCTATAAATTACTTTGCAATATCCACCGAACTTATTGTAGTTTTTACAATAGTTGGAACTTTGATTTTAGATCTAATACTTCCACGAAAATCAAAGTATTATGTAGCGGCTTTTGCACTTTTAGGTACTTTATTTTCACTTGCTCCTCTCGTAATCCAGTGGGCTAACTATACAACCCCAACATATGCATTTGAAGGTAGTTTTGTTGTTGATAGGTTTTCAATTATTTTAAAAGGTCTATTTATCTTGATAACATACTTAACATTTCTTCTTTCAATCAACTTCATTGAAAGTGATAAATATTATCAAGGGGAATATTACTATCTTTTATTAAGTTCTCTTTTAGGTGCTCTTGTTGTAAGCTCTTCTAGAGATTTACTCACTATATTTATTGGAATAGAATTAGCCTCCACTCCAATGTTTCTTCTTTCTGGCTGGAAAAAAGGAGATAGAAAATCTAATGAAGGTGCTATAAAATTTTTTTTACTTGGTGTTTTATCAGCATCCTTAATACTTTACGGATTTTCACTTCTTTATGGATTAACAGGAAAAATTGTTTTTTCTGAAATATCATTATTTATAATTAATGGAGCTCTCCAATCTTCACCGGTGTTATTATTAAGTGCAATTTTAGTAATTTCGGGACTTGGGTTTAAAATCTCTATTGTTCCATTCCATTCATGGGCACCAGATACATACGAAGGGGCACCTTTACCTGTAACTGCTTATTTATCTGTAAGCTCTAAAGCAACTGGCTTTGTTGCCCTTATAATTTTATTAACAAAAGTGTTTAGTAGTGCTGGCGAAAGTTGGGGAGTAATTTTGGCAATTATTTCTGGCTTAACTATGACGGTTGGAAACCTTGTTGCATTACAACAATCACATCCCGTTAGACTTCTTGCATACTCCTCAATTTCACAGGCAGGATTTATCTTAGCTCCACTTGCTGTCGCGGGTATCACAGGTAACTTTCAAGATGGTATATTTGCAAGTGTTACATATCTAATCATCTATGCATTTATGAATTTAGGTGCATTCCTTTCTGTTCAATTATTTAGTAATCATGCGGGATCATCTAATTTTTATGAATGGGGAGGACTAGCACAAAAATCACCTATTACAGGAGTTTTGACTACAATTTTCTTTTTTTCCTTGGCTGGAATACCTCCACTGGGTGGTTGGTTCGCAAAATTTGTTGTATTCAGAAGTATGCTTAGTACGGGTGAACCAATAGGTTTAACATTGGGCATTATTGGAGCAATAAATGCTGTTATTGCATTGGTGTACTATGCGAGAATTTCAAAAATTATTTGGATGGATGAATTGAAGGATGTAAATTCAGAAAATAGCTTTCAATTTGAGAGCCCTTTAAAAGTAGTAGGAGTGTTCACTGTGTTAATAACTTTCATATCTGGAGTTTTTCCAGGAATTTTCAGCTATCTTGGTGAAGTTTCATCAATATTTTTTGGCAATTAAAACTTGTCCACGGCTAACTTTACTTCTTACATTAAGGCCAAATATCACAAGAACGAATTCATATACTTTGATACCTTCATGGAAGAAGCGCTTTATTCGGAGTTAGGTTTTTTCAATACTGATAATGTAAGATCTTCAAAAAAAGGAGATTTTTTAACATCTCCAGAAGTATCAAAATATTTTGGAGTAATTATTAGAAACTGGATTAATAGTAAAAATTTTTATGAAAATATTGTTGAATTAGGATCGGGCACAGGTTCTTTAATTGAACAAATAGATTTAAAAGATATAACTGCAGTAGAGCTTTCTAGCACTGCAAGAAAAGTAATTGAAAATAAAGGAATATTTAGTGTTAAATCTTATGAGGATTTAAATATTTTGAGTACGGATTTAGTTTATGGAAATGAAATATTAGACAACATTCCCTGCTCAATTGGTGTGTATAAAGAAAACAATTGGTATGAGAAAGTAGTTGATATAAGTAAAGACATATTTAGTTACGCTTATCAACCAATAAGAGATGAGCAGCTGAATTGGATTAACTTAAATAAAATCGAACCTAATAAAAATTACGAAGTAGAGCTGCAGACAAATATTGATAATCTAATTATTAATATAACAAGTAGGTTACAACCAGAAAGCTTTTTATTTTTTGACTATGGCTATAAGCAAGAAAACAGAAAAAATAGAAAATATAAATCCCTTATAAGGACTTACAAGAATCACCATTTATCAGTAGACCCTATAGATGATCCTGGAAATGTTGATATCACCTATGATATAAATTTTTCTGCAGTAAAAGAAAATTTAAAAGTTCTTGGTTACAAAGTGTATGTAAAAGAACAAAGGGAGTTTTTACTAGATAATGGCTTCAACGATATTTATGATGATTTAAAAAACCAATATACAAACCTTGAAGGAATCGAAAGATTAAAAATAAATTCAGAACTTAATGGTTTGAAGGCAATTCTTGATTCCAATGGCTTAGGTGGCTTCTATTGTTTAATTGCTGAAAAAATATAAATTTAAGTTTTTTATAATGAAATTATGAACTTTTTAAAAACTACCGCATTACTTACTTTAATGACATTAGTTGTTCTTTTTTCTGCAACTGCCTTTGGTTTTGATTTAGTAACAGCACTATTTTTTGCTCTTCTATTTAACTTCTTTATTTACTTTTTTTCAGGCAGCTTAGCTATTAAATCAACAAGAGCTCGGCTAATCGAAAATGAAGAGTTTCAAGAAGTTACTCAAATCATATCCCATCTAATTCAAAAAGAAAACATGCCAATGCCTGAACTTTATGTAATTGAAAGTGATCAACCAAATGCATTTGCGACAGGAAGGAATCCAAAAAATGCAAAAGTAGCTGTGACAACTGGTATTTTAAGTTTACTAAATAGAGATGAACTCGAGGGGGTTCTTGCACACGAACTATCTCACATAAAAAATAGAGATATATTAGTTTCAAGTATTGCAGCAATGTTAGCTGCTGCAGTATCTTTTATGTCAAGGATGGCCTTCTGGGGTGGAGGAAACAGAAATAGAAATACTCATCCCGCTTTCATCGTCATCGCTTTTATTGCTGCTCCAATAGCATCTTTGATCATCAGAATGGCAATATCACGAACTAGAGAATTTGGGGCAGATAAAACTGGAGCAGAAATTTCAGGCAATCCTTTAGCTTTAGCTTCTGCACTTGAAAAAATTGATAGATTTTCAAAAGTACCCATGAATGTAAACCCAGCTGTTAGTTCATTATTTATTTCTGATCCCCTAAAAGCTTTTTCTGGCAATACCTTCAGTAAATTATTTTCTACACACCCTCCCACTACTGAAAGAGTGAAAAGATTAAGGCAGCGTCAAAGTGGCATTAGGTATTAATAACTCACCTTCTATAGAGCCAGAGCAGCTTGAAAAATTAATTCAGGATGGTTTTAAGCTAATTGACGTCCGAGAACAAGATGAATGGAATGCCGGGCACCACAAAAGCGCTGAGCACATACCTATGGGCATGATTACTGATAATATGAATAAATTTAAAGATAGCGAAAAGTATATTTTTGTTTGTCGTTCGGGTGCTAGATCTGGCAGGGTGACTAATTTTATATCATCTCAAGATATTGAATCTTATAACCTATCAGGAGGGATGAAGGAGCTTCAAAACTTTACAGAAAAAATTTTTAATTCAGAAGGAAAACCTGGAATAATCATCTAAATTTTATCTGAGATAATTTGTATTGGTAATGCTCTTGTTGATTCTTTACAGCAAATTGATGAGACGAAAATCGATGAATTAAATTTAAATAAAGCAAGAATGACTCTAGTAGACAAAGATCGTTCAAACTTTCTTCTTCATAATATGAATAATCCAGTTTATGAAGCTGGTGGATCTGCTGCTAATACTGCATACTGGATTTCCCAACTTGGAGGAC
>Ga0181406_1000021_pt1 | contig 52610 bp, 51 predicted proteins | sample 29SPOviralmetaG_FD_130135 | JGI IMG/M metagenome (GOLD analysis project Ga0181406, IMG submission 130135) | Marine viral communities from the oligotrophic San Pedro Time Series (SPOT) site, San Pedro Channel, CA, USA - 29 SPOT_SRF_2011-12-20 | ecosystem: Environmental > Aquatic > Marine > Strait... | reverse complement strand
TTCGAAAATCACTCTCGTAGTCATAGTCACACTCGTCTGCTACGTATTTGTAGATTACAAGTGCAGTACCTGCCCAGCCATTACTAATCTCGCAATTTAGAAAGCCGGTAGCATAGTAATTGATAGTATCACTATCCCAATGAAAATCATATTTATTCATAGTAATGTGTTTTAAAGTTTCATATATATTATCGTCACCGATTCGTGTTCAATTTGTAAATAAAAGTAGGTAAAGTGTTTGTAGTATAAAAAAGTGTTGTAGGTATAACATCACCTCTCTGTGCATGAGTTACCAAGAAATGTGACATTAGCTAGTTAAGTATTATTAATAACAGGCTAGTGTCGCACTTTTCGTTACTAATCTCTTCATCACTGATCTGTTCTTTACTTTTTTTTTGGGAAGGTGCTACTTTTTATTACTTCACCGCACTGTGCTATACGCGTTGCTATACATATGCTGTACACGAGGGCGGTAGCCCCCGCTAGGGGTGAAGTTCTATTTGACTAGAACCTCATCACCTAACTCGCGTACAAACTTCGGCAGTGCGAATGTTTGAGAGTAGTACTTGTATTTTTGGAAACATTTCATGTTGTCGAATCTTTCTTTACATAACTCATATACTTTGTCATGTGAATACTTGTGTACTTTACCATCGTAGTCTGTGAATGAGACATTGATGTTTTTACCGATTAAAGACTTTCGAATGATAAATCTTTTACTTACTAATGTGTTATTTAATTTACTCATAATTATTTATTTTAATTTGTTTACATTTATATTATCTACTTTACTTCGTGTTTAGTTTGTGTAACTTTCTTCACGTAACAATTCTAATTCTCTTATTTCATTTTGAATTGTCTTAGCTTGTACCCATCTATCGTTATCAATTAAGAAGTCGTAGCGATTGTACAGTTGTTTTAATTTGTCATTTATACTCATAATTTTAATTTTAATAGTTATACTTTTAAATTCGTTTCATATATATTATCGAAGTAGTATCGTGGTTAGTCTGTAAAAATGCTATACGCGGTGCTATACACCGCAGGGCGGTGCCCTTAGGTTTAGTAGATACCGTACGATGCGGAATCAAGGTTGGACAATACGGTGATGATACCACCGATTAACATAGTCAGGTACGTGGTTACGATTACTCCGACGATTATTTGTTTGTGATTGAATTTACGTTTCATAACTGGTAATTTAATATTCAAATATATTATCGGTACGGGATCGTGACTAGACTGTAAATGCTATACGCGTTGCTATGCACGCTGCGCTGCAGCTGTACAAAAAGCTGAATTATCCGGTCGAGTTCCGAGTCCGACTCTTGTTGACCCGGCTGTTCGGATCCAGAGAACCCCAGGCAGTAACCGTAAAACGGCACGGGGGCTGGTTAAAAAGAATTAGCTTTAGTTTTGCATACGTTATAAAAAAAATGTATATATAACCCGTTACCCCTATATATCTTACAAAGTAAAAAACACTAAACATCAGTGATATAATAGATATGGGTAAACAGAAACTATCACGTACAGCCGCTGCTGCAAAGAAGAAGCGAGATTTGGCTACCGCAAATGGTGCTAGAAGGAAAGCTATGCGTGCAGAAAACCAGCGTCGCAGAAGAGCTGCTATAAAGGCTGGCAAAAACATTAAAGGCAAAGACTATGACCATAAGACAAAAAGGTTTGTTTCAGTTAAGAAAAACCGTTCAGGTCATGGCAAAGGAACAAAGAAAGAATAATGGCTAGGATAAGTACGTATTTAAAAGAGTCCGGTTTTAATAACCGAGATATTGTAATTGGTTCGGATTATGTTTCCGGCACCCAGGGAAATGAAATATACCAAACAGCTAACTTCAAACTAGGAGGCCTAGCTGAGTTTATTAATGACCAGTATACGTTACCTATTGCTACTACAAGCAAGTTAGGTGGTATTATAGTAGGTGCTAACTTAAGTATTACCGAATCCGGAGTGCTATCTGCAACTGACACAAACACTACATACGATGTTATGGGTAGTGGCAATAGCTATGTAGCCGGGCTTGTGCTTGCGGGATCTGCTACACATAACCAAACATACTTGCGTAAAGACGGTAGCTGGGCTATAATGGATCTTGGGGACTTAGGTAATGTATCGGTAGATTCCCCAACCGATGGGCATGTTTTAAAATGGAGTGCTTCTAATAACCAATGGCAAGCTAGTGCAGATCTACAAGGAGCAGGATCTGGAGGCGGTATAGAACTAACTGACCTATCAGTTACTACAGACGCTGCTTTAAGTGGCGGCTCTTTGTCTTATGCTAGTGCAAGTGGGGCATTTACATTTAAACCGGCCGACTTATCAGGTCTAGCAACATCCGCAGAAGTCGGTGCCCTTAACTTAAATAGCCTTACGGATGTCAATTTTTCAAATCCGACCGCTAACGCGGTATTAAAATATAATAATGGAACTAGCAAATGGGAACTTGGTGTAGATAACGATACTAACTATTCCATAATGGGAGTTGGTAATTCCTACGCCGCAGGTTTAGTACTAGCCGGTAATGCAACACACGGAGACGCGTTTTTAAGAAAAGACGGGATTTGGGCGACACTATCAACAACTGGTCTATCCAACGTTTCAGCAACAGCCCCAACCACAGGTCAAGTGTTAAAATGGAGTGGTACAGAATGGGAGCCAAGCACGGATTTAACAGCTACACCCGACTCAGGTATTACGCTAACAGATTTAAGCGTATCAGTAGGAGCTACGGGCACAGCAAGCTTATCCTATAATAATACAACCGGTGTTTTCACTTTCACTCCGCCAGATCTGTCTGGGTATGCAACCACTTCAGCTATACCAACAGCTTTACAGGATCTATCAGATGTAGACGATGGAACTCCCTCACTTAACCAAATAATTAAGTGGGATGGTAATAGCTGGGCACTTTCTGCGGATGATACAGGCTCTGCGGCATCGCTTGGCAGCTTTTCAGTAAATACTCTTACTTCTGGCGCTGCTAGTCTTATATATGATGATACTAACGGTGTATTTACATATACACCCCCAAACCTATCATCTTTCTTAACGTCGGTGTCGATAAACGATTTAACAGACGTTGACACCACAAATGCAGCTTCAGGCAGCGTGTTAAAATATAATGGCACAAGTTGGGTTATTGGAACCGACAATAATACAAGCGTAAGCGGTGGCGGAGTTGACTTTACACAATTTTCCGCAGTAACTGCTGACGCAGGAAACACAAGTCTGACTTATGATGATGCGGGTACATTTACATATACGCCTCCTGATCTTTCAAACTATGCACTATCTTCTAATATTCCTGATAATTTAAGCGATCTATCGGATGTTAGTACTGCAACACCGTCAGACGGGCAAGTGCTAAAGTGGAGTAATGCAAATGGGCACTGGTACCCCGGCACCGATAATGTGGGTGGGTCAGGTGGTAGCGGTATAACTTTAGCAGATTTGAGTGTTTCAACAGGGGACGCGTCTAGCGGTGGCGCTCTATCTTATAATAATACCAATGGTACATTCACATTCCAGCCGGCGGATTTGTCAGGTTATGCTACAACACAAACTGTGGAAGATATACAAGTTAATACAATAAGTGACGTATCTGTAACTAATGTGCAATACGGGGATGTGCTTACATGGGACGGAACAAATTGGACAAATATAGAAGATAGTACCCCAGATTACGTTTTACCAACTGCATCCGATGCGGTTTTAGGTGGTATAAAAATAGGTAATAACTTAAGCATAGACTCAAATGGAGTTGTGTCTGCAGCAACATCAAGTTATTCTACAGCGACTGTAAATACATTAGGCCTTATTAAACTAGGAAGCAGTACAGAACAGACTGTAGCTGCGAATGCCGTTTCGAACAATACAAATAGAACATACGCGGTTCAAGTTAATAATACCGATCAACTGGTTGTTAATGTTCCTTGGGTAGAAGCAGATATTAATGCTCAAGCAAACTTTGATGAGACAGATCCATTAAGCCCTACGTTTATACAAAACGTACCAGGCAATATTGTATTTGGTTCCGCTGAAACAAATAACACGGCTGTATCAGAAATTGTAACATTATCACAAACGCAATATAACAATATTACCCCTGAGTCTGACAAAATGTACGTAATTATATAATGGGAAACTTTAAAGTATTAGACACCGTGCCCGATGTTGGTAATATAAAAGTTGGAGACACTAATGTAAAAAGAATATATAAGGGAGAAAATTGGGTGTGGCCACCCGAGGACGACTCGTATATACCTCCACAGGCGTCTCCAGGTGCTGAACCTTATTTTATTTCAAATGTTTCAACTCGCAGTCCTATTGGTAGTACTAACGGATTTGGATTGCTTAAAATTAAAAAAATAGCCCCTGAACTATTTCCGCCTGACGGAATAGCAGTGGGTTTTGAAATGGTAAACCCAGCCCATCCTTTTGGCGCTTTACCAGATTCATTGCCTGCTGCCGAAACAACAGACAAATATAGGATATGTCAAGTTAGTGATGACTATAAATATATGTATGCATGGGGAAGAAACCAGCAAGGGGTTCAATCTATAGTGAGGACAGAGGATTTTGGACAAAATTGGATTGAAATCACAGATCCGGCTATTTATAATTCAAATTTTGATACTTACCCCACTCTCATGACAGCGTCTAGAAACGGAAAAGTTATATGTGTACCTTATAAAGATAGACCTCGCACGGCTTCTGACTCTAGCTATTATGGCATTGCAATATCTAGAGATTATGGTGTTACTTGGGAAAAAGTTGCAGATTTATTTTATTTTTTTATGCAAAATAGTACTAGACCAATTTCATCAGTAGGAATACCTGATAATGATAAATATGGTTTTGGAATATCAATATCAGCGGGAGGTAAATACATATACATAATAAAATTCCGCAGCTTACATGTTTATAGAAGCTCTGATTTTGGAAAAACCTTTAATTACATAACAATATCTTCAGGTTTATCAGATAGCCAATATAGCACTCGTTCACTACTGACCAGCGTTGCGGTTTCAGGAAATGGTAAAAGAGTATTTCTTTTTGACTACTATGCAATAACCACTAGAAGATATTATGCTTCTAATGATTATGGTCAAACATTTAGGCTTGTAGGCCCTTTTGCTAATCCTGTTTTAGACCAAGGGGCAGGATATAGTAGGAAAGCATATGCAGATTATGAAGGTACAAAAGCTATATTTGAATCTACTGATGGAAATGATGAGTATATGACCTTAATAAGTGGGATAAGTGAAAGTGCTTATGGATCTTTAACACACAGCGATCTTGCTAAAGCGGGAGAGCTACGAGGCCAAATTAAGTTTGATCAGGGAATTAATGAGGGTCAGTCTAGTGTTTCAAGATTGGAGGCAGGGTATTTAAGCTCTAACGGCCAATTTACATCTACTATTTTATACCCCTATTACCCTATAGTGCTAGAAGGCACCACCCCTATACTAGACACCCTTAGTCTGCATCAAAATCATACGTATACGTCTCTTTTAACCCGATATGGGTACGGATGGTGGCCACAACACCACCGATTTTTAACATCAATACCTAAAATAGTTAATATTACGTAATATATAAAATACACCCGGTCCGGGTAGGGCAAACCAATAATTAATTTAAAACCAAAACCTATGACACTATATTATAGAACCTATTCTTGGGGAACATCATCTCCAAAAATAACCGAAGAAGAAGTCCAGTTTCTTACACATTTAACCGATAAGAAAAACTGGCGAATTGTCCAATTACCAAATGGTTATTACCAAACCGAGTACCTCGATCCAAATAAAGATAATAACTGGGTTGACGTAACGCGAAGAGAAACCGTTGAAGGTGCAGAAGCAGCAATTGATGCTTCATTAGAACACTATAACAAACGGCTTGACTTTGCTAAAGGTCCAGTAGTGGTTAAAACATTTGAATAATATCTCTATAAAAAATTTAATTAAATGGAATATAATAACCCAAGCGAGATAGTAAAATCTTTATCATTCGGGAGTGAAGGTAAAGATAAAGTAATGGCAGGTGTAGAGAAGCTTGCAAAAGCTGTGAGCTCTACTTTAGGTGCCTCAGGTAAGTGCGTTATATATGAAGATGCGTTAGGAAAACCGGTCATAACAAAAGATGGTGTAACGGTTGCGGAATCCGTAGTCTTAAGAGACCCAGTTGAAAACATCGGAGCGACACTTATAAAAGAGGCAGCTAAAAACACGGTCAGAGAAGCGGGTGACGGTACCACAACGGCTACCGTACTCGCTCACTGGCTACTCAGTAATGCCAGTAAAGAATTAGATAAAGGCGAAACAGATGTTCGCTCTTTAAAAGCAGGCGTGGAAAAAGCTGCGACAAATGTAGCTAAATATATTGATAAAATAGCTGTACCTGTAAAAGACTCTATGTTAAAACAAATAGCAACCATTAGTTGTAACAATGATACAGAACTTGGTGAAAAAATAGGTGATGCATTTGAAAAAGTCGGCAAAGACGGAATTGTATTAATGGAGGAATCCGATACCGGCGAAACTTATGTTGAATTCGTAGAAGGCGTACAGTTAGAGTCAGGATTAAAATCTCCGCATCTTATTACAGATAAAGACAAAAACAGAGCTGTTTTAGATAACCCGTATGTTCTTATTGTATCTTCTCCTATACCTAATATTAGAAAAATACAGGGGGTGCTAGAGCATGTTATAAAACAGAATAGGTCCTTATTAATTGTTTCTTCAATTGAGCAGCAGCCAATGGCAGCTCTTTTAGCTAATAAAGTAAAAGGTAATATAAAAGTTAATGTTATTGACCCTCCTGGCTTTGGGCCGTCAAAACAAGACACAATCGAAGATTTAGCGTTTTTAACAGGTGCAACTGTTATAAATGAAGAACTAGGTGATGATTTAGATCTTATAGAGCCATCAGTATTAGGCGAAGTTACAAAAGCTATAACTGATGAAAAAACAACAGTTTTGCAAACTCTAGAGCTAGGTGAAGATTTAAAAGAAAGAGTTTTGCAAGTTGAACAAAAAATTAAAAACGAAACTAATCCATATTTTAAGAAACGATTACAGCAAAGACTAGCAATGCTAAACGGTGCTGTCGGCGTTATAAAAGTTGGGGCTGATTCTAAAATTGAGCTTAAAGAAAAAAGAGATAGGGTTGAAGATGCTTTATTTGCCGTAAAAGCCGCGCTTAAAGAGGGTATAGTGCCAGGTGGTGGTGTCGCACTTATGAACGCAGCTCAAAAAATAAATCCAAAAAGTAAAGGAGAAGAGGTCCTATTAGGCGCTATACTATCGCCATACAGAACTATTCTTAATAATGCAGGACTTAGCGATAATTTAAGCATGGAACGCAAAGGCTGGGGACGTGATGTTGTAACAGGCAAGCCGACTAATATGATTAGAGCTGGAATTATTGATCCGGCGTTTGTTACAAAAACTGCTCTTAAAAATGCGGTATCAGTTGTTAATACAATTATATCTGCTGACTGTATAATCAATAATATACGATTAGATGAAAGCAATTAATTATTTCGTAGTTATTGAAAAAATAAAGGAAGCACCGAAGACAGTAGGTGGGCTTGAGCTTACGGAATCGCAAAACAGCGACGTTAGGTACTTGAAGGGTAAGGTTATATCTGCAGGTAATTTAGTTGAATCCCTTAAAAAAGACGATATTGTTTATTACGACAAGCATAATGGGCACGGTATAGAATGGAAGAATAAGCTGTATCATGTGCTAAAGCTCGGCGATATAGTTATGGTTGAATGAGAATAAGCGCGGACGACTTTAGAGAACTAAATTTAATGAAGTATTATAGGCTCATTCGCAAATGGGCCTGTAAAACTCATAACTTAAAAGATGCTGATTTAGAACTTTTAATATATTTAGATTGCAAAAAGCGTTTTACACGTAATGATTTTATAGAAGGTGAATACACATATTCTTGGGATAAAGATAGGTGGGAGCGCCTTCGCCGCGATGGCTGGATTGAGGTTTGGCGTCATCGTAACCGTACTTCAATTAAATATTCTATATTTCAAACCTCATTTAAATGCAAACACTTAGTAAGTAGAATATATAGAATAATGCTAGGCGAAGAAGACCTTCCAACGTCTGAGCGTAGCATATTTTTCAAAAATAAAACATATACAGATAAAGTCTACAACAAGGCTATTGATGATATGATCAAAGATCCAGAACGTTAAAATTTATTATTATGCCAGGTAAAAGCAAAAAAGGCGGAGGCCTTACAGTAAAAAAAGGTTATAAAAAATCTTACGGTAAAAAGTCTATGACTAAAAAGAAAAAGTAGTTATGCCTAGTAAAAACGCACCATCAAGAAAAAAATCTAAAGGATATTACGCCAAAGTAAAAAAAGGCAGAGGTACAGGCAAGAGCGCCGGTGGTGGAATGACAGCTAAAGGCGTTAAAAAATACCGTAAAGATAACCCGGGTAGCAAGCTAAAAACAGCTGTGACGACACCTCCTTCAAAACTTAAAAAAGGAAGCAAAGCTTGGAAACGTAGAAAATCATTTTGCGCAAGATCAAAAAGCTGGACTTCTGAAAGGGGTAAGGCAGCGCGAAGAAAATGGAATTGTTAATATTATGAAAAAGAAACTATCAACAGGGCAAAAAAGAATTGCTAAAGCAGCTAAGCCGTATAATAAAATTACCGGAGCTGATTTTAAAGCTTTGAAAAAAAGAAAAAAAAGAAAATGAAATCAAAAGGGTTAGGTGATGATATTTATAAATTTACCAAAGCGACAGGCATTAAAAAAGCTGTAGATTTCATGTCAACAAGTTTAAACATACCGTGCGGCTGTGAGGGACGTCGTAAGGCTATGAACACTCTATTTCCTCGCAGATACAAAAAATAAAGGTTATGTCAAAATTTAAAATGAAAAACGGTAAAGGCACCGCAAATGCCGACTCGCCAGGTTCTTTTAGTTCTCTTGATACAGGTACTGTACAAAGCTTAAACAATATGGCTTTTAATGCCGGTAGCCAGCTAGAAAAAGCGGCGTTTCCAGAAGGAGGTAAGGGGTTAACTTCGCCAAAACCAGCAAAGTCTTTTCAGTTTTCAGGAAAAGGACCGAGTGCTTATGAATATGAGCAAGGGGAAGGTGCGAAAAGAATGTTTGGAAAATCATATTCAGATTTATCTCCAGACGAACAAATTCATAGTGCATATGATGTGCGTGGTTTTGGCAAAGTAAGAGGCAAAGGGGGAGTTTTAGAACAAAAACAAAAGTTTGAAGGTCAATTTGGTAAAGGGTCATCTCGTATGTTTAATTTTGTTGATTCAAAAGCTACAAATACTCAGGTTAAAAAACAAGGTTTCGATAGAGCTATCAAAAAACAGAAGCAGTTATCGGCTGACATGTATAGCGGCGCAGTTGAAGCAGCTAAAACAATGCAAAAAACAGGCGGTAGCATTAGCACTCTGAAGTCTAAGGGTATTGATATGAGCTTTGGTTACAATGTTTCGTCCTCAACAAAACCTTCAAAACCAACAAAAAAATCAACAACTTCAAGATCAAGGAGAAACAAGCAAACTCTTTTAAATAAAGTTGGCAGCGCTATAGGCTCAGTTGGGAAAGGTATTGGCTCAGGAATATCTAGCGTTGGTGAAGGTATAGGTGATGCTGCAAGTTCTATTGCTCTTGGGGTGGACCGATTAACTTATAAAAAAGTAAAATCAAGAGGGATTAGGTAGTAGTAATTTAAGAAAAATTTATGTAATATGTATATTATATAAATAACTTAAATTAAATACAATGAAATACCTAAATACCATTTTTTTATTAATATCTTTTTTATCATTTTCACAGGCTCCTGACATGGCTGAATACCATTATAATTCTTATGACGAAACAATTTCTGATTATATAATAAGCTGCGAGTCTGAAACCACAGATGTTACTGATATGTTTCATGAAATAGAGGAATATCACGGAAGGACAGGAATTAAAAGTTTTAATAGAAAGGACCCAAAAGATAAAGTAAAAAAATATTTAATAACAGCATATTGTGTTGATGGCACTTTTTTATTAGAAGTAACAAGAGAAAAAACTATTGACTCATTTTATGTGGATGTTAGAAATAATTTTTATAAATATAAATCAATAGCATTAAAATGAAAAAATTACTCAGTTTAATAACTGGGGGGCTTATAAAAGACGTTGGGGGAGTTATTGATAGCTTAACAACCACAGAAGAAGAAAGACTAGAGGCTAAGCAGAAATTACAAGAGCTTTTGGAAAAGGCAGATCAAGACGCGCAAGGTCAAATTACTGAGCGCTGGAAGCTTGACATGCAATCCGACTCTTTTCTTTCTAAAAACATTAGACCTCTAGTTTTAATTTATTTAACATTCATATTTACCGCCTTGTCGTTTTTTGACGGTAACATAGGCGGTTTTCAAGTGGCTGAAGAATATATACCTATTTTTCAGTCTTTACTTATTACAGTGTATGGTGCATATTTTGTAGGCAGAACTTGGGAAAAGTCTAAAAAACAATAATAAATGGCAAGAATAGGTACATATTCAAATGATGTTAATCTTACCCGACGAGATAAAATATTAGGTACGGATTCATCTGGTTCAGTGACCATAAATTATACACTAGATAGCTTGGCTAATTTTTTAAGCAGCAAAGGACTTGTTGCTGTAGGAGGTCAAGTAATGTACCAATTTGGAACAGCACAGTCTGCTGGAAAATTTACAGGAGTTGCAGGTAATACGGCATTTTCTTCTGTTACATTATTAAAATTTAATCAAATAGACCAGTCTGAGCAAGATATAAGTAATTTTATAGAAGAATATTCAGGTAATAAAATTATACTATCTCAAACAGACGATAAAGATGTTTACGGTATATATAATGTTGATTCCGTAACAAAGCCCTCTGGGCAGAATTTTTTTAATATAACATTAACTGCTGAGTCTACAAACGGGGTTTTGACTTTTGATAAGTATTATGTGATATCTTTTGCTGGAGCAGGGGATAAGCATTTTGTACATAATCAAGGTCAGGCTAGCCAAACGTGGACTATTCAGCATAATTTAGGAAAATACCCGTCGGTGTCGGCTGTATTGTCAACAGGGCAAAAAGGTTATGGCGACGTAAATTACACATCAAAAAACAGTTTAACAATAACCTTTACCGGTGCTGAATCGGGCAAAGCATATATGAATTAAAATTATGGCAATTCCATTTCTTAACAATATAAATTTATCAGACAACGAGCTGCAAAACGCAAAACTGCATAAAACGTCGTCAACACCTACTTCAGCAGAAGGGCAAATCTATTTTCATACTACTGGCAAAACAGTCAATGTACATAGCGGGTCAAGCTGGGAAACTGTTGCTTTTAGAAGCTGGGTAACTTCAAACTTTAATGATTACACATTACCAGTCGCTACAAATAGCGCACTGGGAGGTGTAAAAATAGGTTATACCGAAAGCGGTAAAAATTATCCTATAGAATTAGATGGCGATAACAAGGCTTTCGTAAATGTACCATGGACTGATACTTCTGCTTTAACAAGCGAGGAGGTTATGGATATAGCCGGACCTTTAGTTGCTACAGGCGGCACAAAAACTCGCATTAGCGTCACATACGACGATACTAATAATAATATGGATTTTGTAGTTGATGCTACAAACATAACTATATCAGAAGGCGCTAGCACCGTTGAAATTCAATCTTCAACAGGCACAAATGATTCTATCGCTGCTGCAACACAAAGTTTAGCGGGGGTAATGACAGCTTCAGATAAAACTAAGCTTGACGGTGTGGACGCTGGCGCAAACAACTATAGTTTAGATTTAACTAAGTTAAACGCTGTTACTTCTGTAATGACAGGAAGCGACACGCTGACTATTGGAGATTCAGGCGATGACACTCAAGTTACTATAAAAGGTAACTTAACGGTTATTGGAAAAACCATTACTAATAATGTTGAAACAGTTAGCACATCGAGTGGCGTTATATTTGAAGGAACGGCTGCTGATGGAAATGATGCAACTCTTGTTTCAACCGTAGCGGGTTCAAGTAAAACATATACGTTACCTAATTTAGCTGGTCACGTAGCTTTATTTTCAACTGCTCCCACAGCAACTATAACATCAACCCCATCTGAATTAAACATATTAGACGGTGCAACTGTAACAACCAGCGAATTAAATATATTAGATGGTGTAACATCAACCGCATCAGAGTTAAATATACTAGATGGAGTAACATCCACTACTGCTGAATTAAACATTTTGGATGGTGTAACATCCACTACAGCGGAATTAAATATACTAGATGGTGTTACCGCTACGGCATCTGAAATTAACCTTTTAGATGGCGTAACGTCTTTAGCTCATACAGGCAAAAAGACTAAAAAAATATCAGGTGATGGAACAGAAACCACGTTTTCGCTGTCGCATGGATTAAACAATGCACTTGTTAGTGTTGAAATTTTAGATTATGGTAATAACGGCACTGGAGCTACTTACGAAAGAGTTTTTGCCGACGTGACTGCCACATCGGGATCAGAAACTAGCAGCGTTGATGTTTCTTTTGGATCCGCTCCGAGTGCAACGCAAGATTATGTTGTTTTAATTAGTTCATTCCCTGCAATATCATAATAAACAATTAAATAAAATATGGCAATACCATTTCTTAAAGGTATAGACGTATCCGGCACTGTTGATTTAAGTAACTTAACAATCGACAGTGCTCAAGGTACAGATGGGCAAGTATTAACCTCCACAGGATCAGGTATTGCTTGGGAAGATGCTTCTGGAGGCGCTAGCCTTTCCGGCGGTTCAGCTAATAAACTAGCAATATGGACTTCAGCAACAGCTCTAACCAACGACACAAATCTTCACTGGGATACTACTAACAATAGACTTGGTGTTGGTACATCTTCTCCGTCCTATGATTTGCATGTAAATGGTACAACTTATAGCAACGCCGTAAGATCCGGTAGATACTATGGCACCAGCGGCACAAGCTCGTATTTAGATTTGGATAGTGGAGCGCCGTATTCATTGATAGCGTCTTCAGAAGTAAATGTTACAAATAGTATAGTTTGTAACGATTTAGAGGCGACAGAGACGGGTGGGATTGCAGCAAGCAACGGACCTGTATACGCAAATAGATTTCATGGCAATGGAAATACAACGTATTTTGTAGATCCTAATAATAGCACAACAGCGGCTGTATTAAATGGCAAAGTTGGCATCGCTGTAACGGATTTTACTACAACATTCGGTTCTGTCCCAGATTTAAGGGTTGGTTCTATTAGTGGTACAGGTAACCCGGGGGTTATAGATATACTTAGAAAAGATGGAACGGCAACTGCTGGAGAAACAACTGGGATACTTCAGTTCAGTGTTGATGACGACAATAACTATTGTAACGCTCAAATTGAAGTTGAAAGTGCTTCAACAGTTGGAGGTGGTAATTCTGGTGGGGGAATATTAAAATTTAAAACAACACCGTCAAGTAGCGGTGGAACCCCTGTGGAACGAATGCGTATTGATTCAAGCGGTAATGTTGGTATTGGAACAAATCCTTCACGCCCTCTTCATGTGGCTGGCGACATAGAGACAACTACTGGTTCAGTTAAAATAGCCGACAACTGGGGGCAAGGTTTTTATTCTAGAGAGCAGCTATCTATAGTGGGTGAATATCCGTCCTTGGCTTTAAGAAACACCGCTGGCGATAACAAATGGCTTATACATCATGACGGTAATGACTTAACTTTTTATGCAGGATCGGATTTTGACAGCAATTCATGGACTAAAAAAGTGCAGGTTGATAGCGGCAGCCAGGGTATGGGCGCTCAAAGATTTTATGACATAGATTCTACATCATACTATATTGAACCAGGTAGCGCAGGAGCAGCTTTAACTACAAATGGATATCTATATCAAGCAAAAGAAGATTATAATATAGACGCATCAACAGCAAATGCAATATACCAAGCAACTAGATCTACTCAAACGGACAGGGGTACATGGCCAACATCTTATATGTTTGCTGTAAATTTTGGCGACCGCACTAAAGGAATACAATTAGCCTCTAGGTATGGTGGGTCGAATGAGCTTTATTTTAGATCGGGTACGGATAATTCTAGTTCAGAAAACGGCGCAAATACTTGGAAAAACTGGAGACAGCTGTATCATGTTGATTACCATCCTGAAGCTGATAAATGGACTACAGCAAGAACAATAACATTAGCTGGTGATTTAAGTGGATCCGTATCTATAGATGGTTCTGCTAACGTAACATTAACAGCAACTGTAAATGACGATAGTCACGATTTAACATGGGCTAATATAGATGGTGAAACAGCAAACTCTGTAAATAGCTGGGGTGGTTTAAGACATCAAACAAACGACGGTTATATAGATTTTGGGCCTGCTAACACTAGCCACGCTCATATCTATACTGATAGACCTAACTTCTACTTCAATAAAGAACTCCTCGTTAATAACCAGCAGGTTTTTCACACGGGTTACCACCCAAATGCAGACACTTGGACAACAGCTAGAACTATAACTATAGGAAGCACCGGAAAGTCAGTAAACGGATCAGGAAACGTGAGTTGGAGCCTATCTGAAATAGGTGCTCAAGCTGCTGGCAGTTATGCAGCATCTTCACATACCCATGCAGCTGGAGATGTTACTTCAGGAACGTTTGCAACAGCAAGGATCCCCAATTTAGACGCTTCTAAAATAACCTCTGGAACGTTTAGTGATTTGTTTGCTAATAGCACTAGATATAATTTTGGGCTTATAGACGGAAACTCAAGCCAAACAAGAGATAAATTAAGAGTTTGGAACAGTAGTGCTTATACTATAGGTATGAAGAGCGGCTTTACTTTTGGACATTTAAATGACTACGCTATGTCATTCCAAATGAACAATGAAGATGATAGAGGGTTTTGGTGGGGAGATAATTCTCATACTGATGCACAAGGTGCAATGTCATTAACTACTAATGGTAGACTAACTGTTGCTACATCATTATCTATTGGGCAAGGTGAATCTGCTACATCTCCTAGTACAGAAGCATTATATGTTAGTGGTAGTGCTGATATATCAACAAATGTTACAGCACGTGGACATTTCTATGGTAGATCTGTAAATGGTCAATATTCTAATATATACAGAATGGGTGGTATATATTTTACCTGGGATTCTGATAGTTATGGAACGAACACACACCACTCTATAAGATCTACTTACGGAGATAGCTATGGAGATGATATGACTATAAACTCTTATCACCATTTAAGAATAAATATTGACAGTAATAACAATAACACAGACGAAAAATTTGAAATAGGTAACAATACTACAGGCACAGGTAACGTAATATTTAGAGTATTAGGAACTGGTGATGTATACGCTGCTAGTGATGTTATTGCATATTATAGTTTTTCAGATAAAAGATTAAAAACAGACATAAAGCCAACTACAGACAACTTAGACAAAATACTTAAACTTGAGCCTGTAGAATACTCTTGGAAAGATGGTAGTAGAGATGGTAAAAAAGAAATTGGGCTTATAGCACAAGATGTTGAAAAAGTTGTTCCTGAAGTAGTAAGAGAGAATACAAGACTTTCAGATGATGATGATACATTATATAAACAAGTTGACTACGAGCATCTTGTTTCAACTTTGATAGGGGCAGTTCAAGAACAGCAAAAACAAATTGATGAACTTAAATCTATAATCAATGGCGGTTCCTAGTTCTGGCTCTGTTTCTTTATATGGTATTGCTAAAGAAATACATTTAAATGACTACAGCAATACAATACCAAATCCAAACCAATCAGGTACTAACTGGGACACGTTTAGCTATCCTACACCAATTAGTTTAAAAAACATGAGCACAGGCGCGGGTGGATTTGACGCTATTAACTCTGCATCATCTTCTAAACCAGATGGCTCTACGCCTCATGGTATGGGTGAATTTAGAGGATATGATCACGATGTTAGTGCTTTAACGTTACTCCAAACAATAACCGGCCAGCAACACACATCATCTTCAGCTACACCAACAACTGTATCAATAAACGTTAATGCTTTTAAAGGTAAAACGGTCAGAGCTGTATTTCATTACGTTTCAGGAACTAGCTTCAGAGGCGACTTCCAGCTAGATACCATAATGATGCCTTGGTATGGAAATTTTTTTGGAAGCGGCAATCAATGGCAAGCAATGGTTACTGGTTTTGGAGGTAGTACGTTTAGCGCATTACAATTAAACCCAGATTTTACCTCAAATGGAAACTGGGAAACAAGTACAAACAATTCAAGTAGTTACACAACAACAACGTTTGGTAGCATTGGAACTAACACAGGTTCTTACGGAAGATGGGTTGGAAGAAGCAACGGAACTCCTTCTGGAAGTACTGGTTTAACATCAAGCCCTTTTAGCGGTATGCACGTATACGCTGAAACTAGTAGTTCTGGTAATCCAAATAAAAACTTTTGGCTGAGAAGCCCTGAGTGGACCCACATTACAACACAAAGTGGTAATGCGTTGTTTTATTTTACGTATGGCGCGTATGGTAGTAACATGGGAACTATGAGAGTTTATTTTTTAGAAGTTTAGATAATTATTAAAACAAGTGATTATTTAACATATATATAACCAATAAATTATAAATTATGAATATGAGTTACGAGTGGGCGATTACGGCTATGAAAAAAGCACCCACGTTAGACGGATTGTCAAATGTAATCACACACGTTAATTTTAACTACACGGGGACAGATGCTGATTCAGGTCATTCATCTATATTTCACGGAGCTTGCCCATTAGTCACTCCTCAAGAAGGCGATGAATTTATAGCGTTAGCGGATCTAAACGAGGCTAAAGTTATTGAATGGGCGCAAGCAGCGCATCCTGTAGGGCACATGAATTCTGTTATTGAAGAAGATATTAACAGAATAATTACACCAACAAATGTAGAGGTGACCGGAGAAGAATTATCTTTTCTTCCGTCTAGCTCTACAGAGAACGAAGAATAACCATTAACCACAATTAAATTAAATTATTATGTCAAAAATTAAAAAGAAAGAGCTTGAAAAGCTACAAGAACTAATTAAGCAATTAAATCAAGTCCAATCACAAATAGGAAGTATTGAAATTCAAAAGCACGGTTTATTACATCAGTCTTCTGATTTACAGAATGGATTGAAAGAACTCCAGGACGAACTTGAAGAAACATATGGCAAAGTATCTATCAATGTTCAAGATGGGACTTACGAAGAAATAACCGAAGAAGATGAATCTGATAAGGAAGATTAGTATCGGTAGAGACTATAAAAATGAAGCTATGCATTACTCCGTGGGTCAAGAGGTCTACGGAGGGCATACTATTTGTGATATAGTTGAAGTCGACGATAAATATAGTATATATATTAAAAAAAATAACGATGTGCTGCCATGGAAAGATTTTAATAAGAACATGGGAATAGCTGTAGAATACAACTTAGAATATTAATGCGAAGTATATTTAATTTTATTATAGCCCCAAAAGAAGATAGATACAATAATAAAAAATCTATAGGCAATAAAGAATTAATATTAAATACCGAAATATCTGATCATAGATATGTAAGTAGAAACGGTGTTGTTCTTGAAACGCCCGTTGAAGTGAAAACAGATATTAAAAAAGGTGATGAAGTCATATTGCATCACAATGTCTTTAGGAGATGGTATGACATGAAGGGACGCGAGAAAAACTCAGCAGGGTTTTTAAATGAAAATAAATATTTTGTTGACACTGATCAAATATTTCTTTATAAAAGAAATAAAGAATGGTGCGCACCTAAAGGATATTGTTTTGTCAAGCCAATTGAATCAATAGATAAGTTTGACACAAATTTTGAAAGGCCTTTGATGGGTGTAATAAAGTTTGTTGACAGAGAGCTTCAGAAAAACGGTATTAATAAAAATGACCTTGTAGGTTTTACACCTAGCAGCGAATATGAATTCGTTGTTGATGGTGAAAGAATGTATAGGGTGTTAACCAATTCAATTTCTATTAAATATGAATATCAAGGAGACGAAACAGAATATAATCCGAGCTGGCTACAAGGCGGTTGATGAGCTTATACATGTTGCAGAAGAAAAAATCATAACAAATACAGAAGATGATGTTTCTGCAGATAGGCTTAAGAATGCGGCAGCAACTAAAAAGCTTGCAATATTTGATGCGTTTGAAATTCTAAATAGAATAGAAGAAGAAAAATCAATACTGCTAAACAAGCCTAAAAAAGAAAAAAAAGAAGCATTTAGCGGCTTTGCGGAAAAAAGATCAAGATAATGTACGAGCAAACTTTATTTGAGGTTATTCAACCGATTAAAATAAATACGCTTAAACGTCACAACAAAGCAAAGCGATGGAAGTACGGCTACGATAAAGAAAATGATGTTGTAGTCATTAGTAAGACAGGGCAAATTGGCGATGTGTATAGCATACAAAATTTAAAGATTGCACTGCCTCCTATGCCAACCAAGATTACTAAAGGCAAAAATAAATGGGGTAAAAGCGAATACCCTAAAGAGTTAAATAGAATAAAAACTATCTTTGATTGGAAAAGTTATCCAGAAGAATTTAAAGATCAATGGGAACCATATATAGATGAAGAGTTTAAAAGACGCGATGAGGGTCATTGGTTCCATAACAAGGACAAGCCTACTTATATTACCGGTACTCATTACATGTACTTGCAGTGGAGTAAGATTGACGTTGGGGCCCCTGAATTTAGAGAAGCAAACAGATTATTCTTTATATTTTGGGAAGCATGTAAAGCCGATCAACGGTGTTATGGAATGTGCTATCTCAAAAACAGACGCTCTGGCTTTTCATTTATGGCATCATCAGAAGCTGTTAATATGGCAACAATATCGTCCGATTCACGGTTTGGCATACTTTCCAAATCTGGAGCTGACGCTAAGAAAATGTTCACAGATAAAGTTGTTCCAATATCCGTTAACTACCCGTTCTTTTTTAAACCAATACAAGACGGTATGGATCGTCCCAAAACCGAGCTTGCATATAGAGTACCCGCTTCAAAACTCACACGTAAATCTATACAGTCAGGGCAGACGCGGGAAGAGCTGCAGGGACTTGACACGACAATCGACTGGAAGAACACGGGTGACAACTCCTATGACGGCGAAAAACTCAAACTCCTCGTACACGACGAATCGGGCAAATGGGAACGGCCGGACAACATCCTCAACAACTGGCGAGTCACAAAAACAACGCTAAGGTTAGGTAGTCGGGTTATTGGTAAATGTTTGATGGGGTCTACAAGCAATGCTTTAGACAAAGGTGGCGAAAACTTTAAAAAACTATATTATGATTCGGACGTTACAAAGCGAAACGCAAATGGACAGACTCGCTCAGGATTATATTCTTTGTTCATACCTATGGAATGGAACTACGAAGGATTCATTGATTCTTTTGGAAACCCTGTCTTTGATACGCCGAAAAAGCCGATTGAAGGCCCGTATAGAGACCTTATTGAGGTCGGAGTCATAGATCATTGGAATAATGAAGTTGATGGCTTAAAAGGAGACCAGGATGCCTTAAACGAAATGTACAGGCAGTTTCCACGTACGGAGGAGCATGCTTTTAGAGACGAGACACAAAATAGCATATTTAACCTTGCAAAAATATACGAACAAATAGATTACAACGACGATATATATTCGTCAGCAGGTGTAACGCAAGGTAGCTTTAGTTGGGCAAACGGTATAAAGGACAGCAGTGTTGTATTCACCCCAAACCCAAACGGCAGGATTAAAGTAAGTTGGGTGCCGCCTACAAATCTTCAAAACCGCGTAATAGAGAAAAGAGGGGTGTTGTACCCCGGAAACGAGCACGTCGGCGCATTTGGTTGTGACTCATATGATATATCAGGAACAACAGATGGGCAAGGATCTAAAGGCGCGTTGCACGGGTTAACTAAATTTAGTATGGAAGAAGCCCCTGCGAATATGTTTTTTCTTGAATATATTGCACGGCCTCAAACTGCTGAAATGTTTTTTGAAGATGTATTAATGGCATTACATTTTTACGGTATGCCGATACTCGCAGAAAACAATAAACCTAGATTATTATATTATTTAAAGCGCAGAGGCTATAGGAAGTTTTCAATAAACAGACCTGATAAAGCATTTAATAAATTGTCTGTTACTGAAAAAGAAATAGGCGGAATGCCTAACTCAAGTGAAGATATTAAGCAGGCTCATGCAGCCGCTATAGAATCCTATATACAAAAATATGTAGGATTAGTAGAAGATGGAACTTACGGTCAAATGTATTTTAATGGCACACTTAATGATTGGGCTAAGTTTGATCTAAATAAAAGAACAAAATTCGACGCCGCTATTAGTTCGGGATTAGCTATTATGGCATGCAACAGGCATTTGTATGCTCCTAACCAAGAACGACAAAAATTAAAATTATCCTTTAATATCGCAAGGTATAAAAATGAAGGGCAAAAATCAAAACTAATAAAAAATTATGGCTGAATCAGTTGTAAAAAGTTATTTTCCAAGCCAAACGGCTAGCGATATTAAGAAAGCAAGCCCAGAATATGGTCTTGATGTTGCTCGTGCTATAGAAAGCGAATGGTTTAAAAGAGATTCTTCTGGCAATAGATATTATATAAATCAGAATTCTTATCATAAACTTAGACTATATGCTCGCGGCGAGCAGTCTGTACAAAAATATAAAGACGAATTATCTATTAATGGAGATTTGTCTTATCTTAATTTAGATTGGAAGCCTGTGCCTATTATACCAAAATTTGTAGATATAGTTGTTAATGGCATGGCCCAAAGAACATATGATGTTAACGCATATTCACAAGATCCATTTGGCGTCGAAAAAAGAACTGAGTATATGGAAAGTATACTTAATGATATTCGCAGTAAAGAGCTTACTGATTTTGCGGCTGAAAACTTCGGTATTAATTTAAGAGAAAGCAATGTGTCTGAGTTACCGCAAAATGAAGATGAACTTGCTTTGCACATGCAGCTTAATTATAAACAGGCTATTGAAATAGCAGAGGAGCAAGCTATATCTGTTACTTTAGAAAAAAATAGATACGAGCTCACCAAAAAACGTTTTTATTATGATTTAGCTGTATTAGGTATTGCGTGTGTTAAAACTGAATATAATAATTCAGAAGGCATTAAAATTAGCTATGTTGATCCCGCTAATTTAGTTTATTCTTTTACAGAATCACCTTATTTTGAAGATATATATTATGTTGGAGAAATAAAAACAATACCCGTTAATGAACTTAAAAAGCAGTTTCCAAATTTAACTAATGAGGACCTAGAGCAGCTTGGCTCAAAAGGTTATTCAAACTATAGAATATATAATAAATTTAATACAGAAACAAATAGGCAAGACGCTAACACTGTGGATGTGTTATATTTTAATTATAAAACCTTTCACAACGAAGTTTATAAAGTAAAAAGCACTGTAACAGGCGCAGAAAAAATTATAATTAAAGACGAAACGTTTAATCCACCTATAGACGCAAGGGCTAGATTTGAAAGAATAGCTAGAAACATAGAAGTACTGTATGAAGGCGCGTATATTCCAGGCGCTAATATGCTGCTCGATTGGAAACTTGCTGAAAACATGCTGCGTCCAAAAAGTGACTCTACTAAAATTAGAACAAATTATTCTATAGTAGCCCCTAGAATATATAACGGTAAGGTCGAATCTTTAGTTAGCAGAGTAACTGGTTTTGCAGATATGATTCAGTTAACGCATTTAAAGCTGCAACAGGTGTTATCGCGCATGGTGCCGGATGGTGTTTATTTAGACGCTGATGGTATTGCCGAAATAGATTTGGGTAATGGAACAAATTATAATCCGCAAGAAGCATTAAATATGTTTTTTCAAACAGGGTCTGTAATTGGAAGATCGTTTACGTCTGATGGCGATATGAACCCAGGTAAAGTGCCAATTCAAGAAATTGCATCTGGTTCTGGTAATAATAAAATAGGCTCGTTAATAAGCACGTATAATTATTATTTGCAAATGATGCGAGACGCTACAGGCCTTAATGAAGCGAGAGACGGTAGCACGCCTGATAAAAACGCATTAGTTGGTATACAAAAAATAGCAGCTGCTAATTCTAATACAGCTACAAGACATATATTACAGGCTGGATTATTTTTAACAGCCGAAACTGCCGAAAAAATATCTTTAAGAATATCTGATATTATAGAGTACTCGCCTGCAAGGGAGGCGTTTATACAAGCAATAGGAGTGCATAATGTGGCTACACTTTCAGAATTGAATGAGTTGCATTTACACGATTTTGGAATATTTATTGATTTAATGCCTGACGAGGAAGAAGCCCAAAAGCTTGAAAACAATATACAGACAGCATTGTCAGCATCTTTAATTGATCTCGAAGATGCTATAGATTTAAGAGAAATTAAAAATATTCAGCTTGCAAATCAAATGCTAAAAATACGTAGACGCAAAAAGCTTGAGCGTGACCAAATGATACAACAGCAAAACATACAAGTTCAAGCTGAAGCGAACGCACAATCACAACAAGTAGCTGCTCAGGCGGAGGTGCAAAAACAGCAAGCACTAACCGCTCAAAAAGCAGAGCTTAAGCAACTAGAGTCACAACTTGAAATGCAAAAATTATCAAACGAGGCTCAGCTTAAAAAAGATTTAATGCAGCTAGAATTTCAAATGAATATGCAATTAAAAGGCATAGAGGTTGAAGGCAGCAAAGCTGCAATTAAAGAAAAAGAAGATCGCAAAGATGAGCGAACAAAAATACAAGCATCGCAACAAAGCGAACTTATTGATCAAAGAAAAAATAATTTACCACCAAAAGTATTTGAATCCGCAGGAAACGATATACTTAGCGGTAATTTTGACTTAGGTTCTTTTGAACCCAAGTAATGTATAGTGTATAATCTTATAATATTTTATTATGTCTGAAAACGTTGAAGCAAAAGCTATTGAAAGCGAAGAGTTATCAATACAAGAAAAAGAAGAAGCCCTGCAAGAACAAGCAGGCACTGTATTTGAAGACGGTATGTATAAAGTTGATTTAAATCAGCCTCCTGCCGCCGAACAAAATAAAGAAGAAGAAAATGCCGTTCAAGAACAAGAAGCAGAGGGCAGCGTGCTACGCGGAGATGAACCGGCTGAAGAAGCTGGGGAAAAAGCCGAAGTGGAACTGCAAGAAGTACGACAAGAAGAAGAAGTAAAAGAAGAAACTGAACAAACGGTTTTAGAAGAACTTCCAGCACAAGAGGAGCAAGAAGAAACTATTAAAGAAGTTGAAGATCTTGCTGAAAAAGTTGAAGAAGCATTTCAAAAAGAAGAGGAGCAAGGTATAGAGCTTCCTGAAAATATTCAAAAGGTTGTTGATTTTATAAACGAAACGGGCGGATCGCTTGAAGACTATGTAGCGCTTAACAAAGATTATTCAAATGTAGATGATCTTGCATTACTTAGAGAATATTATCAACAATCTAAACCACATCTGTCATCCGAAGAAATCGACTTTCTTATTGAAGATAAATTTACATTTGATGAAGAAGTTGACGATGAAAGAGATGTAAAAAGAAAAAAATTAGCATTCAAAGAAGAGGTAGCGAGCGCTAAGTCTGAACTCGAAGGGCTAAAAACCAAATACTATGAAGAAATCAAAGCTGGGTCTAGGCTTACGCAAGATCAACAAAAGGCTGTAGATTTTTTCAATAGGTATAACACAGAAAACGAAGAATCATCAAAAATAGCTGAAAAAGCTAAATCTGTATTTTTGCAAAAAACAGATCAAGTGTTTAATGACGAATTCAAAGGTTTTGAATATAAAGTCGGTGATAAACGCTACAGATTTAATGTAAAAGACACAGATGAGGTTAAAACAACTCAGAGCGACATTAATAATTTCATTAGAAAGTTTCTAAATGAGGACCAGGTTATGAGTGACGCAAAAGGTTATCACAAATCATTATTTACAGCTATGAATGCAGATGCTATTGCAAATCACTTTTATCAGCAAGGAAAATCCGACGCGATGAAAGAAAGCATGAAAACAGCTAAGAATATTAATATGGATCCGAGAGGGGTGCATACAAAAAATACTCAAAGCGGTATGCAAGCAAAAGTTTTGGCAGGAGATGATACTTCTAAATTAAAACTAAAACTTAAAAATTATTAAAAATTTAAAAAATGGCAGCAATTGATTTTGGTAACAATTTACCACCTGAGTTTACACCTTACGCAAGTAAAACTGTAACAGCTGGTAATTACCTAAACTTTCACGGGAGCGGCGGCAAAAACTGGTCCCAACAATATCTTCCTGAGCTTTACGAACAAGAAGTAGAGCGTTATGGAAATCGTTCAATCTCATCTTTCCTACGTATGGTAGGTGCAGAAATGCCTATGGCTTCTGATCAAATTATTTGGTCTGAGCAAGGGCGTTTGCATTTAGCATATGAAGGAGCAACTGTTACTAATGCAGGCGTAATCGATATTAATGGAGCCGCAGCGGGAACGCATGCAGTAAGAGCAGGACAAACAATTGTTCTTTCAGACAATCAAACAACTCCTACTATTATCAAATGTTATGTTAGCGCTGTTGCAGCTGATAACACTACTTTAACTGTTGTACCTTATTCTGGGGGAGCAACTGTTGGGGCTGTAACTGGTTTTGACACAGTTGATGACGCTGGAGCTAATACCTGTAGCTTTTTCGTTTATGGTTCTGAATTTAAAAAGGGCCAAGCGGGAATGACAGGATCTGTAACACCTGAATTTGAGTCTTTTACAAACAAGCCAATTATTCTTAAAGATAAATTTGAAGTATCAGGATCTGACGCTTCTCAAATTGGCTGGGTAGAAGTTTCCGGTGAAGGAGGGCAATCAGGTTATTTATGGTACATGAAGGCTGAAGGCGATACTCGCGTTCGCTTTGAAGACTACTTAGAAATGACTATGGTTGAAGCAGAATTTGCAAAATCTTCTGGAGGCGTAGACGCTATTTTAGGAACTGAGGGAGCTGATAATACCGCAGGTACCGAAGGGCTCTTCGCGGCTATTCAGGCAAGAGGTCACGTAGCTGAAAAACTTTTTGACGATGCCACAGACCTTATTTCTGATTTTGATGAAATACTTAAAAAGCTAGATAAGCAAGGTGCTATTGAAGAAAATTTACTTTTCTTAAATCGTACATCTACACTAAAAGTTGATGACGCTCTTGCGAATATCTCTGCTGGTAGTGCTGGTGGTACTGCTTTCGGTATTTTTGAAAATAGCGAGGATATGGCTCTTAATCTTGGATTTAGAGGCTTCCGAAGAGGATCGTATGATTTTTACAAAACTGATTGGAAATATCTAAACAACTCATCTACTCGTGGATTGTTTTCAGATATTGAAGGTGTATTAGTTCCAGCTGGTACTTCTTCTGTATACGATCAAATGTTAGGTAAAAACGTTCGTCGCCCTTTCTTACACGTACGTTATAAAGCTTCTGAAGCTGATGATCGAAGAATGAAATCTTGGATTACTGGTTCAGTTGGTGGGGCAGCAACTTCTGACCTTGACGTAATGGAGGTTCACTATTTATCTGAAAGATGTTTAGTAACTCAAGCGGCTAATAACTTTATGTTGTTTAAAGCTTAATATTTTACATTAAATCCGGGGTCATTTATTTGGCCCTGGGTTTATTTTAATTTTTTTATTTTATTATATCATGGCAAAAAAAGAAACAAAAACAGCCCCAGTTAAAAGTTGGGAGCGAAAAGACAGAACATACTATTTACTAGGCAATCAGTCGCCTTTAACTTATACTATTTCATCAAAAAATATAATGTGGTACGACGAAGAACTAGGGTATGAAAGAGAAATAAAGTATACTGCGAACCAAAAAACTCCTTTTGCAGATGAGTTTAAAGGGCAATCAAGATTAGAACATATTGTATTTTCAGACGGTGTTTTATCTGTACCTAAAGAAAAAGTAGTTTTGCAACAAATACTATCACTGTATCATCCTGGAAAGGGTAAAATTTACGAAGAGTTTGATGCAGAAGAACAAGCGGAAGATCAGCTATCTCAAATAGAGTTAGAGTTTGACGCAATGGAAATTGCAATGAGCATGGAAGTTGATCAAGCCGAAGCAATACTAAGAACTGAATTAGGCTCTAAGGTCGTTGGGTTAACGTCTAGAGAGCTTAAAAGAGACTTGATGGTATTCGCTAAAAAGAACCCGGGGCTATTAATAGAGCTTGCAAATGACGAAAATATAAATATTAGAAATATAGGTATTAAGTCAGTCGAACAAGGCATTATAAAGCTTTCAAATGATCAAAGAACATTTGCTTGGGCTAGCAATAATAGAAAATTAATAACAGTACCATTCGATGAAAATCCATATTCAGCATTAGCTGCATATTTTAAAACGGACGAGGGTATTGAAGTTTACCAAACAATAGAAAAACGTTTGGCTTAAAAGTTGTGAAAGGCTCACAACTTTGTGGGCCTTTTTTATTAAAAAAATAATATGGCAATAAGTGTAGATACAGTATATCAAAGAGTATTGGCAATACTTAATAAAGAACAGCGTGGGTATTTATCACCTACTGAATATAACTTATTCGCCAATCAAGCAGAACTTGATATATTTGAACAATATTTTTACGATTTAAATCAGTTTAGCAGATTGCCGGGTAATAGCACAGAGTACTCGGATATGGTTGATATACTTGAAGAAAAAATAAGTTTATTTGAAACTTCTGGTTCAACTACATACACAAATAACTATTGGCCAGAGCCGTCTGATCTTTATAGACTTGGCTCAGTTATTTATAACGGAAGCGAAGCAGAACACGTTAATAAAAACGAATATTTATACATTACTTCATCGCCGCTTTCAAAACCAACAAATGATTTTCCTATATACACTAGAGGCGCAAGTGGAATCAAAGTATATGGCAATTCTGAAATAACCGCAGACGTTACATTTCAATATATTAAAAAGCCAAACGCTCCTAATGAAGTTGAGTGGGCTTTTACAGAGGTTAATGGAAATGCCCTTTGGAATAGCTCAAGTAGCGAAAATTTTCATCTACATGAATCCGAAGAAACTGAATTGGTTATAAAAATTCTTCAGTTAGCGGGTGTATCTATAAAAGATCCTAGTATATATCAAATGGGGACTGCTGAAGAAGTAAAAAGTACTCAACAAGAAAAAGCATAATAAATGGCATTATTTAATATAACACACGAGCGTTATTATAATAACAGTGTTAATTTTACTGGAACAGGCGCCAGAACGTCTTTTCCTTTAACTACTGATATGTTTAACCCTTTGCCGCAAGCTAAAGGAGAATTAGAGGTATTTGTAGACGGTAATTTAATTAATGTTAATAATTATGAATATACAGGTGGAGCAATAGTATTTGATGCAAATACAAATAATACAGATGTATTAGAATCAGGAGGAGCCCCTAAGCTTGATTTATTAATTACAATTGTCCAAATAAATGCAGAAAACAAGTTAGGAGGGTATCAGTATTTAACGCTAAAAGATATTGTAAATAATTTTATAATAGCCTATGTTGGTGAAGAAAAAATTATACCAAAAGCAAAAAGAAGTAATGTATTGTTTTTTGCTCAAAGAGCAATTCAAGAATTAAGCTACGATACGCTACGAAGCGAAAAATCCCAAGAGATTGAAATACCATCTAGTCTTGAAATGAAGCTACCACACGACTATGTGAACCACATTAAGCTCACCTGGTGTGACGATAAAGGAATTGAGCATACTATTATGCCTGCGCTAAAAACAAGCAATCCTACGGCTTTATTACAAGACAGCGAATTTAACTATTTATTTGACAGTAGCGGTGAATTGCTAAAAGCTGATCAATCTGAAACATTTAAAAAGTTTAAAACCCAAAATGCAACCACGGACGCTATAAAAGATTTTTATATAGAAGACAATAGAACATTCCAGGTGCTGCATGGGAGAAGATACGGTGCTGACCCTCAGCATATGAATTCTAATGGGTCGTTTTTTATAGACATGATCAAAGGTAAAATATTCTTTTCCGGCCATATGGTTAATAAAGTTGTAACGCTAAAATACATAAGTGACGGCGTTGCTACTGCGGAAGAAAAAATTGTACATAAATTTGCAGAAGAGGCTATGTATAAAAGCATCGCTCATTCAATATTGTCAACTAGACAAAATACACCGGAATATATTGTAGCAAGATTTAAAAAAGAAAGATTTGCAGCAATAAGACAAGCAAAATTACGTTTGTCAAATCTTAAAATAGAAGAACTTACACAAACTTTAAGAGGTAAGTCTAAATGGATTAAACACTAATATATGCCTGAAATTAAGAATTTATTTACGTCTGGGAAAATGAATAAAGACCTAGACGAAAGACTTATTCCTAATAATCAATATAGAGACGCGCTAAACATCCAAGTTGCCAGCTCTGAGGGCAGCGATGTTGGTGCTATAGAAAACATATTGGGCAATACTGCAATATTTAATAGATCCTACAATCCAAGCCTTAATACATATACCCTATGGGGTTTAAATGACAGTGATACAAACTATTATGGTTTTGACAATGCTATTACTATTGGTGTTATTAAATACGACAAAGAAGAAAAAATATATTGGTTTATAACAGGCGATAATCAGGATGGCATATTAGAATTAGACCAAACTACTAATGTAATATCTCCTATACTTATAGATAAAAATAATGTTTTAAATTTTTCAAAAAATAATTTAATAACTGGTATAAATATTATTGATGGCTTGCTGTTTTTTACAGATGATTTAAACGAGCCAAAATCAATAAATATAAAAAAATTTAAAGATGCAACTGCATTAAGCGGTGACACTTCTCATACGGAAATATACGGTAGAGATTTTATTGAAGATGATGTTGTTGTAATTAAAAAGTCACCTTTAACAGCTCCCTCAGTAGAAGTAAAAGATTCTAAAAGAGAGGGTAATGGTACCGGCATAAATTCTATTTCGCAGAGCTTTAATTTTGCGGTTGAAGTAGACGGTGGTCCCGATTTTGAATCAAGACCTGCAGGGTACGAGTTTAACGGAAGTTACTATGTAAAGCCAAACTGGAAAGTGGGAGATGTTATAACATGGACAAACAATTTTGTAGATGAAGATGGAAATTCTGAAGAATTAATTGTTTCTACAGTTATATTAAGCTTAGGTACAGGCTCAGGTGCTATAATACCAAGATTTAAAATTTTAAGTATTCCAGATAATGTGCCAAATGAATACTTAACCTGGGACACTGTGCTCAAAGAAGGCGAACCTATATTTGAAAACTCGTTTGGCAGATTTGCGTATAGATGGAGATATGAAGATAATCAATATTCAACTTTTTCTCCTTTTTCAACTGTGGCGTTTTTTCCTGGCAAATTTAGATATCTTTCTACAGATGGTTTTAATGAGGGCATGAAAAACAATATGCGATTTCTTAGAGTGCATAATTTAGAGTCTCCTCCTCTGGGCGTTAAAGAAATTGAAGTATTATATAAAGATAGCGTTTCAACAAACATATATACAGTAGATACTCTTCCATTAGACAATAGAGAAATAGAAATAGAATCTGAGCTTATACATAAAGTTGTTGAGTCAAATCAAATACTAAGACCATGGGATAATGTACCTCGCTTAGCTAAATCTCAAGAAATTATAGGCAATAGAATAGTTTATGGAAATTATTTGCAAAATTACAATGTAGCAGATAATTTATCTGCAAGTTTTTATTTAGATTCAAAAGCACATAGCGACAGGGGCTTAGCAAAACCTTCTGTAAAATCTTTAAGAACATATCAATTAGGAATTGTTTGGAAAGATAAATACGGAAGAGAAACGCCTATATTTACTACTAAAGACTCTACTTTAAAAATAGGAAGCAAAGAGGCTGATAAAGAAAATAAGCTTACTGCCTCAATAAATTCTGAACCACCGAGTTGGGCAACCCATTTTAAGTACTTCATAAAAGAAACTTCAAATCAATATTACAATCTTGCTTTAGATAGATTTTATTTTGCTGAAGATGGCAATATATGGCTTAGTTTTCCATCATCAGAAAGAAATAAAGTATATGAAGAAACTTATATGTACTTAAAAAAGAAGCATGACTCTGAAGATATGCCTGACGAAGTAATTAAGTACAAAATATTAGATATATCAAACGAGGCTCCTGATTTTATAGCGAAGAAAAGAAATGCTGTGGCCAGAACAGACTGTACTATTGGAACTGGTGATCAGCCTGTAACGGACGCAATATCTTTTGCTTTTACAGCAAGCATAGAAAAAAATCCTGAATTTGTAAAAGAATTTAAAGCGCCGAATTATTTAAAAATTGTAGAAAATATAGAAAATGATTCTAACGGCGGACAAAGAACTCTTATGTACAAAATTGAGAGCGGAGGGTTAACGTCAAGCAATAAATTTAAAGTGACACTAGAAACGCCATTAAAAGAAGACGCTGATTTTTTAAGTGGCATAGAAACTGGTCAAAACCAAATTGAAATAATTGTTTATAAAGATGAGATTGAAAAAAACGAAGAATTTGAAGGAAGATTTTTTGTTAAAATTAATAGAGACTCAAATATAAAAACAAATATTATAGATGTTTTTTCAGGCGTTGAAAAACAAGTTATTATAGAAAGTAGCAATGCAATTCCTTATAGAATTGACAGAAGAGCTGGCGAAAGAAAAAAAAGTACAAAAAATGGACCAGGTTGGAGAGATACAAAAGCCGAGTTTACAGTGTGGTTTGATAGAAATTTTAGATTCACAAAGGGACCGCCAACAGCGGGTAGCGATAGATTTCAAATTGGATATTCAGCAGGAACCGCGTTTTCAAATGGTCATTATGTAAACAAAACAATGCCTTTGCTAGACGACAATTTAAATAAAGTCGGCACTTTATTAAGGTTTGTTAATGTTACTACTAATCAAAAAAGCGAGATATATACTATAAAAGACTTTATACAATCAAGAGAGAGAAGATTTGATAGACGGCAAAAAACTAAAAAAGCTGGTAACTGGAGAAAACAAATGGAAATAATTTTAGATAGACCATTTGAAAGAGGGCTTGAAATAGGGCAAGACACAAATACTTCTGATAGAATTGAAATTGTTAAAGAGGTTTTTACAGATAGTTTTCAGTTATTAGCTTCATCTAATCCTTCTGTGTTTGAAACAGAGCCGAAAGAAGCTGTTGATATAGATATATATTATGAAGCATCTGATGCTTTTCCTGTTTCCGAAGCAGCAACCCCTAAAATATTAAATTGGTTTAATTGTTATTCTTTTGGAAATGGTGTAGAGTCTAACAGAATAAATGACGACTTTAATGCGCCTACTATTGATAAAGGTGTTAAGGTTTCTACAGTTTTAGATGAGCCTTATGAAGAAGAAAGAAGAGCAAGCGGGCTTATATTTTCTCAAATATTTAATTCAACTTCCGGTGTAAATAATTTAAATCAGTTTATACAAGGCTTACCTATAACAAAAGATTTAAATCCGGCATACGGATCTATACAGAAATTGCACGCAAGAGATACTGATCTTATAACATTATGTGAAGACAAATGTTTAAAAGTATTAGCTCAAAAGGATGCTTTATTTAATGCAGATGGTAATGCTAATATAACAGCAAATAACAATGTGCTGGGCCAAACTATACCATATGTTGGTGAATATGGCATATCAAAAAATCCAGAAAGCTTTGCGTCGTATGGGTTTAGAGCGTTTTTTACAGATAAAAACAGAGGTGTTGTTTTAAGGCTTTCAAGAAATGGCTTAGAAGAAATATCTGCACAGGGAATGAGAGATTATTTTAAAGATAAGCTAAGCACCGCTACAAATGTTATTGGTAATTATGATGATAATTCTAATTGTTATAATTTATCTTTTAATGATGATACAGTCAGCTATATGCAAGGTCTTGAAGGTTGGCCAACTAGAAAATCGTTTATTGCTGAAGCTGGAGTTTCATTAAACAATAAATATTATACATTTAAAAATGGTGTTATATGGAGTCATGGCAATGAAACTAGAAATAATTTTTATGGCGTTCAATATAAGTCTACTGTTAAGTTAGTGCTTAATGCAAATCCCTCAAATGTAAAAAGTTTTAAAACAATTAAATACGAAGGAAGTAGCGAATGGGTTGCTCCTAAAATTAAAACAAATTTACAAGAAGGCAAAGTTTTGGAGTTCAAAGACAAAGAGGGAATGTACTACAACTTTATAAAAGGCAATCATGAAGACTGGAATCAACAATTACAGACCGGAGGATTTGATAGCAAAGAATTTTTAACGCAGGGTATAGGAACACTGGGATCAATATCTGGATCAACAGATATAACACAATTTACTTTAACAATACAAGAAGACGGCGAATAATATGGCTTTAAATAATTGTAGCATAACATCACAGAGTTTTTCTAGGCAAAGTGGCACTGCTATTGGGGCGGACAATGCTACTTTAATAATAACCCCGGCACAGGGCTATGTTTTAAATGCTGCAGATTTTAGTGTTGATGATGTAACCTATACAAATAACGGTAATAACTTACAGTGGACCAGCGGCAGCAACGGAGTTACCTTGCCAACCGGCATAAGCAGTATAACATTGTCTAATACAGGTGCATCGAATTCTGTTGAAAATAATATTTCAGTATTAGTTGATTTAACAGATAGTTTTGTTATGCCAGATGCCGATACTACTTTGGTTATTGATATTGATGGCGTTGCAAATTTGCAATCATATAGTTTATCTGGTAATTACTCAACTACTGTTTCTGGAGCAACACCTTCTTCAGAATCCAGCACATATAGTGGCAGTGGAAATTTTGGGCAACAAGTAACTGTACTAACAAAAGTTTTTTCAGCAGAATCAGGTACTCATTTTGAAACATTACCTTCTTATGTTTTAACTGCAAAAAACTCTTCCAGATATGATATATCAAGAACAACCACGGGGTCTGATTCTGATGGAAATGTTACACAAGTCACTTTTACTGTTAAATATACTTTTTCAAATGAAAGTGAAACTGGCGACTCAATAGCATTTACCGTAAATACAGTTACTATATTTTCACCTACTGTTGAAATACAGGATTATGGTTTACGAACAATAGTTATAGAAACAATTGGAGAAGAAAGAAAAATGACAGTTTTTGGGGTTCCTGTTGCGCAGTTTAGTTTAACTGTTCAGAACCAAGCTTCACAATCTATATTGTCTATATCTAATCAAACATTAGATTCTACCGGCTCTCATTCTTTTACAATAGAATTTCCTGGTATTTTAGCAACTGCAACTGACCAATATGATTTTGTATTAACCGGCGATGGAGTTTCTACAAATTTTGGGGGTACAAATCAAAAGCCGCATACATTTAGTATAAAACAACTAGGCGATGTTACTGTACAGGCAGGCTTAACACATACAGATAATGATATTACTATATCTGCTAATAAATCAATAACAGCAAGAGCAAATAGAGATTTAGCTGACGAAGGGGACCTAACACATAGTTTTACTATTACTTCTGATAAATTTTTAGTTTTAACCAGCACAACTGTTGATTTAACAACGTTTACTAATTTAAGCAATAATGGCGGCACAGAGTTTGTATTTGGAAGTTTAACTTTTACAAAAGTTAACAACAATCAAATAACTGCTACTTTAGACGCCGAAGTTGATGTAATAGGTGATCAAAATGTAACAACACTTTACTCTTTAGATACAAATATAAAAGTAAACAATAAATCATCTGTTGAAGATTTTGAAACAACTGTTAAAAGAAATAGTTTAAAAGAAATTTTTTTAGCCGGACAAGATATTGATGGTGATAATTTAACATTTGAAATTGTAGAACCTCCCCAAAACGGATCATTAGCAGTTGATAGCAACGGCAATTATAATATAGTAGATTTTTATAGCAGAACTTTGCCAGACGGAACTAAAGAAATAGCAAAAAAAATTGACTATACTCACGACGGCAGCACTAATTATAAAGACGAGTTTACATTTAAAGCTAAAGACCCTTATGAAGACAGCACAAATATAGGCACTGTAGATTTAACAATACAAAATGATGCTCCTATAATTAGAACTGTTAACGGGGAAGAGGTTTCAAATAATGCAATAACATTAAGTGATGAATACTTTCCTGGCGAAACTTTATTCGTAAAAGTTGTAGCAAGTGACCCTAACAATGATCTTTTTTATTGGACCGTTGCACAGCCAGCAAACGGAGGTGTTAATAACGTAAATATTGATAATGACTCTGAATTTTTCTTTAATTTTACAGATGGCGCAGGAACAACTGATAATAGTTCCCAAATAGTAGTTTCTGTAAATGACGGAGATTTATCTGATAGCGTAACAATAACGATAAATTATGTAAAAAAGCCCACAGCAAATCCTAATTCTTTTGCTGTAAATAAAGGAGGCGACAAAGAAATAACTTTAACAGGCGATTCTAACGGAGGCGGTACTCTTTCATATATTATAGAAACATTGCCGGCTCATGGTGATTTATACATTGATCAAGCTAAACAAACTCAAATAGTTCAATCTGGATTACCATATACTTTGGGCAGCGCTACAGTTTATTATGGGCATGATAACAGTACTAATCTTGATGATGGTTTTGATTTTAAGGTTAACAATACTTCAAGAGATAGTTATCCAGCAACAATAGGTATAGCTGTAGGTGTTCCTGCCACTGGCACAAGCATAACTGTTGAGAATGTGAGTGACATGGAAGGTACTTTTATTTTTCCAATAGTATTAGGCACTAGTTCCGGCACTTTTGAAGCTCATTTTGAAGCCTTTAATCAGCCTGATAGATTTCAGTTTTTATTTGATGAAAATGATTTAACTAACACAGAGACTGGGGCTCAGGTTGTGGCTGACACCTTATTTGTTGGAGATGATTTAGGCACTACCACTGACCCTTCAACCTCAACTCTTTCAGCTCCAAAATATACATATGTTGGGGCTAACGGAAATGGCGCGCAGCTACAGGGCACTAATGCTTCAATTTTTAATGCAGAAACTGATGCAAATGGAGATGTAGTGAACCATAGCATAGCTCGCGACGCTTCCACGCGCGTTATAAATACAGGTAAAAATTTAAGAAAAAGCAGTAAAACAAATCACCTTTCACAAAGCGGCAATACTCGACAAAAAGGCGTAATTTATCCTGTATTTACAAATGCTACAGATACAACCGCCACCACAGTTGATAGAGAACCTCGGGACGGTAATATAGCCCTTAAATATAACAAACCAGCAACAACAAAATCTTTTACTTTATTTATAAGAATATTTGGCGGGTCAGACCTCACTGCTTTTCGTATATATAGAACAATTTGGACTCCAGATTCAAATTAAATTTTTATTTAAAATTATGGCAACAGTAACATTAACATTTACAAATCCGCTAAACGTATCTTTGCAGGCAAACAATACTAATGGATATCCAGGCGCAGATATTGTATTTTTTAAAGATTCCGAAGATAATAAAATTTATAAGGTGGGGCCGTGTATAGCAATATCAGAAAATACAATAACTTGTGATATTGAAGATGACGCTAAAAGACCTGGCAATGGTGATTTTATATTTTTTACAAAAAAGAAAGAAATAAATACTACAGGTATTATAGGTTATTTTGCAGAAGTTGATATGGAAGTTACTTCTACAACAAAAAAAGAATTATTTGCAGTCAACAGTGAGGTCTTTTTAAGTAGCTAGGAAACATGTAATAATAATTATATGTCAAAAAATCTAGTTAAATCAAATAAAGAAAAGAGCGTAATACTTTCTGATTTAGAAACATTACAAAACGTATTTATAGAAAATAACCATATTGAAGGTATATATGGTGACGGTAAAAATTTAGTAAATAACGAAGTATTTCGTATTGAAAATGATTTTGCTGATCAGCTTTATATGCGAAAAATGTATATGCCTGAGCAATGTGTTGTTATTAGCGCTAATCATCATACAGAACATTTTTGGTTTTTAATGTATGGTAGAATATTAGTTACAACTAATGGTGAACAAGTTGAACATATAGCTCCATGTTATGAAAAATCTATTAAAGGAGCAAAACGATTAATATTGTCTTTAGAAGATTCTTTATTTATAAACGTACATAAAAACCCAACTAACACTAAAGACATGAAAGAGGTTGAAGAATCTTTGTATTCTATAACCATAGAAGAATATAATAAAAAAGAAAAATTATGGCAGGAATAGCAACAGCAGCTATTATAGGCGCAAGTATATCAGCAGCCGGCGGAATTGCTGGTGGGTTGATCGGTGGAGGTAAAAGAAGAGCGGAGCAAAAGGCAGCAGCAGCTGAATTTGATGCTATGAAGGCTCGCTATAATAATTTAGATACTTCTAATCCATATGCTAATTTATCAAATACATTTGAAGATTTAACTGTAAATACACAAGCAGCACAGTTTGCGGCTCAACAAAATCAGCAGTCCACAGCAAATATATTAGGTTCAATGTCCTCATCCGCCGGAGGCAGTGGAGTAGCTTCATTGGCTCAGGCATTGGCCAATCAACAAACGCAGGCATCGCAAGCCGCATCAGCTAGTATAGGTCAGCAAGAACAAAGAAATCAAATGCTTACAGCTCAAGGAGAACAACAGCGCCAACAGTTAATTGCTTCTGGTGACGCAAGATCTCAAGAGCTAGAAATGCAAAAAACAGGTAACCTGCTTCAAATGGCAGCGGGAAGAAAACAAGGAGCTGATCAAGCACGGCAAGAAGCTTTAAGCACGGCGATAGGAGGGGTTACCGGCGCAGGTCAAATACTAGCTATGGGAGCTAAACCGACACCGGGGGGGTAGAGGCAACTCCTAGTGTAAGTCCACCTCAAATGTCAAGATTAGAAAAAAGCACACCAAGCACACAGTCTGTCCTCAACCCTTACGCAAATGTTACAACACAACCATTAAAAATTTCAACACTCCCGCAAATTGGCGGATTAACAACACGTACAACATCACAATAAAATGGCAACAGATTTTTTTAAAATAGGAAAAGCCGCATCCGGAGGAAGTGCAGGAACCAGCTCTATAATTGGAAAAGCAATTGAAAAAAATACTTCAATTTTTCTTAATTATTTGGAAAACCAAAAACAAAATTTAGAAAAGCAAAAACAAAAAGCTGAAAAAATTGATAGAGAAACAAAGCAATATATTAGCCAAATACCAAATGTAAATGCAATAAATAAAATTCCTGGTTGGATGAGGGATGATGTTAATAATTATTTAGTAGAGCAAAAACAATCGTACGCTGAAAAAGCTAGAGAATTAGCTAATATGTCATCTTCCGATGAGGCTTATATGGCTACTCTCAATGAAATGCAATCAATACGAAATAGCTTTGAAACGTTAAACGGTGAGTTAAATAATTTTCAAAATGACACTAAAGAGTATATTACGGCAGTAGATCAAGGTGGACTTTCAAGAGGATATACTATAGGTGAGCAAGACAACTACAGAAATGCGTCTTCTATATTTGGTAGCGGCGGGAGACTTGCTAAATTAAATATTCAAAACGGTCAGCTTTTATTTAACACCGTAGACGGCAAAACAGTAAATTATTCAGCTGGAGAAATTAGTAATTTTTATTCACCAGATTATCAAGTTCAAAATGAAATTGATAAAGTTGCTATTATGGTTGAAAATGATGCTTTAAAAGGAAAAACATTTGATTCAAAGCAAAACTTATACGCAAGAAGAATACAAACTGCGCTAGCTCAAGGAGGCAAAGAAAGAGTTCTTTCTCTTGTTTATGATGATGACCCTAGATTTACTACAGCCGCAGGTCTTCAAACTCCTGAAATACTAAAGGCTATTGAAGAAAACAATTTAAATGAGGCTAGAGAATTAATTGCTGATCAGCTTGTTAAAGGGTTATCTACAGAGCACGATGGCTTCTATAAACAATACACCACTAGTCAGCAAACCCCCGCCGACAATAAAGATATAGCGGCTATGCGAGATTTAAACAGCTTATTAACAAATATTACTGATTTAAAAACCGCGGAAGACTATATAAAATATTTTAAAAATTCAAAGTTTAATGGCAAAAATGTTTTAAATGCCAGAATAGAAGACCAACCATTTGGCGGATTAGGAAGCGGCAAAACCAAGCCTGTGTTAACATTAACTTTAGCCACGGGTCAAGGCAATAAAGAAGATTTTCCTTTTGATTTAAGCAATAGAAATCAGCAGGAAAATTTATTTAAAGGCATTGTAGATAGCAGATACAGCAGCAGCCCAACAAAAGATTTAGCTATGCAAAAAATCAGACAGCTACTTGATCAATCTTTTAGCAACGATCTACCAATATTTAATTAATAATTATGTTTGAATTAAACGGAAAAGAATATTCTTTGCAGGATGTCGAACAGGCGGCCGCAAGCTCAAATCTTTCTTTAGAGGAATATATTAAAAAAGCAGGCTTAAAAACTATTGAGCCGGGAAAGACAACTCCCACAACTCCGGGTGCGGTTGTGGAGGAAACTGCAGTGCCCGATCAACCGAATATGGATTTAGATTCGGAAAATATTTTATTGGATTTAGCTCCAGAACCAACAAAACAAACTGAATCACAAAAGCTATCTTCTGACCAATATGATATGCTTTCGGATTATATAGGTGAATTAGCTAAAAGCGAAAGAGAAAGACCAGAAGAGCCTTTTACATATGCAGGAGGGGTCATTAACCCTGCTTTAAATATTCCATTAGGTTTGCAAGAGGCATGGGAAGGCGTTAAGGGAGCTGCTGTAGATTACATTAAAGACGTAGCTGGTGGAGATGCTGCAGATTTTTTAATTGGAAAAGATAAAAAATACAAAAAGGGTGATATTATAAATGTTGCAGAGTTAGGAAAAGAAGCTGAAAAATATATTGTAGACAAATATAAAGAAGTTGAAAATCTAGTATCTCAGCGTTTAAGAGCGGGTAAAATTGTTGAAGAATTTGATATAACAGACCCTTTTAATGTTAAGTTTACTTCAGGGCCTGAGCTATTTAATGGCATAACAAATGTAGTTGGTAGTTTAGTTACTACTATGGTGCCCGCCGTTTTAACAAGAGGCGCTTCATTAGGGCCTCAAATCACGGCGCCAATGTACATAGATTACAACGTGCAAAAAGCCGAAAGATTATATGGCGATGACCCTGATGCTATTAAAAAGTTGGTAGAAAATAACCAAACTGAAATGGCGGTTCCATTGGCTCTTGGCACGTTAGCAAGTGGTTTAGAATATGTAGGTTTTAAAGGAATTACTAAGCAAATTGCAGCTAGAGCGGGCGGGCTTAAGCCTTTAGTTTCTTTGCTAGGTACACAAAATAAAGAAGGAATAACAGAGGTAACTCAAACTGGATTAGAAGTAGTAAACACTAGTTTAGCTGAAGGTAAATCTTTAAATAATGCTATTGCTGACGGCTTTAGTGCGATGGCAAGCGCCGATGGCTTAGAAAGCTATTTAGGTGGATTTATAGGCTCAGGTGTTATTGCTGGCCCATCTAGTGTAGCTAAAGCGTTGAGAAGTGATGAAGGGTCCATGAAAACAGTTATGGACCATATTGACGCTATAGGCACCTTGCAAAAACAAAGATCTTTAAATAAAGATAAATCATATAGAAGCGCAATTGATTTACAAATACAAAATGTTGAAAAATCTTTAAAAACATTTCTTGAAGACGCATATATAAAAACATCTAGTCTTTCAAAAGAGCAAAGGAATGAGCTTGATAATTTCATAAAACAAAAAGAAGAAAATCAAACTAAGCTAAAAGATTTAGAAAAATCTTATAATGATAAAAAAATAACTGGGCAACAGTATGGGCTTGCTAAAGGAATTATTGCTAATCAAAATAAAGCAATTTCAAACGGTATAGTTAAAATAAAAAATTCAATAGACCTAGATAAAGCTGGACAAAGCATTGCTGAAAGAGAAGAAATGCTTAAAAAAGCACAAGAGCAGGGTGTTATTCCGGATTTAAAAATAAGATCTTTTGATAAGCAATCCGAGCTTGAGGATTACGTAGCAAAAACAAAAGGAACAAAAAAGTTTGATGGAAAATATGGGGTAATATATCAAAACCCTAATACTAATGAACAAGAAATACTTATAAATAAAGAACAAAAACTTAAAGATAAAGTTGTAACAACAGCTGATCACGAATTTTTACATGCCGTATTATACCAAACCATTAAAAATAACCCTGAAGCGCAGACTAATTTAGGAAAAGCTTTGCATGATGAACTTATAAAACAAGAAGGCTTAGATAAAATTGTAAGTTCTGATTATTTTGATAGATTATCAAGTTATTTACAGGAAGCCACAACAGAGCAACAACAGGGGAACGCATGGGAAGAAAGTTTAACTCTTTATGCCGAAGGGCTTGCTAATGGCGCATTTAAAACGCCTAATAAATCTTTTATACAAAAAATAAAAGAATTTTTTGAAAAATTATTTGGTAAAAATGTTACTGAAGATATAACTTTTGACGAAGGCAAAGATGTTATAAAATTTATCCAAAACTACAATAAAAGTTTTCAAACCGGTAAATGGGGAGAAGGTATTAAAAAATTAGCAAAAGAAGGTGCAAAAGGAAAATTAATTGTATCACCAGAAAGTAAATCGCCGCAGTTTAAAGAGTTTACAAATAAAGCAAGTAAAATATTCAAAGACCCTAAGCCTATATTTGCAAGTGATTTATCTCCGTTTGATCAATACGACTTTGTACAAGTCGCGGCAAACTCGATGTTTCCAAATGTTGCAAATGAAGATAAAGTAAAATCTGGTCAGTTTAGTACATATGAAGCATTATCCGCGGACCAAAAGCTAGAGCTAATCAAAGACTTACTTGACAAAGGCGGATTAAAACCTAAGTTTAGCAGGAGCGTATCACCTGATAAAAAAGATCTTAAAGGTATATTTGATAAGTTTGTACAAACACCAGATGGCAAAACAAAATATAAAACCCTAGAAGCTTTTAAAAAATCTGAAGATTATTTTGATGCATATAATGAAGTTGCGGAAGGCGACGCTATAGGTAAATATGTAAGAGGCCTTGTTAATGCCGACAAAAATATAGGCTCGCTTGACGAAAATATAAAAAGTGAAGTTATAAGTAACGTTAGAGAAGTTATAACTGAAAGATTTTTAAAGAACTTTGACCCAGCTAAAAACGAAAGTTTATTTGGTTATTTGTTTGGGTCAAAACCTATAGTTGATTTTGCACTTCGTGATGTCAAAAAGAAATATGCTCAGCAAGTCAGGACCGTATCTACAGACATTGAAACAGAGGGTAGAAGTTTTGAGGCAGTAGACACAGAGTCTGCGCAGATAGAAGAAATTGTAGACAGGAGTTTAACAGAAGAGCAGCAAACTTTTGAATCACAGCTAAGGTCTACGCTTACTGTTGGTGGTCAACCGTTTATTACACCTGAGCTTGCGCAAGAAATTAGAACAGCAGCTTATGAAACTTTTGAAGGCGATTTGCCACCTATAGATAGCCGTGATTTTAGAAAGTTTGTTACTGACTCATACAAGAAAAAGCTTATGCCTATTGTTAAAAAAGCATTAGGTAATAAAAAGAAATTAGCAGATTTTGTTATAGAAAACAAACAAAACTTATTAGAAGGCTTGCCTATTTCTTATTGGGTACAAATTGAAAGGTTATTACCAGATACGCAAAAGATTTTTACTAAGTATGTTAAAAGATTAACTACGCAAGCAGAAATAGATAAGTACACCGCTCTTGGCAGAGTATATACAGAAAATGACGCTGATGGTCCTGAACTTTATCAGGTATTAAATCCTACTGATGCACAAATACAAGCGTTCTTTACTGGGCCTGTAGGCGATCAGTCAATGTCAGATATCCTTGGCTACACTGTTTCCCCTTCCACGCTAGCAGCCAGAAAATCAGAGTTAGGTGCTAATATAGGATTGCAAACAGCGTATGATGCAACACCTGGGGTAATTCAAGCAAAGCCTTATACAGAGCAGGAAGCGGCTAAAATAGCATTAAAAGTAAATAGAGATTTACGGCAAAAGTTTTCAATAACTAATAAAGGTATAAAAATTAAAGAGGTACCAACTGAAAAGCTTGTTAATTTAATACAGGAAGGCGAAAGCTCTTTAAGTATTGCTAATAAATTAAATGTACCTGAAAACTACGTGACAGGTATAATTGATAAATTAAAAAGTGAGTTTCCTCCTAACAGGACAAAGCAATATGGACAAACTCAAATAGAATATATAAACGATAATCAGTTTAATTTAATTTCTGTAATAGACGGTATTGCTACTGTTTCTGGGGGATTAACATTAAGGTTAATAAATAAAAAAGGAAAATTAACAACCAGCGGCCAGGCCTATGCCAAAGAACAAATTAATTTTGCTTTAGATTACATTACCAATGCTCCAAAAGACCAAATGTTTGATAGATTTATAGACTTTGTAAGATTTGAAGGTAGAAACATAAGACAAGGCTCTATGTATTTTACAACAAACAAACAGGCTTGGGATAATGTGTATAGCAAAATAATTGAAAAGTTTCCAGAATTTGAAGGTGTATTTAAAATAAAAAATGGCAGAATATATATTGGCGAAGGGCAAATTACTGCTTTAAAAGATCCTACTAATAAAAAATTTAGAATGGGTGTTGAGGAGTTTAAGCCAGAGTTTGATATTCAATCTAAAAAAGCGCTAGATTATTTTAAGTCTAGAATTGATTATTTTAAAAGTATAGGCGATATTGATATGGCAAGAACATATCTTCAGCTAGAAACCGGGGACATGCGGACAGCCCTAAAATTATTGGGTAATGTTTCTTACATTGAAAAAGGTAACTTTGACAATTTAGTATATGAGCACATGACCCCATCCTCATTGCTAGCACGTATGAGCATGTCATACTTAATTAGTGATAAGCTAGTGAGTAGAGAATTGCTTTTCAAAAATTTAGAAAACAGCAAAGTAGCATTAGTTTCAAAACAAACAGATAATGAACTAACTAAATTAGGATATAAACAAGTAGGTAGCGAGCAATCTAGATATGATGAAACCGGTATAAAAGAAAGATTAACACCATTAAATCCAAAAGAAATAACAGAAAAGCTTAGTTCAAAAGCTGCTCCTGAATTTAACAGAGTGATTGCACGAGCAACTGGGTTTGGCACACGCGAACAAATATCTGACAAGGTTGCTACAATGCTTGGTAAAAATAAAGGTAGATTTAGATTTTTTATACCACCTTCAGCTGATGATTTTGCGGGTCTTATGTACTATATGGTTGGCAAAGGCAAGCAGGGTAATAACGATTTAAAGTTTTTAAAAGAAAACTTATTTGACCCATTCGGTAAGGCGATAAGAAAATTTGATTCAGCGAAGCAAAAGCGCCTGGCAGACTTTAGAGAACTTAAAAAGTTAATACGCAGAACGCCTACCCGTCTTTCAAGGAAAAACGAAACAGGATTTACAAACGAGGATTCAGTAAGAATATATATATGGAATAGCTTAGGTTATACTGTCCCTGGTATGCAAAAGAAAGATATTGCACCTCACGTAAAACTTGTTAAAGGTAATGAAGATTTATTGGCGTTTGCTCAAAACGTACAAGGTATATCTATTATGGGCTACCCTGAGCCCGATAATGGTTGGGATGCCGGTTCAATGACTACTGATCTTTTAACGTATGTGAACAAAACTGAAAGATCTGAGTACTTAAAACCGTGGCAAGCAGCTAAAGACGCTTTCTTTACCGACAAAACAATGAATAAGTTAAAGGCTGCATTTGGGGAAAGCTATACCGAAGCATTGGAGGATATTCTTTACAGAATGGAGACTGGTAGAAGAAGACCAGCTGGAGCAAATAAACTTACAAATTCTTTAATAAACTGGGTTAATGATTCTGTTGGCGCTATTATGTTCTTTAACTCAAGATCAGCATTATTGCAGCAGCTATCAATGGTTAACTTTATAAACTTTAGCGATAATAATCCGTTGTCTGCGGGCGCAGCATTTGTAAATCAACCACAGTTTTGGAAAGACTATACGTTCTTATTCAACTCTGATTTTCTTAAGCAAAGACGATCAGGATTAAAAACAGATGTAAATGCAGACGAAATTGCTAAGGCAGCAGAATCGGGTACAAATCCTGTTAGGTCTGTAATAGCATCGATACTTAAGAAAGGATTCTTGCCAACACAGCTTGCTGACTCTCATGCAATCGCTATGGGTGGTGCTTCGTTTTATCGCAACAGATTAAAGCGATACATAAAAGAGGGTATGACAGAACAAGAGGCAGCTGATAAAGCGTTTTTAGATTTTCAGGAAGTTGCTGAAGAAACACAGCAATCATCAAGACCAGACCGTATTTCAATGCAGCAAGCAAGCGGTTTAGGGCGCGTTATATTAGCTTTTGCTAATACCCCTATGCAATACGCTCGCTTAAGTAAAAAAGCTGTCTTAGACTTAGCTAATCGTAGAGGTGATTGGAAAACAAACCTTAGTAAATTAATGTATTATAGTGTTGTTCAAAACATTATATTTTCTAGTTTGCAATCTGCAATGTTTGCTTTAATGTTTACCGATGAAGAAGACGAAGAAACTGAAAAAAGATATTATAGGATTGCTAATAGCACTGCTGATTCTCTTCTACGTGGTATTGGATTTGCAGGTGCTGCTGTTGCTACAGGCAAAAATATGGTTCTTGAAGTAATAAGGCAATACAAAAGTGGTAGACCAAATTATGAGAAGGTTGCTTTAGAGGCTTTAAGTTTATCACCTCCAATTGATTCTAAAATAAGCAAGCTAGCTTCAGCCGGTAGATCATTTACGTATCGTCAGTCACGAGAAAAAATGAGAACTGAAGGTGTGAGCTTGGACAATCCTGCTTTTGAAGCAGTTGGGCAAATTATAGCGGCAACTACTAATTTACCTGCAGATCGCGTAATACGTAAATTAGATAACCTTTCTACACCTGTGCGTCAAGATGTTGAAACTTGGCAAGCAATATCACTTGCATTAGGGTATAGCAAATGGGATGTTGGATTAATAGAATCCCAAGCTAAAAAACCTAAATCAAATAAAAGAAAACAAACAAAAAGAAAACAAGTAGAAAGAAAACAAGTTAAAAGATAATATTATGGGAAAAAAAGACGCATGCTACCATAAAGTAAAAGCAAGATATAAAGTATTCCCTTCTGCGTATGCAAGTGGAGCATTAAGCAAGTGCCGTAAAGTTGGCGCTGCCAATTGGGGCAACAAAAGCAAAAATAAATAATGGCAGTAAGAAAAACTAAAAAAGGTGCTGCTCTGCGTAGATGGTTCAAAGAAGAATGGGTTGACGTTCGAACAGGCAAACCATGTGGCAGAAGAAAAGGTGAAAAGAGAGGTGTGCCATATTGTCGCCCTAAAAAACGCGTATCTAGCGCAACGCCAAAAACAGCATCTGAAATGTCTTCTTCTGAAAAAAGTAAAAAAATAGCTGAAAAGAAAAGGCTAGGCCAGCCAGCGGGTAAGCCTCGTCGCGTTAAATCTGTAAAGAGAAGAAAATGATAAGCGATCACATTAGTTACAAAGAAGCTACGCTTTCATACACAGCTAAAAGAAAAGGTATAAACAACATACCTAACGAGTATGAAAAGACTAATATGCAAGTTGTTGCGGAAAATATATTTGAGCCACTACGTAAATGGGTGGGTGGTCCAATAAAAATTAATTCATTTTTTCGTTCGGTTGAGCTTAATAAAGCAATCGGAGGTAGTTCAAAATCACAACATTGTGAAGGCCGTGCAATTGATATTGATGACACATATGGTCATAAAACAAACGCGGAAATGTATAATTACATAAAAAACAATCTTGATTTTGATCAACTCATATGGGAGTTTGGAACAGATAACAACCCTGATTGGTTACATGTTAGTTATGTATGTTCTGACTCTAATAGAAACAGATGCTTAAAAGCTTACAGAGATTCTAACAACAAAACAAAATACGAGGTGATATGAAAAAATTAATTCTGCTGATAGCAGTGCTATTTTCTTTTAACGTGCAATCGCAATTCCTTAAAGGCTTGTACGATGACTTTTTAAAATATGGCACCGTGTATGCTGCGGGTAATATAGGTAATGCTAAATTAGAACAAACAAAGTATTTTGTTAGAACAGACCCTAACGATTTATATGGTATACCTCGTGTTGTAGATCAAACTACGTATCATCCGAATAATTATCGTATTGGTGTTGGGCTTCGTAAGTTAGCAAGATTTGGCTATGAAAGTAGACCAAATTTTTACAACGGTACAGAAAACAACGTAGGGTTATCTGCGCCTACAGCTGCGGTAAAAGGTTTAGAATATTTATTGCACTGGGAAAAACAAAGAATAGACGGCAACGAATTTGATAATAGACGTTTATTTGTAAGGCATACAGGTAAATATCATATAGGCAAGTTTGAATCTAGAGAATCTGGAAATGTTGGATTTGAATATATGTCTGGTGAAGTAAGAGCCAGACTACCTATAGGTAATAAGCTTAGTATATCTGCGGGTATTATATACCGCACGCACCAAAAAGCGTATGGCTATAATCCTATTGAAATATGGCTTAATGAAACAATGATAGACGAATACTCAGGTCAAGAAATACCTGCTAATCCTTGGTATTCTTTAGGATATGAATATGGGTTTCAAGATGCGTTCTATTCTTCAGAAGTTTATAATCCCGACGGTAGCACATCACAAATATATAATTATTTATGGACAAACGATAGAGGGAATATAGTTGCGTATACAGATGAAGATTTTAGAGACCGTATATTTGGTAGCCTAATGAATAGGTTTAACCAGGAAGCATGGGCTGAGCTAGACTCATTTGCTGAGATTGCTCCGATTGTTGGATTTGATTTTTATCATTATAAAAATAACTTTTGGTTACACGCTTACGGTAACTGGATTATGCCTAACCACAGTTATGTAGAAGGCAACGAGGATTTTAGTTATTTGCATCGGAATAGCTGGGGTAAAGGTGGTCACAATAATTTAATAAGCGGCGAACAATGGGACGACTATCAAGCTGGTTTAATGTTCGGTTGGAAAGTAACTAAATCAATAGGTATATTTGTAGAAAGTGAGTATACTAAATTTTGGGACTCAGAAATATTTAACTCTAATTTTGGAATCAATATAACATTTAGGTAATGGCTACACAGATAGGAGAAGGCACAAAAATAACTCTTGATTTAAAGACGATAGGTATAATTATAGGCGGCGCAATTTCTTTGGCTACTATGTATTTTACTTTAAAATCTGATATAGCGCTTGCTAAGGAACTACCTGAGCCAGTAATTTCAAGAACCGAGTATGATTTGAAAGATGAGCTTGTGCGCCAAACAATAATGGACACGCAAGAAGATGTTGATAAGATACTTGAGGAACTGGAAAAAATAGATGGGCGTTTATACGAAATAAGAAAAAATCAATGAGAACTTTAATACTACTACTTATAAGCGCTTTAGCGCACGCGCAATCCGAAGTGCCAGAAAAATACTGGATTGATGATAGTAACTTTGACCAAATAATAAGTAATGATAATGCTTTTGGCGATGATAACAATGGCACAATAGTTGTTGAATTCTGGGCTAAATTTAATGAAGCAAATTGTTTTAATGAATGGGACAAAATAGAAAATGCATCATATTATAGAGTTGATATATCTACAGCGCCACAAGCTAAAAAAAAGTATAGGGTTCGAATGGTACCTACTGTGCTTATTTTTAAGTCTGGTAGTATGGAAAAAATATTTAAAGCCGGTCTTGACCTTACGCTTCCTGTTGGGTTGGCTGAAATACAAGAAACAATAAATGAAATTAATTTAGCAAGTAATTTTTAGATATGTTTAGAAATAAAGAAATGCGCGGTTATATAGGCTCCGCTACAGTGTTCGCAATGGTAATGAGTTTATTACTATTTTTAGCATTTAAAGAAATACCTGAAACTAATAATGATATATTTAAAGTTATTGTCGGTATGCTAGTCGGTAGTTTGTCGGTGGTAATATATACTTTTATAGGTAAGAATCCTGAAGAGTTAGAATCATTAAAAGCAAAAAACGAAGCGCTAGAAGATAAAGTAGCTGGAATGGTTATTGAAAAAGATAAACTTGAAAAGCTGCTTCGTGATACACAAACTGAAGTAATTGATAAGCTTGCTGTATCAGGTAAAAACTTTAAGTTTGAAGTAAAAAAATAATTGTGTATAGCAAAAAAAATTAAGGGGCTACGAAAGTAACCCCTTTTTTTATTACCCATCACAAGCAACACAGTCTGGGTCCATAGCACTCGCGGCTATATCGCCTCTCAGCACAGACTCTGTCCTCATGTAATATAATGTTTTAATACCTTTTTTCCAGGCGTCCATGTGAACTTGATTAATCCACTTAGGCGACGCTTCAGAAGGAAAAGCTAAATTCAAACTGACAGATTGGTCAATATATTGCTGACGTATGCCGGCTTGATTAACTAGCTCTAATTGATTTATTTCTTTAAAGGTTTTAAATACATCTTTAACTTTATCAAAGCCTGTTAGATCGTACGATTTTGAGTCCTCAATAAGCGTAAGCTTACCATTAACATATCCCCAGTTATCTAACTCTTCAATATCTTGTATACTTCCGCCATCGGCCATAATCTTGTCCCACGTTTCTTTAACGTTGATACCAACTTTACGAAGTACTTTTTCTAGCTCTTTGTTTTTCCTAATGAACGTACCCTTCGCGCTTTGTTCAGTGAAAACATTAGCGGCCCAAGGCTCAATACCAGGACTAACATTACCGGCAAGCTTACTATTAGACACAGTAGGAGCAACAGCCCTAAGATGAGTGTTACGAAAGCCAGTGCCACGACACCAAAGAGGTTCACCATAAATCTCAGCAAGCGCTCTTGATGCTCGTTCAGATTCAATCTTAATTTGGCTAAATATACGTCTTGTCTGGAACTGTGCTTGTAATCCTTCAAAGGGTACACCGTTTTGTTGCAGGTACGTATGCCAACCCAAGACTCCCAAGCCAAGTGCTCTGCCCTTCTCAGCAGATCTAACAGAGTTTCCAAAGCCTGTAAGCCCCTTAGCTTTCTGAATAAACTCTTCCAAGACTCCATCAAGAAACCAGATAGCATCGTAGATGAGGTTTGTATTCTTCCATTCTTCATACTTAGTAACATTTAAACTACTTAAACAACAAACAAAGCTATGTGACTCATCTGTATGCAATACTATTTCGCTGCAGATGTTAGTCATATGAACTTTTAAAGCGTTGTCTTTGTACGCTGCTGGATTTGTTTTATTAGTGTTTCCTTTAAAAAGGATATACGGTTCTCCGGTGCTTTTCCTTTTTCTAAGAAGTTTACTCCACTTAGATCTAGCCTCTGCATCTCCTCGTTCAAGCTTTCGCATAAACTTATCGCCAACCACTGCGCACTGATGTAAGTTAAGCGATTGTCTGTTGACATCTCCTTTAGGCTCTCGTATTTCAAGCCACTCTTCAAAATCTCCGTGGTCAATGTTGATATTAACGCTTGCAGCTCCGCGTCTAACTGATCCTTGATTGGTTGCAAGAATTGTGCTATCGTAGATTTTGCAGAAGGGTACGACTCCATCTGATGTTCCATTTCCTGTGATTTTAGCTCCGGCGGGACGAATCATATTAACTCCGATACCAACACCCCCACCGTGTTTGGCAAGCATCATCATTTCTAAATTTTTAGTACCAATGTCGTGTATACTATCACCCACATCTATACCGAAGCACGATATAGGCAAACCACGATCGGTACCTGTATTAGATAAAACCGGAGACGCTAAACATAACCAACCTTTCCAGATGTAATCAAAAAATGTATCTGCTAGTTCTGGTTTGTACAATCGTTTCGCGACTGTTGTTGCGACTCTTTTGTATGCGTCTCTTGGGGACTCTCCCATATGTAGATATCCCCCGGATATAGTCTTCTTGTATACTTCCGTGTCTCCCCAAGATGGGTAGTCGACACCTTTTTTCCATTCATTATTCCACATCATTTAAAAAATAGTAGCGCGTACGCCATCATTACATTTAAGTTTACTATTACTAAGTTCCATTGTTTTGCTACCCACACTTGGGGTGTGCAAAATAAACCTGCTAAAAAATATATTACAACGCCAGGTGTATCAGGTAACATATGGGGAGCAGTTACAAAAAACCCGGTCCCCATATATCCTAGCCTATTCGCTAATCTTTCCGTCGGCGTCAAACGACGCTCTTTCACCATGCTCTCCAACAGCTTTCTCTTTAAGCTTTTCGATTGCTTCTTCATAATCAGGCATTTCTTTTATTGTTTGGAAAGTTCCAACAGACATTGTTTTTACTTGCTCCAGTTCTTGGCGCATATAGTCAACCACTCTTATAAGTGCTTGAATCTGTTTTTGCATTTCAATTAATTTACTTTCTTTCATTTCTTTCTCTTAAATCGTCCCACATTTCATCTTCTGACATTAAATTACCAAATATCTTCGAAGTCCTCACCTTCGTTAGCCTTTGAATAATCAGTTGGCCGAATAGCAAAGAAATCTGTGTGAGTATGACCCCCGGTAAGATGATAAAACCAATCAAGGTTATCAGCCGCTTCAGTATTGACATCGAAGAAGGCTGAATATCCAAGCTCTTGTAATTTTTCATTTGCTCTTTTTCTAATAAATTGTTTAAGATCATATGCTTTTAGGTTTTCAATATCACCCATTTCAAACATTTTGTCAATATACTTTTCTTCTAAATCTACCATTGTTTTGGCAGCTTCAACTATATCTGGATGACATTCTATTAATAAACCAGGTGTTTCTTTACACATATCACGGAACAGTTTACAACCCATTTTGCTGTGCAGTGACTCATCACGCACGCTCCATTTCATTTGTTGACCAATACCTTTCAGTAAGTTTCTTAACTGAAAACTATAGAGAACAGCAAATGCAGAATATAAACTAACCCCTTCAGCAAAAGCGCTAAAGACAGCAAGAGACTTGCCAATACCAATAGGATCGGTGCCGCTATAACTAACCAAATTGTCAAACCTTCCAGCAGTTGCTGGCTCATGTAAAAAAGCTTCATAATCTTCAAGACCTAGCGTTTCATTTAAATAACTATAAGCAACAGCGTGTATTGTTTCTTGCGAACCAAACATCATTGCCATCTGCTGTATCTCATGTTTAGGAAACCATGAGACAACCTTCTGTGTCCAGTAGTCTGATACCGCACACTCTGTTTGGGCGAAACCGAGTAATATGTTTCCGACCAAGTTCTTCTCTTTGTCATTTAATTTTTCTTTCCAATCTTTAATGTCGCTTTGCATAGGTATTTCAGTGTGTAACCAAAACGCCTGAGCTTGCTTAAGCCACCCTTCTGTATAATAGTCGGGGTATTCAAATGGTTTGTACGCTATGCGCTCATCAAACAATCCCATTATTTTTCAACTTCGTAAGCAACATCAATAAACGGTAAGTAAAATACAGTTTGAGAATGTGTATCACCGTGGTATGTACGTATACCAAATAATATACCTGGATATGTTCCAAAACTTAACGACCAATCTTTAGCGGCCTTGCCCTTTGTATTTTTTGACATAATTTTTACTTTGTTTATTGTTACTGGTTTTTGTTTTTGCGTGGACACCTGGTCTACGCACCTTTGCTTTTTCTTTAAAAGCGAATAAATTTACTTTAGCCATACACTTTTATATTGTACTGCTCATGCAGTTGAACTATCTCTTTATACTTTATATATCCTTTTTGCTCAGCAGCCCATTTAACAAACTTATCGATCTGCCGCTCCTTGTATTTCTGTCTCGCTACTTTTTTTGCGAGTTGCGGATTAGCTCTATTGTTCTGTCGCATTCTGCTTGATTTTGTGGTTTATATAATGTGTACTGCGGGAACTGTTCAGTTACTAGCTTTTTAAATAATTTCCAACGCATTGGAAAAGATTCGTTAGCTCTACCTTTTGTTTCTATAATAAAGTCATCACCAATGAAGTCGGGTGTATATTTTATAGGAAGTATGCGCTTGCTGCCTCGATCTTTAAAATCACCTTTACCATTAGCTTGACGTGCATAGCATTTGTTTGGGAAGTGAAATCCATTCAGCAACACAAACGTTTCGCCCTCGTACTTAGCTTTGATATTTGCTTTTTTCAAAGCCATATACATATAGCGCTCTAAACCGGAAGCAAAGTTGATACCATCATATGATATCCTCTTTGCTTGTACCGGTCCGCGCTTTCGTCTCTTATATGGTCTCCTCTTCATTGACTTCAATATTATTTAGAAGTGCTTGCTGAAGTTCTTCTGTCATAGTTTCACGTAGCTTTTGTAAATA
>Ga0181406_1000019_pt1 | contig 53758 bp, 60 predicted proteins | sample 29SPOviralmetaG_FD_130135 | JGI IMG/M metagenome (GOLD analysis project Ga0181406, IMG submission 130135) | Marine viral communities from the oligotrophic San Pedro Time Series (SPOT) site, San Pedro Channel, CA, USA - 29 SPOT_SRF_2011-12-20 | ecosystem: Environmental > Aquatic > Marine > Strait... | reverse complement strand
CTTCATCCCTAGGACCACTACCCCGCGCTCTTACTCTACGCCTAGGTTTTGTATTGTATTCGCCTTCATTGCGACCCTCTTTTCTCATAGATGTTCTGGTTTCACACATCAACATACCATCCAAAACACCTTTCACATTACCAGCTTGATAAGGATGCTCACTATTATCACTAGCGCGCAATTCAAATGTAACATATTCTCCCTGAACCAAATATTTATATTGTTCAGTATCTACACTAATACCCGAATGATGTGTGAAAACATCCTCTCCCTTCTTGTCCCCTTCCAACATCGTTACAAAACCAAAACCGGCCCTGTTATTAAACCACTTTACTCTACCTACCCAACGCTTACCATCAAAAGATGAATCATCAACAGATGAATTAGAATCAACTACTTTTTTAGTATCTGACATTATAACTACATATATGTAGTTCTTTTTAAACCCATTTTCAAAATAATATATATTATTTGTTTATAAAATCGAATGAAAAAACCCAATAATAAGAATTGTAATAACGCTATATTACTATGTCACAACAACCAAGACAATTCACAAACTATGTTTCTCAAAGAAATAATTTCATAAACAGATTCAGCGGTTTAATTCGTAATCCTGAAACTGCTAATAAACTAGTGGAATATACTTTGAATTTTATCCTTACGATATTTATAGTTTCTTCAATTCACTATATTATAAAAGGATTGTATTTCCACTTTTGCTATGATCATTCTTATATAGGTGTTTTCACCAATTTATTTACAATTTACAACCCCGTTTGTTATTGGCTTAATTGGGGACAATGGCATCTATCTGAATCTATAGTTACCATAACTTTAACTCTTATAGTAACTTTTGTACAAAATATTTTCACCATAGACAATAGAAGTAGAGATAATTCACAAAGTAATTCAAACGACTAATAAAAATCTCATATTATTAAAACATAAATCTATAAAACTTTTTTAACTACATAATATATAACATGAGCGAAAATGAAGATTTGAAAGAACGAAATGTTAAAAATACTTTTTATATTACATATGTTTTTCTTTTAACAACTGCTACAATTACCTTTATTGAAGCTATAAGAACAAACGATGCAAAAATTAGAAATATTCTTAATTTAGAAACTTGTATTTCTGTTGTCGCTGCTTATTTTTATAGTTTGTTCGTAGATAAAATCAAAGATAAACAAATTGATTATAAAAATATTAATTTAACTAGATTTACAGATTGGGCTATTACTACTCCAATTATGCTTTTAGTTTTATTATTGGCATTTTTATATAACTCTGGTGGAAAATTAAGTTTTTGGACATTTCTAATTGTTTTAGCATTAAATTACATTATGTTAGGCGCGGGTTATTTGGGAGAAAACGGTGTATTCCCAAAATTACCAAGTATGATTGTAGGATTCGCAGCATTCTTTGGAATGTATGGGTTTATTTATAAAACATTCTTACATAAAAAGTATAAATTTGATAATAGTATATTATTTTGGGCATTTGCTATATTATGGAGTGGATATGGTATATTATATATGGCCGATGAACAAACTAAAAATATTGGTTATAATATACTCGATTTATTCGCTAAATGTTTCGTAGGTATATTCTTTTGGGCTTACTTTACTAAAACATTTACTCTATCAAAACCAAATTAATTAATTAATAATTTTTACAAATAATTATTAATTTATATTCTTTTCTTTTAAATATGTGCTCCATTTTTGTTTCGTGCCACCATCGTATTTAAATGCATAGTTATTTTCTATCAACCAAAAACTAACACTTTTATCTTCATTGTCACAATATATATCTATTAATAATCTACCATATTTATCAAAGTCACCACAATGTACTGTAACTATTTTATTCAATATCTTTGCACGTAATTTATCTCTCACTTCATAACCATATTTCTTTTCTAATTCATCTCTTGTTCTTAATTCTGGCGTATCAACACCATTAATTCTACAATTCCATTTATACATTTTATCATGTATCGGAAAAACTACTCTAATAGTATCACCATCATAAACACTTACTACTTTGCATTTTTTAACTAGTCCTTTCAAAGAAAACTCAGGGACCTTTTCTGTTATTTCATCCCAATTTGTTGGAATCTCCATATTAATACATTTCGAGAATAATTTTACGCACCTATTCATTAATTTAAATAATTAATTATATTTAAATTAATTCTTTATAAATTCACTCAAAAGTTGATTTTGGGGAGAGAAAAAATATAAAATCGAAATAAAAAAATAACACTAATAATAAATTATAATATGACTACCATTACTGAATCAAACATGATATCAAAGTATTTAAATCAATACCCATTCGAATTGTCACCCTGGCAGAAACAAGCTGTCCAAGCTATTTTAGACGGACATAATGTTATTGTCATGGCACCAACCGGTTCTGGTAAAACACTTCCAGCTGAAATAGCTATCAGACATTTAACAAAGATGAATAATACAGGTGAAAGAAATAAAATAGTTTATTGTTCACCTATTAAAGCTTTGACAAATGAAAAAAAAGATATATTTACTAAAAAATTCAATGGACAAATTGACATTGGTGTTAGAACAGGAGATATAACATATAATGAAAATAGTGATTTACTTTTATGTACAACTGAAATTCTTCGTAACAATATTGCTCGTCTAAAAAAAAATACTAATATTCTTGATTTTAAAATGAATCCTGAAAAAGAACTAGCCGCTGTAATTTACGATGAAATACATAATTTATATTATAATAAACAACGTGGAACAGTTTGGGAAGAATCATTAATGGATTTACCAAATACAACCCAAGTCATTGGGTTATCAGCTACTTTAAATGATCCTCAAAAACTTTGCAATACTTTAACTAAAATGAACGGTAAAAAAACTGTGTTATGTGCGAGTTATAATCGTATTGTCCCACTAGAACATCATTTATTGTATTTTATACCTAATGTTATTACTAAAAAATTAACTGGAAAAGTTAAAGATGAAGTTCAAAATTACGACGAAGCCAACTGTATTTTATTGAAAGATACTAATAAATTTTATGAAGAATCTTATGAAAAATTTATAAAATTGGATAAACTTATTTTCAATAATAAACCAAAACATATTCGAACAAAACCTGAATATTTAATTAATAAAACAGTTGAATATTTACATAAAAAAGACAAATTACCTGCTATTATATATGTTATGAGTAGAAAAAGATGTTTTGATCTAGCATATTGTGTTACTACTCCAATATTAGAAAGTAATTCAAAAATTCCTCACACTATTGAAAAAATAGCAAAACAAATGCTAATTGAAAAAATATCTAATTGGAAAGAATACATTGATTTGCCAGAATGGAATTTCACGATGAATTTATTAAAAAAAGGTTGTGCTGTTCATCATAGTGGTGTAATGCCTGTAATAAGAGAAATTGTTGAAAAATTATTTAAACAAAAATATATTAAAGTTGTATTTGCTACTGAATCTATGGGAATAGGTGTTGATTTTCCAGTTAAATCGACTGTTCATACTTCTATTCAAAAATTTACAAATGGAAAACATCAATATTTTCGACCAGATGAATATAATCAAATGGCTGGAAGAGCTGGAAGAAGAGGACAAGACGAAAAAGGCGATAGCTATTTACTATTAAATCTATTTTATAAAAATCCTATAATTAATAGTAATGATTTGGCATTTTTATTAAGTGGTAAAGCTCAACCAATGCATTCACAATTTCAATTTAATTGCGACTTAGTATTAAAATTACTATATCAAGATTATTCAAAAGATGATATCACTGAGTATGTAAAAAAAAGTATTTATTATGAAGAAATATTAGGTGAGTATAATGAAACTAAAAAAACTATTGAAGAACATATTAAAAAATATATTGATCCTGAAAAACTTAATGAAGAAACTTCTGAGTTATCTAACACGAACGATATTATTTTAAAAAAATTAAACGATAGAGCTAGTAATTTAATGAATTATGTTGAACGAGAATTATCTAATCATTTGGCAATATTAGACGGTGAAGGATTTATGAAAGAAGGTAAATTAACTTTAAAAGGCGAAATGGCATGTATTTTACAAGAAATGCCAGCATTACCTATATCAACATTTATATTGTCGTTAAAAACATCTAATAAATTAAAATATATAACAACTAGACAATGGATTTCATTTTTAGCCATATTTACACCAATTCGTATAGCCGAAGAAGATAAAATTAATAATCCTGAACATATCCAAACAGATACCAATGTTATAGATATGATCAAAAAATTTGACAAAACACTTGAGTGGTTTTATAAATTAGAAATAGAATTTTTAAAATCTGGAAAATCTGAAAAATACAACATTCATTATGACATGTGTGAATTCTTATATAATTGGTCAGAGAAAAAAGGCGATTTACAATCTGATATGTATCACTGTAAAAAAATAATAACAGACTTAGAATATTGGGGAATATCATTAGGTGATTTTATAAAAGCCATAAATAAAATTAATAGTATTGCAAAAGAGTTAGAAAAAGTTGCAACACTTATGGAAGATTTAGATTTCTTAAAAACAGTAAAAGAAATTCCCGAACTCCTATTAAAATATGTTGTTACCAATGATTCATTATATATTTAATTACAACAATGAGGTAAATCACATGTAGGCCTACATAATACAACTCTTTTAAATTTAAAAAATTTTTTTTCGAGTCCCAACATCCTATAATTCAAAAAAAACAATATATTTGATTCTTTCATATATTTTGTTTATATATTATCTTTGATGATTAAAATTATATACACAACACCAATTACAATAACCGCGGCAAAATTCATTTTCTGTTATTCTCCATGTATGATCTCTATAATGATATCTACTTGATGTATGTGGTATTATTTTTCGTTTCATAACGTAACGACAACTACCACATTTTAATGGAACGTATTTAAATATATATCTACGTAAATCATCATTTTCAAAAACTTCTCTGCTTTTTAACATTAATATAATTTATCTAATTCTTTTTATAAGCTTTTTCATAAATTGCTTTACTTAATATTTTACCCCCTTTATTAGATGGTTCTATAGCATTTACAAAATCTCCCCCTTTATTTAATATTTCACTTACTTCTAAGACAGGTAAATTCCTCTCATTAGCAAATTGTTTTAAATATATATTCCACCAATCAATTAATTTAAAATATTCTTGTTTTTTTGGAGGATAATATAAATCTAGCAATATTACAGACATTTTTGTTTTCATAATAATTTTATCTATATTTGTTTTGTAATGTTCAAAAATTTCTTTAATAAGTGTAACATCTCCAAAATTATCTTCTTTTAATGAATAACCATTTAATATATTATTACCACCTATCGAAATAAACAATAAATTATCCTTATTTTGCATCTTATTTGGTATCTTATCTACTTGTTTTTTTAAATCAGCAATAACTGCACCATCTTTGGCAACATTAATCGTATTATAATGATATTCCATTAAATGTTTGGATACCGTTTCATTATAATATACATAGTTTTTATTATCAAACATACTATCGCCCATCAAAACTATATGATTTTTTTTATTAAATCCTTCATGAAAAGTTGTAAAAATACCAGAATTAACCAAAGTAAAAAATACCATCATTAATACTATAAATTTCAATTTGTTATCCATTTATATTAATATAATATTATAAAATCGAATGAAAAATGTAGATATAATGTATTTTATATATGCCCCACTTAGCTGGTCACTGGAAGATCAAAAAACAAACTCATAATAACTGTAAATGTCGAAAAAAGCCAACCAACAAGGAAGAAAAAAAGGTAGCGATAAACGCAAAAATACCTTTAAAAAATACGGAAAAAATACCCAAAGAGGTCTCCGAATTAAAGAAGCAGAACTCGCAAAAAAAGCAGAAAAGCGAATTCAACAAGCACAAATTATAAATAATAAAACAAATAAAAATAATAAAACAAATAAAAATAATAAATAACGTAATATACATTTAAAATCGAATTAAACATAAAACTTTTTTAATACTATAATCATGATATCAAAAGAAGAATCCATTAGAACGGTAATAAACTCTATAAGTAATACCCCATTGGAAAGACAAAAAGAAATTAAAGATTATGGACAATTTTTATTATTTTCCGGAATTTATTTAAACGACCAGGATTTAGTAAGAAATGCTCTTACTAATTTTCCAGAAGAAGCAAACCCTAATAGAAGTATAAGTAATAAAACTATATATATATTTGCACTATGTGGTATAAACTTTGATGATTTATTTCCTGTTAGACCAAGTTCGCCCACAAGTGTTTCACAAAAGGTTTAAAAATAAAATCGAATGGAAAATTTAACTTTTTTAATGTTATAAACACAAAATGAGTAACAAAGAAAACAAAGATTTATTTCAAGAAATTAGTGACGAAGTTATGTTAAAAGCATCAGATCTATTAGAAGAAAAACATAGATTAGAACAAGAACTCAAAATTCTTGAAGCACAAATAAAAACTGAAGAAAAACCGAAATGTAAAAAAGAATGCCCCGTTTGTTATTGTGATTTACATATCGATAATATAGTTAATTTACAATGTTCTCATTCTTTATGTAAAGGTTGTTTCAAAAGTTGGGTTGATGAAGGTGGTAAAAATTCATGCCCTCAATGTAGAGCAGATGTTTTATCATCGTCTAGTCAAAAAATACGATTTCAAAAAAAAATAGCCGATTATGAACACGAAGTACATATTTTGGAAGATGAAATACATGAACACAATCATACTATAAATAATCAACTAGATATGGTTGCTAATTTGAGAAAACAAAAAAAAGTATTAAAACAACATGTAATATGGAAACAAGAAGAAGCAGAAGAATTGAAAAACGATTGCGAATATTGGCAAAATAAATATGATGCTCAAGAAACAAAATCTGATGAAGTTTATAATGCATGGTTAAGAAACCCTAACTTAGCTATAAAACATTGGGAAAATAAAAAGAATAAAATTTATAATGGTCAAATAAAAAAAGCTCAAAATTTAAAAAAAAAATGTATATCAGACTTAGAAAATGTTTTCGAACTAATGGATAACTGGCCAAAAAAACCAACTTTTATTAGAAATCATATTATAGCTTATGATATAGCTGATAAGTTTAAGAAAAAATATGACGAAGAAAAAGAAGTTGATTTATCGGACTTTAATATATTTCAAGAAGACACTTCTTCATATAAAGAGGTCGATGGATTAGAAACCAGATTGAAATGTGAAACCAGATGTTGCAATGGTTGTGATTGTTGCGGTAAAGAACGTGTTGATGAGTCAATCTATGACTCTATGCCTGAATTAGTATCTGCTAGTGAAACTGAATCTGATGAAGAAGAAGATTATTCACATGAACATTTTATTCCATCAGTTAATTGGGGAAGTGTATGGGACCATATGCCTATGTCTGTTCGTTCTAATATAACACCTAGAAGTCTTGAGCGCGAATTTAACAGTGCTGTAATTAGCAATCGAGCTCAAATATAAAAAAACTATATTAAATATATTAAATATAAAACATAATTTTTTTATTTTTTATTTTGTATTTGTAAAACTATTTATATTTTCAACATCGCCTATTTCTCGCATACGTTTGAGCAACAAGCATACCTAACATGAATCGTCGATGTTCATCACTTCCATAGAATAAACTATATGCCATCGGATATAACATTATACATATAATAAATCTCGCTAATAAACGATGATACCATTTAATTTTTACATATGATATCATCTCAACCTTTTCTTCATAGCATTGTGGCGCTACGGTTTTTGGAAAATCCAATAAAGTCGTATCCACGGTAATTAAATTGTACTTTGTGAAAGTATTCTCAACTGGATTTGAATTGGTTTCACAATCATCGGAATCAAAACTGTCCAATAATATACCAATCATATACCCATCCATGAAGTCATCAGCCTTTACTGAAATAACTACAGAAGAAATAAATAATAATGTGCAAAGAGAACGTAACATGTTGTGTTAATATAAAAGCGGTAAATTACGTTATATAAAATGTGTGATTTTCAATTCGATTTTATAACATATATCAATTAAAAAATTTTGTAATTTAATGTATCAATTCTAAACGGATTTTTTGTTTTAAACGTATTTCGTCTATAAATATAAATATCTTAAACTCATAATTTTTATTATTGATCATATCATACCTGCTAGTAAATCGATTTACCATTTTTAATTCAGGTATATAAACCATATATTGATATAATTTATCATTTCTTTCAATCTTATCAAATATAAAACCCATATATGTTTTTTCTAACATTTCTTTGTTATTTTCACATAAATTTAATAATGAACAGTCATTTTGAACTTTTCTTATACTCCGCATCGTTTTATTAATATATTCTATTTTTTCATCACTTGTCCATTTATCGTAAAATGTTTCCGAATCTTTACTTAATACCGATAATTTTTCAACTTTTTGTAAATCCAATGAAATTAATAAATCTACTAATCTACGAATAGGACTAGTAGCATGAACATATGCGTCTAATTCAAGCATGTCATGATTATCTATATCTTTAAATTTACAATATTTTCCTCCAAAACTATGCCACATTTTTAAAAATTTTTGAATTTCACCAGTTGTCGTTATAGGTGGTTGATATATACTATTATATTTTGATGAACGAAATATACCTGTTTTATGTTTTTTTAATGTTAATGCACATATATAATTCATCTTAATCATTAAATATGCAACCATATCATGACTATTGTTTAGATTGTCTGTATATTTATTTTTTTTATTCATCAATTTAACTATTTTTAATAATTTTTTATAATCATCATACTCTTCTTGTTCTTTTGTATCATAGCGTAAGTTTTTATGAACATTTATCATAGTGTTTTTAAATTTATGTCTAACTATTTCTCCAGTTTCTTTATGAACATATAAATCTAATGTTAGGGCGAATCTATTATTTCCTTCTGTCAAACTACATAATGCATCAGATAATATCGTAGGTAACATAGGTCTTTTTCTATCAGGTAAATAAATAGTTGAAATACGATTTGAAAAGGAATCCCATAATTCCAATGCATCTAACCAGAAAGATACATTAGATATATAGATACTTATAACACAAATCATACTATTAGTAGGTTCCCATAAACTAAAAGCGTCATCAAAATCTTTACTACATTGAGGATCTATACTGAAAATTTTAATATTTTTCATATGGTTTATTGTTCTATTCTCTACCGTATATTTATTTTTTATAAAATCTATATATTCATCTTCTGATTTTTCTCTCAGCTTTGTCATAGTCTCTCTATTAAATTGAGTTATAGACGCGTACAAACTTTTACAATACAGTTGATATTCGTAAAAACTGTTTAAATATGTAACCTCGCCTAATTTTTGACAACATATTCCACGTGGATGTTTCATAGTCGAATCCCATTCTACAAACTTGAATATAATATAAATATTATTTATTTTTTTTGAAAATCCAAACTTTACAGTATAAGGAATCAAAAATTCTGGTAATCTTTTATCATCTGGAATACATTTATAAAGGTATCTAGGTTTCTTTGAATTTGTTGTTCCATATCTAATATTTTTTTCCAATACTAATATACCTGGTAAAATACTAGATCTTACAGTAGAATGTAATAAATTACAATTACCATTAACCAAATTTATTATGTCATGATTAAATAATTTATGTTTTATTGCGTCTATTTTTGGTTGAACAGTTGCCTTTTGTAAAGTTTTATGGTCCAAGTAATAATATTCATTATAATGCCTGTCTTCGATACAAATCTTGTAATGCATGTTATTTTAAGATATTTTTATTATTTTAAATTCATTCAATTTTATTTATAAATAAAATAAGGGTGTTTTCCTGATTTTATATCAAACCAAAAAATTGGCATTTTATATTCTATAGAGTGTATAGGAATAGGTTCGTCAAAATCCCAATCATCGTGATGAGTAGTTCTTTGTCCCGAATTATAAAAATGACAAAGTAATTTTACTCTTTCTAATGAATATAATTTCGTAGCTTTTGCTATAAATCCTACACTATTGTTATACCAAAAACCACAATTACAACCATTATAATCCCAATAATTATTTTTATCTTTGAATTCTTTCAACGTTTTTTTATACAAATATTTCGTATATTTATTATAATCAAATGTATATAATTTAATCAGATTCCATATACCCCTAGGGAAATACATTTATATAAAAAAAATTTTATATAAATATTTACCAAATAAAACGCGAATCGTTTAACAAATGAATCTTATATTTTTTTAAAATTGTTTTATCAGAAATTTTATTTTTTGTTTTGGAAAATTTTTTTACAAACTTATGTTGTTTATTTAATTTTGTAAAATATATATCTAGACCATTTATTTCAGCATATAAAATATATGGTATTAAAGTATTATTTACTGAAACTAAATACTTATATTCTTGTTCGTTATTTCCTTTAAATAATCCTATTTCTAAAGGTATATTTTCTATATTATCAAATATATGATGAGTAATTTCTTTTTTATAAAAGTTTTTCATATCTTCTGTTAAAAGAGTTTTATTAATTTTTGTAATATTTGTATGTCTTAATTGTTCATTTAATAACAAAACTGCGCTTTTTTCACCACAGTTTGGGATATCACTATTGTTTCTATAATAATTCCATGTTAATTCTAAAAATCTTTGAAAATTTGAGTCATCTTTAAACCACGATTTAAATATAGCTTTGTTTATTTCATATGTCATCTTTGTTGTTTATTTATTAACTAATTGTTTTTTGTTTTTATTCAATTTTATAAAGTTACACTAACTAAACCCATCATAGTAATATATACATTTACTGGTATATTATACTTTACATAATTAAAATTTAAACAGACTGGTGGCTCTATTATATGTTCAAAAAACATAGATTCTATACTATAAAAACTTCTTTGAGATTTAACTATTATATTACTTTCATCGCTTCTTATTGAATCGCACATGGCTCTTTTGTGGTCGCATCGTTTAATTTTTAATTCAAAGTATTTATTTAAATATTCACTATAACCTATTATTATTAATGTTTTATCATTTCGTTCAAAATTTCCACCGACAGAAAAAAATTTTATTAACATTATAATCTTATTTTATTATTGTGTTTAAATCAATTATTTAATATTAATCCACTTAACAATATTTTATATTGATCAATTGTATATTCTGGATTTTTTAAATTGTAATCATCTATATATAATTTTGGTATATTTTCAGGTAATTCATTTTCATATATTTCATGTGCCCGTGTGCCCTGGAGCTCAGATTTTCTAAAAATTATGGCAGCATTTGTATCTATATGATAACCTTCTCTTAATCCTCTATAACGTTGATCTCCAGCACAATCCCAAATATTTAATCTTATTTTTATATTATTACGATGTATATCTATAGGAACAACATCAACACCTAATGTATTTTCACTAGCATAAATATGATTATATCCATATAATAATCTTTTTACGAAACTAGATTTACCTGAACCACTTGGTCCAATTAAAGTTACTTTAAATTCTGGCGTTTGCATTATATTATGATTAATTGTATTCTAATGTATTATTTTCATTCGATTTTAATCTATTATATAAAATATACAACTCTTGACTTATTTGTAACCACATAAAAGAGTAAAATATAACAAATATAGTTATAAAAAAATTTCTACAAGACATTAATAATTTAAACTAAAAAATATTTAAATTATTTCAATTAAGTATTATTTCAGTTTCCGTTTTTCTATCATAATAAAACTTCAACGTAAGTTCAGTAATATCTATAATAAAATGTCCAACTGAATTTATAATATATATTCTATTATTTATACTCACAGCATAAATAAACCATAATATTTGATTTATAGTTATTAAAAATATTGTTCCATATGATAAATCGCGTGCTGATTTTGTTTTAATTATTTTATAAATTTGCGGTAATTGTTGTGTCAAACCAAATATGCTAGCAAATAATCCAATGTAATAATAAATTTCCATAAACTTAGATGTTATTTTATGTTTAAATAATTTATCTTGTTGCTGGACGAAAATTAGAAGATATTTCAATTGTTTCTTTCTTTTCTAACTTAGGTTTTAATAATTCTTCTTTTGTATGCCATGTTATTGTAATAGGGCTATTTCTGTGGTCCATTGTTTTACATTTTACTATATGATCAAAAAATTCCTTTTTATCTTCAGATTTCATTTTCCTACAATGAGGACAGACATGCATAGACAATAATATTTTTTTTACCATTTTAGATATATTACGTTATTATGTTTAAATAATAAAATTATGATATAAATATGGATATTAGTAATAACACAGATATTAGTAATAACACAGATATTAGTAATAACACAGATATTAGTAATAACATAGGAATAAATGTTATTAATAAAGAAAAGGAAGTAATAAGATTTTATTATTTTAGCGAACTTGGATTATGCGGAGATAATAAAAATCGTCACCAACATTATTGTGATAACATGTTAAAACACGGTTATACATTAAAAAGCTTAACTCCAATAGGTAATTTGGATAATAATAGAGACAGTTATGAAGGAACTATTATTTATCATTGGATGTTAAGAGATTAATTAAAAACTGGTAATGGATCTTCAGGTTTTCTCCCCGTAGAACGTTGTCCTTGAACCATTTTCCACACACCATCACATTTTCTCAAAACACATGAAAAAACAGCGATATCATCGTTAGAAATACCCTTATAAGTAAATTTACCGTGTTGAGTATAGCATACATAAGCACAGCAACCACAAATTGATAATTTATTAACAACAACTAATTTACTTGATTCAACTTTTACATCATCATTTGTCATCATTTCTTCCCAACCCTTTTTATCCAAAGGATTTCCAGACGGACGAATAAATACACATTCATCATGCATATGTTTCATACCAAGTTTATAATCAACATTGCACATATCATTCACTACATCTCGAACTTTTTCTTCTTCTGTTTTCATAACCATTTCTTTAATAGGATGAATTTCAGGAGGACAAGCAACGATTTCACCGATCATTTCAAATGTTCCATCTTCATGACGGTGTTTGATATATGCCTGTTGATTTTCTTTACAGTCCCATTCCTGCCAAATAATTAATTTCATAGCATCTTCTCGTGATTCAAACATATTTAATGATTTACAACCTTTTGCTGCTCTTGTTACACTCAAACCATTATCTCCATTTGCAAATTCGATAAACCGATTTTTAGACTCTTGGTCTTTAAGAGTAAATACTGCACATACGCGATAACTTTTTTCAGTCATTATGTCATTTAATGTTTTTATTTGTTTAAGTAAATATTTAAAATATATATAAACTATTTTTTATATATTTATTAATGGAAGTGATAAATATCATTTCAATAATAGGTATTCTTCTTTGTTCTGTAGCTACATTTACAATAATAATTAAATATTTTATAGAAAATGACATATTTTTCATAAGAAGGAGAAGAAGTAATAGAATAAGTCCAGAAATGTTTGTTATATTATCAAGTTTAATTCAAGAACGTAATAGAATATATCAAGAAAGATTTCAGGAAGAAGAACGACAAAGAGAAATTGAATTAACAGAAATGAGAAATCGAAATAATGATACAGTTATAATTATAAATCCTAATAATAACATACAACTAGGACAAAGCAATTAAAATATAAAAAAAGTTATTTATATTTTAATTATTTTATTTACTCACCTTTACTCTCTTTACTTACCTAAAAATATTTTCCATAAACGCACAAATTCCTATAAAAGTTTCTGTTTTTTTCAAACTCCTTAATATCCATTTTTTGAGCATAATTTTCTACTTTTCCGCTCCAAATCGCCAAAAACTCCTTAAAATAGAAACTGTCTGGCGAACATTCATGTTCAGATTCTATTGCTACCCACTTATAAAAACTAGCGTCGCAATCACTCCAATCATGCTTTCTTAAGGCATTTTTATATTTACGAATCGCTGCTTTTTCAGGATCAACCGTTTTAGGTTTCTTCGCCTTCTCAGCCTTAGCCTTAGCTGCTTTAGCCTTTTTCTCCGCCTTTTCCTTAAGTTTAGCCACATTTACACGATGTTTTTTAGCCTTTTTCTCTGCCCTTTCCTTAAGCTTAGCTTGATAGGCTGGCATTCTCTTTTCCCATTTGCTTAGGCTTCTATACTTTTCCGCGCCCGCACTATGCCTTAAAGTATATTTGCTCTTCAATTTCCAATCCGCTCCTACGGCCTTTTCACTCATAATATACACATCGCCACAATTAAGGGTAATATCAATAGGGTTACCTACTGGCATACCGTCCTTAAACCATTGCCAGCGCATAGGATAGTTGTCACAACCTATACTAATACATATAACTACTACGCGTTCAGTATCGCCGTGAAACCCAATACCCGTATTTTTAAGGTTATAATAACGATTGCCTTCGACTACATTGATTTCTACCTTAGTCTTACTACCAATCTCTATCAAACCCTCCATGATTTCTTTTCGTAATCTTTCAACTCCCTTATTCAAAACCTCCATTTTTTTAAGGTCATATATCGTTCCCTTACCTTCAAATACAGCCGGCTCTTGCTCCCTATCAGCTACAAAGCATAGATTTGTTCTAGCACGCTTATTCATCCTTTTTCCTCGCACCTTAACCTCCTTTCCGTCCTTAATTTCTGTCCTATACTTATTTGGATCCAAATACTCGCTGTCCCATCTTCTTGACGCCAATTCCTTAAAAACTTCCCTAGTCCAACCTTGCTTGCCCTTTTGGCTTGCAACGGGTTCAGCACCCCAATCCCTTAAAATAAGGACTCTCGCTTGATCTTCGTCGCACAAATCATCAATTGTATCGTCCATACTCAAGCCATTAAGGTCTAAAACTCTCACTCTCGGGACAAGCACTTGCTCTTGCACATTCATAATTGGCGGTATCAACCTATCAAAATAAGGTCCCAATCCCTCAATGTCGTTGGCCGTAAACCCTTCGCCCTTAATCGGCATGCGCCCTATAATCTCCATGCCCCTATTATTCTCGCCGCCCGGCGCACAAGTTAAGGAAAATCGCTCTGTCGCCATTAGCATATTAAGTTCGGCGTCGCTCATTTCATAATAACTCTTCTCAACCTTGCCTATTTTACCCTTAACATCATATATCAATTTACTTTGGCTATTTGTCATCATTTTCGTAGTGTTTTTTGTAGTCTTTAGATTACTATCAATAGTGCTCATAATACTTATTAATAAAAAAACGTTTTATAATTCGATTTTATGACATTAACAAAGTACGTTCAATACCTTAAACTATTACTGATACACTATCAATAAATTTACTATGACTTTTCCATGTATGTCTCGCTCTCAACAAATATGTTGTAATATCAAAACCATATTCTCTATTATATATTTTATCTGCTATTTCATCATCATCTATATATGCTGTCACTTTTACATACTCTTTTTCATGCGTATCTTTATCATACAATGATAATATTGCAAAAACCCATACACCAGAAACAACTGTATCACCCGGTTCATTACTATGGAAATTATAATGTGTTTCTATCACTAGATCCTCATACCTATTTCTACCAGCAATTTTTAATTGTTCTAATCCATCCTCCCATCTATTTTCTCTTATTGATTTTACCATAGCAGTAGGTGCTAAATCTTTATCCCTTTCCTTTTTCCACGATAAAGGACCACACATTCTAGAGCGCCGGTTATTTAACATTAATTGTAAATTATTTAATTCATGAACCGTAAATTCATCAATTATATTTTCTATATCTTTAAGATCATCATCTTTCTGTAATGCTAGATCATTTTGTAAATCACTTATAAGTGTGATATTATTGGTAATAGATTGCAATTCATCGTCTGATAAGGAATCTTCATCCAACAAATCAGTTTCTGTAACACTGATAAATTCATTTTTCTGGTATTCTTGGCAAGCTGTTTGACTCATTTTAAATAATAATAACTTTATATTGTTATCATTATTACGTATTTTTTACATTCGATTTTATATTTTCTGATTTTATATTCTCTATTTTGCTTATTACATCTAAAGGTATATTATTTGTTTTTATAGCACTATCATTAAACTCTTCTTCTACCTCCTCTCTTACTTCTTTCACTATTTCTTCTTCTTTGAATTCCTCTGGAACTTCTTGATTTTCAATTTGTTCATTAAAAGTCGTTTTTAAATTATCAAAGTTTATTCTTTTTACATTTTGTTCTTGTAATAAAGACATTACTGTCTCAGGTGTTATAGCCAATTGATTCATAAACGTTTTATAATAAAAAACTGCTATAGAGGAATTTTCATTATATTTAATACTATACCACCAATATGCTGGTATATGCAACATTGTCCCCTTTTCTAATACAATATCTAATGATTTCACTTTATTAAATTCAGATTCGTATTTTTTTTGAATATTCCATGGATTCATTGGAGATCTAAATTCAAAGTTTTCATAATCTGTTTTTTCTAATAAATATTTCGAATTATGCGGTGGTATTAATTTTATATTTATACTTCCTGATGTAACATAATAATAATTCCTATAATTTAAATTATATCTTAAAGGAGTATGTGAATCTTTTGTTCCCGCCATTATATCATAATTACATTTAGAAACTAATGGAGGTCTTAACCAAGCGTCATTATAACTATATTTTTTCAATGCACCTGTTTCTTCTAAAAAATCATAATTATTTTCGGTTATATATTTTTTATTTGTATCATTATTAAATAGTTCAATAACTTCTTTTAAAACAAAAGGTAAATATAATTCACTTTTATCGTCATCATTTTCAATATCTCTTAATTTAACATCAAATGGTGCATATTTATTATTTAATGAATTTAAATTACAATCATCTAAAACAGATTGATTTAAATAATCAAATAAAACAGGTTGTCGTAAATTACATATTTCTTCTAATTTATCCTTAGACGGATGTTCTATTGTAAAAATTTCTAAATCATTGCTTTTATATAGATGATGGTTTATATGTAAATAAAAAAACAATACAACACAAAATATTAATACACTTAATACATATTTCATTTCTATTATTTAAGAAATGAATTTCATAATTCTTACTTATAAAATATTAATTTCCTTATTTATTATATAGATGAGTGACAAAATCAAGTTTTCAAATTTATTAGACTTAGCGCCAGCCCTTTCTGAACACGAACTGGTAAAAGAAAAAGGTTTTCTAATATTATTAAATAATAGACCAAAATCTAAGACTATTTTAGTAGAATCATACATTAATAATGGTAATGTTGATGAAGAACATGATAATATGGGAATATCTCATTTACTTGAACATGTTTGCACAGATTCGTGGAAAAAATGTGGTAAAAATTGCACAGATTTATGGAAAAAAAGAGGTGCGGTTATGAATGCTTCTACCGGTCAAACATATGTCAATTATTATATTCACGGTTTAAATCAATATTGTTTCGAATTATTAGATTATATTGTTTCTATATCAACTAATCCAGTGGTTACAAAAAAAACCACAGAAAAAGAAAAGGCCGCTGTTGTAAATGAATTATTAATTCATACTACACATCCACAAATAGAAGCTTATCAGGCGGTAAATAAAAATTTATTTAGTGTAGAAGGATTACAATTACAAGATGATGTCAGGCTTCAAATTGATAACTTAAAACATATTGATCATAAAATGTTACAAAAATGGGTTAATAAATATTACGGGTCGGGAAATACACTTTTTTGCGTAACCGGCGACCTATCCGATGGCGGAAATAACCCCAATGGAAAAAAAAAAATTATATCATTCATAAAAAAAAAATTAAAAACTGTAAAAAAAGAAAAAATTAGACCTTATTATAAAAATGTTTTCACACCCGGTATAAAAATAGAACATGTTAAAAATACAAAAATTGATAATACTACTATTTTTTTCACATTTCATTCACCCTTATTTTTCAAAGATGTTGAAGTTCATTACATTGAGTTTTTTAAACTTTTTGTTAATAGTGGTATGACATCTTTATTAATGTATGAATTAAGAGAAAAACATAAATTAATATATAATATTCAATTCGATCATTATACTACTCCATATGGAACATATATAACCATTGAAATTTCTACTAAAAATAAAAATATAAAAGAGGTTATTAAAAAAACAATACATATTTTAAAAAAATTAACAGATGGAACATTTCCAGCAGAACATTTAAATTATGTAAAAAAAGCATTTTTAGTAAAATCCGAAATACAAAATAAAAATAATGCATGGGTTTCAACATGGTATGCTGACCAATATATTAATCAATTAAATGATATTTTACATCCAACTATTATATCACATACTAAATTGCTAAGCAATATTGAAAAAATGAACAAAGGAACCTTTGTTTCATTTGTTAGAAAATTAATTATTTTTTCAAATTTGAAATTAATTTATACAGGAAAAATTAAAATTGGAAATCTTGAAAAACAAATTATTGATTGGATAGATTAATTTTCATCTTCATCATCTAATAATGGTGCTAAATATGTTTTAAAATAATTAAAATCATTATCTATATCATCATCCTCTTTTATCTCTTTCCAATTAGATAAATCATATTGTAATTTCATTGGAATATTTTCACTAATATGAACATTTACATTTTGATTCAATTTGGAGAAATTACAAAACAAATTTATAAATCTTATACCATAATCAATTTCAAACATTTTATTTTCTTCCAATGCATATTCTACAATATTTTCTTCTTTTATTCTTACTTGCATTTTACCTAATTGTCCTTCTGTTTTCATATAAATAAAATCATCATAACCTAATTTAAATTGAACTTTATCACCAAAATTAACTAATTGTGATAATATATGTTTAAATTCATCAGAATTTATTATAATATCTGAAGAATATTCTGCATCTGGAATTTCCAATTGGTCTGTATCTATATCCAAAAGTGGTATTTCAAACATTTTATCATGACCTTTTCCTTCAAAATATACAAGTAAATCTTTTGTTGAATTTTCCATAAATGTTATTTTTATAGCTTGACCTGGTTCAAAACATCTAAACACACGTTCTAACATAGAACAATCTAAACCGATTCTATATTCATCTTTGGTTGTTGGTAATTTAATATTATCAAACCACGATGGCGTCAAATTTAATTCTAAAACACAAATGTGTGACGGATCTAAACCTTGAGTATATAATCCATTTTTACCTATTACAAAATTCATATTATTACATATACTTTTTAAATTTGTAAAAATAGTACATAATTGTATTGCTTTTTCTTTATTAGTAACTTCAAATTTCATGATATAATAATATTAATTTATCTTTAATATTATTCGATTTTAGTTTTCCATATTTAAAATACTATCATTTATAGCTTCTGATACTACTTTTTTAATATCGTCATCATCTGATATTTCTTCTTCTTGAACTTTGTCTTCTACAATTAATCTTACTTTGTTTGATTTATCAACTTCATAATTTTTTAAACTTTCTAATTCTTTTTTTAATTCATCATTATAGGTTTTCAAATCATTTATAACTGTTTGTAAATAAGATAATTTTTTCTGCATTTCCATATTACATGTATTTGTATAATCTTTACATGTTACTTCCATATGTGTTATTTTCTTCAACAAACCACTTTCTATTGTATTTAGTGCATTATCAAATGCACCTTCTTGTAACTTATTATTAGACAACAAACCTAAATCATTATTAGTTAAAACACTAGCTTCAAGATTATTTAACCTTATTTCATGCCTTGTTATCAATCTCATTTCCGTAGTAGGCGCATTTTTTTCTACTTCTGCTAATTTTAAATTTTTTGCTTCCAAATTCATAGCTTCCTCATTACTACTAAGTGAAGGAACAAATGATAAATTTGAATTTGAATTTGATGAAACCATATTTTGTGGAACATTATTTGATTGAATATTATTCAACTGGCCATTTCTATTTTGAACTCCTAAACTATTCGGTTTTCTATTCCAACTCATTCCAGCATAATTATTTCTTTGAGAATTAATGTTACAAGTTGATTCACCCGGTTTTAAACCAGCGCCTTTTAATCTTCTGTCAAATCGACTCATATAATTTTTATAAATAATTTTATTAAAAATTATACACGCATTTCCATTTTATATTCATCTAAATATTCATAATCACTAACTTTAAAATCTTTTAATTGATAATCTTCTATATTTTCATATCTACTTAAAATTTCCAAAGAAGGAAATGCTGGCAAATATTGTTGTTCTGAATTATTCTTTTGGTTTTTCAAAACATCCACATGATCTTCGTATATATGAGCATCTCCTATAAAATGAATAAATTCTTTAGCTTTTAATCCACAGTGATGAGCTAGCATATGTGTTAAAAACGAATAACTTAAAACATTAAAAGGTAATCCTAAACCCACATCAGCACTTCTTTGATACAATATACAAGTTAATTCGTCATTATCATTTACTTTATATTGTGATAAAACATGACATGGAGGTAAAGCCATTTCGTCTAATTGTTCTGGATTCCACGCTGTCATCAAATGTCTTCTAGACTTTCGCGTATCTTTATTTTTTAAATTTGATATTATTTTTTCTAACTGATCGACACCATTTCCTTTATATATTTCTTCACAACCATATTCTTTACTATATGGTGCATTATAAAAACGCCACTGATGACCATATACTGGACCTAAATCATTTTCTTTTAAATGAAATAAATTTCTAGAATCTAAAAACTCTCTAGTTCCATTACCATCCCATATATGAACATTCTGTTTATTTAATATATTATTATTTGTGCTACCATTTACAAACCATAATAATTCTTTTAAACATGTTTTCCATGCCATTTTTTTACTGGTAAAAATCGGCAAAGTGTTTTTTTTTAAACAAAATCTCATACCAACGCCATTTGTTGTTATAACATTACCATTTCTATTTTCTTCTTTTTCGCCAAATTTTAAAATATGTTCTATCAAGTTTAAATATTGCCTTTCCGGATGTTGAATTTTTGCAAAATTTCTAAACGTAAGCATAATTTAGTAAATATAAAATATATATCTTTATATGATTTTAATTTCTTTTTATAAATCATATGGACAGTTCCGAAGAAACAGTTATTTCTCCTAGAAAACAAGAACCCGGTTTTGTAAAACATGTATTTAGTATGGATAATGATACCAAAAACAATATGTTGAATACTACACAATATTTAGCAATAGCAGCTATTCCTTTAGCACTTCTTTATAATTTCATAGATACTGTTATACCAAAAGCAGATGAAAGTAAAGGAAATGCAGAATTAATATTGGAAATATTCGGACAAACTTTATTATTAATGGTATCCGTTTATTTAGTAGATAAAATTATTACTTATATTCCAAGTTATAGCGGTAAAGATTATGATGGGATAGTGGATAGACAATATAGAATGACCATTATAGGTATTGCTATATTACTTTTAGTTCCAAAAATAGCTGAAAAATTTCAAATTATTTATCATAGACTACAAACTTCATGGAATGGCGAACCCGATGAAGAAAAAAAACAAGATAAAGGCAAAAAATCAAAAGTTCGTGTAACTCAACCCATCACAGGCATGACTCAACCCGCCCCAACACAACAACCTCCTGCTACTCCTGATTATCAATCGCAACACAATTTGATGGCCCCACCACAACAACAAGCCCCTGTTATAAATAATATTGCACAACCACCACAACAACAAATGAATGTTAATAATAGTGGTATGTTAATGCAAGAACCTATGGCTGCTAATGAAGGCTTTGGCGCTTTTAGTTCTTTTTAAATAATTAATTAAACGTTTGAATTAATTATTTTTTTACACTATCCATTGCTTCTTGAATAGATAATAACTGAGCCACGTTTTTCTGTATTTCTTTTACGTTTTTTTTCATTTCAGTGGAATCTTCACAACCATGTAATATTTGTGCCATTAACTTATTTCTCTCTTCTAACAACTCGTCATTATTACTAAAATTTGGATGAGCATCTTCCCATTCTTTCATTACTTGAACTTGTTTTACTTGAATTTTTCTTAAAGATTTTTCCATCTCTTCTTCTGTATCATTCTTTGACCATTTATCGTCTTCTTTTATATAAAATTGTAACCTTTTCTCATCACTACAATGTATAGGTCTCTCCATAGGATTCATATCTTTTAATTGTTTCGTTAATATATTTGTTAAACCTTCGGCACAACCATGATCTTTTTGATAAAGAACATCTTCTAATTGAACTTTTATTTGATCCACAAAATCAGTTAAATTCATAGCATTTTTACAATTTTTATTTAAAAATACATTCAATGTTAAACTTTTATTATTACAATTATTAAAATTATTTGTTGTATTATTGGTAGTTTTTGAATTTTTCACTATATTTAATATTTCATCTTGCATTTTAATAATCTCGTTTTTATGATTCAATTCAGTCTCATATATTTTTGCTTGTAATTCTAATTTTTCTTTCAAAGATTTTTCCACCTGTTCTTTCCAATATGTTTCATTTAAGTTAAAATTTTGAGAATTTTCACTTTTTTCATCAATTTTTTTTGCATTTTTTGTAAAATTTTTTTTTCCAGTTTTTTTTGTTACCCTCGTTTTTTCCAGTTTTTTCCAGTTTTCAACATCACTACTTTCTATTTTAAAACACTTTTTCTTATGGCGTGATAATCCGCTCCTATGTTTATATTGTTTTCCACAAATTTCGCATATATTTTCAACGCTTCCAGTTTTTTTGTTACCATTTTCCATTTTTAAATGTTTGCGTGTCAATTTGTGTCTTTTAAAATCGTTCTTGTCAGACGTATTATAGTCACAACTTTTACAATAATAATTTACGGACTTTTTCTTCAGTTTTTTTGTTATCATTTGTTATCTTATATATGATAACAAAAAAACTGCTAAAATACTTTTTTTTATATATTTAATTTTGATCAAAAAAATATATGGTAACATATAAAATTTTTACATTGTAAAAGTTCCCTACAACTTGTAGGAAAAAAGTTTTTTTCGTTTTTTTTAAGTTTAAAAGTCTGCGCTATATTTCATTTTGGACAATTTTAAAAATGTGAAAAATCAAAAATCAAAAACACTTTTACAAAAAAAAAACATGAAACTGGTACCTTTTTTTTAGTTCCTTTTTTTCAGCTCTTACGATCTTCAATAACAAATATTTTACTGATTATATTTTTTTACCTACATTTAACCTATTCGTTTTTAAGAATTTTACATTTCATTACCTTTTACAGTAACAAAAACATTTATAACGAATTTTTTCAGTAAGGTCAGTCACAATTTTTGAAAAACAAAACAAAATATCTTCATAAATGTAGATAAATAATAATATATAATTATTAGTTCAGTAAGGACAGTTTCAAAAAGTAAAAAAATAATAGTTTATCGTATTAATAAGTCTTATAAATAGAAAGTAATTTATAAAATTTCTCTCCCAGTAACGATTACTTTTTTTAATATTAAAATACAATTTATAAAACCATCTTAAATATATTCACAAAAAAAATAAATCTAAAAAAACATTTTCAGTCACAATTTAAAATTAAATTATTATTATATTATATGACTGATTTAGATGTTAATTCATTATTAAACGCACTAGAAAACGAAACAAATGCGTCTATTATGAGATTAAATTCAAATAAAATTAAAGAAATTAAAAACAATATGTTGCAAAAATTACAATTAGACAAAGATGACTTAAAAAAACTTCATAAAAAATTAAACCATTATAGATATTGTTCTGATATATCTGATTTACAATATGGTTACTATATTAGATGGATTTCATTAAAAAATCCAGAAAATATTAAATTAACTAATGGAGCTATTATTGTAGATATTCTTATTTCTAATAATTGTGTGCAAATTCTTTGTAAAAATAATAGAAATCGAATATTTCAAATTAAATTTGACGAATGTATCATTTTCCAAAAAATAAGCGAACAAGAATTTATTATTTTACAGGTATTGGATCACCTTGAAAAATAAAATCAAAATATATATTAATGAGCAATTTAGTTGTTGTTTTTGACTTAGATAAAACAATTGGATATTTTACACAAATAGGTATATTAATAGAATCAATTGAAAAAATAATTAAAAGAGATTTAAGACAAAAAGAAATATTTCTCTTATTTGATTTATTTCCAGAATGTTTTAGAAAAGGAATTATGAAAACATTCCTTTATTTAACACAAAAGAAAAAAACACAAAAAATAAAAGTTATGATATATACTAATAATATTGGACCAAAATCATGGGTTTATACCATTAAAAAATATATTGAAAATAAATTAAATTATAATTTATTTGATAGAACTATAGCCGCGTGGAAAGTCGATAATGTTGTATATGAAAAATTAAGAACAAGTCATAATAAAAGATATGACGATCTTTTAAAATGTGGTAAATTGAAAAAAACAGATAAAATTATATTTTTCGATGACTATATTCATTATCATTTAAATCATACTAATGTTACTTATATTAATAATAAACCATATCAAAAAGATTATTTGTTTGTAAAAATGATTAATAAAATATATAAATCGCCTTTGAAAATAATATTTAAAAATATATCAAAAAAAGAATTGCTTCGTGAAATTAAACAATATAATTATAAAGAAAAAAAATATCCCAAAATTTCTGAAACTAGCTTTTTAAATGAAATAAAATCTTTTTTAAAAAATAATAAAAAAAATTATACAAGACGAAAAAAAAGAAGACATAAAGGCAAAACAAGGAAATTATAGTTTATTTACAACTTTATAAATATCCAATGTTCTAGCACTTGCATCCTTCGTATTACCATAAGTTGGCATCCAAAATTTGGGTATAACTTGTGATTGATTTTTATAATGATTTTCAAACAATAATCTATAATATAATTGTTCCAATGTAGTAGGTTTATTATATGTTATTTTCATTTCTTTACACATCGACTCAAGTATTTCTTCATCCGTTTCTGGTAAATCTTTACCAAATATTACAGTATTAAATACATTTTTCTTTATATGACGTTGTATTATTTGATACCATGATTCATTATCTCCACTACAACCATCACTAAAAGCTTCTTTTGTTCTCCATAAAATATCTTCTGGTAATGTTAATCCATCATCAAATGCTTTTCTAAGTAAAAATTTTTCACATAACTTTTTTTTTGTATGACAACGAAATTCCGGAGGGATAGACAAATATGTTTGAATGAAATTTCTATCTAAGAAAGGAGTTCTAGCTTCTAATCCATTTGAAGAAATAGAACGGTCTGACCTCAAAACATCAAAAAAATGAATATTGTTTAATAATTTTCTACATTCACTATCGAATTCATAACAATTTTTAATATAATGAAAATAAAGATAGCCTCCAGTTACTTCATCACTACCATCTCCATTAAAAATAACCTTTGCATCACAGGTTTTTTCAAAGTTTTTTATATATTTAGATATCAAAAAGTTTGGAATACTAGCTCTAACTGTAGTTGTATCATATGATTCAATTCTATATATCACTTCATCTATATAAGACAATAATTCCATTTTATCTATTTCTATTGAATGATGCTCCGAACCAATATGATCTGCAACTATTTTAGCATATTTTAAATCTTGACTACCTGTAATGCCTATAGACCATGTATGTAATTTTTTCAAAGGATAGTATTTACTGTGATATTTTTTAACCAATGATGCTATCAAACTACTATCTAATCCGCCTGATAATAAACATGCAATATCTCTATCAGTATTTTTAACACGTTTTTCTACAGCCAATTCAAGAGACTGTCTAATTAATTTTAAACAGGTTTCTTCATTTTTAATATTATAATTAAAAAATGAGTTTGAAGAAGAAAAATGTTTTTCATTTATATCTAATTCATAATTTTCATTTTTTATTGAAAAAACTGAATATGTCCCAGGCTTAAATTGACGAATTTTTATTACGTTAAAATTAATTAAAGGTAAAATTTGCTTCATTTCAGAAGCAATATAATATTTATCGTTTTCATTTGCTATAAATAACGGCCTCACACCATAAGTATCGCGAGCCACGTAAATTTTATTTTTATCATAATCAATTAAAACAAAAGCAAATACTCCATCTAATAATTGTAATGTATATTCTATCCCGTATTTTTGATACAAATGTAATATAATTTCACAATCTGATGAAGTTTGAGGAATTGTTTCCGAATTTTCATATAATTTTTTAAAATTATATATTTCGCCATTACAAATAATAGAACAATTTTTATAATAAATTGGTTGTTGTGAAGAGGAATTCATATATCCATTAATAGCTAGTCTATGAAAACCATGAACAATTTTATGTTCAATGTCAGCTGCTGTTAATGAACTGAATTCAGGGCCTCTAGTTTTTCCTTCATTAAAAGCTTCCATATAAACATCCAAATTATTGGAGTCATTAGAATTATTAATTACTGCGAATATACCACACATTTAGTATTATTATATAATTATTTTTATATTAATTTTAATTTAATTTTAAATATAATATTCTATAATTATATTAATGAGTAGTTGGAAAGCATATTATTGTAATCAATATTTAACTAAAGAAATGAGCGATAAAATTTATTCTAGAAATAGAGCATCAGAACCTTTAGAAGCTCATATTAATTGTAGATCTGTGCCTACTAGATATACAATGCCAATAAATGATTGTAGAAAACAATCAAAAGTTCCTATAGCCGAATATGAAAAATATAATCAACACAAACAATTTAATCCTGGTTATGGAGCACCATTTAATGGTTATTGTAATAATATAGATAGAGAATCAATCTTGTTTAATTATATTAATCCATTACAAAAAGCACAACAAGGAGTGTATATACCTAGTAGTAAAAGTGATTTATTTAATCATTTACATTATGTTCCTTCTAATATAAAAAATTTAGCACAAAATCAAGAAACATTTGATGCTTTTAATCCAAATGAATGTAATATAGGTGGTGGTTCTTTTAATAATCATACGCGCCAACAAACTAAAAATATAAAATAAAAATATAATAAATGAATAAAAATTCTACAACTCAATACGATTTATTATATTTTACAAATTCAAATTCATATAAAAAAACATTTGGAGAGAAAAAAACAATTAAACCTTTAAATGACAAAGAAGATATAAAATTTTATAGAAAACGAATACTACATTTAACAAAATCTTTACTTAAAAATGAAACAACAACAACTTCATCTATCAAAGCATCTTTTGATAATTATATAAATGAAGTTATTATGCATTTTGAATTCGTTGATAAAAAAGATATAATACAAAAAGAATATGAAAATTATAGTGAAAAAGATAAAAAACCAAATGTAGATTTTAAATTGTTGGAAAAAGATCAATTAATTATGAAAGATATAAAAGAAAAGACGAAAAATATAAAAGATTTTGTTATACATAAAAATAAACCAGTTAAAGTATTGGTGCCACCAAAAGTAAAAAAAATAAATTTGAAAACAGATGAATTAAAAAAAAAGGGACTCAATAAAGAAAAATCTAAATAATATATTAGTATGGCAAGATATTTTAGACAAAAAAAAACAAGGAAAAGATACTATGGCGGAACCGCGGTAAGAAAAAAAAAGAAAAAGAAAACAAAAAAACAAAAAAAAAACAAAAGAAAGAGAAATAATTCTAAAAAAGCAAAATTTAATAAAGATTCATGTTCCCCTGTAAAAGATAAAGACGAATTAATGAAATTCACATGTTATACGAAAGATGCTTTAAAAAAATTAAAAAATTTATGGAATGCTAGACACCCCGATATAAAAATTAAAACTAATAACCCTAAAAAAATATGGGAAAAGTTAAAACAAAATATGGGTTCTACATGTAATAGAGAATCATGTTGGTTAAAACAAAAATGGCTTAAACAAGGTATGGTGGAAAAATTAGAAGATAATTTTGCTACTCCACAACCTGAAACGTGGAAAAAAAATAAACAAGAATGGTTGAATAGTCTAGACATTAATAGCGTTATGAAACAATTTGAAAATAAATATTCTGATTTTGAATTTTTAGGTCCTAGTCCAATTGATTTCGATGATCATGAAATGTATGGCGAATGCGTATGGGAAGAATTATGTAAATTTCAATTGGCTGAGAAAATAAAAGAAAAAAAAAGAAAGATAGGTATAATATTTAATTTAGATACACATGATAAACCCGGATCACATTGGGTAGCAATGTTTGTAAATATAGATAAAGGTGAAATATATTATTTTGATAGTTATGGTGACAAAACTCCAAGTAGAATAAAAAAATTAGCAAAAAGAATACAAGAACAATCAAATAAACTAGGAAAACAGTTTATTTTTCATGAAAATAAAGTAAGACATCAATATTCAAATAGTGAATGCGGAATGTATTGTTTGTATTTTATAATAAAATTAGTGGAAAATAAATTATATAAAAATTTGATCAAAAAAAAGATACCTGATAAAGAAATGATAAGATTAAGAAATATTTATTTTAACAAATTATAAATATAAAAAGTAAATTTGTTTATTTTATATATGTCTCATGAAGAAAATAAACAAATGATTTTGGAAATAATTTATAGTATGGATACAGTATTAAATTTAAGAAGTAGCGACTTTCAAAATTATTTCAATGATATTTATAATGATGCAATTGGAAAAAGTATTAAGTTTGACGGAGTTCAAGAAATGAACAAATATGTTATAAATAATTGTTTTCAATATATTAATAACAAAACACAACTAATAAATCAATCGCAAATGCAAAATACTAATCAACCAAATTCAAAAGGTATGATAGAAACTGTAGATATAGATGAATTGCAACATAAAAAGGACGACAAATTTACTATGAAATTAAAAAATAAACAGGATGAATTTAATAGTTTGATAAAAAAGCCTGACCCACAAAGTGTAGATTTTTCAGATAAATATGATGAAGAACCTCAAAATTTAGATGTATTAATGAATCAATCATTAGCAGACAGAGAAAATGAATTAAAATTAATACAACAACAATATAGTGTTAAAAAAACAAATGAGTTTTTAAAATCAGAGGATACACGTTCAGATAATAAAAAATCACATGATAAAGATAAAAAAGTAACATTTAAAATAGAAGAAAATATAGAAATACCAAATAAAGATGATGACACTAATAAAAATAATGTGATGAATTTTTTATCAAAATTAAAAACAGAACCTTTAAAAAAAGACAATACCGAAATTATTGATATGTTAAAAACTATAATAACAAATCAAGAAAAAATATTAGAAAAATTAAATAAAGATTAAACTTTAACCTTTTTAATTTTCCCTTTGCTATCTTTAACCAATTTTCCAACTATTATTTGTGAATTACTTTTTATACCATCATAATCATATAAAATACCCGTTTTTTCTGTTTCACTATCTTTTTTTATAAAGTATTTTTTACCTCGTATTTCAATTACTTCTAATTCTTTGCTTAATTTTTGTATATTAATCATAGAAATTTTATCATCTGTTTCGTCGTTATAAGAAGGTACAGATAAAAATTTATTGGAATTTAATGAACCGAAATTATAACATAATAATTTTTCTCTTGACCGTCCATCGGCATAAATAGCACAGTCAATAGAGGTTGTTTTTAACTCATATAAAATTTCCTTATTAATAGTTTCTTTTCTATTAGATGTTTCCATTAAAGCTTCGTCTGTGGTAATTGGAACTTCGATGTTTGTTTTACTTGTATCTTTTTTTCTTAATTCGTTAGATAATTTACTACCTTTTTTCTTAGGATCTTTTTCATTAGGGTCGCCATTTATTTGTATATCTGAGAAAACCATTATATAAACAAAAACAGTAACTGTTTGCCATTTTGGTGGTAAATCCATATGACTACATATACGTCTAGCTCTACCAATGACTTGTTGTTTTCTAACAGGATGCCAATAAGGTTCTACAATATGAACATATCTTACATTTTTTAAATCAATACCTTCAGCACCACTACTAGTAATCATCAATGTTTTAATAACTTCTCCTGTATGGTTATTTTTAAAACCATTTTCAGTTAATTGTTTTTTAATAGAATCCGGGACAATTTCCCATCGACTATTTAAAATATTTCTAATAATTTCTTTTTCTTCTCTTTCTTCTGTTCCTGTATATAATGCATAGCATGGTTTGTCTAAGTCTTCGCGATTCATGTTTATCTTCCATATTCCAGCAGAAGTTTTACTAATTTTAAATTCAGCCCAACCATTATGTTTTAATATTAATGATAGAATTCCAATACCTTCTAATGTTCTAAATTGAGAGTAAATTAAATGAATGCCAATTTTTCTACCATCGCTTAGTCTTTTTAATATTTCTCTGAATTTTGGACTATATATTTTTAATGCATTAGGTGAAAGATATTTATCGCCATTTTCTTGTAATTCTTTCAATGCTGAAACAATTCTCTCCCCATATGACTGATCCATAGATTCTGTGTTTTTCTTTTTAATATCTTCAATATCTTCAATACTATATCTACCGTCTAAATTTTCTAATTTTTGTTCAACTGTAGCAGCGTCCATAGTATCTTCATCCAATACGGCTTTCTTTTTACCTTTGTATATATCATCAATAGAATTTTGTTGTGACGGTAAAGGTCTTATAATAGAATCAGGAAATACAAAATTACAAAAAGCCCTTGAAAAAATACGATATGTTGAACTAGTATCATCTAATAGTTTATCCAATGAGGTTTTCTTTTTCATACTATTTCTTAATTCTTCTTTTCTTTCTACAATTCTAGCACTTTCATATACACCTAATTGATAATCGCTCATAGGAACATTAATAACTTTAATATCCTTTTCTTCGTTGAATTTTGGTAACAAACTTTCAGAGGCACTTCTAAAATAAGATGTTAAACCTAAAATGCGTTTTTTAAACAACAATTTATTTTTAAGTTTATGTGTTTCTGGATCTATAAACTTAGCATTAAATTTTTTTAATTTATCTGGAAGTGCCTTATTATTGATTATTTTGGTGGTTCCAGGTTTAATAGAAATAGAGTGCTTTGCCAATAACTCGACTATGTTATTTTTAAATGTTTTATCGTCAATTTTACCTCTTTCATTATAAACAATACCACCGTAATCAGATGTTTTTCTGCTTCTTTTTGAAATAAATCCATAAGGATTTCTGGTTATTTGTAATTTTTTGTTTCTTGGAACGTAATCTATATAATCTACTATTCCATAATTTTTAAAAATGTTTTTTATTTTTTCATTATCTATTTTTTTATCTGTTTTAGTGGTGTCTAATGTCATTTCATATGTTTTAATATAACCTCTTAATATGTTATAAAGAATTCCGATTTCATTAGGATAATTTATAATAGGTGTTCCTGTTAATAAAACAATTCTACAATTGTGAGCATCAAGTAAATATTCATATAATTTTTTAGATAAACTAGATTTTTTCTTTTCTATTTTATTTACAATTCGACTTACAAAATTATGTGCTTCATCAATAATAACAACTTTATTATCAAATAAGTTTGGTCTTCCATGATTAGATATTGCATCGCTTTCATATTTTGCCAAAGAATTAGATCTAAGACCATTATAATTAATTGTTGTATATTTTAAACTAATCATAAAATCAATTTGTTTATTAAGTGATTTCTTATTTTCAATAGATAAATTTTCATAATTTGCTGGTTTTGTAGTATTTACTAACCATGCTCCGTTATTTGTTTTTATGGTATCAATGTGAATAGATAATATTTTAGATAATGCTACCTCTAAATGTTTATTACCATCTGTTTTAATAAATTCCCAATACTGGTTTAATTTGTATAAAGGATCGCCACATTTTTTCAATTCTTTTATATAATTACTTTGCAATGATGCTGGCGTCATAATAATAATTTGATTAGTTGTTTTTATTCCTTCAGCTATAGCAATAGATGAACAAGTTTTACCAGCTCCTAAACCATGAAATAGTAATAAACCTCTATAAGGACTATAAATATTAATATAGTCTCGAACAAGTTCTTGATGTGTTAATAAAGAGAATTCGTTTTTACTTCCAAAATCATAACATGAAAGATTTTTTTTGTCTTTTTTTAATTGTTCTCTATAAGGTTTGTAAATAGAATTAATGAAATTAACAAATTTTTCTCTATTATGTAAATAATAAGTAGAAGGCTTTATTTTAATAGTTTCTTGTTTTTCTGGCAATATTTCTGTTAATGTTTTACCTTTGATTTTTATTAAACGTTCGTCTATAGTTAGTAGGGGTTCATCATTATCTTTATCCAATCTCATAGTGTCTTTTTCTAAGTCTTCATCAGTTTTTCTTTTCTTTTTATCTTTTTTGAGTTTATCTTTTTCAGTTACATCTTTTTCAGTTACGTCTTCATCAACTACGTCTTCATCAACTACGTCTTCATCAACTACGTCTTCATCAACTACGTCTATAGGTTTTTTTTTCGCTTTCTTTTTTAATTGAACTGGTATTTTTAGTTTATCTTCTTTAAAAACAGATATATCATGTAATGATTGCGTTTTTCTATTAATGATTTTTTTTCTAAAAGCCTGTAGATTGATAGATGAATCTAAATGTTTTTTATTAATAATCTTAATTTTAGCATCAGTATCTTTAGTTATTTTTATATTTATTGTTTCAAATTTACTGCTAGGTTTTTTTTGTTTTAAACTTTCTAAAAGTGCAGACATATATATATAAAATATCTATTAAAAAGTTTTTCATATTATACTTTATAAATGCATAAATTCAAAGCATTAGAACAAACACCAACGCCTCCAACTACTCCTACAAAAAGAAAATATGTGAAAAAACTTAATGATAAATCTCCCATTATAAAACATATTGAACGTATTATAATAGATAAACATGGTGATAATAAAGAATATAATAAAGAAAATGGTATTCGATTACCTGAATTAGTTCTTGATTGTGTCTAATCCATTTTTACAAGCAGCTTGTTCTGCTTTTTTTTTAATTTTATGTTTGGAATCTCCTAAGAATAGCCAAATTTTATCTTCTACATTATTAAGATAATGATCAATATTTTCAGTTACTTTTTTACTAACAATAGTTAAATCTTTTATTTGCATAGCATCATTGTATGTTAATCCATGATGATGCTGTCCTATACATAAAAACACACCCATATGATAACCTTGATCTTCATTCCAATCCGAAATTTCTAAATATACTGGTGTAACTTTAAAAGCTTTTTGTAATACAACTTGTAGTAAATTTTTATAATTATCATCAGTTTGTATCAATTCTATCCAATTAACATGAGCATCGAAAATACTTTCCACAAATGTTTGTGCAATTTGAAATCCCGGTCCGGTTACAAAAACATTTTCAAACCATTTATCTTGATCTTTAATAGAAATTTTATTAAAATCTAAAAATAGCGCTCCTAAAAATGCTTCAAATAAACAACCCAATTTCTTTAGATTTGTTCTGGTTTTTTTTTCTTCAGCATTTGCTGATAAAATATACCATTTATTAAGTCCCATTTCATATGCCATTTTTCCAATAGATTCATTCTTTACTAATGCAATTTTCTTTTCTGTCATAAACCCTTCATTTTCTTTTGGAAATCTTCTATATAAATAATACTTTGTTATACATTCTAAAACACCGTCTCCTAAAAATTCCAACCTTTCATTAGATTTCGTTCGTAATTTCATACAATTATCAGGTTTATCAGCTATGATTACACCATTTTCTTCATTTTCTATTTTGGGCCTTTTACAATAAGATTTATGAACAAAGGCGCGCTTATAAAGATTTATATTATGAACTTTATCTGGTACGCCATATTTTTTTAAAATATCGCATACTTGGCTTTCTTTTATTTCGATATTATTACTATTGTATGGATTGAATATCAATTCTTCATCTTCTTTTTGGACGTCACCGTCATTTAAAATTTCTTTATCGACTTTCGGAGTTATGCTCATATATAAGTTTAATAAAATGATGTCTTTAATATCATTTTATTATTTTATTCGATTTTGATTATTTGTGTCGGTAATAAATTAAACATTGATAACTAAATTTAAAATTGTATTGTTCATTAATACCCGGTGTAATTTTAAATGTCTTTTTTCTATTTATTAAATTTTTCCATTTATTTTTGTATAATGGTGTGGCGTTTTCACCATCAAACATATAATCTTCGCCATTAATTGTTAAACATGCGCATATATGTTCTTGTTCTAAATCTCGAATACCAGCACTATCTAATTTATATTCTAAATCGTCAAATTTATATATTAATTTTTTTTTATAATCGCTTACCTTTGCAATTCTCCCTAATTTTTCAGAATATTCGTTATCACCGCCTTCAAAGTCTGACATGTCAATAATAATTATCTCAGGAGGATGTTGAATAATATTTTTATAAAGATAGCTATTTTTGTTAGTCAATCGTTCAAAATCATTATAGTCACAATTGTTAAAATAAATATTTTTTAAACCAAAATTTGTTTTTTTTTCTATATTAAATTTAAAATATTCTAATATTCCTATAAACATAGTTATAGGATTTCCAGCTTGTCCAGGTTTTTTATAGAAACCTTTTTGTTTGTTTCCTAGTTTGGAATGGATTTGTTGAATAATGTCATTAGTATTCATTAAACTGGCATACAAATATGGATCACTTTTTCCTATCAAACAAGCTTCTATAAATTTATTTAATAACCAAAAAGGATATCTTAATTTTTCAGGTAGTTTTTTTTTGGAATTAGGGCTGATGAATCCTGTAATCATACTTCTTCTGAAATTTTTCATAAATTTCCTACCTTTATCTGTAATAAAAAATATCATAAAAAATACATTAAACCAACAATTCGTTTGAAATTGATTTGGACCTATAATATTTTCAGCTATTATTGGTCGTTTGCTTTTTAAATTATCTAATAAATATTTTTCTGCTTCTTTTGTTTTCCATCCATAACATTTATCGTCGCCAATTGATATTTCATTATCATCGCATAAATGGTAGTAAAAAAAATCTTTACGACGAGTAATATCTTTTCTTGTAATTTCTTTATTTATTTCTGGAGAATAAGAACGCAAACGTGTTTCTATTTCATTTTGTAAGTTTGTTTTTGTTTTACTTTTTTTCTTAACGGTAACCTTTTGTATTTTTTCTGCTCTTGTTTTTGCCACATATTCTTCTAAATCAAGAATAGGGGTTTTATCTTTTTTTACTTTTTTCTTTTTCTTTGGTGTGCTAACCACTTTCTTTTTTTGAGTTTTCTTTTTTGGTTTTTTAGGTTTTACTTTTTTTGTTTGATTTTTCAATTGTTTTTTATATTTTTGTATATCTTTGCGCAAATCACCAACAGAAAGTTTTACTAATTGAGTAACTGTGCTTAATTTTCCAGTTGTTTTTTTTAATTTTTTCCTTAAACCTATTAATTCTTTTGCTAATATTTTTTTGGTGTCTAAATGCTTATCTACTTTTAGTGTTTTGGAACTCTTTTTTATAGGTTTTTCCTTTTGTTTTTTAGTTTTTTTTACTTTTTCAATTTTTTTACAACTACATGTTTTTCTATTTAATTCATAGTCTTTTTTACATTTTGGTAATATGATCGGCATAATTAATATATATTTAGATTTTAACTAAATACATATTAAACGCATTTATTCGTTTTCAGCTTCTTCTGTTTCTTCTGTTTCTTCTTCGCTTTCTTCACTTTCTTCATCGTCGCCATCAGAAACATAATATTCCTCAGATTCTTCTTCTTTTTTGTTTTGTAACATACTAGATTCTTCTAATTTTTTAAAGAAAACCCAAGTAATTAATCCAACCAACATTTCTTCTCCCAATCCACATAAACACAATGTTGTCCCTACAGTCCAAATAGTGACATAATCGGGTATTTTTACATTTTTATATTTTTCAATTAATTGTATAGTTTTTTTACCACAAAAAGCATGGTATAATGATTTATCTTCTTCAGATTCAAACCAATCTCTAAATTTTTCTTTAATATATTCTTCTTGAAGTTCGGAATTATTTAAAAAGTCATTATTATCTATTACGTTAGATTCATTATCTGATATATCAGACACTTGTTCATCATCATCCATTTCAAAAATTTCAGATTCAGGAGGTTTCTCTACCAACGTGGGAGAAGGATTTTTATTGGAAGATCTCAACCAATAACTTATGCTTAATTTACTTTGAGGAATAGGAATAGGCTCGCTCATATGATATTATATAATAATTTTTTTTTAAATGTATTTAAAAAACTTTTTATTTATTTTATAAATGCTACTAAAGGTGGATTATAGAGAAAAAAAGTTATTAAAATTGTTAGAATCATTGAAAAATATGTATAATTTTGATAAAATAAATATTTCATGTGAAAATCTTGAACTAGGAGATTTCATTATTTGCGACGATGAAGGGAGAGAAAAATTAATAATAGAAAGAAAATCTTTGTCCGATTTGGCTTCGTCAATAAAAGATGGTAGATATGCTGAGCAAAGTTTCCGTTTAAATAATTACAATTTTCACAATCATAATATACAATATCTTATTGAAGGTGATTTACGTTATTGGGAAAAATACGGAGGAAAATATAATAAAATGCCGGTAAAAACATTTTTTGTTACAATGTTTAGTTTATTTTATTATAAAGGATTTTCAGTAATGCGAACATTAAATTTAACAGAGACAGCAGAATATTTACTTAATGTTGCGGATAAAATGAGTCGGGATAAAAAAATCAGTTATTATGATACTTCAGGTAATAAAACAACAGATATTAAAGATTATTGTAGTGTTGTAAGTAAAGTAAAGAAAAATAATATTACACCAGATAATATAGGTGAAATAATGTTATCTCAATTACCTGGAATAAGCACAAATATAGCAAAAGTTATTATAAATAAATTTGGTTCGTTATATGAATTGATTAAAGAAATGGAAAAAAATCCTAAATGTTTAAACGATATTAAAATAGACAATAGAAAAATATCTTTGAAATGTCGTAGGAGCGTGTTTGAATATTTGTTGAATAAAAATACGGTTATTAAAGTAAAAACAATTACTGAAAAATAGACTTAAAAAATAAGCCCATAAGTAATCTATATGGAAAGTGTTCCTGAAAATAATGTAGTGGGTGGAGACCCAACTCAACAAGCTCAAGCTCAAACTCAATCGTCTCAACAAACCGAACAACAACAACAAGTTAGTCTTATGAATGTTCCTGTTAATTCAGAAACCGATGCACTTAATTTAATGGCAGGGTTTCTACAAGTAGCTCAAAGACGAGGTGCTTATACGTTGGCAGAAGCATCGAAAATCATGGAGGCTATTAACAAATTTGGAAAAGCTCCAGGTGAATCAAATACTCAATCTCAATAATTAAATTAAAAATATGTTTAAATTAATTATTGTGTTCCATATATACTATCATCAGACGTTCTTACTCTATCTTTAAATTTACCACTTAATAATGCATTATGTGTTGCTTCGTGACCGGCCCAATTTTTAGACATAGGATCATCTGGATTTTGTTTCATATCTAAATCACTTTGAATACCAATCATCTGATCATCTGGATCAAAAGCTAAAAATTGATTTTTATTAAATTTTGAAGAATGTGTATTCGCGTCGGTTAATAATTGTCTTACTTCTTCACTGTTTTCTTGGGTTGGACCACTATGTAATCCGGCATTTGGTTCAAATGGATTTACAAGTAATCTCCAACCTTTTTTATTTTGGGTATCATATGTGGATTGATAATATAAAACCGGACAATTTTTCTTATTTTTGCGTTGATATTTATAATATTCTGCGTAATCTTCTAAATTGTCAAAATAAACGGGATTTATTCCAGGAACTCTTGGTTGTCTAGTATTTAATAACTCAATGCGTTCTCCATCTCGAATAAGTATATTAGGGCAGTCTTGTTTTAAATCAAATTTATTATCAGAAAAATTTTTAAATGATTCAAAGGCTGGAGACTCAAATACGGATTCATGATTTTTAGGATATAAATGCAATAATACTAATAATACAGCAAATATAATAACATATTTCAACATATATATTATTATAATAAATAAATTTCTAATGAATGTATAAATGAGTTCTTTAAAAACATATATTACAGGTAGTAATAAACAGATTGATTTTGATGAATTTAATTCGGAATTTAAGAAATCTGATTCGGCTTTAATATTTTTAATGGCACCATGGTGTGGTCATTGTAAAAGTTTATTAAGTAATTTAAAACCAGTTGTAAATAAATTAAACGGAATAAACATAAAAAATAAAGTCGTTATTGGTGCGTTTCATGGACATCCAAATGATCCTTCAGAAGGAGAAGATGAATTTCCAAAATTAAATTCTAATATAGATACTAATATACGTGGCTTTCCAACCATTCTTCTTTATAAAAATGGTTCTCTTGTTCAAAATTTAGGAGACGTTTTGGATAGAAGTGAAGAAGGTTTAGAGAATTATATAAAATCGTTATTAGTATTAGGTAGTAAAAAAACACCAAATGCTAGTAGAAAAAAAAGAAAATATAAAAAACGATTCAAAGGTCTTACTAAAAAATTGATGAAAAAAAAGAAAAAGTCAAAAAGTAAATGGAAAAGGCTAACAAAAGCAATGAAAAATAAAATTAGAAAACGTAGAAAATCAAAAGGTAAAAATAAAAAAAGTAAAAATAAAAAAAGTAAAAAACGTTCTAGACGATTGAAAGCATTATTAAGTTTTTAATAAACTAGGCCAAATATACTGAAATGAAAACAGTGGTGCTTCTAGAAATGTTTGACTTAGCCCATCTAATAGTGCGGGTCTGTTACCTTCTATAAAATGTCCTACAAATTGTAAAAACCATGACAATGAAAAAAGTTTTAATGCTGTTGATTTTTTGATATTTAATTTAATACTTAAATATCTAATACATGTAAAATATGCCAACATTAATATACCGGGATAGAGACCGTATTTTTGAAAATAATAAATACAATACACTTGATGTAACATCCAAGTAATATAAAATCTACATTTCTTTTTAATTCCTGGATAAGTTAAGTGTTCATGAGCAATATAAAATTCTTTGAATAATTCGTTTGTTGAAAAAACAATAAGTGGAATACAAAAAAAGTGAATTAATTTATTTATGGGGTGGTTATGATATGATTCATAAAAAGCGAGTTCTGTAGTTCTAGATTCCATTGGTATATATTTTAGTAAAACATTTAAGTAACTTATATAATTGTTTTAATCTGAATATATATTAATGTCAATGTTTACCGCAGAAGCAACAGGAGTAACAGAAGCAACGTGTAAAATAGAAGAAAGAAAAAATATAATAAAAAAAATGAATCCGAGAGAAATAACTATAAAAGTATATGAACTTTTTGAACTTTACTCTAATTTGCCTTTTATTTTTAATAAAAGTTCAGAATGGGATTTGATTGATGAAACAACGGAACTTAGTGGGAAAAGTGGTGGAAATATAGTTAGAGGAAGTATTAATTTTAGTAATACAGGAAAAAGTAGAAATTTAAAACAATATGTATTTAATTACAAAATAACTACACAAATGAGTTTTTGGGGAACTATGTATAAAAAACAATCTTTTTATCCGTTGATGGGATGGGAAAAAAGATTTGGAGAGTCCCCATCTAAAGAGGACCTAAAAAATAAAAGCAGAATAGTTGCATTTCAAAAATTTATGAAGCAATACGAAACAAGTTTCAGCAAAAAACACTTTGCTGTATGGGAACATATGAAGGTAGAACAAAAGTTAAAAGTTTATGATTGTCTTTCAGATAAAACATCGGAGAAAACAAGAACAAAAACTTTGAAAGGTTTGGTGGAGAAAGAGTCGAAAGAAGCACAAGATGACGTGAAAAATGGATTGCAAAGATTAAACAAGATAACAAGATTAACATCTTGGCATATTAAAGACGAAGACATTAGGTTAAAAAGAGATAAATTTGATGAAATGCATGGTTGGACAGAAGGTAGTGAAAATGAACGTCCCTCTGACGAAAAAAGCGATCATGATATTCTTCGAGAATGGAGAAATGCAGAGGAGGACAACGACAACAGAGGAATTGTAAGGACAACATATGACAAGATTCTTGATGAATTCGCAGATACAACCGGTCCAATAGCTAGTAGTTCAAGACAAGCAAGTATTTTATACACTATTATTGATAATAGAAAAATTTCACGTAATTTACGCGCTTTAGAAAACACTTTGGTCCTTACCGAAAGTGGTGAATCAGTAAGAGGAGGAGCTGCTATAATAGCTGCTAAAATTGCTATAAAACAAATGACAGAGGGGCAGGCCGACGTCAACGATGGCTTGCGAGAAGAGTTCAATCTAACAACAAAAATGAAAAATTTTCAACATCATAGTTTTTTTGAAAATATAGGGGGAGGAACTTGGGATATTGTTGATGAGTTAAAAAATGCGCTAGACCTGCCGGAAAAAGCACGAAGTGAAGAAGACGATGAAGAAGTTTGGGACCCCAAAACTGGCGAGTTGATTGACCTCTGGAAAAACAATTTTCAAAATGGAGTATGGTTAAAAATAGAGTTACCGTCAGTCCCTCATGCAATTACAGTTATTATAAAAGATGGTAAAATTTTTTCAGCCGGAGGAGGATATAATGATGCTACAATTGCAATTGGTGGCGATGGAGGGTTTCACTATGGTGATTTTTATTTATATAGTCCTGACCATTTATTTTCAGATTGGGATGATCAAATGTATAATTCTCAAAATATAGTAGGTTGGGGATTTTATAATAAAAAAATACTTGAAAAAATACAAAAATACGAAATAGAAAAAAAAAGTAAGGAAGGTTATTTAAAAGTCAAGGATAAAAAATATTGCACAATAGCAAATTCATTTTTAGGTTCCAATTGTGCTAGATTTACAAATGATATAACTAATAAAGGATTTGATGTTTTTTACTCTAGTCCAGCTAGTTCAGCAGGTTACAATGTTAATGAATTAAATAAAGTATTCCTCAAATTGGAAGGAGAGGTATATTTAAAAAAAATTAACAATTTTTTATCAGGATTTAGAAATTTCGAAGATGCTGATGTTATGCGATTCATTGAAGGAGATGAAGATACTGACAAATATCATAAAAATATTATATTTCCCGTATTATTACCTGATTTTACTGATGATATGATAGAGGAAAGATTGTGGAATATTGCATTGGAAAATGCAAGCACATCAAGACAACTATCCAAGAAAGATATTATAAAAAAAATTGTTCATTCATTAAAAGAAATTCATGAGAAATATACAAGCGAATTAGCTAGATACGTTCCTGGTGGGTCTGAACCTGTATGGAAATATAATGATTTAGAAAAACTAAAAAATTTACAAAGATACATGAAACGTTTAACACTCAAAAGAAAAACGAGAGGTGGTAGGAAAAAACGTTCACGAAGAAAGAAAAAACGAAAAGGTAAAAAGAAAACAAGAAGATTAAAAAAATAAATATTTAATAATACATATTTATTTTTACATGTTATCAATATGTTTTTTCATAATATGTTCTATAGAAGATTGAGGTGTCCAACCATTCCATCTATCATATATATTATTTAAACATTTACACATAGCACAATCACACTCACTAGTTTTAAATTCCATAACTTCAGCTTCAGGACAAATAAAATCTTCATCATCCGAATAATCTTCTTCATCAGATGAATGTTTATCTAATTCATTTAAAATTTTAACAATTTCTGATTTCAAATCAATTCGTTTTGTAAATAAAAATATCTCTAACATCAAACTTCTTTTAATGTCTTCAGGTGTAACAGCATTACGTTTGCAATGCTCAACATATATACCAGCTGATCTCATAGCATTTTCCATAAAATGTAACAAGATAGCAGTAACATTTTTTTCAAAATCTTCTTCTTTTTCTACTAAATTATCAAAGCCACTTTTCATGAAAGAATAATCACTCATTTGTAATTTATAAATAAATTAAATTGAATTAAATAATTCGATATAATTATATTTAAAATAATGGAAAAACCAATAATAAGATTATATCATCAAGAAGAACTAGATATAGATGACGAAGAATCACTAGGAGACGGCGATAATTGTACCAAATATGAATTAAGAATGTATGGCATGGACGATAAAGGCAAAGAATATGTGCTTTTTGTGGATGGAATTCGACCAAGTTTTTGGATAAAAGTACCTATCGGTTGGGCAAATACAGATACAAGAAATTTCATATTGTTTTTAAGAGAAAAAGTAGGTAAGAAATATGAGAAAGATGTAATAGGGGGTAAAAATTCTAAATATTGGGAGACATATCTATTCAGTAAGCTTTATGGTTTTGATAATTATAAAAAGCATAAATTTATTAAAATTAATTTTAAAAATATTAAAGCTATGAAAAGAGCAAAATCATTATGGTATGATAAATATCCTTTTCATGGTAGGTTACTCAATGTGGATGGCAAGCGTAAGAGGTTGGAAAACTATGCGCACACACGCATATACGAGTGCAACCTACCGACTATGTTGTTATATTTTCATGAACAAAAAATATTAACATCTGGTTGGATTACATTTAATGAAGCTGTAAAACCAGTTAAGAAAAAATATAAAACAACAAATTGTGATTATGAATATAAAATTCAATATGATAATATTAAACCATTGGAACTAGAAAAAATAGCACCATTAAAGAAATGTTCGTGGGATATAGAAGCCAAATCTAGTCACGGAGATTTTCCTATTCCAAAAAAATCATATAAAAAGTTAGCAACGGAGTTAGTGGATAAAATATTAAAAAATCCCGATGAAAACAGAATTAAATTAATTAGACGGTGTATATTTGCGGCATTTGGTTATGGCGACGAAGAAGATATTAGCACAGTATATTTAAAGCCGGATGATTATGGTAATATTAATTATTCTGAGTATGACTTAGAAAATAGTTTAGAAAAATTTCTGAATCAAGTTGGTAATTGTGAAATAACCAAAAAAAATAGAAATGAAAAGATTAACAAGTTTGAAAGAATCATGGGAATGCCAATAGAAAATGGATTTTCAGGTTGTTTTCCACGTATAGCAGGGGATGAAGTAACTATGATAGGAAGCACATTTGTTAGAGTAGGAGAATTAGATCCTTATTGGAATCATATGGTAGTTGTTGGTGATTGTGATGATATACCTGAAGTTCCAAATCGTAAAATAGATGTTTATGATACAGAAAAAGAATTATTAATTGGTTGGGCTAAGATGATAGGAGAAACCAAACCTAATATCATGTTGGGTTATTATATATTTGGTTTTGATTGGAAGTTTTTAATAGCTAGAGTAGAAGAATTGAACTGTAAAGACGAATTTATGGAACATCTATCTAGATATAAATATGAAACAACAAAAGTAATTCATAAAACAATTAAAGTGGCTAGTGGAACACATGATGATGTTTATATAAAAATAGAAGGTTGTTTGCAAATAGATTTGGCTAGTTATTTTAGAAAAAACGTAAACCTGGATAGTTATAAATTGGATAATGTAGCGGCGAACTTTATAGGAGATAAAGTAAAAGATTATGTAGTAGAAGATGATAGAACATTAATAATAAGTAAAAATTTGATGGGATTAAAAGATGGAGATTATATAGGTTTTAAAATAATTAAATATTCGACAAATTATTATAAAGGTGGTAAGAAATTTATGGTTTATGATGTAGATAAGAAAAATGGGACGTTTTATGTTGATGCCAAAATCAAAATTAATAAAAACAATACAATTAAATGGTGTATGAAAAAGGATGATGTAACACCAGAGGAAATGTTTAATGCTAACACACCATCTAAAAGAGCAAAGGTTGCGAAATATTGTTACCAGGATTGTAACTTAGTTCATAATTTATTTATAAAAAATGATATTTACACTGAATTTTGTGAGATGGCAAATCTATGTAGTGTTCCATTAGATTATATTATCATGAGAGGTCAGGGTATTAAATGTTTTAGTTTTATTATAAAAAAATGTAGGGAACAGGGTGTATTAGTGCCAGCTATAAATAAAGGCAATATGACAGATGCTTATGAAGGCGCTATTTGCTTACCACCAAAATGTGCATTTTATGCTGATAATCCAATAGCAGTTAATGATTATTCATCACTATATCCTAGTTCAATGATAAGTGAAAATATATCACATGATAGTAAAGTTTGGTGGAAAAAATATGACTTAGAAGGTAATGAAATAGATAGAGAAAGTAGTAAGGAATATGTTAATAAAGATGGTAGTTTTAAATATGATAATCTAGAAGGTTATGACTATGTAGATATAGAATACGATTCGTTTGAATATTATCGTAAAAATCCAAAAGCTGCTGCTGAAAAAAAATTGACAGGTAAGAAAGTCGTTCGTTTCGCTCAACCAAAAAATGGAGCTATGGCTGTTATGCCTTCTGTTTTGACTGAATTATTAGCAGCTAGAAAAAATACTAAAAAACAAATGAAAGCATGTAAAGATCCATTTATGAAAAACGTATTGGATAAAAGACAATTATCTATTAAAGTAACGGCAAATTCGTTATATGGACAATGTGGTGCTAAGACAAGTTCTTTTTATGAATTAGATATAGCTGCTGCTACTACCGCGATTGGTAGAAAGAATTTGATGTATGCTAAGGCAATAGTAGAGCGCAATTTTAAAGATTATGTTTATAAAGATAAATATAGAGCAAATGCTGAATACATATATGGCGATACGGATTCGGTATTCTATACATTTAATTTGAAAGATAAAGATACAGGTGAGAAAATTATTGGAAAAGAGGCTTTAAAAATTACAATTGAAATGGCAAAAATAGTGGAAGATTTCGCAGGAATGCATTTGAAAGGTCCGCATACATTAGAATATGAAAAAACGTTTTTACCGCTACTATTACTATCTAAAAAGCGTTATGTAGGTATGTTATATGAAGAAGATTTAGATTATTGTTATAGAAAAGAGATGGGAATTGTATTGAAAAGAAGAGATAATGCACCATGTGTAAAGGATTGTTATGGAGGGGTTGTTGATATATTGATGAAGGAAAACAATGTATCAGCAGCAGTTGATTTTGTAAATAATTACTTAAATGATATGTTAAATGGTCATGTTAGTATGGATAAATTAATAATTAGTAAGAAGTTAAATTCATATTATAAAAATCCAAATCAAATAGCTCATAAAGTATTGGCAGATAGAATGACAAAACGAGATCCAGGAAATAAACCTGCTACGGGTTCTAGACTTCCATATATTTATATAAAAACAGATAAGAGTGTAAAATTACAGGGGAATAAGATTGAAACACCACAATATATAAAAAAGATGAATCTTGAGATAGATTATGAAATTTATGTTACTAATCAATTAATGAAACCATTGTTACAATTATTTGGGTTAGTGTTGGAATATATACCAAAATTTAAAAAACGATTACATGGTTATAAAAGACGTGAGAGAAGATTGAAAACGAAATATACAGATATAGTAAAATATAATGAGGAGATAAGTAAAATTCGAGATAAGGAAGTTAAGATATTGATATTTGATCCGGTGTTAAAACGATTGGGTAATAAGAAATCTGCTGATATAATTAATTTAAGAAAACAACAAGATATGATGCAATCATGGTTTAAACCAAAAAAATAAATAAATTTAATAAAATTATTAATTTTTTTATGGGTCTTCTTCTTCTTCTGAAAAAGCGGTAATTGTATTTCTTTCAGTATTAGCATTAGAATTAGGTATAAATTGAGGAATATTAAAAGAGATTTCTGCTGATAGAATACTATTGTGTGATGGATCAAGTTGTTGTATTTCGTTTCTTAACAATGTTGTAATATTTTCTGTTAAATTATTGAAAATGTTATTACTGGCGTCTATTGTATTACTACTTAAATCAAAAGCTGTGTTAATGAAAGATAAATCAATATTTGAAGTAGAAATAGGTGTTGTTGAAGTTCCAAACGTTCTCGTTGTGGAATTAGTCGTGGGTGTTGTGGTAGAATTAATTTGATTTTCTGTTACAGAATTATTACTAGCATCAGCTATATTGAATCTACAAATAGGACAAGTGGAATTTTTAGAGAACCATTTTAATAAATGACCATGAGTAAAAATATGACCACAATGATTTATTTTACAAATATATGTAGTGTTATCAAATGGTAATCTTGAAATAGGGCAAATAATTTGGTTATTATTTGTATTTTCTTGCCATAAGTAAGATGTAGTGTTATTTAATACTTGTTCTATACTAGCTGGTTGATCTGTGTTTCCTGAATGCAAAGTAGTGTTAATAAATCGTTGTAAATTATTTCTAGGAAATCTTAAAGGTGGTGTTCTTCTTATTGTAGGTGGGATATAAGTGGTGTTTGAATATCTTGTTCTATTTCTACCCCAATAACTAGTATTGGTTGTTGGTGGAGGAGGAGGCGGTGGTAATATTGGAGGCATTCTAGGAATATAAAAATTATTATTATATGAAATATCAAAAATATTCCTGGTTATGTTATTAGAACTAGGATCTCTTAAAATGGTATTATTATCAGAATTACTAGTAGTTTCGTTAGAATTTCTAGTAGTTTCATTTGTAGTGGTGTGGGCATGATTATTTCTATAAAATTCTCTAGTCCATTCTCTTCTTCTTCGTCTATGATTATATTCTACATTATTTCTAGTCCGTTCTCTATTTTCAGCTAGAATCGATGGATACAATATATAATTTTGATAATTAGATATAATACGATTCATATTTCTATGAGATGCTTGTTGTTGTGATAGTATTGTATTAAAAAGGTCAAACTCCATTTGAATTATATTGAAATATTCAGTATAAATTCTATTTGTTATATTATCATGGGACATATATTATTATTAAAAAAAAATGTTTAAATGTAAAAAAATATATAATATAAATGAGTTCAGAGAATTATTATACAGAATATAAAGGGAAGGGTTTAACAGGCTTAACTAATTTAGGTAATACCTGTTTTATGAATTCAACATTGCAATGTTTATCCCATACATATGAATTAAATAATTTTTTAAATACAGAAAAGTATAAAAATAAACTAAATCGTGTTCCTGAATCTTTAGTATTATGGGAATGGGATAGTTTAAGAAAATTAATGTGGAGTGAGAATTGTGTTATTCAACCGGCTGGATTTTTACAAGCGATTCACAAGGTTTCTAAGATAAAAGGGTATCATTTGTTTTCAGGTTTTCAACAAAATGATTTACCAGAATTTTTGATGTTTTGTATTGAATGTTTTCATTCGGCTATAAAGAGAGAGGTTAATATGGAAATAAGTGGGAAAGTGAAAACAAAACAAGATAAAGTGGCAATAAAATGTTATGAAATGATGAAAAAGATGTATAAAGATGAATATTCAGAAATGATAGATTTTTTTTATGGTATTCAAATTTCAAGTGTGACATCTTTGAAAAGTAGTTATAATAATATGACAGCTGAACCATTTTTATGTTTAAATTTAGAAATAGGTTCAATAAAAACATTGGAAGGGTGTATAGAGAATTATACAAATAAAGAAATTTTAGATGATGATAATATGTTAGAAAATGATAATGGTGAAAAAGAACCTATGGAACGGAAAATTAGTTTTTGGAGTTTACCTAATAATTTAATAATAATATTGAAAAGATTTAATAATAACAATAGAAAAAATAAAGAATTAATAGATTTTCCATTAAATAATTTAGATTTAAGTAAATATATAACGGGGTATGATAAATCAAGTTATAAATATGATCTTTATGGAATTTGTAATCATTCGGGTGGGACAATGGGGGGACATTATACGTCATTTATAAAAAATGCGAATGATAAATGGTATTTATATAATGATACAAGAGTAGGTCCGGTGAATAATTTAAATAAGTTAAAAAGTCCATATGCTTATTGTTTTTTCTATCGTAAAAAAAAATAACGGGAAATATATATAGATGGCGTCATCATTAGATATTCAAAAAAGTAAAAATGATTTAATAAAAAATAATGCTTTGGATACAGAAGCTAATATATCACCTTCATCTGCCATGAATAATGTTTTTGAAAAAACTAGTTTAGATTTCACAAAGAAAATTATAGAAAGTGATATTTATCAAAATCCTGCTATTATTTTTATAATCATAGGTGTATTTTTAGCATTTATGATATTATTTAATACTTTAGGGGTAACTTATCAAGCTCCTACCCAAGGAGAAAGCGGGTCTAATAGAGTATTAGAATTGATAATGTGGGGTATATTCATATTTTTAATTTTAATAAATGGATTACAGTTCTTTTTAGGTTTAGATGTAAAAACAGCGGTAATGGGTTTATTTTCAAAAAACCCTGAATTGAAATTTAAAGTAGATTCAGATGATATTGAATTAGTAAATGAAGGGGAAGATCCAGATTTATTAGTAAAAGAAGAAGTATTTCATATAGGAAACAATAAATATAATTATAAAGAAGCTAAGGCGGTATGTAAAGCATATAATTCTGAATTAGCTGATTATAACCAATTAGAAAAAGCTTATATGGAAGGTGCCGAATGGTGTAGTTATGGATGGTCAAAAGATCAATTAGCTTTATTTCCTACACAAAAAGCAACTTATGAACGATTAAAAACAAAAGCAAAATGTGGTAAAGGGGGTGAAAGTTGTGGGCGACCTGGAATTAATGGTGGATTTTTTATAAATCCAAATATTAAATTTGGAGTAAATTGTTACGGTAAAAAACCAGATGCATTGAAAGAACAAGAAAGACGTTTAGCTAGAATGAATCCATTCCCAAAAAGTAAAGAAGAAATTGAGATTGAAAAATTAGCAGAAAAATACAAGAAAAACTTAAATGATATGGAGATGTTACCATATAATAGAGATTTATGGAGAAAAGAAGGTGAAGGTTGGAGTAAAGGAGATATGGATCGTGGAAAAGGTTGGGAAACAAAAGCAGATGTTGCCGAAAAAAAAGCGAAAGAAAGTTTCATAGGTTTTAGAAAAATCTAATTGTATAATTTTATTAAAAATATCTAATAAAATTATTATTAATATTTTTTGCGAGTAAATCGTTTCATTTTTAATTTTCTTTTTTTCGTTTTATTTTTTGGACCTGATAATTGTAATAAATTATCAAAAAGTGTATTTTGACCATTTTCATTTAAATGCATTTTTTTTATAATGTCATCTTCTAAATCAACTGTTTCTGATATATTTTCAACATCATATTTATCAAATTGTTTGTTTAACATAACTAATGACATGGGAACGGAATATTCGTGTATTTTATTAAAAAATATATCTTCTCTTTTTTTACCACCACCATATAATACAGATAATCCATTTTTTGCATATAAATTTTTAACATTAAATCCCATACTCATTATATTACCGTTTTCTTTATAAAATGTAAAATCATTTGGATTCATATATATACTATTTAGAATTAATATATATTTATCAAACCCATAAATATATATATATTAATTAAAAGTTTTTGTATTCCAATCAAATTTCTTAGAAACATTTACTATTGTATTTTTTTTTATTTCCTTTTTTTTAACAACCTCTTTTTTTTCTTTAAACAAAGGTTCCGCCAATTCTAAATTATCATAAAATAAATCTATTTTGTAATCTTTTCTAATATATTTGTAAATTAAATTTACGAAAAAAAGACCATCAAAGTCAAATTCATCATTATTTAAAAAATGCTCACACATATTAGAGTTTTTAAAATATATATAAGTTGTTTGTATATCGTCATCTACATCGTGCAAATAATTAAAATAATGTTCGTTCATCATTATGTCTCGTGTTTGTTTATTATTCATAATATCATTAATATCAAATAAATCTTCTATTTTTAAATTTTCTTCTTCCCTTTCTTTTTCATTTTTTTCATCTTCGTAGAAATAACTAACTCTTTTCATTTACTGAAAGATTATATATTAATGTAGCTATTTCGTCTTTAAATAATTTTTCATTATCTATTTTATACGATTTATGCTTTAGAATTAATAAAATTTTATTTATAAATAGCTTTATTTTACTATTATTATTAATATTATTATAATCAGTTTTTTGCAACCAATTATGAAATTTTCTTTGTTTTTCATTTTCATAATCTTCTAATCGTTGTTTATTTAATTCTTTAAAAAACTTCTCTTCAATAATGCTCATGATAATTAATTATTATAAGATCGTTTTATATCGTTTTTTATTTTAAATTCGCGTTTGGATTTAATATAATCCATTAAATTAGTAACGGTGTTTTCATTTTGTATGCATTCTGATAAACAGGTTTTTATAAATTTAAGGGTTAATGGTGAGGTTTGTTTATGATTTTGAAATTTTAACGAACCATCAGAAATTTCAATAATTGCGTTTTCTAAATTATGTTCATCGGCATAAGATAAAATCTTATCTGATAGATTATTTCGAGTTTCTCTTAAAGTTTTAACATGTGTACTAGCTCTTTTAATTTCATTATCGATTTGCACCCATTTTTGGACGTCGTTTTGGAATTCAGCCATTATTAATTTATGATATAAAATTATTTTTAATATATTTTATATCATATTTAACGTTTTTTGGATCTACGGCTTTTTTTGCCGCTTTTTCTGGTGTGTCTGCGCATTGCCAATCTTTGTAAAGCAAACAAAGACAATGGAAGTGCTGCTGTAGCTAAAGCGGATCCACCTTGTCTTCTCCTGTTTCTACGTCTTGATCTTTTTTGATTGCGATTTCTACGTTGATTTCTTGAACGTCTTTGATTTCTACGACTACGACGACGACTACGACGATTATTTCTACTTCTTCTTGCCATTATATATTATGTAAATATTTTTTCATTTGTTGTTTTTTGAAAAAAATTTATTACGCATCAATAATACAAATATGCCTAAAATTAATAAAAAACTAATTACTACAAAAATGATAGATAAATAAATATATGGATAAATTTCTTTTAATAATAATTCAATAATAGGTCTCATAATATTTTTAAATTCATTTTTGACATCTTCTCTACTTAAGATTTCTAGACATTCATTTATAATTTTGTCTTTTGTTATCATTATATTAATATTTGTAAAATATTTATTATATTTTTGCGTAACATATTAAAAATAATAATTTATAATTAGTCCATATATGGAAGAGATTTTAGATACTACAAAAGATTACCCTTTTGATGAAATAAGTCTTCAAACACCTCAATCATTACAAGGTGGAACTTATTTAGCTAAAATAGTAAATAACGATGAACCTATCATATTTCAAACACCTAAATGTAAGACAAAAAAAGGAATTCATAAAACTGGAAAGAAAACATATTGTGATTTATTATTTACTATCGACGATGAGGAATTTATAGAATGGATTTATTCTTTAGAACAACGCATTCAAGCATTAATTTATGAAAAAAAAGATTATTGGTTTGTTGATAGTGATTTAACATTAGATGATATTGAATATAATTGGGTTTCAACTGTTAAATCATATAAAAAACAACATTTAGTAAGAACATTTGTTTCTAGAAATAAAAATTTTTCTAATTTGCAAGTTTATAATAATGAACAAAAACTTGTTTCTGAAGATAATATTACTTCAAATTCTAATATTATAGGTATTATTGAAATAACAGGATTAAAATTCTCAGCAACAAGTTTTCATCTGGAATTAGCTGTAAAACAAGTAATGATTATGAAAGAAAGACCTAAATTTCAAAAATGTTTAATTAAATTCAAAGGTAAAGGCGATACTGTAGATGAAGATGACGAAGATGAAGAAGAAGAAGAAGAAGAAGTCGAAGATAATGAAGATGTAGAAGAAGATGTAGAAGAAGATGTAGAAGAAGATGTAGAAGAAAATGTAGAAGAAAATGTAGAAGATAATAGTGAAAATTTAAAACCCGACGAAGTTGAAATAAATGAAAATAATGAACATGAAAAAAACGTAAATTTAGTGAAAAACAATGATGTAGATTTAGTTATAATAGACACAAATAAAACTAGTGAAGAAAATAATGAAGTTCCAATAAAAAAAGAGGAGGAAACGGTTGTTCATAAAAAAGAAGCTATTTTAGAAAATAATGAAGTTCCAATAAAAAAAGAGGAAGAAACGGTTGAAAATACTTTGGTTAAAGAAATTGCGAATGATACTTTAGTAAAAAATAATGATTTAGATGAAGTTGTTCTAGATTTACCGAAAACACAAACTTCGATTAGCTTAAAACAACCAAATGAGGTATATTTAGATATATATAAAGCTGCTAGACAAAAAGCGAAAGAAGCTAAAAAAGAAGCTATAAAAGCTTATTTAATGGCTAAAAAAATTAAACAAACATATTTATTAGATGAATCGGAAATATCAGAGGATGACTCTGAAGACGACTTTTTATTTAGCGAAAACTAAAATTTTAGACAAAAATTTTTTATATGTTAAATTTATATAATGGTTATGAAATCTTTAGAAAAATTAGTCAAAAAGGTCTCTGGTAATACATTGCTATTAATTTTAGGAGCAATTGTAATTGGATATTTATTATTTGATTATTCCGGAGGAAAAGGTAGTATTTTGAGTGGAATGGACAATGACAATAGTGGCGCATCAAAAGCTGGAAATAATGTAGATAATGGTGCAAATAATTACCAAGCTGCTAGACCAGAGGGTGAAAACTCTGATTTTGGTAATGCTAATAATTTAGAAACAGATACATACGGATTACCTCCAAGTTGTGCAAAACAATCAGTTGTAGATCCAAAAGAACTATTACCTGTTGATAACAACAGCGAATTTTCCAAATTAAATCCATCAGGTGAAGGCGATTTAAATAACGTAAGTTTATTACAAGCAGGACATCATATTGGTATTAATACTGTTGGTCAATCATTGAGAAATGCTAACCAACAATTACGAAGTGATCCACCTATCCCAAAAGTAGAAACAGGGCCATGGTTGCAAACAACAATGACTGGTGATCCTTACAGAAGACAATTAGAAGTAGGTGAATCAAGTCAATAAATAAATCATATTTATTTTGATAAATATGATTATATATTATTAATATATATGAAATTAGATATAAACATATTTGGTTATATATTAATTGCTTTTGTATTGTATGTATGTATTAAAATATATCAAGAGTCTGACGATTTACAATTAAAATGTATTGTATCAGATGTTGATAATAATACATATTGTGTTAGAGAAAGAGCAAAATTGGAAATGGTAGCAGACCTTTTAGCACGTGTTACACAAAAAATGAGAAGTGTAGTGGATCATTTACATGAAAAATACCCAACAAGAGAAAATGTAAAACGATTAAAGGCGGGTTTTAACCCAAAAAAAATTAAAGAAATTTTACCAACTAGTAAATACACAGCTTATTCTGAAAATAAGGGTGAAAAGTTAGCTTTTTGTGTTACCAAAACAAAACAGGGT
>Ga0181406_1000018_pt1 | contig 54722 bp, 77 predicted proteins | sample 29SPOviralmetaG_FD_130135 | JGI IMG/M metagenome (GOLD analysis project Ga0181406, IMG submission 130135) | Marine viral communities from the oligotrophic San Pedro Time Series (SPOT) site, San Pedro Channel, CA, USA - 29 SPOT_SRF_2011-12-20 | ecosystem: Environmental > Aquatic > Marine > Strait... | reverse complement strand
CTTGTAAAATATACACTATAATCTTTAATTCTTGATGTTATTAACATTGCTTAAACTCTCAATAAATTCATTAGTTTTTTCAATTATATAGGATATTTCTTCTTGCGTCAATCCATTATACATGGGTAGACAAACATTATGATCTTTCATGAAATAAGAGTTTGAAAGATTGTCGCCTTTTACACAGTTCATTTTTTTGCTTATGTCTTGCTTGTCACACGTGTATTCGTAAGCAGCAGGAGGCAAATCAATATCTTTAGACTTCATGAATTTGTAAAACTTACTTTTAACTTTATTGTCACTAGCTACTACAAAATACTTGTAATAACCTGACTTTGTTTTATCTGGTATTTTAAATCTATCTAATTTTTTATTATATCTTATTTCTGTATCGTACCTTTTAGCAATATTTCTTCTCTCATCTATAATTCTATCAGCTTTTTTAGTGTGCAATATGGCAAGCGTAGCAGTTATTTCTGACATCTTAGAGTTACTTCCAATCTCAAAAGATTCATAGTTGTTAATGCTTCTATCTAAACCTATTGCCCTTATTCTTTTAATCCTGGTGTTCAACTCAAGAGAGTCTGTTGTTATAATACCACCTTCACCTGACGTGAGAACTTTAGAATGATGAAAAGAAAAACACGCAGCATGACCAAAGTTTCCAGATTTTACACCATTAAACTCAGCGCCGTGTGCGCAAGCTGCGTCTTCTATTAAAAAAAGATTGTTCTCATCACAATATTTTCTAATTTCAGAAATTTCATTTGTTATGACTCCACCTACATGCACTATCATAACAGCTTTAGTGTCTTCCCTTACAGACTTTTTAATACTTTTGAGTGACAGCGATAAAGTATCACGTGATATATCAGCATATATTGGTATTCCCATACAATTATAGATTGACATGACAGAAGCTATAAACGTGTAAGCGGGTACTACAACACTATGTCCTTTGATATCGAGTGCACGAAGTATACACTCCAAACCAGTAGTACAATTACTTACTGCAATTGAATATTTTGATTTATTAAAATCACACCAAAGTTTTTCAAAAAGATCAATATTAGGACCACCATCAGTCAAATACCCAACTTTAAGTGATTTTTCAATTTCATTCTTTACAAATTCAATATCTTCCTGACTATATTCTAATCTATATTTTTTTATAATCACGATTGCCTCGATTTTGCATATGACTCTGCAAACATAAAATCAACATACGTATCAATATCAATGCATTCTGTTTCGTCTACATCAAAATTTACAAAACTATCTGTAATTCTTGATTTTTCTTTTAAAAAAGCACCAACTTTAAATGTATAAAAACCGGCTTCGCGGAAAAGTGGTTCCATATACTGTGTACCAACAAGCGTTTTAGGATTGTGATTTACTGGTTGTCTTTGGTGCCAGAACCTATCATAAACCTTATATAGACCAAAACAGCTTGTCTTATTATGTGATTCAAGCAAACTAAAAGATTTTTTAATTGTATTGGCTTCTAAAAAAGGAGTTGTTACGAAAAACTGACCTAACAAACAATCTTCACTTAAGTTTAAACTTTTAATCTGATTCAATATTAAATCATTACCAGAAGTTTCTGGTGAGTTTAATGAAGGATCACGTTTAATTGTACTAAAATTAAAGTCTTTAGCAATTTGAATGATTTTATCATCGGAACAGTCTATAACAACGTCAATACCGATATTTTTGACTGTGTCGAAAAGATATTGATATAAAGGCTTACCAGCTAGCAGCATAGTATTCTTGCCGGGTAATCTTTGATTATTGGTTTTAATTGGGATTATAATAACTTTTTTCATAACGATTTAACATACTCAATTATTTTATTAGAAACATTATCTTGTTGTTTAGAATTATACTCAAATTTATTTTGTTTTTCAATTTCGATTTGGAGTTTTTCCCAACCATCTTCGTTTTTCATGTCAATAATGTTTTCTGAGAAGTCTTCTCTAAAAAAATCGTCTATTTTGTGTTTTCTTCCACCTTCCGTTGTTAAAATAATACAGTTTGTATTCATATGCATAATATCAAAAAAAGCAAAACTATCATTTATTACAATACAACAGTCTGAAATGTAAGCATGTTCACATAGGCTTGACGGGAATCTTAAGTCTCTATCGATAATAACGTCTGGTTTGTGTTTCATTAAGTCAAGTGGACTACACCATTTTTCTCTCGGGTAGCCTTTTTCTCGTTTCTTCCATATGATTTCAAAACTATTTTTGTGTAAAAATTCTATTAGATTATCACAAAATTTAGCAATTTTAAGAGAGTCATTTTTATCTTTTTGACCCATTCGCAAGTAAGTTTCCGGTATAAAACATCTTTTGACATTATCCTTTTTTCGAACTGCGTACTTTAAATGATCCATTCTTAAATTGCCCAAATACGTGTGTGGATACTTATCATAACCGTATTTTACATCGTCTTTTTGTTTTAATATTGACACCCTTGGTTTTACTTGGGGATCTTTTAAATGCTTTACTTCATCCCACCAGGCAAAATGTATTATTTTAGCATCATTTAAAATCTTAGGATACCAAACTGGATATTTTGGATTAATCTCCTGTACATACACAACAGTCGGTCTGTATTCTTTGTAATCTTTCAAATACTGATCGCGATCATCGTGTCGATAAAATGTAATTATAGGTTTTTTAAAATTGTATTGTTGACACTTTTCACTAAAAAATTTTTGTATTTCATTAATGTCATAACCGTGTAACTGACGTTTCTTACTGAAACAATCAAAAAAGCTTACCCAGCAGTCATCATCCTGACTTAAATGTTCAAATAAAACAGGCAACATATCCTGGAAGTTTGAAGTTCCAAACATAAAAAAACTATACATTTTTAAAATATCGCTGTTTTAAATTATCATACTGTCTTTTATAATGGTCATACACATGTTCTAAATTATTGATTGGCCCTAACTCTTCATCTTTTTCTAGAAGTATTTTAAGATCATCTTTTGTATAAGAAAGTGATAATCCTTCCTTTGAATTGTTGCTAAAACTATCTATTGCCAACTTCATTGCTTGTCCGTAAAAATTATCAGAAGTTATTTCGTTCAAATTGTAATATCCTAAATGGCCTCTATGAATTCTGTTTAAAAAAGCGTTATACATTTTCAAAGGGTATTGTTCGAACTCGTGTAAATTTGTCAATAAGTCGAAAAAATAAAAACAGTTTATCTTCTCTTTGCAATAAGTGCCTATATGACTCTCAGGTTTCTGTATATCTTTTACCAAAGTATCTTGATTTTCAATGATGTGTTTAATTAAGTTTTTTGAATAAACGTGAGGTGTTGCGCCTCTGAGTTTTTTCATAAAGCACTCGTAGCCTGACCCTTCACTTAACACGAAGCCATTATCACTTGCTAATAAAGCTTCGTGCGATTTTTCTACCATTTCCTTAATTCCATCAAAAACTAGTCTATCTGCATCACTCCTTATGAAGAGGTTTTGTTCTTTAAACTCATCTGACAATGCAATATTAAAAAATCTGCTCATCTTGTCAGCAAATGATTCTTCTTGATCTAGTACAATAATGTTTTTAAAACCTAGACTTTTAAAACACAAAACTGAAAGTTCTTTCGTTCTTTCTTCCATTTCAAATATTACTACCGGTACTTCTTCAACAATCATACACCAACTCTGCTGTTTTCTTAAAATTTTCTTTTGAATCTATATCAAATTGAAGATCTAACCCGAGACATTCTGAGAGATAAGACTTTAAATACTTGTTAACATCTCTTTTTGCAGTTTCGTGCGGCTTCCACCACGCGTCTAGATCAAACTTTTCATAATCTTTTCTTTTGTTTTCGTATATGAGATCAAAACTTCTAAACGATTCTAAATCAATAAAGTTAATGGTATCATTATAAAATATTAAATTGCACGGTGCTAAGTCTGTATATGTCCCACCTATCTCTATAGATTTTCTAAAAACATTTTGTATAAAAGTTTTTCTTTTATCTAGCGAGGTCATGCGATTAAACATCGACCAGTCTTTATCACTTTTACCAGGCTCAGCTGCTGAAACACCTGCAATTTGTACATACCCACGTGGTCCAGACTCGTCTTCGATCAATTCAATTACTGATTGTGCATTATTAGCATTATAAAACTCTTGTTCAATACAAAAACTTGTAATCAAGCCTTGCGTCCAGTTAGGTACCCACAATTTAAAAAACTTGTTACTTTCAGGTAGAAAATAAACAGCGCGTTCTCTTTTCTTTTTCACAGTAATTACTTTCTGTTTACTTATGCTGTTTAAAAAATCTTCATATTTAACTTTAGATAAATGTTTCAACTTGTTTTCCGTAAAATAAAGTCAGGAATTTTTATATTACCCATTCCCATTGAATGTTCATATTTTATACCGGGACGAGCAGGATTAAACTTTATTTTAAGCTTTTCTCTAACTTCTTCTTCTAATTCGTTTCTAGCTTGAACAATTTCTTGGGGTTTTAAGTGGTCTGTCCACACATAAGAAATGTAACCACCGTTCGGATCACCTTTATAGTAGTCTAGTTCTGTAAGATAATCAATGTTTGATTGGTAAAGTTTATCCCCCGTAAGGTCTGATGTGTATACATAATAGTCATCCTTTTTAATTGCATCGTCAAAATACGGTGATCCCGGGTATGTTGTTATAATTGTGCAATCAAATTCTTCAGGTTCAACTTCCAACAACCACTTTTTTGTATTCTCTATTGATTCAATGCTTTCTCCAGCGTGTCCGATTGACATTAACGCTTTGACCTTAAGGTTGTGCCTTTTTGCAATTTCCACTGCGCGAGTGTTATCTTCACGCTTAGCCATTTTTTTAATATTTCTGAGTATTCTTTCATCGCCAGATTCAAAACCGGTTAATAACCATCTAAATCCTGCCCTATACATTGCAGCCGCCTGGTCGTCTTTAAACAACTCTGCCTTCACAAAACCACGAAGTCTAAATTCCTCACCAAGTTCCATTTGTAGATCTGTTATTTTATTCAACAGCTCTATTAAATTTTTGTTCACATTAAGTTCATCATCATAAAACATAAACCCTGTATATCCGTAAGAATGATAAAGATGTCTCATTTCTTCTACAATTGAGTCTGAACTTCTTTGTCTAATTTTCCTGAGAAACGGTGAGTTTCTTCCTGAACAAAATGAACACTTAAATGGGCAACCAAGTTGTGCGATTAAGCTTGTTGCTTTTTTACCTGCAATGTTGTATTTGTATGAGTCAACATCAACCAAGTGACGTGCCGGCAATGGCAATTCTGAAAACTGTTGATTTGTTAAAAAGAAAGGAGACTTACGATCATCTGCATCAATCACACCCTTGTCTATTTTTAATGCTTCAAATATTGTATACTCACCGTCACCACACACTAGGACGTCAAATATATTAGATAAATTAGTGATATCAATCGTCGCCCTGTCACTTTTATCTAAGCCTTTTTTAATTTCTCTTTTGCTTGCTGTATTCATTAGTGTTACATGAGGCCCACCTAATATTATTTTACAATCGACAGTGTTTTCTCTTATCACTTTTGCAATACTTACAGAAAAAGGAACTTGGGGTGTTGAAGCTGTTAGCCCAAAGTCCTTAATGTGTGTATTTTCCTTACAATAGTCTTCAACGACTTTTAAATAATTGTCAACGCCACTTAGGTCTAAAAAATCAATCTTAAAACCTCTACTTTCTAAAGAAGAGGCGACCCTAAGTATGCCAATGTGCATAAATACTCTTTCATCAAGTAAAAACGGAGATGGAGGTGTTATTAAACATATAGTGTTCATTTTTTTATACCCGAAAATTCTAGTAACTCTTTATAAATATTACAAGTGTTACTTATATGAAAGTTTTTAGAAAGTTCAAATGACAAATTCGAAAGATGAGAATACAAACTTTTATCATTTTTTAGTATCTTTATCTTATCTAACATTGCATATTTTGACCCGCAGACGCACCACAGCAATTCTGTATAGTTGTGTGCTGTTATTGCGTCAATATAAGATTCATAAGGAGAGAAAAGTGCTGGAATTCCGTACGAAAACATATTTAAAAGTTTTGCGCTTGGCTTTGTAATTGTATACGTGCCACCAATTCTTTCTTTTTCATGCGTGAAGCTAATGCAACCTAAATCTATTTTTAAAGTTGATTCTTCGTTAGAATTAATAGTTGGTTGCCGGTGGTACCATTGTAAATTATTTTGGTGACAAAAATCAATAAATGAATTATCATCAGTAAAAGTATCAGCCACTCCTAAATAACCGATCGTCTCAGGTGATACTGGTAGATCTTTTCTTTTTTGCCCTACAAAGTCTTTATCAAAATTTGTTAAAATATGTGGTATTTTAAACATAGGTTTATTGAAATTATGAATGTTTTTAATAATGTGACGAGATGAGTCAGTGTTTACAATTAAAGCGTCTAAGTTATCACGATGTTGCATCCAATGTTTTTTTGAATCAACAACATCTAGTATTACTTTGGCACCGTTTTGTTTAACTGCTTTTGATTGGCCTAATCGGTCGTATTTAACAAAAACAACTGTATCACCGGCACTTACACTGTTTGGGTTAAAATTGTTTGCAACACAATACTTTGCATTTATTTTTTCATTTTGCATGCCCATTGCAGGGAGAATACCCCTTATGTAAGCATTTCCTGCTGTTAAATTGTCAATAACAAAAACTATACTCATTTCTTTCCTACAATAATTTCTTTGACTTACTAAGCGCCGATCCTATTACTTGATGCATGTCATAGTACTTATACTCTGCTAATCTACCGCCAAAAAGCACATTTTTACATTTATTCTTTGCAATTGATCTGTAATCCTTGTATAAGCTATTATTTTTATCATTGTTCACTGGATAAAGAGGTATCTTCGATCTATCCCAAACATCTGGGTACTCAAATGTCACCACTGTGTCTTCGCATTTTTTAAACTCAAAATGTTTGTGCTCGATTGTCCTAGTATATTTAACACTCGCTTCAGTGTGATTGATTGCAGCGTTACCTTGATAGTCTCCTTTCATTATTCTGTGATCAAAATTAATTGTGCGGTATTCAAGTATTCCCAAATCATAACCAAAGTATTCATCGATCTTGCCTGTAAAAACTATTTTATCAGCTAGCTTTTCTAGTGAATTTTTGTTTTCAAAAAAGTCAACATTTAATTGTATCTCGATTCCGTCTAAAATTCTTTCAAACATCTTCGTATAACCACCCACAGGGATCCCCTGATAACGATCGTTGAAATAGTTGTCATCATATGTTAATCTAATAGGTAGTCGCTTAATGATGAATGCAGGTAAATCCTTGGGATCCCTGTTCCACTGTTTTATTGTGTATCCTTTTATAAAAGTTTCATATACTTCATGACCAACCTGTGTCAATATCCATTCTTCTAAATTTTGTGGATTTTCAATTTTTACTCTGACTTCTTCAAGCTTTTTCTCTGCTTCTTGGGGAGTAATAACACCCCAAAGTTGGTGAAAAGTCATCATGTTGATTGGGAAGGAATAAATACTATTTTTATTCTTTACTTTTGCACGGTATGTGAAGTGATTAAAATCTGTGAATCTATTTGCATATTCCCAAATTTGTTTATTGTTTGTATGAAACACATGAGGACCATACTTGTGTACTTCAATATCTTTAATTTTTTCTGTGTAGCAATTTCCTGCTATGTGATTTCTTTTATCAATTACTAGCACCTTTTTGCCTGCATCTTTTGCTTGTCTAGCAAAAACTGAACCAAACATTCCCGCGCCGATAACTAAGTAATCATATTTCATTTAAACCTCTATAGAATTTATTTTGCATTTTTTTTTAATAAAGTCGTTTGCTTGCATTGAGACTGTGCCTTTTTCAAACGAGTGAATTATTATCCAGCTAGATACAATCGTGATTTCACCCGGAACATTTTTAATTCCCAACATTTCCGCTAGTGGGTTTTTTTCTACTATTTTAACACCGTTTAATAAAACCTTATATTTTTCTCTTGTCGATTTTTTAAATTTTATAATTTCTTCCCTATTGCTATAAAGAATAGATATTACAAGCATCTCCGTACCAAACTTTTCAATTATTTTTCCTTTTTTAATAATTCTTGCATCTTTCTTGCTTGATCGATCTTGAATACTATAGAAATCAGAAAAATAATTGTGCCAATTTTTATCATTAAGTACAGCTGTGTACGCTTCTTTAATAACAAATTTTTGTTTAATTTCATTCAATAAATTTTCCCACAATGATTTTGCAGGTGAAAACAAGGTCATTATTACAAAATCTTCACCCATGTTAATCACAAAAAATTAGGGTGAGTTTTGCTCTTTATCTTATCAAGAAACTCATTTAAATTATCACCTACACATAAGTGAGGACATTTTTGCACATCTAGATTAGCTAAAATTTTCTTACGAGTTTTACCATTCCATATCTCGTCAAATTTTTTAAACTTAATATTTCCAATCCAACCCTCCTTGTTACCCGTTAATGAACAACAAATGTACACGTCTCCGGTTGCGGTTATCGTGGTAGATTTAAAAGACTGTGCGTGACAGACATTGTAAGATCTACAAGTCCCTTTACCACTCAGAATTTTTTCATATTTTCCTTCATCAATTATTACTTTAAATTTATCTGTTTCATAAGACTTCGCTTTTTTAAATAATTCATTAAGTTCTTTAGCGTCTACTGACTTGTAATCGTAAAGAAAACCGAAACTTGGTCGGAGCTGAGCGTAATCTATTTTAGAGTTTTTGCAGACTTCAATGAACTTATGAATATTTCGATCCATTTCGGGATATTGGTTTGTTATATAACCGGCACCTAAGGTTGTCTTTAGTTTAAACATCCTCTTGATCCCAGACAACATTTTTAAATTTTTAATAGTTCTATCAAAATTAGCTGTTTTTCCATGAGACTTCTTGTGCGTTTCTTTATCATATGCATCCAAGGATATTCTAATCCAGGTGAACATAGGTAACAACTTTGTCATATTCCACTTGTGAAACATCGAACCGTTGCAAATCAACCCAATCTCAAAACCTTTGGCGTGAGTTAGTTCTATGATTTTATCAAATTGTTTGTGTGTAGTTGGTTCACCACCACCGGTATAGTTTATACCTTTAACGCCGCACCTTTTGAGTCCGTCGAGTAAGTCTTCAAATAAATCAAAATTTAGACTATTATTATCATTATGGATTAATTCATAATCAATACAACCAGGACAATCATGATTGCAGACGTTTGTTAGATCTATTTTTACAGTTACTGGACCAGATGTATCAGCATTATTATACCACTCTGTATATTTTTTAGGATGATTTAAAACCTTGTTTGAATTTAAAAAGCTCATATTTACCTGTCTATGCTAATAATACAAAAGAAAAACTTGATGTTTAGGTTGAGAACTGTAGACTAATCTAAGTATCTATTTAAATATTTACAGATCGCTTCTGGTGTCCAATAAAGCTTATAATATTCTTCGCACTGCTGTTGATATTTAGGATAATTTTGTACAATTTCAGATAAATCGTTTTCCCAGTTGACACTATTAAAGTCTATTTCAGGAATATGCTTTTTCCAGCTGTGTGCATTGTCATATGAATTTTTTCTCATTACGATGCAGTTACCTAGATAACTTTGATCAACCATTCTTGATGTGTATTCACCAATTCCTGGTGGATTAATGATTACTTTGCACTCAAAACTATGTTTTATATAATCTTCATATGAGCATGAAGTGTGTAAAACTTTTAAATTAGATTTTCTTAATTTGCTAATTAAATTTTGTCTCGAGTTGTTATCATAATAACCAGTATTTTTACTTCTTCCAGGTATGTTAAATGTATCATGGTCTGTATGTGAAATGTCAGGCAAAACTGAACTGGCTTTAGGGTAATGGTATTTTTTATCGCTAAAGAAAACACCTACATCATATTTTTTCTCAATGGAATCATACTTCTCTTTAATTTGCTTCTTTTTTTCGTATACGTAATTGTAGAAGTTACTATTAAAAGACCATTTAAAAAAGGGGACAACAAACCCATTGTTTCTTTGAGCATAATCTACAATATTTTTCGACCATTTATTAGAATATGCTGATTTTAAATAAACAAATGGTTTTCCTTGTGAATGTTCGACAACGTTTCTAACCCTTCCACAGTATTCAAAAATCTCAAGGTCATCATTTACTCCGTCAGAAGTATCAATGTAAACATTTTTTTCATTACCAACAAATGTTGCTGTTTTTAAAATTATTTCTGAACCTGTATATTTGATCCGATCGTCATTTAGTAAATTTTTATGATAAAATTTGAACCTTTCAGGGTTGTAATAGCTTAAATATGTTTTTGATTTCATAACTCTTACTCTATTTTTCCCACATGCTTTATTACGTCAAGATACTGTAGTATTTGTTGTTCAAGACTACCATTAAAATTCATTACCTTACTTTTAAGCAAATCAAAGTTATTAATGCAACTGTTTAGGGCGTTTTCAATATCTTCAGCTCCAGAATATTCGACACCATAATCAAAACAGTACTCATCAATACTTCCACCTCCTGACTTATAGATGACAGGAAGACCTGCTGCAAGACCCTCAAGAACGTGATTTGCACCTGCTTCTAACTCAGAAGCAGTTAAATATATGTCAAATTCTGGTAAAGTTTTCGATAGTTGTTGTACATCAATAGGTTTATTAATGATGATTCCTTCTGAACTAAAACTAGAGTTATACCTCCCTATATAAGTAAACTCAATATCTTTTCTTCCCTTAATCATTTTTCCAAATTTTTGATATATGTCAAAACCTTTCTTAGGATTGTCTGACCAATGGTGAGTAACAATTCGTATCTTATTACTGTCAATTATATTGTTTGTGTTTCTATTTTCATAGAATATTGACATTGGTTTGTTTTGTATTATGACATAATTTTTCTTGGAAAATCCAATTGCTTTTCTTGCCCAATTGCTTGGAAAAATTAGAAAATCAGAAAAATTAATTGTCTGTGATACGAGTTGTGTTATTTCAACACCACGATGTGTCCCTAAGTCACCAACACGTTGTATTATTTTTACTTTTTTGTTTGAATTATTTTTATAGTTTATAAAATCTTGATACCAAACCCCTCTATCATCTGGTTTTGGATCAATACAAAAAATTACATCAATATCACTTTCTTTTAAATCATAAGTTAACTGTATATTGTCATCATTAGTAAGATATTTGTCTAACAAGGTTAAAGATTTATTTCCGCCACCCCACGGACCTGATACTGGTTTTCTATTTAAGTATACTTTCATTGTTTACTGTGCTTTAAAAAGATTTTCATACGCTGCCATCGTTCTTAGATGAATATTATTTTTTTCTTTTGAAATATTTTTAATTTGTTCTGTTTCTAAAAAATTATAAATTAGTCTTATTGATCGTTTCCCAGGTGCTTCAGGGACAACAGCATGCAAACCATTTGTGTCAAAAAGTATTGCTTTGCTTTTTTTTGATTTGATTTTTTGAACCTTAAGAATGTTAAACAACTGATTGTCAAAAGCACTTGTGGGGAAAAGTACACGGTTTGATCCAAGTAAGTACAAAAGCCTGTCTTCAGCTTCCTCATTAAAAGAAGGATAATATATTATTTTTACTCCGTGAGGTGCTTGACCAATTAAAGTTCCATCATTTTTGTAGTATGTATCACGGTGCCAATTCATATAACTTTTGTCGTCCTCTACGATTCTAATCTGGACGTGTGACAGTGCCATATTTCGAAGCGTGTAAGCTCTTATGACTTCACTAGACTTGTTTTTGATAAGTGCATTAAGAAATACCTCGTCGTAACTTATTACATCTGGTCGTAAATCGTATGTCTTTGCGTATTTTGTTCTCAACTCAAAGCCGGTTTTTACTTTTCCATTAAATATTTCTAATAAAAGATTATCGAGGTTTTCATCTACAAAATCAATTTCAACAATACCGTTTTTGTAAAATAATTCATTTTGATTAATCAATTTATTCCTCTTCTATTTTACTGATAAGTACTTGGCCATAATCTATATCTTCGTCTGTTTTCCCTCTGTCATCGAAAAACATTCTTCTATCCATAATAATGACTTCTTTATCGTAACCTTCGATTTCATTTATTGCACGAGAGCATTCGATATCTTTTTGTTGTCTATCACCAAAAATATAATCATCAAATAGAACTTTCTTATTAAAGTTACTCTTTGCATATTCCCAGTCACTTTTAACGGCATCATAACGGTGATCACCATCAATATAGACAAAATCAAACTTTTTATCTGGGTTATCAGTATAGAATTTTTCAGAAGTTGATTTTATAAATTCTATTTTTTGAAACCATTCCTGGGGGAATATTTGTGCTAATTGTTTTAGAAAATCTTCATTTAAGTTTGGATCAACCGTTGTTATTTTACCGTCAATTCCATGATCACACATTGCTTTTGCCATGCACATTGTTGCGTATCCACGACCAAAACCAATTTCCAAAACAGAATTAAATTCATTTTTTCTTGTCAAATAGTACATCAGTATGCCTCTTTCGTAGTTAGGTCTAAAAAAACAACCGGCTGACTTGTATGACTCCTTATCTGGTGTTCTATTTTTCTTTGCTGTATACTCACCAATTACATCAAAGTCACCCATAACAATGTCTTCAATATAAACACCCATTTCTTTTAATTTTTCTTGAATTATAATTTTTCTCATTTAATCTCCTTTCTCTATTCTAATGCTATCACTATCAAAGTGTTGTGTTGAGAATTCAAACAACTCAGTGTCTTCTAATGCTTCCATACGATGTCTCAAGCCTCGATAAACATGAAAATTATCGCCAGGACCTAATATAGTTACATTTGCTGAGTTGATATCATCATCGTCAGAATAATAAACTTTTATTTTTCCCGACTGAATGTAAAAAACTTCGTCTTTTTTAATGTGATAGTGCCAAGAGCATTTTCTATCTTTCACAAAGTACAAAAGTTTACCACAATATTCTTTATTGTTCACAATCCATTTTTCAAAGCCCCACCCTTTTGGGACAAACTTAATTTTTTGAGTTGAAGAAGTCTTCATCCTTAACCCCTTTGTCATCTACATAAATGTCACCTGCTGGCTTTCCTAAATGTAATTCATTATATTTTACGCCCCAACTGTCTAATTGTTTAACTGTGAAATCATAGAACATACTTGTTGCTTTTTCTTTGTCATTTTTAAATCTACCCATACCTCTTGCTGTTTGAAAAATTATATAATGTCCCGCTAAGTATAGATTATTAATTTTTTTAATTCTTTCAATGATTGGTTTCGCTTCTGAGTAGTCGCCTTCTATCAATGTGCAAATAGTTCCGTCAATGTCAAACACGTAAGTTTTCATATTCTGTCCTTGTGATTGTATAACAACCTAATTTTGTTACGCTCAAAGAAGCACATTTGTTAGCTGTTTTTATCGACTTAATAATATCTTTAGTTTCTAGCCATCTTACTGCTAATGCTGCTAAAAATACATCTCCAGCTCCGCAAACATCATGTACTTCGACTTTATCTACAGGATAGCTTTTACCTAGATAAGTACAACCTCTTGCGCCTAATGTTGTTATTAACTCAGCCGTTTTACTTTTATGTTTCATCGAGATTGATTCGATTTCGTTAATTTTTATTACACAGTTTTGAAAACTGGATAACATTTGTCTTTTTGTATCTACAAAAATTTTGCAATCTTTAAATTTTTCACACAAAGAAGTTATTGTTTTTTCGCTTAAATAACCTTTATTGTAGTCTGAAATTACAATTAAATCGTAGTCTTGATCTGTTATTTCAGAAACATCTAGAGGAAGCAACTCTTTTTCAATATCATATCTCATAATTTGATATTTTGATTTTTCATCAATATACCTAATCTTTTTAATTTTTTTAATTGAATTACAATAAAAGTGAACTTCCGTATTACTTGACATCTCCTGTATGTTTTTATGCACATTTCCAGACATTCCCAACCTGTATTCTTTTCTTGACTTTTTCAATACTGGTACTGGAGCTTCTGGACTAAGTCTATTGACTTCTCCAAAAACATAAACATCTTGACATATTTCACCCACCAGTAATATTTTGTATGGCTTTTGTTGTTGAATAACCTGGGACATTATTAAATATCTTTACCTCACAAATATCTTTTCCTACGACATCTTGGGGTTTATAATCACCACCTTTAACTATGACATCAGGATTAACTTCTCTAATTAGATTATAAGGTGTATCTTCTTTAAATACAATTACTTTGTCAACGTATTTTATACTTTCTAACATTAGTTTTCTATCTTGCTGGTTGTTTATCGGTCTTTTATCACCCTTTAACCGTTTTACGCTAGCATCGCTGTTTAATCCAACAATTACAACTTTACCCAAACTATGACAGTATTTTAATAATTCAATATGTCCTCTGTGAAGAACATCAAAACAGCCGTTAGTAAAAATTATTTTTCCAGACATAATTCTTCCTGAATTAAGCGCACGATATTAGTTAGATCATAATTTTCAGCATCTTTTTTACAATCAGGACACTCTGTCTTTAAACCACACGGACCGTGTGAAGATATGTTAACATTGATATTTTGCGGGTAAGCCACCATTTTTTCTGACTGATAACCGGTTATTATAACTATTGACTTTGTATTTACAGCTGTTGTTGCATGCACTAAACCACTTTCTGTTGCCAAAAACAATTCTGATCTCTCAATTACTGATATTGCCTGCCTAAATGATGTTTGTCCTGTTAAGTCTACTACGTTGTTCAAGACAGGGGTACCTGCGTTACCGACCTGGACGATTTTTATTTTATTGTGGACTGCATTTACAATTTCTTGCCATTTTTCAAACGGATAATTTCTATTTGGCGTGTAATTATCTTTTGAAAAGGGTTCTATTGTGATGTATTTTTCACCTTTTAAAATAGAATTGTGGTAATCTCTTGCCCATTCTTTTTCTAAGTCACTTAATTTTACAACACATTTTAGTTCTGGTTCTTTTATACCATAACACTCACAAATTTGTTCAATTATATGCTTATCATACCTATGAAGAGCTTTTGTTGGTGTGTCACTTTTGCAGTAATTTGCGTGAGGATTATTCAAAATAAGAGGAAACAAAAAAACGTTTTCATCATCGCTATCACCTTGGAAAAAATCAGAATTATTATAAAAGGAAGGACTTTTAATTAATTTTAAAAAATTACCGTGTTGTTCTACTGGTAACATTTTTACATTGTTATTGGCAACAACTTTTTTAATTTCTCTAGCTGCTGCTGTCCAAGTCAAATAACCACCAAGACCCATTACTTTAATTCCTTCATTATGTTGAAATATTTACTTACACATTTTTGAAAATTATTTCTATTATTAGTTTTAATCTTAACTGATTTTGAAAAATCCATAGGTGGAGGACGATATAATGCGATGGGCTTAAAATCCCACTCATCTTCAATTATTAATATCCCATCATTGACAACCTCTTTTGTTCCACCAGTACTAGAGCATACAATTTGACAGCCGGAAGACTGTGCATCCACAACTACGTTAGGGCAGTGATCTAGGTACGCCAAGTGAACAAATGTAGAAGAACGTCTATACAGTGATAGTAAACTCATATAGTCTAGTTCACCCATTAAAATTATCCGTTTATCATTTGGGATTATTGCTTTGGCGTCGTCCATTCCTATTGCGCCCGCAATTGCAAAAATAGCATCTTTAGGTGCGAATTCTAAAAAGTATCTAATATTCTCATTCAATCTTTTGTGTGGTCTCCAGCTAGAAGCACAACTCCAAACTTCTGTATTTTTACCGAACCTTTTATCCCAAAACCTTTTATTCGCAGAATTTATTAACCTACTGTCACTTGCATTATTAATTACGTGACTATTTTTGTGAATACCGAACCAAGCTTCAACTAGCTTCTTATTGAACTGGGATTGAAAAACTACTGCGTCTGCGTTATTGTAGGAATAGTGAATAATTGCGTTTTGCTTATTATATTCCTGTTCAGAATTAAACCATATTCCATCCAAGCGTAGCAGCATAGGTTTAACCTTAGGTAGCTGCTGTTGAATTAAACAGAATTCAACGTCGGCTTCTTCTTGATTACTAAACGTTACATTATCTTTCTCAACTAAAGATTTGAAAAGCGTTCTGGTGAATTTATTTGGTCCACTATTTGATTCAGGGTTGAAATTGTGAGTGAAAACTTTCAAGTGATATATCCTCTAGCTCTTACCAAGCGTATTGCATCCATTTGATTCTTTTCTTTCCAATCTCTTACTTTTAGAGAGTTAGAGTTAATTCTATACAAGTAACATATTTCATCTAAAAACATTCTTTTTCTTGCCAAGTAAAGAATAGGAAGAAAGAGTGCTTGGTCATAGCCTCTTTCGAACCAGTTACCTTCCATGTCTTGAAAATTGCGTGGATTAATTTTTTTAAAAACATTTACATTGAATGTTTTTAAATGCGAACTTACCCATGGGTATTGGTATGGGTTTAAATTATCAGGGAGTTCTTTCGATATATTCATACCGTTAATATCCCACGTGTGAGATGTCCACAATGCGTCTAAATTTTTATCTTCTTCATATGACTTTAATATTAATTCAACAGTGTTTTCATTACACAATGAATCGTCTCCGTCAAGAATTGCAATTATCTGTTGGGATGATTTGTTGTAATTTTTCAAGTAATCATAAATACCTTTTAGCGCAAATTTTTTGTGATCGTGATTAATAACTGTTACTCTTTCTCTCTCATCAGCAAGTACAATTTTATTAGCAATTTCAAATGTATCATCAGTCGACATGTCGTTTAAAATAACCCAATCCCAATTAGGGTTAGATTGTTCTTTTAAAGACTCATAACATTCTTCGAGGTGAAAAGATGCATTATAAGTTGGTGTTACAAAACACACTGTTTTTCTCATTTAGTTTCTCCTTCCGATTTTAATTTGTGTAGAATCTTGGAGTGACCTTACTGATTCTTTAATGTGTTCTCTTCTACTTTCTAATTCAGAAGTACTTCTTAATATATGAAGAGTATCTTCTTCAAGTGTAGATATTAAATTCAAGTCTGCTAAAAAAGGATCCTTTTCTAACTCGTCTACCACTTTGTTAAGTTTCTCTGCTAATGTTCTACATTTAGTTCTTAATTCAACGTCACATTTGTTAAAAGATTGCTGACTTTGTATAAAAACTTGTGAAAAAACTTGAAATAAATTTTCTGATTGCATTACTTTCTCTCCTCAAGCCAATTTTTAATCAAATCAGGATGTCCTGATTCTATTTTATACCAAGGTGTGGGCCTGCTAAAGTCTATTCTGTTGTGAAATATCCAACCACCTAATTCATTATTCATTTTTTCTGCTAAATTTACAATTTCTTCATCTGAGACTTCAGACCAACACTTGTCAAAAAACATGTTATTTTCCGGAATATCATCAGTTACTTTGTTATAAATACTTGCCCAATGTTTACTCCAATAATTTTTGTATGTGTATATTTTTCTTTTAATGTCAAACTAAGAATAGTGGTGAACAGTTGGCAATTCTCTAGCAGCAGAATTAATAAAGTTACTATAATTTTCTAAATTCTTATCTCTAAAGTTTCTATCATTTAATATTTGTTGTCTTATCTGTTCGTGCTGGGGTGTATAAAAATTCATATGCGGAATTGGTTGGTAATTATCTGTATGTACATAATCACATCCGTCTGAACCTAGAGAAAATACGTTTCCATTTTCATCATATCTTCTATGTTGTGCAGGAATGTCGTGAGTGATATGTGTATCATTTCTTGATAATCTCCATTTCCATGGATTTACATCAACTCTAACCTTATCCTCCTTACCCCAGTAATCAATTACAGGTAGGCATACAAGTTTAACAGACTTTGGTATCTGTCTAGCAAGCTTTTTAACTTTGTCATAATCATTTTCGTGCACAACCTCATCAATATCCATTTGCCAACACCAATCTCCTTTGCATAATGAACGTGCAACGGCTTTTTGCTGACCGTCAAAAACTGCAAACCTGTAGTGATCCCAGTCTCTTTTAAACTGATATATTCTTAACTTTTCTTCTACCATCGCCAAAGACTCGAGTGCTTCCCAAGTGCCATCAGTACTGCCACCGTCGACAACTACTACCTCATCACAAAAAGCTAACAAAGATTGAATTGATGCTTCCCAAGGATAATCACTTGATATCACATTCTTCGTAGTAGTATATCCACTTAACATTATGTCTCTATCAATAAAGTTAGATATCTTATCCCAGAAAACTTGGGGTCGACTAAGTAAATACGATTCGATTTCGTCAATGTCACTTGTGAACCAATCTTCATTCATGTGTTGTACATTATCATTAAGTAACAATTCCAAACCTAAAAGTGAAGCTTCAATTACAGTCCTGGGGCACGTATCACCGCCAAGTGGTTGAAATGACAATCCGTGAAACTCTGATAAGGACTTTAATAAATCATAATAGGATAAGCTTCCAAGAACTTCTACTGTACTTTCTGGAAACGTTTCAGTAACAGCAATTGAACTCTCTTCAACTCCTTTAATCCAACTATTTCCATCTATAACTGCCCAATGATTTTTACTCCAACCATTCGTTTCTCTTGAATTTCTAAGCCTTTCAATATATTCTAAGTCATCAACAGAAAAAATAGAACTTAGCACTGTCTGTTTATTGTCTTTTAAAAAAGAAAACCTCTCATGATAAATTTCAGACTGTCTTTGTGACATCCAAAAGATATGTTCAGATCCGTGTAAAAAAGCAGAAATAATTTTTCCTAGTTGTGTATCATTACAGTCACAATTTTTACTAGTTTCTCTTTTATGTAAGTCAATTGATCTATACTGACAGAATTTATAATCATATTCTACGATTGCATAATGACAGTTTGCGACAATTAAAGGTATAAGGCTGTGATCCATACCCCTGTAGTTAAAAAATACCCAGAATTTACTTGCACCTTGTTGAATTACTTCTTGTGTTACTTCATTTGACTTTATTTTGCATGTTTTATACGGTGAAACTTCGAATAACGCTTCAGTTGTTCTCTCAGCACCGCCACCATAATCTTCAAGAAACATATCAGCAACAAATACAACATCAGCACTACTAAAATTTTCCATACAATCTCCTACTTTGTAAGAAATTATAATCTATTTGTTGATAAATTAAACTTTAATGAGCAAATTTCTTAGTGTCTTACGTTTCATACAAGAAGGAATTAACAGACACCCAATTAAACTGACAAGTTCCTCCGGCATTCCAGTTTCCTTGAGGTGTTAAGCTTATGATAAAAGCATCAGTTGGATTATAGTTGGAGCCTGAGAAGTTAAAATTAATATTTTTATTTGCATTGACATTGGCATCAGAAACAAGAACGTGCTCAACTGAGTATGCACTTGCTGGTGTCGAGGCGTCAGCTTCGTCAGCAAAGATGTAAAGTTTTGCAAGTAAATTGCCAACACTAGAGAGTGCTGTGTTAAAGGAGCCTCTTACAGTTAGTTTGTCAAAACTACCGCTAAAAGGACAAACAAAAATAAAGTTATCCCCTGATGATATTGAACCCTCTGTTCCACTGGTTGTACTTAAAAATTGCTCTGTAGTATTTGACAAATTTAGTCGCGCGCCACCCCTGTTAACGTCTTTAAAAACGGACTTATTAGTTTTATCATATATATTTCCACTTACGACTAAGTCACCTGATACTAAAGTTACAGATTTTGATGCTGTTACACCTTTTGATCCAGCTGATCCGCTAATTAAAACACCTACATCGGTTCCATATGTGTTTGCAGGAGTTTCATATCTAATGTCAGCGTCAAAGACAGAATTCAAAACAACTGGCGGTGAGTCGGTACTATTTCCTACAGTGACACCTACTGTAGATGTTTTAGCATATTGAACTTGCAATCCATTAGAAGCAGTAATGAAAGCATTGGCCTGAAGTATATTTCCTGTAAAAAGTAAATTAGCTTCTCCGTTAATATTATTTGTCGCACCTTTTGCTGTCAATATTCTGTTGTTTACATCATTATCAATAGTAATACCACCAACAGAATTCCCTGCACCGTCAAAAATGTTACCACTTACAACTAAATCACCACCAAATACTGATGTACCTCTTTCTGATGTCCCTTTACTGCCTGAAGATCCGGAAACGTAAAAGCTGATATCTGCCCCCGAAGTCTCTGAAGAGGTAGAATCTCCGCCAGGTATGACAAGAACCTGAGTGCTTGATATATCAACATTTGTTGCATTATTAGCGATTAAACGAATTCTATCATTATTAAACGTAATATTGGTATTGGTATCGCTCTTGTGCGCGATGCCGCTAGGAGTAATCAGAGAAGCACCTTCCTCGAGGGTCACATCTCCGGAGAAGTACGAAGCTCCGGAAACAACTAAATCACCTGCATTTAATATTGTACCTCTTGTACTAGTACCACGACTACCAACTGTACCACTTAGTAATACCTTGACATCATTACCAACCCCTGGTTCACTTCCAAAATCTGTACTTAAAAATCTTCCTAAAGCAACTGCATCCTTACTTGCATCTACAAATACCAATGAGTGGTCTGTGTCACCCTTTACAAAAAAGTCATTTGTTGCTAACAGACTATTGTTAATTACAACGTCACCCTGTTCATATGCAACAATACTGTATGTTCCGGAGCCATCTCTTACTCCAAAAAACCTTGATCCAGAGGAATCACTATCGCCGTCGATGGTTAATATTATACTACCTTGTGCGTTTATATCGAAGTTATTTTCTGCCTCAATTTTAATTCCATCGAGATTATCGCTTTGCATTCTTATATTACCAGTGACAAATAAGTTACCGTTAACTCTTGCTTCACCTGTTACATCAACACCACTTAACAATACACTAGAACCACTTGTAACGAGATCACCGGCGGCTAAGGTTACTCCTCGAGTTGATCCACCTCTTGAACCTCCTGATCCGCTTAACAATATCTTGACATCAGTACCAACACCTGATTGTGTTCCAAAATCTGTACTTAAAAATCTTCCTAAAGCAACTGCCTCTTCACTTGCATCTACAAATATCAATGAGTGGTTTGTGTCTCCTTTTACAACAAAGTCAGTTGTGGGTGACATGTCGAAGTTTACAGTGGTTGCAGCGTTTTCGTACACAATTAACTTGTAATTGCCTCCGCCATCTCGGATCCCAAAATAAGATCCGTTTCCACTATTATCACTATCTGAATCTAACTTCATAACAATATTGTTTTGTGCTTTTAACTCAAAAGTATTTTCTGTTTCAATATTAACGCCGTCAAAATTATCAGATAACATGTGAATATTACCTGTCAAAATCAAATCTCCGTTAATGTTTACGTTTGGTGAGTTAGTATTTACCTTAAGTACATCAGTACCATCTGCTTTTCTAAAAACTGCGGATTCATCTGAATTAGTATCTGGTTCTACATACATATTACCTGTTACAAAAAAGTCACCGTCAGCAACAGAATCTACCTCTATTACTTGTCTTTCAGCATATAATGTACCAGAAACTACTACATCCCCACCAAAAAGTGTTGCGTTAGTTCTTGAATTGTTATTGTTACTAATGTTTCCCGATACAAATAGGAAGACATCAGAACCTACATTGTTAAACATTGCTGAATCTGAAGTTCCGCCTTCACGATTTGACGCAATGGAACCACTGTACATTGCAATACCTGCTGATGTGCCGGCTAGACTTCCTGTACCGATTATTTTACTAGTTTCTAATTGACTTGCTCTAAAATCTTTTGTTGCCATTTTTTATCCTTAGTTGAATCCAATAACAGTGTAATACAATGTGCCGATAAATTTTTGAGAAAAATTAATTCTAGCTGTTGTCTTTGTTTTATTAGAAATAAAAACATTTACATCAACAGAAGCTGATGCAGTTATTGCGGGTATATTAATTAAACCTAACGTACCATAATTTATATCAACGTAATCAACATTGTTGATTGCATCGCTACATGTAAATATCCTAGGTAATGATGTTGACATGATTACGGGTCCTGTGAAACTACTTGAAAATTAACTTTACCAGTAAATGGTGCGCTTGTTTCAAAAGAAACAGACGACGTAGTTATCGATGTTATGAAAACATTTACATTTGCTGTGCTGTTGGAAAGGTTATCAACTGCTACTGCAGTGATGACAGGTGCATTTGAAAAAGTAATCGTTGGATCGGCTGTTGTGTATGTGAAGGTCACAGGACCACTAGAATTTGTGAATGTTACTTCACCAACAACCATTTTAAAGTTTGTGCTTGATACGAATTGGTCTATTGGTTTTCTTCTTATGAAACTGTATACCTTTCTAAACCTATTTGCATCACGCTTTTTAAAAATATGTGCTTTTGCCATTATTTACCTCAAATAATTCTTGCTGCTACAGCAGATAAGTATGATCTTTCGCCTCTTTTCAACGCGATATGTGAGGCGCAATCTTCATTTTTAAATTTTTCAGAAACAATTGTTAAACCGTTAGACAATGCGTCAATGTATGGTGTGTCAATCTGGTCAACGTCACCCAATAAAATAATTTTAGAGTTTTCACCCATCCTAGTAATTACTGTTTTTAATTCATGGATTGTTGCATTTTGTGCTTCATCCATAATTAAAATGCTGTTATTAAAGGTCCTTCCTCTAATATAAGATAAAGGTGCAACCTCAATAATCCCTTGTTCTTTTAGGGAGTTAAATAAAGATAAGTTATTATCCTTGAGTCCCACTCTAAAATTGTCCATTATTGGCGCTAACCAGGGGCTCATCTTATCATCTGCAGTACCTGGCAAAAATCCGATATCCCTTCCTACAGGTGTAATGTTACGTGTTATTACAATTCTATCATAGTATCCGGAAGTGACCAGTGCGTATGCTGACATTAAAGTGATAAATGTTTTTCCACTGCCGGCGAGTCCTGAAATTGTTACTAACGGTAAAGAAACATCAAGAAGAGAATTTAGAGCATACAGTTGTTCTCTATTTTTGGGTGATATTCCTAATTTTTGGAAATCTTCAGAAAATTCTTTAGGCTGATTAATTTTTTCAATCTTATCTTGATCCCACCTTCCTAAAAATGAAGAACTGCCACTTTTTATGCAAAAATACTCATTTGCGTGTGGTTTTCTACCTATTTTTTCTTCGCATAGATCTACGAACTCTTCTAGAACATCACCTTCTTCACCCATACAATAGCTATATAATCTATTTATTATGCTTGCATCATCAGTGTTTATGTCAAAAAAGCCTTTAAAGACTTCAGAATTTTCTAAAACAATTTTGTCTTTATAGTAGTCTTCTGATTTAATTCCTAGCGAATCACACTTCACTCTAAAATTAATATCTTTTGTAATTAAGATTACTTTTGATGAATTTTTTTCTTGCAAATTTAGCGCTAATGATATCATTTTATTGTCTGCGTATTCTGGATCTAAGCCAACGGGTACTTGATTGAAACCTGTTAAGGCAACTCTTATAGTTTGCCCATTATCGATTTCAATGCCTTTGTGTAAGCTACCTTGTTTTCGCAAGTCATCTAAATATCGATTAATATACCTTGCGTTTTCTCCGACCAGACCTTTTTTATCTTTAAAACGATCTAGTTCATCTAATACAACTAAGGGTATTAAAACATCATTTTCTGGAAAAGAATGAATTGAATTGCAGTCGTACAATAAAACACTAGTATCAATAATAAAAATTTTTCTTTCGTTCATCTATCACCTTTTGTTAATTTGGACATATCGATATATAATATTAATTATTAAGATGGAGCTGTATAATAATGAAATGTTTTCAATACAACAATCAAAACAATAAAAATTGTAGTAAAAATAACTGTAGATACTGGATTAATAGCAAAATTAATAAAAATTGTTGCTTAATCGCTTCCAGTGGTAGTAATAATATTAATTCACAAATAGAAAAATTTACGCTGCAAGATATAGGTGACATATTTAAGGTTACTCGAATGAGGATATGTCAAATAGAAAAAATTGCAATTAAAAAACTTAAAGATAAATTTTCTAACTTTGAATAATAAAAAAGTCACACTAAGTGTGACTTTTAAAATATTGAATGTATAAAAAACTTAATTTACTCTTTACTTGTGTCAAGAGAAGTCTTTACGATATCAGAAGCTAGTTTTTTTGCTTGACGCAAACCCTTTCTTGCTCTGACGCCGGCTGACTTGTTTCCTTGAGCATTCTTTACAACGTCTGTTTGTAAAGTTTCAATTAAAACTTTTAATTCTTCATACTGCGAAATTAGCGCTTCATTCATTGACATACCTTCCTCCTACTCTAGAATAATCTTTGGTTTGTTGTCCTTTACATTATTATCTGCTTGTTCGTCTTTGTTAATTGTTTCTCTATATTTTTTTAATGTTTCAACTATATTTTTTAGTGCTTCGTTATTTTCTAAGCTTAAACAAATCCCGTGAATGATATCATATTTTTGTTGTTCAGTGACACCAAAATTAATTATTTCTTGTACTATTTCTCTAGATTTTTGTTTTTCTCTTGCTAATTTTTCTAACTTAACAGAATAACTCATATTTCTTCTCCAACTATTGTGTTATTTAAAACCTCTGATGCTATTTTAAATTTGTCCTCACTGTTTAAAGTCAAAACTTTTAAATGATGGACGTCATCAATAATTTCTCTTTTTATAATGATACTTTTAGGAAATAAATGATTATCAATAACTTCCTCAGATTCTTCATATATGTCAATTGTTGAATTGTATTCTTTCAGCAAGTTTGTCAATTTTTCAGGCAAACTTAAAGAAACTTCACTTATAGATCTGACACTTTTAACGTCTTCTTTACCTAGCTTTATTTTAGACTTGCAAAACTCTTCAACATAATGAGTTACGCCGCAATTGTTACAATTAACATACTTTGGTGTCACTTTTGATGTTTTTTCATCAAATAAACTATAAACTGCAAATTTATGGTACACTACAGGTTTTGTATTTTTGTACAATGGTAACACACAGTGACACTCGATTAAATGACGTTGTCCGGGCATTGTTAATTTAGTGCATTCTCAATCTGACCTGATGCTTTTACAAAAGAATTTGTTAAACTAGTTTCTATATAGTAACATATCTTTTTTAAATCATCTTGTGATATATCAACAGCACCTTTATTTTTTGCTTCAATTAGATCTGTAACTACTTGTTCTTTCATGAAAGAAACAACGGTAGCTACTGAAGTCATAACATTTGATCGATCAATAACTTTTGTATTGTTCTTATTTTTCTTTGCTGGCATTTTTTCTCTCCTAGACAATAGCTGCATGAATATTAGTAAATTTACTTATCAAACTTTTTCTTTTGCTCTCTACAATATTAATAAAATGGTCGGGTATGTAAAATTTTTGGTCGTTAAGATTGACGATTCTCATTTTTAATTTTAAACAGGCAATAAACCTAAAAAAGTAATCAATTCTTCTAGAATAATTTGTGTCACTCAATAACTGCTCCGGAACATAAAAATTTATGCGATTCCCTGTGAACATTTTAAGCCTATTCTGTAACACATCAATTCTTACATCAGGCCTTGTTTCAGCTTCTTCAATTCTTTTTTTCAGAAACTTTCTATGACTTTCTATCTTTGCTTTACTCGCGACAGGGTTAATTGCGATGTGATTTTTAAAAAAAGATATTTTCTTTCCAAAATCTAAGTCCTTGCTTACTTCTTGTGATATCGTTTGACCTAGGTCACTTGTTACTACACTTGAATCGTGTATTGCAGCAATGTCATTGAGTATATTTAAGGATGATTCATCATTAACGTTTAAACACACTGGTAAAACTCTAAATCTCCCCATATTATTATTCTTCAATATTGTCTGTTTTACTTCCTCAGACATTCCAAAACAAAACAACACATACGGTTCTTTTGTGTTGTTAGCTTTATATAATAAATGATGAATCTCACCAATCGATTCAATAATACCGTTTATAATAATGAATCTGTAGTTTTTAATATCTTGACCTTTGATTTTACTAAAAAAAGAAAAGTCATAATCAATATTAAAAATAAAGTCAGATAAACATTCTACTAGAAACGTGTCACCGCGGTATTTTTCAATGTTAATACTTCTATTTAAATTTGTATTTGAAAAAAACCAATTTGCTATATTTTCAATCACATTTGAATTTAAAGAACTGATAAATTTATTCTCATCTTTTTTTGAAAAAATAAAACTCCCACCACTGATCTTTGTGTGTTTTATCTGAAATAATTTGTGAAGCATATAGTCCCCTAAGTAAGGATACATTTTTTCGCAATTATAGTATTCTTTAAGTATTATATTTTTTAAACACTCTTCCAGGCTGTTTTCTGGTATAATATTTAAGTAATTAAGTGCAGTATCATTAATAACAACATCTTTATTATATAAAACACTTGATTTGTCAATTAAATTTAAGAAGTCGTCTTTCTGTTTTTTAAAAATACATGCAATGTCGTCATTACCAATAAATACTTCTTTTTTATGAATCTCGCCAGAGGTTGTTACTTGCATAAGTTAATATCTCCTCAGCAGAACTTTCGTTATAACCATATTCTTCAATTAAAGTACCAATCATATCTGTGTATTTCTTTTTCTGATCATCATCTCTTGACTTTGAACGTGTCACAATACGCGCTATATCTTTAACAGATGTAATTAGATACTGTTCAATTGCTTCTTTAAGTGGCCCATAAGACTTATAGTCTACTGTTTCACCTTTTCTCATTTTAGAAAACATATAAGCAGTTACATCGTTTCTAAATCCGTCTCTAGCAGATCCTGTAACACTGATCATTTCTTCTATTGTTCTCATAAATTTTTCGTCTGGATCGCGTTCTTCCCTAGTGATTTTATCCTTAACTCTAGTCTTTGTTGTATAACACTCAGCATTATCTAAATAAGAATCAAATAACGATTGTGCTTGTTCTTCATAAGCAGTAATAAATGCTTTTGCTATTTCTGTTTCTAGAATTCTCAAATATTCTTCGCGAATAACTTTTTGTAGAATTTCAAGATATCTTGTCTTCGCGTCTTCGTCAATTATCTGTTCTTTGACTTGTTTAATTAGAGAGTCTACTACATTAATAGGCGTGATCATTTCGTTGTCAGAATCTGAAAGTGCTGAATCTAAAGCTTTCATAATAAATCTTGTGGATATGCCCTCCATCCCTTCATGCTTTGCTTCATCTTTAAGGTCTCTAATGTCAACCTTTTTAACTCTTCCCTTTTCAATAATTGCTTCACCATTGTATATCTTCATTTTTGTCAACATGTCACACTTATTAGAAGGTTGGAGCCGGCTCATAACTGAAAACATTGAAGCTACTTTTAAAGTATGCGGGGCGATGTGTGCATTTCTAAAGTCTGACCTTTTTATCATTTTTTGATATATTTTCATTTCTTGATCTAACTCTAGCACATAAGGAACATTTATCTTAACAACCCTATCTAAAATTGCTTCATTAGTATGTTCAGATTTAAATCTATTCCATTCACTTTCGTTACAATGAGCGAGAATTACTCCGTCGAAAAAATCCATATCATGCTTTCCAGGCGTTGGAACACGTTTTTCTTGTGTTGCTGTTAGCATAGTGTGTAAAAATTCAATTTCGTTTTTAAACACTTCAACAAACTCAACAATACCCCTGTTACCTACGTTAAACGCACCGTTTAAGGAGAGTACGCGTGGGTCATCTTCAGGATAAAGATCTAGTTTACTAATGTCCTCAGTTCCAATTAATACAGAAGTATCCTGTGAATTGGCATCCATAGGAGGAACTACAGCAATTCCTCTCCTACCCCTCTGAGAAAAAGTAGATTCAACAACTTTAAAATTCTCGTATTTACCTTCGTATTCATTTAATAACTTCCATCTAGCAACTGGACTTAAGTCACCCTCTATTGTTACCCCTAAAATATCTTCCATGTCATTTCGTAAAGATCTAGGAATTAACTGCAGGGGTTCACCTCTCTGAGGATCTCCTTCTAGATGAAAGTATCTTTGGCCATCAAGCGCGCTTTTAATATGTTCTGTGAGTGCTGATTTTCCGGCGCCTACTGGGCCCATTAAAAGAAGAACTTGTCTACTTTCTTCACCTTTGTGTGCAGCTGACTTAAGAAATCTCATTAACTTATTAATTACCGATTCGATTCCAAAGAATTCTTTCTTGAAGTAATCGTATGTCCTTATTTTATCACCATTAAAAATATCTCTATACACATCTGAGTCGACATCTACAGTATCGATACCATGACTACAAATTGTTTCATACAATCTTTTGTGCGCTAATTTTATTTTATCTGGATTATCTCTAATTAATTCTAAATACTCTATAAATGTACCTTCAAATTTTTCCTTCTTTTTTTTGTTTCTTTGATTCTGTATGAGTTTTAACAATTCATTTTTGCGTGCCATAAGATATACCTCTCCTGTTTCATATATTAATTAATACGTTCTGGGTGTAAAATACTTAAATTTCCCAAACTTCTTCTTCAATAATTGTAAAAAGTTTAACTTCTTTGTCCCAAACTTCTCTAATATGGTCCATTACTTTATCTGCATAGTCTAAGTCTAAGTCTCTTCCATCGTGTTCGTGTTTAAGAACTAATGCACCGTCACTATCTACTCTGTCGACGTATATGTGAGGTATCATATTAATACCGGTGTTTCTAATCATTTCATTCCTAACTGTCTTCCAATCGTCATGGTCTGTTACTTCAGAAACAACCGCACTGCCATCTTTTTTATTTTCATATGCGAAGAAATTTAATTCTCTAAAATCTTCTTCGTCTAATAACATTCGTAAAGCAGCTACGTCGTCGTGATTATCTCTTACTTCAAAACACTTTTCTAAACCGTGTTCTCTTTCCATTTTCTGAAAAATATAAAAACCTACATGATATGGGTTAACACCACCTAGATGTGGCCTGACGACTGCATTGTGCATTTTTAAAAACGGTAAGTGCATTGAATCTGGTAATTTTAAATCATGAAGTATTTTGTAATGCCAGAAAGATGCCCAACCTTCATTTAATATTTTTGTCTGTATTTGTGGCATAAAATACCAACTGTCTTGTTTTACAATTTCTAATAAGTCTAACTGCCAGTTTCTAAATTTGTCCGGATAATACTCTGTAAAAAAAGAAAGCATATCATGATCAGGTTTTAGTAATCTTCTATTTTCTAATCCTTCATAGTCCAATAAAATACCCTTTTCTTTATATACATTGTATCTTCTAATCTCTCTGTCTTTTATTTCTTTACGTGTTTGTCTTGGTACACCGTATCGATTTGTCTGGTATTTTATCGCGTGGAGATTATCCAAAAAGGATTCTACTTTTTCTTGTCCTATTAGAGGATCCTCAATATAACCTTGTATTCTCTTTTTTGCATTTCTCATTCGAGAAACGATATGTTCAGGATCAGTATCTTTAAAGCATCTATTGTTTTTAAAGAAATCGCTATGTCCTACGCAATGTGCCATAATTAATATCTGCAAGTAAAGTGGATTTTGAAGCATTAAATACGCAATCGACGGGTTTGAATTTATGATCATCTCATAAGGTAAACCACTTTGTCCCATATTGTAGTTTAAATGTGTTCTTTCAAAAGTTTTTCCGTAAGACCAATGATTGTAGTGGCTAGGCATTCCGTGATATGACATATGTCCAATCATCTCATAATAGTCACAGATTTCATATGTAATTTCATGCCAGTCTAAACCATAGCCCTCTGCAATATTACATATTTTATCATCCCACTCTTTTAAATCTTTTGTTGTATACTCAGATAAGCTCATATTTACCTCCAAATAGTTTAGAAAACTGGGGCCATACATCTTTTTTATTTCTCAATCTTACTATTTTAAATTTATCGCAAGTTAAAGGTTCAAAAACTTTAGCCATCTCTTCTCCCCACATTGATTCTTGTGAACCTTTAATCTGAATATAGCCAGCAAGTTGACTTATATTGATTAAATTTCTCATTTTATCTAGAGCTTTCTTGTTATCTTCGACCCAATTTTCTCCATCTGAACAGTGAAAAGTATAAATATTCCAACTTGATGGGTTAAATCTCTCTTGTATTACTTGTTCAGCTTTTTCTAAACCTGATGAGATATGTGTTCCTCCCGATGAAGCTTTTTTAAAAAAGTCATCTTCATTTGTTTCTTTAGCTTCTGTTGTATGAGATATAAATACTAACTCTATGTTCTGGTACCTGTATCTAATAAACTGGTAAAGCAAAAAGAAAAAAGATCGTGCCAAGAATTTTTTGCGCTTTGTCATTGATCCAGAAACATCCATAATCATAAATATTACTGCATTAGTTATTGGTTTTTTAGTTACCTCAATGTGTTTATACTTTAAGTCATCTTCATGAAAAGGAAATCTAGCTTCTTCATCATCTGGATTAAATGTTCCATTTTTAATTGATTGACTTTTTCTTCGTATCTTGTTTTTAAGCGTCTCTTTCTTTGATAATCTGGCATTAATACCTTTTGAACGATACCCTTTTCTTTTTATCCTCTCAGATGTCACAGTGTTATTCTGTTTCTTACTAAGTTCAGGTAGGTTTAAATCATCAAACAAGTACTTTGCTAACTCATCTAATGAAACCTCGACATCGTAGTATTCTTCTCCTGCTTCATTACCGGGTTTATCTGGCTTACCTTTACCTTTACCTTTCTGATTAGGTTTTCTTACTACTTGACCTTTTTGTATATCTTGACCTTGTGCTGATCCAACTCCTTTAGTACCATTACCCGTTCCATATATGAACTGGTATTCTTTGATACCTCTAACAGGTATTTTAATTTTCTTTTTCCCATCTTGACCAATAATACTTTCTTCAGCGACAATATCATGTATGCCTTCTTTAATTGCTCTCTCAATCTTTTCTTTGTGCCTTCTTCTATCTGAAGCTGATCGATCAGCAACTGTTTTATGATTCTTAAATACTGACATAATTTTTCCTATACTTAGTTTTATCTTATATAATTATAATTAATAAAGAGAATAAAGAAAGGTATATTTGTTATGAACGACAATAAAATATTTAAGATAATTTTAGAAGATTTACAAAAATTAAATGAAAAAAAGAAATCTGATGGAATGAGAAGTGTCAAAAAAGGCGCAGATAATAATCCTAAAGTTACTAAAATGGACTTTCTTCCTGACAAAGTTTTAAGAAAAATAGCTAAAGATAAAGACTTAGATGAAAAAAAGGGAGAAGAGTGTCCAGCATGTGGCCATGTTTCAAAAGGTGATGACACAAACTGTGAAATGTGTAATGAACCTTTAGATAATGTAAATTTAGATGAAAAGAAAAAAAGAAAGAAGTCAAAAAAGAGAAAGAAAAAACAAGTAAAACACGACCCAAATTATGGAGCTCCAGAAGGTTCGAAAAGAGACTCACAGCTTGATAGAGCACGAAGAGCATATCAACGAGGAGACGTTGCAACAGCAGCTAGGATTAGAAGAAATATGGAAAAGAAAGAGAGAAGTAAAAAGGGATATAAGAATATAAAGCGTGCTGATACTGCTATAACAGAATCAAAACAAATTAACGAACTTAATGAACTAATCAATGATATGATTGAAGAAAGACTTTTAGACGAAATGCTCAACGATCTAGAAAAACATCTAGACGAAAAGCGTAAACGTAAAAAGAAAAAGAAGAAGAAAAAAGGTGGTGGATTATCCGCTGCAGTTAAAAAGTCTCTTGATAAAAAAGCTGATCGAAGATGTCTAACAAGAGGATCTGTATATTCAGAATTTAGAAAAGGACTAGCTGCTTACTTATCGTCAGGTTCTAGAAAAGGTATGTCAGCACATCAATGGGCTCATGCACGTGTTAATTCAGCAAACCCAAGTAAATCATGGGCAACAGTAAAGAAACGTAAAACTTGCCCAAAGAAAAAGAAGAAGTAATTACAAACTTAAGTCAACATCAAAAACATTGTCGCGCATGTCATAAAGTTTTTGTATATCTCCCTCGCTACGCAGTATCTTATAAATAATATTCTCGTCAGACATTTCGCCTCCTTTATCGAGTCCAGCCTGGCGCATATTATTAATCTTTTTTATAAGTTTATCGAGGTCAGCAGTGTTTCTAGTATTTTTAGCTTCATCAATTTCCATATTAATTTGTCTTCTAAGATATTTTACTTTCTTTAAAACGTTTTGCTTGTCAAAACTTTTTCGAAACTTATTAGGTTTTGTTAACCATTTGTCATCTTTGATTGAATATACACCACTCTCAACTGACTTCATATTTACATCTTGTGCAAATAACTCCACTTCAATGTTCAATACACGAATGTCGTGTCGAAAATTAAATAGTTTTTTCTTTGCCTTTAAGAATTCCTCAACTAAATCCACATCACGATTAATAGACTTTGGATCGACAATAATATGCAGGTCAATGTCTGAATAAGGTGTGTAGTTGTAGTTTGCGTATGACCCTGTAAACGTCACGTCAATGACGTCTATGGAAATACCTAGGTAGTCTACGAAAGCATCGGATATTTCAAGCAGTTGTTCTCTAATATCAGGTTTTAGCTTATCTTCTTTCCACAACTTAACACTCAATTCATTATGTGGTAGGTGTTGTTTTATTTTGCTGCTAATTGACAATTTTCATCTCCGTACATTTCACGGTACTTAAGTATCGCTTGCTCTTTAGCTTTTGCCTCAAATACAACATCTAAGTCTAGTCCATAGTCACTGACTTTATTTAAAATATAATCACTATGTGCTTGAGGTTTAACATTTAAATTTTCATTTAATGCTTTTGACTCAGAAAAATGGCATGTAGGCGTCACATTGCCCCATGTCGAAGCTGCTAACTTAACTGCTTCTTCTTCTGTTTGCCCACCTGTACAAAACTTGTGATGATGATAGTCAAATACAATAGGAACACCTAGTCGCTGATATACCTCATACAAGTCTTTTGTGCTATACATTGATGCTTTGTCGTCATTTTCTAGTGTGATGCGACACTTAACATTATCCGGTAATAAATCATAATTTTTACACCACCTGTCGATTGCTGATCTTTTATCACCGTAAGTGGCACCAATATGAATGTTTATTTTTGCCCATCTATTTTTTGGCATGCCCATTAAGTCCATTAGTTTTCCGTGCATTCTTAAGTCAGTAACAGAGCTAGCAACAACCCGAGGTTTAGGACTAGTAAGAATATTAAAAGGTCCAGGATGAAAAGATAAACGTATATTATTTTGTTTTGCATACTCACCAGCTTGATGTAGATTTTGTTTAATTTTTTGATAATCAGGTAAGTCTTCTATTTCATATTCTGAACCCCAAGGTAACAAACAGGATGATATACGAAATACCTCAATGTTGTTTTGACGATTCCATTTTAATATTGGTAATAAGTTTCTAGTATTATGCTCTGCCAATTCAGAAGCATATCTAATACCTTTGGCTTTGAATGTTCTTTTAATCATACCTCGATTTGTAGTAACTTTGTAGTTTTTTTGTAAGTGCATATTGATACATGCGTAACCTAAGCGAATAGTCATTGTTTTCCTCCCTGGATATAAATTATTATATCATGTAAAATATTTTGTTGCACTTTTCGTATACTTAAAATATGAGGGTCTATTTTATGGAAAAAATAAAGTCTTATATTATTTGGGGGTTATGTATGTTGTCTATAACAGGGTTTTGTTTTTTAATTTTAACACATTTTTTAAGTTGTTACGGAAAACAAAAAGAAGTAGAAGTAGCTAAACCAGTTTTTGTTGAAGAACACACAGACAAATTATCAAACTTTGTTTTTCTCATAAAAGAATCCCATTCATTATGTATTGCTGATGAAGAATCAAGTTGCGATGAAGAACCTGAAATGATTCCTGTTGCGTCAGCATCTGGTCTTATTTTATCGTCGTCTACTTCACATATATTTATTTTAACAGCAAACCACTTTTGCGAAACATCAAACATTGAAAAAGTAATGGGTGAAATTAAAATTAGAGCATTTATAGGTGAATCTAAAAGATTAGTTGATGTTGTAACATACACTTCCGAAGCTGATTTATGTCTACTACAAGGACTAAAATACAATGGAGAGGAATTTAAAACAACAATTCTAGCAAAAGAAATGCCTTTAATAGGTGAAAGAGTAATCAATGTTGCTGCACCTGATGGCATGGCGTCCCCTCACACACGTTTAATGTTTGATGGTATTTTTGCCGGTTGCGAGAATTTTCAATGCATTTACACAGTACCTGCGACTTTTGGAAGCTCCGGCTCAGCAGTTTATAACGAAAAAGGTGAGCTAATATCAGTTTTAGTTGCAGCTGCCACTAATTTTGAAAATGTTTCAATGGGTCCTCACGTAATATTAATACAAACTTTAGTAGATACAGTTCAAAAAGAAATAGATATATATTAATAAAAGGTGTGGAATGAAACTATATTTGGATGAGGGCTTAAAATATAGCCCAGAACAAATGAAATTAACCGGAGAGTTTATTCTCTTTTGCGCTGATAGTTTACCAATAGAAGGAGAATTTGAAGTACACCTTGTTAATTCTCGGGAACCTCACGGAATATCAACTACAGCGCTTTATGAAGTTGGAAATAATTGTTGTAAAGTTTATTGTAAAAATAGAGCACTAGCTGACGTGTTGAGATCAGTTGCACATGAAATGACACATACGATGCAGGACCAGTTAGGTATTTTAACAGGTAATATTAGGGATGCAGGTGGATTTCATGAAGATCAAGCAAATGCAAAAGCAGGTGAACTAATTAAATTGTTTGCTAAAAGTTCTCCTGAAAGAAAAATGATATACGAATCGCTCAAGAGATCGTTGGCGTAGAACCGCCCAAATATTTACTTAAAAATTTACCGTAACCAGTTGGTACGTGTATTCCATCACCTGATCTAGGTTTATAATTCTCAACAGACAAATCACTACAAGGATTTATAAAATAAGTAGGTTGTTTAGTGTGTGCTTTAACGACAGGTTTAATAACCTCTTCGTTTCTTTTACAACGACTTTCTCTTTTCTTCAACCAGTATTTTTCACTACTTTCTTCTTTAGAAACCATTGAATTATTTGAGCTTGGTTCGAACGCAGGTGGCCCACCAATCCAAACAATTGAGGCATTAGGCGCTAATTCATAAATTTTATCTAATATCGATTTGCAATTTGATGCTTTGTTAGATGGATGACCACCTAGAGTTAGCAATACTAACTCTGCATCTTTAATGGAATTACTAAAATTAGATTGATTTACAACAGTTCCTGCATGACCACCGCTGAGCATGCACACCCTTTCATTACCAATACTGAATCTATTTTTAATCCACTTACCTAAGCCACGGCCAACTTGACTGTCACCAATTAAAGCAACAGCTCCACTTGGAACGTTTAAAACACTTCTATTTACTTTTTCGCTACTAAATTTAGTTGATTTTTTATTTGATATACTTGTAGTGTCGTTACCAATTCCTACACCACCGAAAGAACCAAAACTAAAATCACGACCAGATTGTTCAGTTAATCCTCCGCCACCAGGTCCAAATTCAAGAAAGTCTCTAGCACTCTTGTAACCATCTGCAGATTTGTGACCACCGTATTTTTTTGTGTCTGCTTTAGCTCTCGCAAAATCCCAACCAAGTTCTTCCATGTAATATCTACCGACATAAGCTCCGGTTCTATCAGCTCCGTGTGTGCAATGAATTAAAGTGTTACCTTTTTTTAGCATTTCTTTAGCTTTGTTAAATTTAGATCGATTACCCATATTGTCTTCACCGATAAAATTTTTAAAAACATTTAATCCTGCTTTTACAGCATTATTTGCAGCAGCTCTACCACCTTGATCAGCATTCAATGAAATTACATTTTTAATTTCATATTCTTCACTTAATTCTTTCCAGAAGTCAACTGTTGGGTTTGTATGTTTTTTCTTGATTCCTGCGCGATAATTGTTTTTGTTATCTAATATTTTATGAAAGTTAATTCCGCCCTTTATTCTTTCGCCCAACCTTCCTTTCCAAGAGTCCTTTCCACTCTTTGTGTTGCTTGAAAGTTCTGATTTTTTATTAATGCTATCAACACTTTCTCTAAAATATTTTGCGTACTCTTTTACGTGGTTTATATAATCAGTACTTCCTTGACCGTAATACATTGCAACAGCATCTGACCAGTTATTCTCGCCACTGTTAACTAATTTTTTAAACCTAGAATTAGATTTATGATTAACCCACTTAATAAACGCACGTTGAGAATAATCAATAGGGTTAGACTGAAAATCATTATATAATCTCACACCATCATTATTGTACTCACCTAACATGAAGTACCCTAATACTTGGTATAAACCTATTGCTGCCCCTGTTATTGTTCCTGTTGGGCTAATTTTATACATTTTTTCAAATACAGGTTTATTCTTAGTGTGAGCATTGAAGTAAGAACCAGAATACTTTTTCCCCGACACAGACGGCTTTCTAGTCTCAACGCCCTCTTTTTTCCATGCATTAATAATTCGCTTTCTTTCTTCTTCGGTTATACCCACGTTGGTTGCGTATCTAGATTTAGGCACACTAAGTAAGTGTGGGTTTAAAGCCATCGCTTTTGCCTTACCGCCAGATTCTCTAGTTTGTATACCATATACAAAGTCAATTCTTAAACCTGTTGCAGCAGCCATCTTTCTCACAGACTTAATATTAGCAGATCGCTTAGCACCTGAAGCTTTAAGTTTGTCGTTTAATGCAGTACCGTCAATATTTGCAAGATCGTCATTACTAATATCAATGTTTTTATCACTGGTTTTTTTGTCGTCTTTTTCATCATCGCTGTCACCGAAACCACTAGAACCAATACCTACCCCACCAAAAGATCCAAACTCTGCACTTCCACCTGCACGCTCTGATTGTTCTTTAATCAACGCGGTTCTAATTAATTCTCTTAATTCTTTCTCGTTGTGAATCATCATATCAATCCCCTTAAACGTTTTTAACGCCCCCTGGAACAGTAACTGTCATGAAAAACTTTCCGCCGCCTAGTCTTCCTTTATAGTTAACTTCATCTTTGTCAATAGTATCACCTTGCGCTGCTAGTAAATCTTTAATACTTTTTAAAGTACCAAATTTGAAAGCAAGGAGCTCTGATAGTTTTTGTACTTTACCTAAAAGAATCTGGCCGTTTACTTTTCCGTTCCTGTTAAAAGAAACTTTAAGAATAATGCCTTCATTGTCTGTACCTGAGAAGTTTGGCTTTTTAATACCTTCAATTATTTTAAGTGATACTGCTCTTGTTGTACCAGGATCAAAACCCATGTCTTCTAAAGTATTAACCCCAGTTTTTCCAGTCTCAACTCTAATCTGGACACCTCTTTCACCAATTCCTGTATTTGTTGATTTAGGTGTACCACTTCCTAAAGTAGGATCTACTTCTTTTTGTGCACTCGTTTCTGTTTCACCTTCACCACTCGGCGCTTTTTCACTATCAGCCAGTAATGTGCCAGGACCAACTGAACCAGGTAGCTGCTTACCATTACCAAACTCAACGTTACCATTATACATATCTAAAATCATTGCTAGCGCACCAGAAGGTCTAGCAACATAACCAACATAATTAGGTCCGTTATCATCTTGAAGTGCTGATGCCATTTCACCCCACATGTGATGCCCGTCATTGTATCGGTCTTGATCCGGATCTTGACTAAAAACAGGATGATTATCAAAGGAGTGATTTACAACAACATCCCATAGTCTGTCTGTGTCTGCACCCCATCTACCGTCTTCTTCAGTTGGGCTTGCTGTTAAATTGTATTTTTGCAAATATCTATTCATAACTTTTTGCATAGATTCAACATCATTATACCTTTTACCAGGTGTAACATCCCCGCCCCTTGTTGCTGGAATGTCATCTTCACCCTCAGTTGTCCCATCATCAATGTCACTACCGTCAATGTCACCACCATCACTACCGGTCAACCAGTCGAAAAATTCACTAAGTTTTTTTCCTATGTAACTGAATAATCCTGATAATCCTCCTGTAAGGGCTGCGATTCCACCAACAAACACTCCAGACCACCAAGAAAAAGCTTTATCTATTTTTTCTGCAGCCCAGTTATAAGAAGTTGTTAAACCGTATTTGATTGCTTCCCACGTTTTACTAGCAAATGCTTTAATCTTTGCAATAATCACGTCAAATAATGGAGGTTCTAATTCGTCAAAAAATTCATTACCAATTGCAGTAAAATCGCTCCCAAAAGTACCATAACCAGATAAAATTGAAATATCTCGCCCCATCAAGTATGGGCCTAGTTTGTCATGAATATTTTGTTTAAAAGGTAATAGTTTTTTAAGAAAAGCATCCTCAATTGCAAACTTATTCTTAACTAAATCGTTTATACCCTCTGTATTAAAGTTAGAAAATGAAACATCATATTTTTCACAGAGATAATATATGTTGCTTTGGTCGGTTTTGTTGTAACTTTCTGCCCTAAAATCATCAATTGTAACAACAAAATGATCAGACATCACAGCACCGTCCCATTTAAATTCATACGTTCCAGCATCAATAATCATCCCCACACGAATGTCTATTTGATGCAAGTCATAAACAGTCAAATTTGGATTGGTAAAAATTGAAGTTAAGGCCTTTTCTGGTGCATTGTCATTAACATTACCAGATCCTGCACCATCCCTTGTGCCACTGTTGTGTAAAGTTCTAACAAATTCATCAGCAATTGCCTGTGGATCCACTTTTGGATTTTTAAAGGCAGCGGGAAATGTACCAGAGAAGTCAGCTTTTGGTATTCCTAAAAAATTCTCAGCTGAACCTTGTGCCTTTAAATCATCAATTGCTGCTGCTATTTCCGTTTGATACTTATTAAGATCAGTTTCACCAGGTGGTATACCATAATCAGCTGTGAAAGTCGCTGGTAATTCTGGCATATTTATTTCACCACTTGATATACCTCTTGCTAACTCATTTGCAAAATTAACAACTGGGTTGTTTACTGCATCTTTCAAGAATAGTTTTTCAGGTTCGGAAAAAATATTGGCCTCTGCAAGTTTATCTTGTAAGTAATTTCTAGCAGCATACACACCACCTGATAATAAAGCAATAGCACCGACGTAAACAGCAAAATGACCAAGTGGTAGCGTGAGTATTGTATATGCACCATACCCACCAATTATGAGTGTAGCAATATCCACAACATATGGTAATATTTCATTAATTGCAGAGGGCGACTGAACACCTGCGATAGACCTAGCTAGTGTTGCAAGCGTTCCGCCAATACCACTCTGCTCCATTAGAACTAGTTCTTGAACTTTTGTATGACGCGTCGCTTCATATACAATTAAGCGTCTTCTTATAACTTCTCTAACTTCGTTTTCATTTAAAAACATGTACAACCCACTTTATTCTGATTTGGCGCCCATCATACTAGACAGTCCAGACATTGCCATTTTACCTAAGCCACCAGCAGCGGCATCTTTTCCTAGCCCAAGAAGACTTCCAAATATTCCACCACCAGACTCACCAGATTCACCGCCACCAGAGAAAAGTCCTTTTATTGCATCCATAAGTTTGCCTTCACAAACAAATTCTCTCATCGGTTCTTGCAAGTAACCTTTTACTAAACCCACAACAACTTCGTTTATTGCTTCAGCAGGGACTGCTGAAAGTGAACTTTCTAAAGCACCTTGAACTTTATCAGCATTACCTGCATCTAAAAACTTGCCTGCAAGATAAGAAATTACTTTTGCACCACCAAGTTCAACAACGGTTTCTGTGATTGCTTCGGTTAACATTCCCATAATCTCATCACATTTGTTACTTCCAAAATACTTAGCTAGTTCTGTGTAATCAACAGCTTCTAAAACGTTTTGAAAAAACTTATGAAGAATAGGATCAGAAGTTTCGTTAACACCTAGAAAATTTAAAACTGCACTAGACAAATATCTTTTAATTAAATCAAAACCTGCGTCCATTAATCCTTCTTGAATTAATAGTTGCGCTAATCCTTCATTAATTTGAAACTGTGTCAAGCCTTTTTTGATTGCTTTAGATTCGAACAAAATCATTTTATTTTCAACAGAAGCAATATGTTCATGAAGCAATTCCTGTCTTTTGAATTCTTCCCTAATTAACTTTCTAATTTGTCGTCTTTGCGCATTACTTACTTGCATTTAATAGCCTCCTATTTTTTAATAAACCATTGTTAATATATATTAAGTAAAATTTTCTATATCTCAATCACATATCTATATTTTTTAGACGGAACAATACTTCTTTTTTGGTGAGGTTTACACTTGAAAGCTTCTATTATGTTAAAGTCTTTATCTAAAAAAATAATGGTTAAGGGAATAAATGTATTTTTCATAGTAAAACTATGCTGCACATCATCGTTGTATATAAATATCATCCCATGCTTTCTAGGTAATAAAGAAATATTAGATAAACCATTTGACTTTTTAGCAGAAGTATCAGCAACCCACAAGGTATAACGACCTCGGCCGTTAATATTTGTTTTTATTTTTCTATAATTTTTAAATTTTTTAAAAGCATCATTCATAGTGCAACACGCGTGTAATTTTATTATAATATAAATATAATACAAGGAGAAATAATAATGTTATCAATCATACTAACATTTCTAATTAGTAACGCCAACGCTGATGAATTACATTATAACTGGGTTTGGGAAACCTCACCATTAATTGAAATATGCCCAGATTCTAGCATGACAGTCAATGAAGTTGCAAAAAGCATTGCTTACTGGGAACATCAAGGTGTTGAAGTTGATATTACAAGTATTAATTACGTGGAAAATTGTGACATTACAAAAAGAAATGTGATACAAATAATGGGCGACAGAAACATTGATCACGCCAAAGAACACGCAAAAACAAAAGTTAAATGGTATTACTACGGTGAAAAAAATGAAAACACAATACTTTACATTAAAGCAGCACAAGTTCAGATACCACAAAACAACAAAGCAATGGAAGACATTGTACTTCATGAAATTGGTCACGCACTAGGATTAGGACATTCACATCATGATATAATGAAAGCAGTACACTAAATCCGCCACAATTTAACTAACTTATCAAAGATCGGCAAACGAACACCCCAGTTCTGATGTTGATCTTTTTCCATATGATGTGCGTAATGCCAAGGCAACCATTTCTTACCCCACTCAACATCTATGTGTGACTTACGGTGAACATAATAATAAGCCAAAGCAGCGTATAACAGAGTTAACCAAAAATAAGGTATGATAAACAATAAGGGCGAATGAGAAAGAAGCAATAGAGATAACCCTAGAACCTCAAAAGCACTACTTTCTTTAGATAGCGTAAGATAGTTTTCATCATACATTTTATTTTTTCTTGCTATTTTATGATGCGTCCCAAAGTGTCTTTTAAAAACTTTCTTAAATTTTTTATTATTATGTAGAACGTGTTTATGTATAAGATACTCTGCAGCATGTCCATATATCCAACCTGAAATAATCTGCAAAGCAATCCACATAAAACAACCCCCCATATTTTTATGTATGGGAGGTTTATATTACTTGACTTAAAATTTAATTAATTTTTAGCTGTTGCCATCAATATAAGAATTTAAAAAGTTCTGGAACGCTTTTGCTTCTTTAACAGTCATAGTAATCTGTGAACGTGAAGTAAAATAAGAATCATCTGATGGACTAGTAGTAATTGTTACTGTGTTTGATCCTGCTTTGTGAGACTTAGAGTCACGACTGATGTTAAAATTGAAACGTTTTGTGTTTTTTGACTTAGTAAATTGCATGTATTTTCTCCTATACTCTGCGTGCTTCTGGATTTAAATCCATTACTAACATTATACCAAACACATAGACGCTTTACAAAATAAATCTTAATTAATTATACACTACGATATTCTGTGTACAACCAAATTAACCCAATCAAAACACCTATGATAAACGCAGGTTCAGATACCATTACATTCTATTTGTTCATAATACAAACAATGTAAGTCGCACCATCGTGCTTCATCTGCTCAATCTTTTTACCAGATTTTCCACCTTTCATCTTACATTTTTGCTCTGCTAGTCGTCGTGCCATATTAACATCATTCATTAATTTACCTACACCGACTGCTTTTTTACCGTCTTCACCAAACTGCTCTTCAGCTTCTTTTTGCGCCGCTGCAGATTCGCCCTTCTTCTCAGATAAAATTCTTACTTCACGCAAAAGTAAACTTCTTAATTGTCTTCTATTTAATTTCATATTAACTCCAGTATCCATTATAACTATCTAGAAAACAATCATTAATCCTAGCGAAATTTTTCGGAGAAAATTAAAAAGCGCCAGTGTCAACTGGCGCGAGCTAGGGCTACCCTATGAACGCCGAGTAGGACCCCTGCGGGCCCTCCTCAGCTCACTACTCTCTACTCATCCCTCACTACATGCGTCAAATGCCAAACATCATAATACTCAGGACACTCATAAACTTTTACTACTTCACACCTAGCTTTATCATTTATCTTCTCACACACAACTTCAATCTCATCACGATCTAAATAAGCACGCTTCAATCGACCTCGATGATCCCGACACTTACACACCCGATAATGTGCATCATTTAAACGAGTCCTCAAATGCCACTTATCACAACGCGCACAGCGATAAGGCACTAACTTACGATGCTTCCGCTTACATGTCTTAGCATATCGTCGCGCATCAGCCTTACTATAAAATACCATCATCGGCCGACCAGATCCTAAATGAACACAACTCACTTCGTCACCTCCCAAGACCAAATACCACCACGACCCGAGAAAACATCGTCACTAAACATCGACTCAATCTCCGCCCAAGCGCGATCCATACCCACTTCAGGAATCGGAGTACTATGCTTAAACTCACCTCCCACATTATTATAAAACCTCAACTTACCATCAAGCATGCAATAACTCCCAGTCATCAAATCATTAGACTCAACAACAGGCAATAAATGTCGATGCCGGCTGACCCAAGCAGAAAACTCCTCACTCGAAATCTCTAACTCATCCCATACATGATCATTCTCACCCTTAATAGGCAATGCCTGGAAAACCTTCCAGCGATCAGGCGCGAGCCGCGCAACTAACTCAGACATGTTATCATAACGATTATGCCGACAAACGACAGTATTCAGCTTAAGATTATAACCCAATACCTTAGCAGCATTCCAACTAACAAGAGAACGCTCAAGATGCTTACTATAACCTTTTTTAATCTCGCCAGCTCGACCACGACCAATCAAAGCATGCAAATGATCATTCGACGCGTCAATAGAAAAACCAATCCAATGAAGGTGCACACGCATTTTATCTAGCCAACGAGGTGTGACTTTGGTGCCATTAGTCACTAAACATGTGGTAAAACCCATCTCTGCTGCCAAAGTGATTCTGTGATCAATACGGCGATCTAACATGGGTTCTCCACCAACAAAGGTAATCTTGCGAACACTTCGTGTATAGAGATCTGCGTAAAGTTTAGGGATAGGATAATCGGATTTTTCTTCTATATCCGCGAAGTGTGCAAAACAGAATTTACACCGGTAGTTACAACGAGGCTCGAAATGCCAGTTAAGTGCGACAGGAAGGGACACTCGTCCCTGCGTAGGTATATTCATATGTCACCCCTATTATTGTCTAGAAGTGAACTGAAAACGTGAGACGTCAGTTATAGGCGATATCTCGACCTGATAACTTTTGTCCTGAACACTATTCAATCGCAAATAACGAGAAACCTGAGAGGCACACTTCGTGTAGAAGTGATCGCTTTGTAGTAACTCGAGAATCTCAGGTTCAGAAAACTTGCCCGGAAATATTTTACTTGTCGCTGTGTGGATCTTCCAACTTGCAATATATTCTTCATCACGCACGTGATTCTTGAAATCAGGCAATAAACTGAGGTTAGCGATGGCTCCCCGGATATTCGCCGGATTCTTTTTTACGTAAAACTTAAAGCGATTTTTCTTCGGGAAATACGCGACAACAACTGACAAAGGCTCCACTAGTGGATTATGGTCGACCTTGCTATGTTGTGTAAGGTCATCGATACGATCAGCACGAATTCCTTTTTCTTTTGTACTATCGACTGAAACGATAACACGATGTGGATCGATTACTCGCCCCATTGCACCGACTCGGCACGTGTAAAAGTTCTGCACTGGCATTCCGTCCAGTGTGTTGAATATGTCTAACAATTGTATGAGGTCATTTGGAATACTATTTTTCATTGCAATCTCCTATGCTTAAATTTTTGTTTATAGTATTGTTTGCCATATGACCCTGACAAGGCACCGCACGCCCAACGGTCGCTGAAAGTGTTAGCGTTAACATTAATATCATACACCGTTTCTATCACGGTTACAATAGTTTTTTAAAATTTTCCGGAGAAATTTTTGTGAGAATTTAAAGCTTAAGCTGTTCCACCGGTTCCGTCGTCAGCAAGACCCTCATACCATGCTCTCCAAGCTGGGTCTTTCTTTAAGAATTCACCCAACGACTTTAAAGCATCCTCACTTACATCACTCAACACACCCGGACGATCTGGAGGTCCATTCCACCAGTCACCATCCAACTCACCAAATACACGACGCATCTCTTCTTCTCGATACATGTCGTAAGGTGGACCATCAGCTTCGCTTATAAGTGCACTTACCTCTTCTAATAACATGTTTTGTAATTGTCTTCTTGTTAATCTCATTATATCTCCAATGTTGTATATAACTATCTAAAGGTTCACCAAAAGTTCAAAAGAAATTTTTGTGAGAAATTAGGCAATGCTTAAGGCTTATATGAGATTATATTTTTGTCGTAAAGCAATCGATATGTAACTCTCAACATCGTATAACGCGTCCCTGAGTTCATCTGGGTTTAATGCATCTTGAAGTGTATATATCGCGCTTCTTGCATCTTGAGTCTCAGGACTGTCATCATTACCCACAACCATTAAGAGACCCTCGATAACTGCATCCGACGCTGGGAAGCTAGTTTGACTAGCGAGTGTATCTTGCTGTTTCATACCGCGGCCGTACGCAGCCGCTGACATTTCTTGCAAGATCATTTTTCTAATGTGTTTTCTGTTGAGTTTCATCGTGTCTCCTGCTATACACTATAACTATCTCAAAGGCACCCAAAATTTCCGGAGAAATTTTTGTGAGAAATTAGTCAATGTCCACTGTCTGGCGTGCAGAAAAAGGCCCTAAAACTTTTATTGCTGCTGTGTGTTCGTATATTCCGGTAAGTTAATCAAAAAATGCCCGTGTAGTAAAATTGTACTTAGGCCCAGCTGGGCTATGGCCCCCTGCCGGTGGGCATTATAGGGGCCCGCGCGCCTAGGGCCCGCCCTCCGGGGGTCAGAGAGGGGCTCAAATAGGGGCCCAAAATAGGCCCTCGATAGTGTAACCGGGATCGCCCTGTGGTATAATAATAATGTCCACCCCACTCGAACTGGGGCACATAGGACAGGCACCGGAGGGGATCGGCTCCAAAAGTGTAACAGTATTCCAACTGTGGTATACTAAATAAGTCCACCCGGACAAATAACCAATAACCATAACCAACGGAGTCATTATGACTAATATGAAAGCCCTTACAAACCTTCTTGTTGAAGGTGTTCTTACCCAATCTGAGTTTGATCGTTTCGAAAAGCGAGTCCAACGCGCCGAAGCCAAGGCAGCCGAACACCTCCTGGTGGTTGGTCTGAGCCAAGAGGTGGTAGCCTTTGTGATCCCAGGTACCCAGTACAAAATCAGTGACCTGGTTCTCGGTGTGATGTCGATCAAAGCACCTTGTCACGGTTACAAAGAGACCGCTGAAGAACGTAAGTTCCGTGACGGTGTGGCCAAGCCTCGTATGATCGCTGCCTTGGAATTGTTGGGCGCTGATAAACACGGAACTGGAGCCCAAACCCGTTACAGTATTGGACAAGCCGAAGCTGCTGAGCTCGCCCCGGTAACTGAGGTTGAGGCAACTGAAGAGAGCTAAGGCCTCTCGGATCTGAGATGATCCACACCCCACCGAAAGGTGGGGTTTTTTTTGGCTTCCGTACGAGACTAGTCGCTCTCCGCTCCTCCCTGAGCGCGAGACAGCGAAAGGACGGTGTTGTGTTCATTGTCCGGGCGCGAGATACTTAGGGATATGCAACCTCCTCACGTGCCTCCGCCGCGTCTCACTCCCATCTCCGACCGGGATTCTTGATTGAATGGTCTGATGATCGATCGGGTGTGAGATACATTGGGATCATCTTGGCTGTTCACTTCCACGGGATAGCCGAACCGTTAGAGCACTATGTGACCGTATTATCTCCTTGGGGTGATACGGTTTTCGTGCGTCAGATAACTGATGTGCTAGCTATTATGCATAACTCTCTATTCCTCTTCCGCGCGAGATGACGCTACCATAGCTCCCAGATCCGGAAGTCTGTGATGTAGATATATGCCGAGAGCGCGATCACTCCTGTCCAAGCGAGAGCGCGAGCTAGTGTGCTAGCACATCCCGGATCTTCGTGCGCGAGATGATTTGTGTCCTGCAATGTTGCCTCCTCTGCGAGATGACTCGCGTGTAAAAAGTGCCGTGCGCGAGATGATCATCCGCGAGATACATTTTCCTCGGGGCGCGAGATCAGACGTGCGCGAGCTGTCTAGTCCTCCTGTCGGTGTATACCCACCACTGTCCTTCCAGAGTTACCAACTCTGTCACCGCTCCCTTGCGCGAGACATCTAGTCCTCCAGCGCGCGGAAGCTTAACACCAACCACGGAGTTTATTCGAATGTAAGTGCCTCGGGCCGGACTTGAACCGGCACAGCTGTACAGCCGTCAGATTTTAAGTCTGATGTGTCTACCTATTCCACCACCGAGGCATATGAGTTCTAAGGGTCCATCTCCATCTCCTATATCTAGTATACCACGCCTCCCCCGAGCTTTACACTATCCCGAATCACTTTTTGCGGCAACCCGCCCCGGCGAAGACTCATAAAAGTACTGTCCGTCGTGTAATGATTTAGGCAAAGTGACTCGCCGAGTTCCTCTGATCTTGCGCGCTTAGTCCGAACTGACGACTGAGCAGATCTCAAAGATACACAGTGAGACAGGATGTCAAAAGTAGATACCCTTATTCATAGTGATCCAAGACTCCAGGTACCGCCTTATTACGAGCCTGACTGTGGTTCTTTGACCACTGCGGTTCTGATGTTGTGTACAAGTTTTCATTGTGCGAGTCCTGAGATGAGAGAGATGATTTGTTCGGGTGTTTCGAGTACGTGAATGTGGCCGCCGAGTCGTCCCGCTCCCCACGTGATTTCAGTGATATCGGGACAGTCTGCTGGTCCTAGTTCTAGTTCTATTTTAGCGATGTGAGTGGGGTTGATCCAGATTGGTTCGAGGATAGTGCGGTCTACTTTTTTAGAAGCGCCGTGTCCCGATGTAACGAAACTGACTGTATTGAGTTTGATAAGCATATGAGCTCCTTGGTTATTGGTTATGGATATAGTATACTCTGTTCTCTGTTCCGTTGCACTAATAAGTGTTCTGGTTATTTGCTTGCTCGTTTCCGTCTGTGGAGTTCCAATGACACTGAGTGGGAGTTGTTGCGGGCGATCCTCATCTGCAGGAGTTCCGCGCCTCCGTTCATATAGGAGGAGAGCTCTTCGATTGTTGCCTGGAAGTTTGCCAGTATCTCCTCGAGTCTCTCAGTTGTGTGGTTACCGTAGATTGCTTCGAGTCTTTCGTCTGTATATTCGTTCATCGTATCTCCTAGTTGGGGTTCTTTATTATCATACTACACTTTGGTAGCAGTTGCACTTTTGTGTTTCGCCGTTATTTGCTTGCTCGTGAGCGACCAGCCGTTTTGATATGATTGTGAAGAGTGGAAAGAGTAGAAGTAGTCCGAGTATATCCATTGGTGTCTCCTAAGCTGCAGTGATTTCGCATCGGTTTGTGTAAGTCCAGTATGAGATTTTGTGTGTTCCGTGAATGAGACCTAGTGCCTGCTCATCAGTAACTGGGATGAGGTGTGTCCGAGTGCCTCGCTTCTTTCGGTAACCTGCACACCACTGGGGTGATTCCCGTCTGTTTCCTGGCCACCATTCGAAATGTTTGCCATTGATTTGTGCAACAAGCTGACTTCGTTTAGCGATTCGCAGAGCTTCTGCTGGTGTGAGCATAGCGAGTGCGACTGCGGTTCCCATTCGCTCTTCGGGTTCTCCTGCCGGGTTCCAATCATATTTGATTACAACACAGTCACCGTCTTGTTCTAAGATATCAGGATTACGGTGGATCACACCTTCTTCATCCGTGACAAAGACTGTTGTGGGAGGAAGTTCTTCTGGGCGTGTTCCAAACGGGGTTTTGACTTGTTTGTAGAGTTTGATTTTCATATTTACCTTGGTTGGGGTGTGAATATAGTATACCACACATTTAGGGCAGTTGCACTTTTGTTATTTGCTTGCTCGTGAGTGCTTTGCTGCTTCTTTGTCGAGGAAGAGTTGTCGTACATCTGGGATCAGCAAGTCTGGCTTGGCAGGTTGTCTGATTGGTGCCACAAAGATGACGCTAGGTTTGGTGAGTTCTGCTGTCAGTTCCACATCAGAGAAGTCGATATATGTGACTTCTTGAGTTTTTGCTTCAATGTTTTGGGGTTCTGCTTGAGCGAATGAGATGAGTGCTAGTAATAAAGTCATTTGAGTTTCCTTGGTTTGTGTTTTGAGGTTTGTGATCGTGCTACGCTTGGATTGGTTCAGGCTTTAGCGGTAGCTTCGTCCATCCGGTAAGTTGGACTGCTCTTTTGGTGCCTTTAGCTGGGGATGTTCATTGTTTCCTCCTTTATGTGTTTAGTATACCACAATTTTGGTGCTGTTGCACTTTTGTTATTTGCTTGTTGTCATAGCCAGTTCAGATCCAGGTGTTACTGATAATTGTCTAGGATTGATGATGATAGTGTTGAGATTTTTCATTGAAGCTTTTTTGGCAATTGCGACAATGACCAATGAGTTCACGACTAGGAATGGCAGCATATCAACTGATAGTGTTTGAATGATGATTGCTTCGGCGCAAGCAATGGCGATCACTGTTGCGAAGGTGCTGTGTTTGAAGTCTTTGATTGGTTTCATATTATCTCCCCTGGTTATGAATATAGTATATCACACTTTTAGGGCAGTTGCACTTTACTAGCGTTTTTGTGGTTCAATGTAGTCAAACCCAAGGAGTTCAAAGACTTCATTCTCTGTTTTGCCTGCCGCTAGATTATTTCCGTCTCCGTCAAACAGACCGTGTTGACTCAACTTCAGGTCTCTCGCTTTGGCGGCTTTCCTGAGTTTGATGTTGTTCCATTTCGAACCAGTCCACATTAGAGTACAGGTTCCCCAAGTCTCTTGAGTTGCTTCATAGAACTCCACTTGGACCCCGTCAATGAGTGCAGTGTTTTGGGGTTTACCGTTCTTCTTAGTGCCGAACTCTTCGAGTAGCCAAGCTTTGACTGCTTCGTTCTCACTGTCAATAAAGACTATATCCAAGTCTCCGCTTGTTTTACTTCCTCGCCTCGCTGATCCACATAAAAGTATTTTGTCTGCTTTACAGCCGAGGTTATGGTTGAGCACAATACTTTCAAAGAGATTGTGTGCTTGTTCGTTTGTTATTCTGTTTCCGTCTAAAGCTTTTCCGCCCATACGAGCCTCCATTGGTTTTGGTTATTTTGTGTTTATAGTATATATTGTTTGGGTGTCAGTTACACTACCCGCGTTCTCTGACTATTCGCCAGCCTTCCACAGACCTGCGACCTTTTAGGGTGAGTCGAACTTGAGTCTGTCCAGATTGTGATGGGATCTGTTGTGGGCCAAAAGTTTCCAGCAGCCCGTTCGATCTGAGTGCAGCTGAGACTCTTTTGAATGTCTCCCACTGAATGGCTTCAGGGTTTCGCTCCCATACTTCTTTCCGTGTTCCGGGTCCAGCCAAGAACATTTCCAATACGATCCATTTTGTTTGCTTCTTTTTCATTTGATGTTCCTAAAGTCTTTGATTGATTGTATTGCACAGCCAATGATTACGAAAGTGCCAAGTACGAGCCAAAGCTCACCTAGTGTTTGTAGTATGATTTGATGTTCGGGTTTCATTATGCCTCCAGCTTGTAGTCTTGAATATACTCGACGAACTCTGTGATAGGGAATGATTGTCCCGGGCCGTCTAGTTCACGAAAGAATGAAACAAGATTATCTTGTGTTCCTGTGATCAGGTACTCAGCAACAGATCTAGGTAAACTGTTCTCAAGCTGATCATTACTCGGATGTATCGAAAGATTATTTGCTTTGAGCATTTCGCTAAGCTCTAATATGTCTAAGTCTTCTGTGTATGTGAATGGAACTTCATATTTCATATTATCTCCTTGGTTGTGTGGTTTTAGTATACTATATTATTGGAACTGTTGCACTTATTCTTCTTTGTCAGTCAGACTTATTCCGTCATACAACACGTATCCACCCGCCAAAGAACTTAGAACCAATAATCCGTATGTTCCAAAGAGACCGAATGTACCTATTATGATAATCACCGGTGAGATAGTTGCGAACACATAAGCCAGACCATCCTCAACTTTAAGCACTTTGTTTGTGAGTGGTATCTGAAAGTCTATTGTTCTCTTGCTCATTATCTTCTTCCTTTTGCTTTTGTGACTGGAGTAGGAGGTAGTATTCTTCCCACCTGCGGTCTTCTTCTCCGAAGAGACTGTCATTCAAACTCATTAAGCCTCCGGCAAGGGTCGAGTAAACGCACGTCTGATGAGTGCTTGGAGGGTGATACCTTCCCATTCCTTTTCAGTGAACTGGCGGTCGAACATACACTCAACCTCTTCTCTAATCCACTGCATATCTCCATCAACAGCAATCATTTCCTCTACTGTTTTGATGATAGTCTGTTCCATAAGTTTTCCCATTATTCACCTCTCCGCGCTTTGTTCTTTTCAATTGCTGTTCCAATCACATTACAAGTCATATATGCAAATGCTGCGATCATAAGTAGTCCTACTAAACTCATATTATCTCCTTTGGTTGGTTGTATATAGTATATCAGGCTTTGTATGGTGTTGCACTATATCTGGTTAGCTGAATGATCTCACACATCAGCCAGCCTTGCGCGTCATAAGCTCCGACGTGTTTTTGAATATATTCTCTGAGACCTGGATTGTCGCCCAAGATAAAGTCTGTTGTATCGTACGCCGCTTCGTCACTCATTGGACCGTCTAGGCAGATCGAATGCACTTCTTTCATAATCTTGTTGAACTGTGCTTTAGTCATGTCATTTCCTTGGTTGGGGTAAAGACCCACGTCACAAGCCGTGGGGGTTGTTATTGTTATCGCCGGACTTTTGAAACGGGCTCAGCGCCGGTAGCCTCACGCCCTTATTTGGGGATTTTCATTATTTCCTCCTTATGGTTATAGTATACCATTCTTTTGTGGTAGTTACACTTTACTGCCATCGGCCTTCTTTCACTTTGAAAACTCTAATAATCTGATGATCATATCCCCAGACAGTATCATCTTCATTACGGTGAATGTGGCCATCAAAACCAGGCTTACCATTCTTAATCTCATCATGCTTCGCTGTGACTCTAACAGTCCTCAACTCTCCAGTGAAAGTCTCATATCGAACTGTGTCTCCAACTTCGTAGCTTCTATCTCTTTTCATCTTATCTCCTAGTGGTTGTGTTATTAGTATACTACACATTTAGTGCAGTTACACTTTTGTTAGTATCACATCTGACAGCTTAATCTTACATTGTATTTCACCATCATACATAAAGATACCATACTGTTGTGGGTTTGATTGCTTTTCAAGCTTCTTAGCAAACGCATCTCGGCGCAGATAAAACCCGGGCATTTGCTTCCGCTTCGAAGCCTTTACATTCATCTCTTTGAGTCTTGCTTCCAGCACAGCCCTTGCTTCCTGTGAAAGGCTATCATCTTTGAACCCTAACAGGACACCAGGGCTCGGTACTTTCATCTTTAGGAGTTGCTTGAATGTGATTAGCCCTCCATTCCACATATTTTCCAGAGCTTCTTCACCGCCCTTGTATTCAATCATGTATAGCTCGCCTATTTTCATTTTGCTTTCCTTCTTCTTATCGGTTTTACATCAGTTCGAACCAGCGGCTTGCCGTCTCGTATTGCCCGCAATCTTCTTATTTCCTGGGGCGTTTTCATCACATCGTCCCGGGTCTTCCTATTGGAGCGTCTTCTTTTTTGTCCCGCCCGTTCCATAATCAAACGGTGTACATCATCATTTACGTGCGTCTTAATAATGCCTCGAGCTCCTATATTTCCACCGTATACAACGATCCCCGTCATTTCCCTAAAACGGTTCGAGGATACTGCGAACAATTCATGCTCAATATGCCTATCCTCCATTCTGGCTCTTTGACTCCAATGACCCGCAAGCACAACAACAGTTGGATCCGGATTTACTACCAGTATATCATCACCGTATTCATCAACACGTCCCGTATTTATCCATCGGTTTTTTATTTTATATTTCACTGCGAATAATCCCATCATTTCCTCCTTGGTTGGTTCTTATTTATTATACCACGCAGGAAGGCAGGTTACACTTTTGGTTTAAGAGTAATCCTCATTATGAATAGTCTGATACCGTTCAACGAGGTCCCACTTAAAGCTAGCCAACTTAAGTCCGTTTATGGCACCGGGAGGAGACTCGAAAGATTCACGGATTTGTCGTTCAACGCAGTCGTCTATATCTAACCACACTGGTAACTTGACTTTTCGGCCATTAGTATATTCAAGCCAAACATAACATTCCCTAATGTCTTTCATTATGCGATCCTCAATTGTTTGTTGCATTCTTTCCTCATTTTGTCTGAGTACCAGTAGATTCGACTGTAATACCCTAGTGTTCCGGTCGCACTGTCATCATTGTCGTGGAAGCCGAAGCCTTCATAGTTTCCTGACTCGTGCAAGACCATCTCAATCATTGTGCAGATACCTGACTTAAAGTCGACGGTTGCAAACTCATCTTCTCGTGAAAGGTTCTTGTTCGCCCACTTCAAAAGCATTAGCACATCTACTGTTTTCTTTCCTGGCATATTATTTCCTTTGGTTGTTGGTTGTGTATATAGTATATATGGTTATTGTTTTTGTTGCACTTTTACTTACTAAACCACTCACCTTCTGGGTTGTATTCATCAGCTTCTTTGGCCATCTCTTCTTCTGCTTCTTCGCAAGTCTTGCGGAACACATCGGATTGGCTGCGCCCAGTTGTCATTTGCAGGGCAAAGTCGGCTGCAGCACTGTATCCCTGGAGTTTGTAGTCCAGCACACAGAAGCCGATTATGTTTGATAACTGGTTACAGATCTGGTCATTGATCGGGCCTGCATCTGGTCCTTCTAGTAGATCAACTTCCACAGCAACTTTAGATGGCAGTGCTCGTCCAGCATCTATGTCACCATCTGTGTCCCATTCGATGTGGTGTGCTAATAATGTAATAGTCATATTATTTCCTTTGGTTGTTGGTTGTGTATATAGTATATATGGTTATTGTTTGTGTTACATTTTCCGTTGTTGGTGATACGCCCACCCTTTCCCAGTGGTAACCAGCCACTGCACCGCCGACCTCAACGCGCCTCCTAAGTGAGAATGATCAATTCCACACCGGATCGCCTATTTCAGTGTTGAAGTCAGCTTAACACCAACCACGGAGTTTATTTGTTTTGAGCTCTCTTCCTGTTTTCGAAGTCATCCTGATGGTTTTCCGCGAACTTATCGAGGAACATCAGCGATTCTTTGATTACGTATCTTGTGTCGCTCCACATAGGAGTTTCATCTGGTGGCGGACAGTCATGTGTCTTTGACCATTCTGTAAGCCATTCAGTTATTGCATGATAATCGGCCGCTTGAGCTGAGTCTGAATACCTGGCACACAGTGTGAATAGTTCGGCCCAGTCACTTTGTGAATATAGAGATGATGGTAACATATTATTTTCCTTGGTTATTGGTTATGTATATAGTATATAGCGCGTTTGGTTATGTTGCACTTTTACTATCCAGCTAGTAAAGCTTTGACCTCAACGGGTATTTGTCTTAAGATATATTCCAGCGATTCATCGTAGTGGACATATTCCTCGACTTCTTCAATCAGGTCCTCTACAACTTCTTGATTGATTGCTAAGTTTATGCTTTTTCGCAGTAGCTTAATGTCGTAGAGGATTTGATCTACTGCATCTGATTGACGGAAGCGATCGGCAATCGATTCTATGTTGTTGTCGTATTGTTGTGCTAGCGTCATAATGTTTCCTTGGTTGATTGGTTATGTATATAGTATATAGCGCATTTGGTTATGTTGCACTATTTGTCTTCATTCTTCTGGCCGTGATTAGCAACGATACCGCCGGCTATCAAAGCTGGAATGGAACACATAACTAAAAGCATTCCAATCGCACCGATACCTGTAATAACTGTCATGATTGTATTCATATATTCCTCCTATGCACACACGTTTTCACATGTGTCATCAAACATCCAT
>Ga0181406_1000017_pt1 | contig 56267 bp, 67 predicted proteins | sample 29SPOviralmetaG_FD_130135 | JGI IMG/M metagenome (GOLD analysis project Ga0181406, IMG submission 130135) | Marine viral communities from the oligotrophic San Pedro Time Series (SPOT) site, San Pedro Channel, CA, USA - 29 SPOT_SRF_2011-12-20 | ecosystem: Environmental > Aquatic > Marine > Strait... | reverse complement strand
TTAGTTGTGCCAATCTCAGCTAGAAGTGCAGTCTCGGTTGTACCTAACTCTTGTGTTAGTGTGTCTAACGCTGACTGTGTAGCCTGATCTCGTGTTAAACCTGCTGTTTCGTTAGCATCTATAAGTGCAGTTAACCTAGTTTCAGTAGCAGTAATATCTTCGCCAAGCTGAGTAATATCTCCAATTAACGCAGCCTTAGTTGTGCCAATCTCAGCTAAAAGTTCAGTTTCGGTTGTACCTAACTCTTGTGTTAGTGTGTCTAACGCTGACTGTGTGGCTTGATTTTGTGTTAAACCTGCTTCTTTATTGGCATCTATAAGTGCAGTTAACCTAGTTTCAGTAGCAGTAATTGAAGCATCAACAAGTTCCTGCACATCGTCGGTGTTAGGTTGTCCAGTAACATCATCTATTTTTGCAGACAGTGCGTTGTATTGCGCAGTAGGCAGGTACGATTCAATTTCAGCTAATTTTGTCGTTTGATCAAATTGTCCAACAAATTTATTTATGTCTTCCTCTGTTGGATCAGCCAACCCTAAACGAACATATTCAGCGCGAACTTCGTCTGCTGTGACCATACGCGGAGTAACATAATCGCTTACAGCAGTTTGTTGTGTGCTTTGGTATGTAGCATCGTTAGCTTGTCCAACAAAACTAACAACTTCGTCCGAAGTTGCATTATATCCAATGTCAGAAAGAAACTTTGCAGCTTCGTCTTCTGTTACTTGTCGCGGATTAACATATTCGCCAATAGCACTCTGTTGTACAGTTTCAGCTGTTGACGTAACAAAGTCTGCAATTTCCTCTGGAGTTGCGGTATATCCGGTATCTGCAAAAAACTGTGTGGCTTCTTCCACTGTAGTAGCCAACGGGTCGTATTCTGTACGCGCAGCGGCTAATGTATCAGCTGAAAAAGTTGCGGCTTCGCCCTGTCCAACATAAGTAGCAGCTAACGCATCGGTTAGTGTTAATCCTTCTTCGTTGGCAATAGTTTCTAACTCAGAGCGCGTTACTTGTCGTGGGTCTACATACTTGCTAATGATATCAGACTGATCAGTTTCTGCTACTTGAGCAACAAAATTAGCAACTTGTTCATCTGTAGGATTATATCCAAGATCAGTAAAATATTTACGGGCCTCATCAGAAGTAACTTGTCGTGGGTTTACATAATTGTCCACATTGGTTTTTGTAGTAGCCTGAAAGTCAGATTCGCCTTGGCCTACAAGGTTGGCAACTTCTTCATTTGTAGGCGTGTACCCTTGATCTTCATAAAATTTACGTGCTTCTGCTTCAGTAACTTGCCTGTCATCTGTATAACCAAACAACAGTTCATTTAATTCATCGTCTCTTACTGCCCCTGTAAACTGTGCAAGTTCATCTTCAGTCGGGGTGTAACCATTTTGCGCTTGGAACCCTGCAACAGCTTCCTCACGAGTAGTGCCTTGCGGGTCGTATTCAGTTTTTATCTCTGCTACAGCTGCAGCTTCATCTTTTTGTCCTTCGTACGCAGCAGCTTGTTCGTCGGTTAACGTAATACCTTCTGTTAATGCAGCGGCTTTTGCTTCGCTAGCATCTAAAAACTTAGGGTCTACATACGCTGCTACAGCAGTAGCTACATCAGACTCAGGCCGTTTTGATACAAATGATTCAATTTCAGCGTCTGTAGGTACAAATCCGGGTTGCGTATCTGCAAACATTTTAGCAGCTTCATTAGTGCTAACATACATAGTGTCGTAAGTAGAATTAAGTATATTGTTTAATACAGCAGTATCTGTAATGCCAAGATTGGTAAGGGCTGTAGTAGCCGCCTCTGCACTAGCTGCATTATTAATTGTATTTACAACATCAGAGTTCAAAGTTAATGCGTCGGCTAAGGCATTACCAGAATATAATGTAGCGCCTACGCCTACGCCTGATATAGACCCTAGTAACCCGGATTCATAGACAGACCCTACTACATCGTAATTTGGGTCAATTTGTGAATTTACTGTAGCTGTAAAAAGTTGAGGTAAGGCTTCTTCAATAAATTCAGTAGTGCCTTCTTTTATAGTAATTTCTGCCCCGTCAGTAATTTTTTTACCTAACGTGCTAAAAGCATCTTTGGAAAGATCACTAACATTGTCTCCTAATATTGACCTAGCAAGTGCGTTGCCGCCAAAATTTGCTGCAACCCCAGCAGTAAACATGGCTATAGTGCCTGCTTTTTGTGCGGTGTCTAATGCAAGTTCAGTAGCTTGTTCGTCAGTAAACTTTCGAGAACCGTCTTCGTTTGTAGCAGCAATTGCATTAGCATAAGTTTCATCAAAAGACCCTGCAGCAGTACCTCCAAAAGCTTCAGCCATATCAATTGATAAAGCCGATCCAACTTTTACTCCTGTAACTTTTGCAGCTACTTTTGATGTATATGCTGCACCACCGCGCAATAACGCAGCTTTTGCAACATTACCTACACCGCCAGACACTATAAAAATAGGAATTTCTTGTAAAATTTCACCTGCTACGTTTTCTGCTAAAAATTGCACAGGATGTTCTACTAAATTTCCAAATATAGCTGCAGTTTTTAAATATGCTTTTGTAGCAAGGTTAGGCTCCTGCCCCGGATTTTCTTTTCGCCATTCAACGTCGTAATTTTGAGACCGCGCTTGCATGTCTGTTGCGCCTGTTTCCCACTCTTCAGATTGTAAATCTCCGCTGATGGCAAGCAAATCTTTGGCAGCAGTTCCTACAGCATTGTTGGGGTTAGCCCCTGCTAATGTAGCAAGTCCTGATATAGCTTGTAACAGTTCACCACTATTACCAACTACCACACTAGCAGTATTACCAAAAGTTTTTTGTTGATCTTCTGGTGTTTCAGTTAAATACACATTCCTAACTTTGTTCCACGCATCCCAATACTTGTTACCTGTATTTGTGTCAAAAAGTCTGCCCTGTTCATCAGACATCCCGTCCAATGTGCCTGCAAGTAAGTTAGACATAGGCGGTAGTTTTTGTACACCAATAGAACCGTCTTCCGTATATGCAGTTAGTTTATCACCACTTAAATACGAAAACCCATCTGGCACTTCGGTAAATGCTAGGGGATTAAATACTGGGTTTATAGAGACATCTATAGCAGCGTTTACGTTGTTTACTAAGCTAGTTAGATCAGTATTTTCGCCTATTGCCTCTTGTTCATTAGTTGTTAGTTCCCACGACAACACCCCTTTGTCATTGACTAAGGTTACATTGCCGTTAAGCAAGTCTTCAACTTCAACGTCTATACCTAACTCTACGGTATCAAGAACACGGGTGCCAACGTCAGCCTCTAAATCTGGGTCTGCCCAAGTATTTATAGCTTCATTTAATTCAACAAGCGAAGACCTTTCAATAGGAGATTCAATATCAGACCTATTGTAATATCCGTCACCAACATGGGTTACGTTATCTAATGTGTACCCATTATAAGATAGCCATTGGTCAATATTTTCGTCTATTAGTCCTCTAGTATCTAAAAATACAGGAGGGACGCTATCATCAAAAATTGTCGTATTGCTATCAGGGTTGTCAGGGTAAGCAGATTTTCTTTCTTGTACTCGTATATATTCGCCAGTAAGAAGCATACCGTAACTGTCTTCAAACCTACTAGCCCCCAAATAGCTACTATCTTCAGAAAAATCTAAAGTTTCCGGCACGAAGCCTGCATCTTTGGCAGCTTTAACTACTTCAGGAGATAACTCAGCAGAATAAATCATATTGTCGGCAAAACGTTCGGTATCTAATCCAACAAGGTTTGCTATATTTTTTATTTCTTGGTCTGCATAGGCAAGGTACTTTGCTAGTTGTGCAGGACTAGCGGCTTCAAGCGGTATTCCTTTTGCGGCTAAAGCACTTTTTACAGTAGACAGTCGAATTGCGTCTAATGTAGCCTCATTTTCGCTGCCGTTTGTTGGGCCATTTTGCCCAGCTTCAAGATAGTGTGTATATACGTCTGCGTCATCGTCAAGTCCGTGAAAGGCTTTATAGTCTTGCGAGCTAAAAGCAGGAACCATAGCCTCTACTGCAGCTTGAATAGCGTCGGCATCCATTTTTATTTGTGATTCATCTAAATCTTCATAATCAGTTTGCACGTATTGTAAGGTGTCTTCGTATTCTTTATACAATCCTGTGGCCGCAGTTTTTGTACCATCTTCGTTTGTAACAGATGGAACACCTAATACTTCTGCAGCCTCCAAATAAGTTCTAACAAGAGGATGATCTTCAGATACAAATTGCGAGTAATATGTTAACCCTGTGTTAAGGTTTATTATCTCTTGGTTTAACGCGTTTACAACATCTGCATTTGCTTGTGTTTTATTAGCTTCAAACACTGCAAGAGCAGCATCTCGTTCCTCTACTAATGGCCCAGCGCGCTCGACATGAGCCTGATACGTTTGATAACCAGCAGAGTTTAAAAGCAAATTTTTAGCTGTAGCAAATTCTATGCTAGCGTTGTTTAAAGCTGTAGCAGCTTCTACTGAAGCGTCATAGTTACCTGTAACCCTGTCTAACAAAAGGTTTAAAGGATCGGTAAGTAAATCTTCTACGTATTCATACGCATTTTTAGATAGTCCATCTTTACCAAAAAAAGTTTCTCCTGCTAATTCAGGATTACCTCGTTTTGCAACATCCCATGCAGCAGAAGTGGCATCTGTTATTACTTTTAATTGTGGTTCAGTAAGGTATTCTCCTGCTGCAGTTTTAAAATTGTCTGCAACACCCTGCATATGTTCTGCTACTAAAGTATACTTATCTACAACACCGCTTATAAATCCTTCGTCATCTATATAATCTTCAACAAAATTAGAACTTCCAATAGCATTAAAAATTTCGCTTGTAGCGGCGTTTAACATAGCACTAGACACATCTTGTCCAGTAATTTCGGCAACAATACCTGCTTTTAAAGCGTCTTTTACGCCGTCAGACAAATCATTTATAGACTCTAGGTTAGAATTTGATGTGAAAAAGCCAGAATTTTCTAACTCCTGCCCAACGTTACCCATAATTTCGTCGGCGGCGTTAGATATGCCCAATTCTCTATTTGCGTATTCAACCGTTTCGTCTATTGCACCACTTACACCGACTACGGCTGCAGAAGTTAAAAAGGCATTAGCTGCAGCGTCTAAATCCCCGGTTTGTATAAATGTTTTTGTTGCACTTTCTGTGCCCTTAGTGACTGCCGTGGCTACTGTGCTGGCTAATCGTGGATTGCTAAATGTAGCTGCAGCAGCTGAGTCTACTGTAGGCCCAACATATGACCCAACTTTTGCCCCAACAAAAGAACTGGCACCTGCTACTACCGCGTCTTTTACCGCGTCTTCAAGGCTCCCGCCGTCAACAAGAGTTTGTGTCCCTTTGCTTGCACCTATAAGCATCGCCGCTTGGTTAGGAGGAAGCCCCATAGCCGCAGCAGTTATAATAGCAATAGCTTCAATAGGATTGTCTAAAGCGTAATCAACTATGTCGCCAACCGCTGTAACAACAGGGTCAATAACTTCATCTACAGCGAAATCAATAATGTCCTGTCCTAAGTCTAAAACAGGTTCAATAATTTCGTCTTTAATTTTTCTAACAACCCAACTCATTGTTCACGATCCTTTACTTTAGGAGTAAATCGAACGTAAAGCCTGTAGTAACTTTTGTCTTTATTTGCACCTAGAAACGCCTGCATACCTAACTTGTTAAGTTGTTTTATCAATTCGTTAGCAAGATCAATTATTTTTGGTGGGTTTGGCGTAATATCTGTGGTGGCGTGAGTCATACCTTTTTGTTTAAGTTTTTTCATATACTCAACAGTATTTTTTAAGTAATTAACGCCAGTATCTAGGTTATTACCATACCAATGTATATGCGTTTTAAGTTTTCCTTTGCCAACATTGCCAATATACACTGTGTTACCTATGTGTGTTACTTCGGTTCCGGGCATTGCTATTTGCTGCATTACAGCAGCCATTTTTACCTGCAGAGGTAACTTGTCCATATCTGAGTTTGTATTAGCTTGATCTACCGCTCTCATAAGTATTTCAGGAGCAGGCAACTTAGTTTCATTGCTGTCAACAACGGTGTAACGTTTCAAATTAAGTTACCTCCAAAACACTAGCTACAACGTGTAGCCTACCACCATTCTGCGCATTAAGTATTATGGCGTCTCCTGATTCTACGACTAACGGAGCGGTTAATAATTGCGTGGTAGTCCCTGCGCTAAACGTCTTTCCAAAAAACATCGGGTGTGGTGTATTACTTACTCGTATAGAAACTGTCATATCATCGTCTGCAACGTTGTCATTACACACAAGGATGGAATTAAATATTGCTGTAGTTCCTATAGGCGTAGTATACAACGTCCGATCAACGGTTGTAGACACGTTATCAACTACAGTTTTGTATACGTTAGCCATTAGCTAAAAAACCAAACTTGCGCTTCAGCTTCATTTTTTGCTGACACGTCTCGTAACGCATTATCTACTTGGTTAAAGTACAAACGCAATACTCTATTAAATTCTTCTAGGCTTGCCGCACTGTATTCTGTAGGAGGATATGGAAGGGCGGGAGATTTAAACCCAACAATAAATTCATTGTTAGCCATTACCGTCTCCCGTCTGGACGTACATCTATACGAGGTGCGCCTAACTGCCACGTTACGCCTGCATCTGTAGAAGCTACAGTAAACGACATCTGTCGTCCTCTTACTCGTGTATTAACTTGTCCTGTAAATTGTTCAATAGGCACGGTGGCTGTACGTACTACCGAACCAGTGTTAGACCCGCCTACAGATGCAGGATTGTTGTATCCTGATCCTGAGTTGTTTAACGGTGTTAATGTCATAGTAGCAGCAGGCGCTGCAGCGGTAGACCCGTCGAAAGTAAGGTCTGGCATTACGCGGTAGACAAAAGAAAACCTGTCTCCATCCTCAATATCAAACTCTGCAGATGATATTGTAGCGGCAATAGGAGTGTTTGTACCTAACTCGTTATTATCTATGCCTTCTTCGTGATTGACCAAATTGTTGCTATATGTAGCGGCTAGTGGAAAATCTCGTAATCCTGAATCTAGCCATGCAGTACGAGCTAGGTTTCCATGATACCACGTGTCTTCTATGTAGTTGTATATGACATATTTATCTAAAGAATTAGTGTTTGCTGAACAATAGAACCACCATATTTCGTGAAAACCCTCGTTCGTACCGGCAAAGACTTGTTCATATTGCAGAGAGTTAAAATCGTTAAAAACACTGCGTTTTACATCACACCGTAACGGCTGTGTGCGTCCGTCATATTTATAGAATTTATCTTTACCCATCCAATAAGAAACACCATTTGCAAAAGCCACAGCATTTTGAGAAGCAATAGATATGTTTTCACCTACTGTCTGCGCGCCCCACACGCCCGAATCAGCCCCAATAAACTGTAAAGAATACAAAGCAGCGTCGGTCCAAACCAAGACTTCCTGCCGTGATTGAATTGCTGCAACAATCTCGGTGCCAATAGACAAGGATAAACCGCCAGCTTGTGTTGTAGCCGAGGGAACCCAGTTTGTTGCATCTCCTTGGTCAGACCACCGCACTAACATTGGGTCAAATGTAGCTCCTAGATAAGGGTTAGCACCGAGACAAAACACAAACCTACTTACATCAGATACTAATATTCTGTTTGTTGTTGAAGGTACAGCACCCGCAGGGTTTAAGCTAGATAACAACACTGCACGATTAGTAAGCCCCGAAGAAGCATCCCAATAATACACGGCTCCACCGCGAGACGCGAGTATTAAGTCTTCTCCAAAATTTGCCTGACTCCAAATACGTAACGGATACGAGGAAGAACCGCCAACCCCCCAGCTACCGGCACTCCAACTACCGCTTCCCCACCCAGTTAATGGGACAGACAATGTAGGGCCAACATTTATTTGGTATTTTGCGGTAACAGAACCTCCACCCGTAGCAACCGAGCTAGCGTTTTGAGAAAGTGTTATGGTGTACGTGTTACCCGCTGTGTACGTTATTTGATGTTCAGCGTTTAATACACTAGCAGCAATACCGCCTACATCTCCTGATCCTGAAAAAGTTACAAAATCTCCATTAATGTACCCGCCGTTTGCATCTGTAACAGTTACAATATTGGCGTTTGCCCCCGTTTGTGTAGTGAACGGATTGGTTAGTGTTACTGTAGCCCGAAGAGGGGTTATATCTGTATATGCGCCACCAGATTCAATATAAAATTTTAAATTAGTGCCAAGACCCACTAAATTTAACCCGCCCAACGTAACCCAATTCCACAATGATCTACACACACCCTCAAAAGTAGCCACAGATATACGTGACCACCCCCCAATTTTTTCAGGAAACCCTTGTCGAAACCTAACTTTATCGCAATCATACCACCCACCTTCAGCAGAATAACGCGTTTTTTCTTGGTTTATTCCGGGGGTAAACTGAAGTTTTCTAAGCGGCATAAATCACCTATTGAGTAAGGTTAGACATACTGGGAAGCGGATCAACTTTTACTGTAACATCTTGGGGCATAAGTTCAAAGTGTGGCGCATCAATAAACGGTCTACGTCCCTGCGACCTTCTTGTGTCTATGTATGATGTCATAGCGTGTTCAGCAGTACCATCATAATCTCCAAAATCATCAATAGTCCATGCAGCGCCCCACCGTATTTTAACCCCTGCGGCTTCGGCACCTTCTTTCATAGCATCCGCTATTTCATCATATAGGTTTAACTCCCAACGACCGCCACCATCACAGTAAGCCATTAGGTCTACAGCATTGCCATCAATGTGTTTGCTTTTCATGGTTTGCGAAGCACCTTTTGCGACTAAAGCACGTTGCTCCTCTACTGTCCTCAATCCGCAAATGACCGAGAAGTCCTGTTTCGTAACGCCTATGGCGTACTTCACGACAGTTACCAGCCTTTCGTTTACACCTTCTAGCCTTGACAGGCTTCGTTTTCCTAATCTGTATCCCATAACTACTTCCTCGCATATTTAGATATTGCACGATTTCCAAACCAAAACGCTAAAACTGCACTCATCAATCCAGCCGTTTCCGCATCCCACATAAGTTCAACAGCCTGCATCCAATCACCACCAGCCTGTGTCACCTTCACCATAATCACAACCTTTGTGGCAATGAATAAAGCAAAAAACATATAAGTGATAACGGGGCGAACGGACCCACGCAGGGCGTTGATAAAACCTCCAGCATCAATAGAACTGTCATGTAAATACAACCCTTTTGTTTCTTCAATGTCAGCTTGTTTATCTAACTCAACCAGCTTCATCTCTGAACGTTTTTGCGCTAGTTCTGTTTCAAGGTGCATCATTTCCATACGATGTTTTTGCGCTTGATTCGCTTTAAAATAATTTAAAACTTCTGGCAGAAATGAACTGCCGAACCCTAGCAAACTACCTAATAGTGTTATCATTTTTCTGATCCTAACCATACGGCAAAGGCACCTGTCATAGCACCCGTTACGGTTGCGGTAAGTGCGGTTGCTTGCGTACTTACAACATCCTGTGGTAACGACATAAACCATTCAATAACACGAATATACATAACAGTCATCACTAACATCATTAGTCTAGGCATGATCCTCCACGCCAAGAACTTGTCCATTGTCATTAAAAACCTCCTTTCAAACCGTCCAATATCTCCGATAGACTAGGGCGTTTGTCTTTTTTCTCGTAAAGGCAACTAAACACCTTGGGACACTCGGAAAAACTTTTTGTAGGGTAGTGATAACCCAATCCACCATACCCTGCTGTAAACCTGTACACACAAACTTTTTGATCGTTTGCATCTGTAAACCTCTTCCACAGGTGACATTGCACATGAGTTGGATTAGCAACCCCCGCAAGTGTTACTGATAGTATTAACGCATTTATCACTGTGTAGCCAACATTATTAGATACACACCACCACCTAACATACACACTATACCCAAACTTAACCCACCTATAGCCATATTATTTTGTATTTGCCGTTTAGCTTCCATAGCACGATACACCGTTTCTTCACGCTCTGCGCGTATCTTACGACGCATACCTAACATCTCATCATAAGTTCCCAAACCAAACCTGTAGTCCAGCATGAACTTAATCTCTTTCTCTTTTTCCATTAAAGTTTTCTTACGGATTACGATGTCCATAGCTTCTTGTTCTATGTTGTCGGTTCCGTGCGTTTTTTTATCTAACCACGTTGGATTTTTACGTTGGGTTTCTGCCTTGCTTATATCTGCAACAGCGCAATACCATTGCCCAAGCTGTTTGCTAACGTCCTGCATTTCACGACCAGCGCCGACTAACATCTTCACGCCTTTAAACGCTGCGTTAGCTGCTGCAAATGCTGTTACAGGGTCAATCATAAACCTTTACCTTACTAGGATCGACTGACTTAGGCACACAATAAGCTGTACCGTAATCTCTTGTTTCGGGATACCCGAATCGCCTAACTAAGTGTTCGGCGTACCAATTACATATATCTAATCTTTTAAAATATAAGTCACTACTTATTGCCGCACGTTCTGCTCCTATGCCGATATATAGTATAAGAACAAAAACGTGTACCACATGCCTACCCCATACGACTAAGAATTGTTAACAGCATGATAATGGTTGCACCGCTTGTTGCTATAAGCACCGTCTCAAGCCGTTTGACGCGTGTAAATACTTCTTTAAACTGTATACGAACTTCAGTTTGTATAGCTGTCATATCCCGCTCCAATGCGCCTACACGATCCTCTAAATCCATACTTGTAACCCTATGCGTATACTGCGTTATTTGTAGTTAAATCCGCGTTCCACTGTAAGTTCTCTCCTGTTTTACCCGTAACTTGTACCTGCAACACTCCTGCAGCAGACAACCCCGCAGCTAATAACACAGGGTTGGTGTATGAACCTGCGTTAGATAAAGCTGTTATTGTCTGATATACAATTACACATACTCCGCTAGCCTCTCTGCGAACTAGCGACTTAACTTCCCATGCAGCGGTATTAGTGCCGCCGCCTACTTGTTGCCGCATAACTACAGTTCCTGTTATGGCAGTGGCAGTGTTTACTGCTATTAGTATCTGGTTGCTAGTGCTGGGAGTGCTGCCGTCTGTTGTAAGGTTTGTAAGTGAGTTACTGCTAGTAGAAATTCCTAACTTTACTAACCCTTTGTAGGTTGCATCTGCCCATGCGCCTGCAGTAGCTCCAGCATTAACTGTTAAAACCTGTCCTGCAGAACCTAAAGTGGCAGGTATGTTAACCCCAATATCAACGCCATCTACAGTACCGGAAACTCCTAAGTTACCCTCTATGGTAGCCCCACCAGCTGTAGTAGATATTTTTGTACTGTTGTCGTGGTTTAACACAACGCTGCCGTCTTTGGTAGCTGACAACATGGTTTCTGCACCGTTTGCAGACTTTACAGCGAAGTCATTGTTAGTTTGAATTGTAAAGTTGCCTGTGCCATTTATCATAGAAGCCGCACCTGTATGCGACACTATGAACGTATTACCTTGTCCAAAACGAGCTTCCTGAGAGGTAAATTCTATATTGTTTCCGTTGCAATCCAACGTACCGCCTAATTGCGGAGATGTGTCTGCAGCAACCGAACCAATACCTCCCAAAGCCGTGAGGGCCGCACTGGCCGTACTAGCGCCTGTACCTCCATCGGCAATAGCTAAATCTGTTATGCTTGATATAGTCCCCCCGTTAATTGTAGGGGCGGTTAACGTTTTGTTTGTTAATGTTTCCGTACCAGCAATAGTAGCCAAAGTACCTGTAGTTGGAAGGGTTACATTTGTTGTTCCAGTGGTAGTAAAAGTTAGAGCATTGGCTCCAGAAGTAGAAAGATTGCCTGCAAGCGATAACGTACTACCACCAATAGACAACGAAGTAACGTTGGTAACGGCCTCAATTACATTCGTACCGTCGCAAAACAATAAGGAAGATTTTGTTGCTGGTATCGCAACTCCAGTTCCTGAAGCTGTTTTTAATGTAATTGTCTGCGCGGTAAGGTTCTGCATAATATACATCTTACTGGCTGCGGGACATATAACTGTACCTGCACCACTAAGTGACGTGCTCGTGTCTGTAAGTGTGAGCATAGCTGAACGAGAAGACGCAGAGGTGCCATCGGCTACAGACAATGTTGCTGAATTTGTAGACCAAGTATTGATTACAGAACGCCCCGCAACGGCTTCTTCTATCATAGAAGTAATATTATCGTTTACGGCGTCACCCCAATTACCCGTTAACTCCCCTTGAACAGGTAGGGCCAGTTTTAATATAGGTGTAAATTGCGTTGCCATTGTAACCTCATTTAGTTTATAGGTAGCCAGTTAGGGTCAGGTGGCGTTTGTGAATCATCTATCTCTTGCCAAGATAACGTTTGGCCCACTGCCCCACTAGCTGCAAGTCCTGTTACAGCAACAGGAGCGTTTATCCTAACAGTAACCTCACCTGTCTTGTTAAAGGCTACTACAGGTGTTGGAATAATTCTAGTGTTTATGTTAACAGTGACCGTTCCTAATGGAGCATCTGCAGCCACACCTGCAGGCAATACTAACGCGGTGCCCGAAGCGTCTACGTCACCTACGACCCCATTTGTAGCTACACCTGTAAGAATTACTCTAGCAAATCCTGTGGCAGTCGGTAAACCTATATGTCCATCTGCGGCTACGCCAGCAGGAAGCACTATAGCCGCACCTGAAGCGTCTACATCACCTACGACCCCATTTGCAGCTACACCTGCAGGAAACACAACAGAAGAACCAACAGCACTAGCAGTTCCTATTTCTCCAATTGCAGCCACGCCTGCAGGAGACACAATTACATCTCCAGTAACAAATACCGTACCTATAGCTCCAACAGCAACTGCAGGTTGCGCAACGATTAACGGATCGTTTAGTGCGGCTATGGGTGACGCTGCTAGTGGAGAAAATCCAAGCATTTATCTACGCTACTTTCTAACTTGCTGTTGGCGTGGCAGGCCAATCAGTGTCTTTTAGGTTAGGCCAGTTTTTATGTAATGTAATGTCACGCAAATCTTGACGATACTTTTTTTGTGCATCGCTCATAGTACGGTCAGAGGTAGCCCACCAATCTGTGTCTTTGAGTAATTCGTTACGATTATAACGATTTTCTCCTGTTTTACTTGTATCGTAATCTGTAATCTGTTCTGCCGTTTTAGATGTAACCACCCAATCAATAGTCCATACATTATTTACAAGAGTAGGTTTGGCGGCTTTAGCGCATGTGTGTGTACGTTCCACGTAATCAGGTTGTTTTGCAACCGCGACAGGAAAAACGCCCCAATCTTTCAACATATCATTTGACACTATTTTAGGAAAAGACGTGTTTGGATTGTCACGGCGTAGTTTCCCTACTGTGTAGGGGTATGTGTCTGCACTACCGTTTGTTACTTTTAAATATGCCATAAATCACTCCTCAAATAGAATGGCCGACGAAGGCGCGTCATCGTTTCGGGAATAATTACCTGCAGTATATACTACCTGATCGCGCAATGTAATATTACTACTATCTGAAACATCAAAAGATAAGACACCTCCACTACTTATATAATGATTCGCGCAAGCAAATATATTTTTACCCACTGGATCATATTTATGAGTACCTACCTTATACGTGTTGTATGTATCAGTTTGTGATATGTTAGTGGGGTCGGATATATCATAAATACCTAGACCATTATAACTAGACACAAAAGCCAACCCTCTTGTGAAGTCACAATTTAAACAAAACGCTCTATAGATAGTACCAAAAAAGCTAGTAAAATCAAAAGTATTGGTTAATGTAAACGCGTTACTGCCGTTGTAAGTGTAGCAACGCAACCCCCCATTAGTGACAGCCCAAAGACGATCATTTGCATCGTCATAAACACAAGCCTCACTTATTGGGTGCTGAAGATATAAATTTGATATTGTTATATTTGATGCAACAGCAGATAGATTATCTGGGTCCGAAACATTTACAATACCCGCTTGGCTTGATGAACTGTATTGTGCCACTAATAGTATTTTTGATTTGTTCTCTATATAAAAAGCCCCATAGTAATCTGCATCGCTGTTTACGGATATGTTGTCTTTAGCTGTTCCATCACTTGCATCTATAGAATAGAGGCTGCCGGTATCTCCAGTATAGAATAACGCATCATTATCTTCGTCAAATTGAATACCTGATATTCGGCTTGCTGCATTAATGGTTGTCCACGAAGTAGTGCTGCCTGACCTTGTGTTTTTAAATTGCAGTCTGTATCCGGAACTTTGAGGCTGCGCTACAGCTACACCGTTATATACAGGGAGGGCTCTCATAGCATAAGTATAATAATTGAAGTTATTTCCGCTGGTATATTGCATAGCACCATGAATGTCAGTTGATATGTTGTCAGGGTCTGTTACATCAACCTCAAATAATGACGCCCTATAGCCGTATGAACCAGACACGAGTTTTGACGCAACGTAGTAAAAGTATTCTGCGGGTTTCCCCAAAACTGGTGGCCTTGAAGCACTAATAAGTTTAGTAGCGGTACTCATATCTCACCCCATAGCTTGACCAGCGGTGAAGCCGTAATAAATCGTGCCGCCATCGTTCGTAAAGAACACAAAAATATCGACACCGTTATTTGTCGCGGTTAGCGTCGGTGCAGTAGCCGCCGCCCAATCTACCGAAGTGGGCCAAGTAATTGTTCTTGCTGTGCTGTCTTGGATAACTTTTAGGGTGAAACTCGACACCTTGCCTGACGCTGCGGGGTTGCTAAATGTATAAGTAACGTTCTCCGTTAAATCGTGAAGAAAATTTGTACCATCATTTAAATTTAATGTAGCTGCGTTAGAGGAGGATGTAATTGTTGTGTTTTTTTCGGATATGCTTGAGCCAAAGTGAAATTTACCGTCGCCAAGATCAATGTTAATAGACATTATATTATCCTACGCTGCTTTGCTGCCCGACATATCACTTTGCGTCATAACCCAAGCATAACATTTGTCCAAAAATTTAGCACCCGCTGTCGCCTCTATAGCGTCTAATGGTGCGTTATATCGTTTAAAATCCACCTCGCGGGTTTCGTCTGACGGCGATGAAGTGGCGTAAGCACTCAAGTCGATCATAACCGTAAACTTGGGATCAGACCCGCGTTGGCGGGACACCGCTGCAGTAACAATGCGGTAGTAAGCACTGTTAAATTTTATCCCATATTGGGAATTTTCTTGTGTAATGTTGTTCGTAATAGCCATTAGTCTCTCCTTTAGGCGTATGTGACTTCACTGGTTTGAATATTTGCCACCCATCTTATATTGTGTGACGCTTCGCCTGTAACCTGTACTTTTAACGCATTATTTGTGTTGTCTGCTGAAAGAGCTAAACCCCAACTTGAAGTGTTGGAAATCTCTGTGATTGCGCTAGTAGGTACTGTGGTTGTACCACCATCGTTGACTAACAACCCTTTAATTTCCCAGCTACCGTAGGCTTGAGCGCCATTCTGCATTGCCACGATTGTGCCTGAGAACGTGATGCAAGTGTCAGATGCGGCTACGATTTGATTAGTTGCTGCGGCTGTAGAGTTGTTGGTTGTCATGGCCTCTGGGGTAGCGCTAGTAGTGTCTGAGACAAGGCTATACCAACCAGATTGTCTATCACCGTAATTACCAAAAAACCCACAGGCTCTTGCAAATTTCCCAAAAATTCCACTGGTAGATGCGCCTTGACCAAATGCTTGAGCATGGGAGCTATTGCATTGAACATTACTGCCAGCAGCAAACGACCCTTCCCCCGAAAGCGTAATACTTTGACCTATTGCAGCAGCACCATTTGTGCCAGAAACAGTATTTAATCGGCCTATACTAACACCATAGCTTCCTGTGGCTTTGGTTCGATCACCTATAGCAATGGAGTTAGCACCCGTAGCCCCGTAGCTGCTTGTGTTGTTAGCTATAGATGCTGCAAAACTTGTATCTCCAGAGGCATAAGCATTACCAATTGCAACAGAATTGCTTCCTACTGATTGAGTGCCGCTACCACCAAGGGCAACAGAGTAGTTTCCTGTAGCATCAGTATAAGGACCAAGGGCAAGAGATTGCATTGCTGAAGCTACGGCATAATCTCCTATAGCTTGGCTCTTATCACCTGACGCAGTAGAATTTTGTCCAAAAGAAGAACTACTAATAGCTAAACTGTTGTTACCTGTAGCATGACCTCCACCGAGAGCAGTAGAATAATCACCACTTGCAAAAGAACTATTACCAATTGCATCTGCATCTGTTCCAGTACACTGTGCCTGTTTCCCTATAGCATAAGAACTATCTCCTGAAGCAGTCGCTTGAAAGCCTATAGCCAAAGCTCGACTTCCTGTTGCATTACTTTCAATACATAATGCTAAAGCCTGAGTTCCCGAAGCTTCAGGGGCATCACCTGCGGATGATCGTTCTGAAAAATTTGTTGATAAACCGTTTACTACCGTTTTCAAAGAAAAGAAGTTGCTACCATCACAAACTAATTGGACGCCTTCATTTCGTCTTAGAGTTAAGGTAGGCATACCATCAACAGTTTCAGAACCATTTGGGTCAATAGTAATTTCATGGGTGGCGGTAGATGCAGTATTTCTAATATGTACAAAAAACCCAGAGCCTAATGTAGCTGCCGCTGTAAGAGTAAGGGTTACATCATTTGCAGTAACATCAATTATTTTACCTAAATCACCTGCAACAATTGTATAGTTTGCAGTTTTTGTATCAATAGTATAAGCAGCAGCACCACCACCAATAGCACTACCACCTAACAGTAAATCAGTACCATCAGAACTAAGAACAACACCCCCGCCAGAACCGGTATGATTAATTTCAATCTGTCCCATTACGCGTATGTAACCTCCGATGTCTGTATGTTAGCAACCCACCTAATGTTGTGAGCGGCTTCACCTGTGACCTGTACCTTGAGTGCGTTGTTAGTGTTATCTGCACTTAATGCCACCGCCCAGCTAGAGGCATTTGTAGCCGCCATGTCCGACACGTTGCCAAGAGCTAGTGTTGTAGTACCGCCATCATTAACCAACATGCCTTTGATTTCCCAACCCGCATGAGCCTGTGCCCCATTTTGCATTGCGACTACGGTGCCGTGAAATGTAATACAGGTGTCAGATGCTGCTACGATTTGATTAGTTGCTGCTGCTGTTGCATTGTTTGTAGTCATAGCTTCTGCTGTAGCGTCAGTGGTGTCTGAACGCAGGACAAAATTACCGCCTTGAGCATCACCTTGGGAGGCAAATTGCCCAAAACCATAAACATATTTACCTTTTTCTGTTGCTTTTAATCTATGTCCAAAAACAAAAGAATATTCCCCGTCAGCATTACTATTACCTCCGAAACAAAAACTATCATCTCCTGCTGCATCAGCATAATTTCCTATTGCAGTTGAATTTGAACCATCCGCATGCGCATACGAACCAATAGCGGTTCCGCCACTACCAGAAGCATGTGCGCCTTGGTGTAGTGCTACTGTATTACTTGCAACGGCTCTTGCTGAAGCGCCTTGAGCTAAAGAATAGTTACCCTGCGCCCCGTAACTACTTGAGCCAGTATTAATACCTAATGCTATACTACCTGTACCAGAGGCATATGATTTTCCTAAAGCAACAGAGTCAACACCTGCAGTATACGATTCATTACCTAAAGCAAGAGAATGATCTGCATAGGCATGAGCTTCATTACCCATAGCCTTAGAACCATCGCCTGTCGCAATTGCAGACGCTCCTGTTGCAAAAGACCAATCACCCTTGGCCCCTTTTGTTGAGGAATTATTAGCTATCCCAAAAGCTACAGCACTTCCTCCTGAAGCATTACTATTGGGACCAGCAATAGACTGATAACTAGACTTGGCGTTGTACCCAAGGGATATACTTTGCGTACCACTAGCAACGGTATTCTCGCCAATAGCTATAGAATCGTTTCCAGAAGCAGCGGCACTATCGCCAATCGCTACAGCATTGGCACCGGTTGCATTAGGCTGTCCTGCGGGACTATTCTCGTTTGCGTTATATAAAGAAGCACCCGCTGCCGCCCAAGTCAAGCCGCCAGTATTGCCACTTTGCGCCGATAGAAAATATCCGTTAGTTGGGCTGTTACTGACTTTAAGATTAGCTTCATCAACAATATTATCAGCAATCGTTAATGCACCAGAACCCGTAACCTCGCCGGTATGCGTTGCGTTAGATGTGATTGTTGTAAAGGAAAGGTTGCCCGAGCCGTCTGAAATTAAACTCTGGCCCGACGATCCATCATCGTTCGGTAGTGTAAGCGTGTATGTCGCTCCCGCAGAGTGCGGAGGAGATTTGATCTTTACACCGTGAGAGTTGGCTGAACAATTTAGCTGTAATGTGCCGTCGTTGCCGCCAGCGCCCTTTACTTCAACAACCCCCGAACCATTAGGCGTTATTTTTACATTTCCATTGCTGGTACTCGTGGTTATTTCACGCGCCTGAACGTCAAGATTACCGCCAAGCTGCGGAGATGTGTCTTCTACAACTTCTACTAAAATGTCATCAGCAGCGGCGGTCAGAAAGACTTTTGCGTTACCAGACAACGTTAATGCACTGCCCCCACCAGAACTGTCTATAACGCTGCGCGCCATAGTCCCAACAGAGTTGCTTAAAGTGCCGGTGCCAATCTCCCAATTAGTACCGTCTTCTATTGTATACCGTACAGTGTCACCGTCTGTTATGCCTGCAGCCGAAAACGACTGGTATCCTGCAACCACAGAACCTAGAGATATCGAACCTGTACCCGTCGTAGCCGTTAGTACAAAGGCTCTATTTGCTAATTTAAAAGCCATTACAGCTACCTCCTATGGTATTACGAAGGTGTCTCAATGCGAATGATAGCACTTGTAGCGTTGTTTGTTGGAAACTGAATTTCAAAAGTGCCATTTGACGAGGACTTATCAGAAATGAAATCTAACACAGCAACTGCAGTGTTAGTATTTGCACCACTGGAGCGATAGATTAACGCACCGCGCGCAGTAATTGTTGAGGAAGTCCAGTTAATTGTTCCAAAACTCAAGAACACAGTTGTACCCGTAGATGTAGGTGCTTGACTAATGGTAAGTTGCTTACCCCCAGTGGTGTAGCCGTTCCCATTTGCGACTTGACCTGTTGTATTGTTCACATAATCGCTTGTAGCGGCGTTCAGTGTTGCAGAGTTGGTGTACAATGCAATGCTAAACGTATCGGTAGTATTGGCGCTAAAGTCCATTTCACCGTCGAGTAGTGCCTTCTTGAACGAAGTACACATAAAGTTCCCTGAAAAAGCCATATCTATCTCCTAGCTTACTGTAGTGCGAACTTGGCCTGAACGGTACGCGTCTTCACGCAACTTACCATCCCCAAGATTTTTTAACAAGGTTATAGACTGAGCGTACAATGACTCGTACATTGCAACGACATCGGCCTCTCCCTTCATAAAACGTATTGCCTCAATCAAGGCTCCGTTTAACAGCGCAGAATCAAAATTAGTGCCAAGCCACGTAGTGTTGGCAGTTACAATAGATTCTGGATAATACCCGTAATGTAACTCAGTACTATAAGTAGCATTGGGGGTAGGTCCAAGTATGAACGTATCATCATCAAAATACGCATAATGCTTGGGTAGTCCTTTATCCGTAGGATTTGGATATGCTTCACGCATAAAGTTTACATCTTTGTTAATAAGGTACGTATACACCCCTGAAGAATCTATGACAGCCAATGAATAAGACCATAGAAAATCTGAAGGCATTGTGAGGTACTTATTACTGTTAGAAATAGTCCCGGTCACATTTCTACGCAATGCAGGTATTTGCACTGTGTTGTATATTTTTTCTTCGGCCTGCTGCGTAAACATAGCTAACACATCCGCAGTGAAAGTAGTCTCGCAGATATCTTGTATATTAGTTGTTAACGCGGTGTAGTTCATAAGTTACCCCATTGGCCCCCGTGCATAGAGACCTTTTGTTGCAGCACCTGTGCCCCGAACTTTTACTTTGCCCCCACTAGCGTAGCCTTTTTTAGCCATGCCACCTTTTTGAAACCCCATAGCTTTAACAACATCAGGACGTTCTTTTTTTAACGCTGTTAGTCCTGCATTTAATTTTTTAGCCATAATGTATACTCCTAGCTTGTTACTACAGTTACAGTTCCAACCATTCCACTACCAACTAACCTATTTGGCATTAAATTGAAAGGATCAACAAGTCCTACAGGATTCCACCCACCCTGAAAATTTCTACTGGCTACAAGTCCTTGGTCAGGACGAGGGTTACGAAGTGCTTGCGGATCGTTTATAGGAAGCTCTCCTAACCTAAGTTGCGGGTGACTAGGGTTCCAACAAGTAGGACAAGCCTTTACATGCGAGTTTGTACCTTTGACAAACAAGTCTTTTAGTTCACGTAATTTGTATTGAAACCCACACACATCGCATATACCAAGCGCACGTTTTCCAGCGGCAAACCTATTACCCATTATCGCACCCCTGATATTCTAGGCACAAACCGTGCAGGTGTTTTTTCGCGATCTTCGCTAGCCGCCATCTCAAACTGTTCGTCATACATGGCCTTTAACATTTGTACACGATCTACAAGTTCAGGAACTTTTGCGGCGATGTGGTAGGCCAACCCTGCAACAAGGCAGGGGAGAAACCTGAAACTAATATCAGCAGTCTGTACGCCACTGCCTGCGTCTTCAATACGACGCATACGCCAATAATTTAGTTTGTAATTGTTGCTGTCAGGAACAGGCCACACAATTACCTTTGGGGCAGGTTGTAACCGCTCAACAAATATTTGAATAGGTCGCCCTTGTGTTAACTTGTTAGGTATAGACGAGTACGTGGATACAGATATTCTGTTTATGGTAAGGTCCGATTGTGTGCTAACATTAGTATCGTTAGTACGTATTTGTTGTTCTAGCAAATCAATAGTATCCGCTGGTAATGTGTACTCAGCCACACCAGTTTGTAGGTCGATAGACTTATTTTCTATCGTCCACATATTTATTCCTCGGTTTTGCCACTCAATCGTCATCAAGTTCATAGACCGCCGCGCTGTGCGTAAGTCATACCCACTACGAAGCTCGCGCCCCGCACGTTCCCATGCCTCTTCAGCAATCTCAGTAAAGTCCATGTCGAACGTTGTGGTGCCAGATGTTGTCATGGCTTAGTCCTTCACGTAAATAACGTTTGTTTGCGTCTATCTTCCATTACTGCGCCACAGCCCCGCGCTATGTCACGTTTGCGTCTGGCTAAACCCCCACCAAACAGCTTTACAGTAGCAGGTTTAGTATTTTTTACTACAGTTTTACCTTTAGCTCCTGCACGTTTCTTCTTTTTGGCCGTGGCGGCACGTTGACCTTTACTTAAACTATTGGCTTTACTACGCGGTAGACAACGGTCGGGGTTCTTCTTGTCTTTAGAAGTGCCACATTTACCTTTGATATTACCGTCAGTACCAACCCTAACCCAATCTTGGTCCCGCCACTTTTTTAGGTCGCCCATTACGCTGCTTTCTTTTTCTTCTTACCTTTACTACCCTTTGCGTAGTTTGGGTCTTTGCAATACTTAGACGCCGCCATATTAGCGTACGCAGACGGGTAGGTATCAAAGGTTCGTTTGGCCCAAGATTTACCTTTAGCGCATATTTTACCACCAGATTTGTAATACCTACGCATATGTACACCATTCTAGCTTTGCGTACACCCTTACGTGCGATGCCTGCACCGCGTACTTTACCGCCAACAGAATAACCTTTTTTCTTCATACCGCCGGTCATACCGCCGCCCATCATCTTTTTGACGCCGCCACCGGCTTTCATCTTCTTGGTCATACCACCGTTAGCATAGCCTTTTTTCTTCATGCCTCCGGTCATACCGCCAGCTTTCATACCTTCAGGGCGCATTTTTGGTTTTACTTTACGCATTTGAGATTTGTTTTCTGCAGACTTAGGCCGCAACTTCGGACGCAGCGACGTTGCTACTCCGGGCATTTTTGGAGAGATGCGTTGACCTTCCATAACATCCCCAGCTTCAGCCCTAGCAGCAGAGTCAATACCCTCCTGTGTAACTTTTTTGCCTTTAGCGTAACCTTTTTTCTTCATTACTTTCTTACCCTTAGCGTAACCTTTTTTCTTCATATTCATAATGTCAGTCCTTGTACAAGTTGTTGAATACGCGTTCTGTATCCCAGACGTATCCTACATCTTCTTTTGAATTATACGTATGTTGATTTGGTTTAAAATCAGGAGCGCCATGTCCTGTTTCAAACCACGCAGGGTGTGTTACACGCACCCGATTGTTTGGTAGTGCTACTATATTACCTGTATACTCACCTGCATCTAGCAATTCAAGCACGTGACTTTGTTTGTGTTGTGCAGGGTCGTCAGCTACTTCGCTATCAGTGTAATCTACCGTAAATATATACTTGGCAGGATAAAACTCGCCGTCTACTTTAGCTATCCAAGGAGCGGGAGAGGCCCGTTCTAGCTTGTACACAGAATGATAATGAGACATGCAATCCCAAGGCTGTGCAAGATACGGAGGTAACGCTGTGGGCCACTCCTCAAGTGGTACATCAGCTACAAGAGCCGTTAGGGGCATCCTAGCCCACATTGCTCCACCGTGTATGTTCTCGTCATCACTATCGTCGGACTCGCACCCCGTAAATATTATTTGAAAGCTAAGAGTACGGTTAGGCATTGTAGTAACACCTACGACCATCGCATGCAGAAACTCACCGTGATAATCTTCAAGATTTTTAGTATATTCTCTACGCACCCATGCCTTAAAATACGGTATGCTGCTAGTCAGATACGGCATGCTAGCAATTCCATTTACGTAAGCTCTTATTAATACGGCTGTTAGGATCGTTAGCCGTCTTAGAGCTTGTATTGCGCTTTTTCATGCCTTTCATACGAGCGCAAAACGACTTACGCCGATTTGCGGCCTTGGACCCCTTTTTAAGTTTACTAGGTTTTGTAGTAACCGCAGTCTTTAATTTACTGCCGGGATTAGCTTTTCTGTAGCTGGCAACACCTTTTGCATTGAGTCCACCAGACTCACTTTTTCCTTCTTTACGAGTCCAAGCGGGGGACTTTACGCCCCCGCCTTTTTTATAATATACACGCACAAGACTACTCCAATATGATAGTTATCTTGTTACCCGTTCCAGTTAACGCTGCTACAAAACAACCGTTAGCGGCTAGTATGCCGTCTGCAGGGATGTACACGTCATTCCACCCCACGGGGAGTGTAAGGTCGAGGAGAATGTCCCCTGTAGCAGAGCCATTACGTAGCGTAAACGCACACGCGGCTGCAGCGTTAACCAAGACTCCTAAGATACGAGCGCGATGCGGTCCAACAATGGCCGCAGCATCACCCGTAGCAACGTTATATGCTCGTACTGAGTTACCAGCCATGTTAACACCCCTTTACGGTTGAATTGCGGTGTTAAATGCTTGTGCGTACATAACTGTAATACGAACAGACCCCGCATTAGTAGCCGCCGAGGAGGTTACTGTCAGGCGTTTATCAGAAGTTCCGATATTACCCCACTCTAGGGTTCCACCACCTGTAATACCAAGAGCTTTTATGCCGACAGTAGTACCTGATGCAAGTGTGTTGATAAACGTATTCGCGTTACCACCTACTTCACCAACACTAATGTTAGTAGTAGTGTTAGCCGCAGCTACAAGATCGACAACGATGTTTACGATTTTAGAGTTGGCTGGAATTACAATGTCTGTCACTACCGCTGCAAGCGCACCGCCTGCAAGACTTTGTACAGTATCCTGACACATTACAACGTAACCCACGTTAGCAATGTCAGTACCTACAGTTGTTCCAGTTGTATTTCGGATGTTACCTGCCCTAATTGGGCCGGAAAATGTAGTGTTAGCCATATGATTCTCCTGTCGTGGCTAGAGTCAAACACACACTGTGTTTGTCAGGGATGTCTGCATATTACACTAAACTAAACAAAAAGAAAGGGGCAACCGAAGCTGCCCCTACTTTTACGTGATAGTAACGTGTTTTACGCTCCGGGGGAACCGAAGATACCCAGCGGATCAGATACACCGAACGAATAACGCTCGCGCGCCTTATACCGGCTGTTACCTGTGTCAAAGTCACCATCCATAGAGGTAGCCATAGCTGCCCGTGTAAAGTGCTTCAGACCGTTAGGTACATCAGTCATCAGGAACCACGCGTTTGTGTCTGTCAGATAATGGTTGACAGTATAACCGCCCGGAATTGAGCCGTTAGCGCGTAGCGCGTTGATGTCGTTGTCTGCAGTACCTACACGACCCTCGGTCTCCATCAGACGTGTTGCAACGAATTGCAGTGCTGGTGGAATTACGAGTTTCTTAGGTTGTGCTGCAATCAACAGACCGCGCTCATCAGTCCAAGCTGCAATCTGAATAATAGCCGCTTCCAAGGAAGTTTCATTAAGATCAGCTGCAACCGCAGGACGGTTTGAGTTTACACCACCAGAGATTAGTGGGTGCGCAGTAGACATGAGTGTCTGACCATCACCGTAGGTCGGGCCAGCAAATCCAGTATTCAGGATATTGGCAGCTTTAACCTGCTTGGTGTACGCCATAGCACGAGCCAGTGCTTTAGTATAACGAGATGATAGAGAATCATACAAGTTATCCTCAATAGCTTCCTCAGTGATTGAGAAACCCATTGCCACTGTTTCGTGTGTATAACGAGCAGTCCATGCTTCCTGTGCATTGTCATATTCGATGGCAGAGCCTTCGTCTTTAACAGGTGCAGCAGAAAATCCACTCAATTTCTGTTCTTCCTCGAACGAACGGTCCGAGGTTTCGGTTTCAAAGATTTCGGTGTGTTCTTCACCGTACTTTGCGTATTCCAGACCAAACAAGGCGTTTAGGCCGGGAAGCAGTTCTTTAAGTAACTGTGCGCGTGAAATAGCCATTGGTTATTCTCCCTTATACGCCGACTTGGCCGTTATAGCGATGATACCCAACGTTGAACTTAACGATAAGTTCAATGAAGCCCGTACCCGCAGCATTTGCAGTTTCAGGAACTACATCTACGACAGTTAACGGAAGAGAGGTAGTAACACTGTTTGCGAAACAACCCATACGGCTATTACCCGTAGAGAGTAGACCTGTGTTCAACACGAGTACTGCGTTCTTGGGTGGGCCTGCAACTGCACGTGTTTTAAACGCTGGAAGCAACCCGCCAGCAGCGTTGTCTGCGACAGCAGATGTTACACTTACAACTTTGTAAAGTGCGTGGGGGTCATCGCTGATATACGCGACAATATCAGTTGCTACTGTATTCGCAGGGTAGTGTTGACTGTACAACTCATAACCCAAAGTTGGGTCTGTATATCGACAACCAAGAAATACCCCAACAAGACCGGGGACAACAGCGTTTGCTGCTTGGCCTGCTGTAGTAGTAATGATGACATTGCCGTTAGCGTTTAATTCGACAACATCACCGTTAAAGATGCTGGTGCCGTAATTACTGGCAATAGGTAATTGTCGTGTCGCCCCTGCAAAGGGTAGACCTCCAATCAAGTTTACCGGCTTCAGCCCATACGGGGCGTCAACTGTAGGATAAGCCATTATAAGCTCCTAAATTAAGTTCCTTTGCCGAAAGTAACCTTTGATTTGCGATCATTAAATATCGGCATACGAGGATCACTTTCTCTCATAAGGTTGTTTTCCACGGACCGCATTTGCGCGTTTGTATGCTCGGAATAATAAGCATTGCGCTCTTCGACCATTTCAGCTGGAGCTTTGCATAACATCAGACCGCCGATTACTACGTTTTCTTTGAACCGTTCTTGTTCAATAGAAACCATAACAATCTCAGGGTGGTCTTTAGCCAAACACGGCTCCCAACCTTCTCTTAGTTTTGAGGACACGTTAGTAGAATCGGTCTGTCCTTGAGTACTTACACGTACCCAATGAAATTCGTAGCCAGCTTCAGGAGTAGGAGACGGTAACGTCTCGGGGCGCGTCCACGCTTTTCTACGTACTTTTTTCTCACGAACTTCAAGCTCGCGGTCTAGGCGATTCTCAGCCATTGTTATTCCTCATATCTAGTGCAACCTGTTTGGCGTATTGTTGTGGGGTCAACCCTAACCGTTTAGCGAGTTGGACTTGAGTTCTAGTCAAAGTCACTTTTTTCGGTGCTGTACTCCGCGTTGCGGGAGCCACCACTGATGTTTTTCGCTTCGGTTCAGCATCCTCGAAACTATCGGGGAATACTTGACGCATACGAGCATCTATCGTCTCGTAGTACTCATCGCTTTGCGGGTCTACGCCCTGTTTGACAAGTTTATTATGCAACCCCAACGCTAAACTCGTCATCTCATCGTCTGGTCCGAACCACGAGTTGGCTTTTTGCCATTCCGCAGCCCGATCATCAACTTTCGGTGTTGGAGCGGGTTCTTTTGCAACCTCTACAGGAGTTTCTTCGACCTGTAAAGCGGGTACTTTAAAGTTTGCTAGCTTATCAGCCTTTAACTTAGCAGCCGTTAGCTTTTCTTGTGCTTCTAACACAGCATCAGAATCACCAGACTCATAAGCCGCCTTGTACTCACGTTTGGCTGTCTCTGTTTCTGAAGCTGAATTTTTCTTAGCCTGTTCAAGTAACGCAGTCTGATTTTTATTAACGTTACCTTTTAGCTTTTTGTTTTCTTCCATGAGTTGTTGCGTGACGCGCTCAAGCTCTTGGCTTTGCCTGAAGGCTTCTTCTTTGGCACGGCGCTCGTCATGGTATCCTTTGCTGAAGTGCTGGATTCGCTTTCGGACTTTCTCCGAGTAGTCTTCCAACTCTTCGTCAGTAACGTCTTCAGGGGGTTCCGACGCTTTGCGATTGCGGTCCTTCTTCGGAGTGTCGTCAACCACCTCAATTTCAAGTTCGTCTTCCACAGGGTCAGCTTTACGTTCAGGCTTATCCTTAACTCGTGCATCCTCCACAAAATCGTCTTTAGTTTTCTTACCGGATACGTCGATTTCAACTGCGCTCGTTTCTTCAATATCGACAACGGTTGACTCCTCATCTGGGAACTCAAATTCTACTTTTTGAAAAGCCATGATTACGCCCTCTGAATACCCGTGGGATCATCCACAACAGCTTCTATTGAATCGTCATTCATAAGACGATACTCTACCCCTGCAATAGTAAATCTAGTGCCTGAGTTCATGCGGAACATTACATAGTCCCCTTCTTTACACCACGGCCCTTCGGGGAAGCGTTCTTTATCTGCGTACGCGCCGGACCCCATATCTACAACAAGGCCGATAATAGACATTACATGATCTTGTTGTTTGGCTTTTTCTGTTTTGAGGATGTTTGTACCCTCAAACTTATCTTCGGGCTGTGGCAGTGCTACTAACACACGATACCCTACAGGTTTTGGTAGCTGTAGCTCTAATTCAGCATCAGCAAGGCGTTCCATCTCCTGCTCCCGCTCCAGTTCTTCAAGCTGTAGTGTCTTAGTTATCCCCATTATCATCATCCATATAATTACGCGAGAGGTCTTCAACATACGATTTGCTGGCTTCGAGACCCCGAATTAAGCCAACAACTTCCCTATAATGTGCGTAGTCCTTAGAAGAACCTGCGCATAGGAAACTCTGTGCAGAGGATAAGTCACCCTCGATTTTCTCTTTCAGCACGTCAAAGACGGTTTTTGCCATGTTTAGTTATTATCTCCTTTGGACCGTTGCTGTTGCATCATCCGTGCGGCCTCAATACTTATCTTGTTACGCTCTGCACGGCCTGCTTGCTCTAACTTCACACCTTTTTCTTCTGCCTCAATCGCAAGTGCAGCTTGGTCAAGTTTTACTCTTTCAGTATCAAGCATGGCAGATGTAGCATCTTTGGCCTGTTGTAACTTAAACTTGTCTTGCTGTAGTTTTGCATCAACCTGTTGCTGCGCGGCTTTGCGTTGTTCTTCAGCTTGTTTAATCTGCAACTCAGCCTGTTTCATCTGTATGATTGGGTCTTTGGCCTGTTGTTGCGCCTTCTGCTGTGCTGCCTGTTGTTGGTGTGCCTGTGTAAGTTGTTTACCTGCGTCAGCGACAAGTCTGGAAAGCTCCACTTCAATCGCTTCTGGTAGTTCCTCGTTAGGTGCAGGCAACGGTACTCCCAACTTCTGTTCAATCTGCCTACGATAGGAAAACCCTAGATGCTCCGCTACATGTGCTTGCAACGCAGCCATGATTTGTTTTGCCTGCGGGTTCTGCCCTATCATCTGCGCAAGCATGGGGTCTTGCATAAACGCGGTGTGGGTGGCGATATGTGCTTCATGGTCTTGGTAGATAAATGCTTTCATGGGTTTGCCAATAAGTGCGGCCATGTTCTCGCTCACAGGGTCTGTAGGCTTGGCATCGTCTTTAGTTGGCACAAGTTTGTCTGCGTTCTTTACCCCTAACACTTCGATCATCTGACGATGTAGCTGCGGTAGGTCATATATCTGCGGTGCTTTCTCAGACATCTGCAGTACAGTCTGATACTGCACTACGCGTTGTGCCATTGTAGAGCTGTTAGGGTCGCTTACAGGGATGACATCTACCATTAGGTAGTCGCCCCGCTTGGCTGTAACCTCGCCTCTGTGCGGCTGGTACGCGTACTCTGTGGGTGCATACTCGGCCATGATGGCCTTGAGGAGCTTAAACTCCTGCTTCATAGAGAAATGCACCCGAGACTGAACTGCGGCCATAGGCTTGAGTGTACGCTCTAGGAGGGCCAGTGTAGTGCCTACAGGAGCGTTAGCCGACATGTCTGAGATGTCCATGTCACTAATCGCACCCAGCCTACGTCCTTCAGTCGTGATAGTATTAAGGAGAGCCAACAGTGTTTGGCTAGGTTCTTTGTAAGGCAACGGCATTATATTGTCGCGGATGCTACCCGATGGCACGTCTACGTCTTTAAACTCTCCGGGTTCAATCGGTGAATCGTCTCCCTTGATACGAAGCCCACGCGATTTCAAGCCGCCGGGGAGGTTCGACAGTGTTCCCGCGTCAACCAGTTGCCGTATCAAGGAAGTTCCAGCACGGGCGTATCCACCAATAATGTGAATCAATCCAAGGCCATAAAAGCCAAATCCCGGCACATAAGCATAATGTACGAAGTGCTGGCGTTTGAGGGTTAGCGGATCACCCTCCTCGTAGTTTCTACGGATCGCCAGCACTTCGTCGCTGCCACGCTCTATGGTGACTACGTATGGGCGAGCAATACCATCCGTGTCATCCAACCCCTCGACCACAAGGTCAGCGTGGATTTCGTACAATGTATAGCGGTCATCATCTGATAGTGAATAACCGCCTTCTTCTGCTTTTTTCTCTTCAATATCAGAGTGGTAGGGTTCGGGTTCTTCAAGGTCTATAGCTTTGTAGAACCCTGATGCCTGCAGCTTCACAACTTCGTTCTTTGTCTTGCGCATAATGTGCGTGACACGTTCTGCATGCTCAATAGTAGACGCGCCATACGGCACGATCACATCTTCCGCAGAAATGTACAACGCGACCTGCCGACCTAGATTCGGGTCATAGTATACTTTTTTAAACGATGATCCTGCCAACCCAAGACTATACAACATACGCTCGTGCTCGGGTCGGTACTCTACCATATTCTCGGTAAGCTCGTAGTTCATATCAGCTTTTACACGAGCAGCGGCCTCTTCTTTCTCTTTAGTCTCACTGCCAAGGATTTTAGTTTTCACCGGACCGGCAGCAGGAAACGTCTCTGCCATAGTCTCTGCCTGAAACCGAATAGCTGCTTCTGCTAGAACAGTAGAATTAACACCGCAGGCACCTTCCCAAGGTTGTGACCGCTCTTCATACTTAAAACCAATTATATCCAGACCTTTGACATAGGTCTCAGTCCAATCTTTACGGCTGTTTATGTCGGATTCAACAGCATCAACAAGCTCTTTTGCCAGTTTCTGTACATCAGTATCGTCCATAAATTCAGCTAGATTAGCATCAAAATCTACAGCATCTAGCTCATTCCCGGGAATTATAGTTACTTCCATGCTTCCGTCAGACAAAGTAACTGCTTCTGGATCAACGACTTCTATCTCCAGATCGGGAAGTTCCATTTCTTCCACGTCGTCTAGGCCACTATCTAAACCTAGTGGAGCAGCATATAGCCCTTTTTCAATAGCCATGTATCACCTCTAGTAGTAGCCGCCTCGGCGTTGTTTCCAATATCGTACATCTTCAGGTTCGTCAGTTGGCAGACGTATAAACCCTCCCTGCCTAAACCGCATAAGAGCCATAACCATAGAATCTACAAGGTCATCATTACTCATAAACGGAAATCCTGCAACCTCTTCTACAACTTCTTCAGCCCACCGTGTCTGCGGAACCCAACACAATCCCGACGATATTATGTCTGCGACAGCGTTTAATCGCGCTGTCTTGTCTCCTGATCCTCGGTGCGGCGTGTACTCAGATACTGGCAAACCCATGCGCCGCATCTCTTGATACAACGCGGTTCCAGAACTTTTCTTCTCCACAATAAACGAATCTGGCTCCCAATCTTGGTATTCTTCCATAGCGAGGGTCTTCAACTCTGGAAACTCCATACGCTTCTTTATGCTATTTAACAATATAATATTGTATGCGCTAGTTTCCTCGTTCATGAATACGCCCCATGTGGTAAGGGCTGTGTAGTCTGCACGGTTATGTTTTTCAGCTGCGGCGTCCAACGACATGATAACATACTCACAGCTAGGAGGTTCTTCAGAAGTCCACTCCAACCACCACTCACGTTTTACAATAGCGGCTTCTTCTGCAGTGGGTTGTTGTTGATACTGCGAGTTCCACTGAAACGTAGGCATAGACGCTTTGGTACGTAGTAGAGCTTCAAGGTCAAAAAACTCAGGCCACAGAGGTTTTTCGACAACTTTTTTTGTTTTCTTATGTGTAGTTTCAATTATAGCGGGAAATTCTATAACATCATATTGATCAGAACGGTCGTTCTGCGCCATGTCCCTCGTAACACGTCCTGTGAGGTCATCCATGTGCCACCGCGTCTGGATTATAGCAACCCTGCCTCCGGGCATCAGTCTTGTTCGCGCTCCGAAGGTGAACCATTCGTAGGCTTTGTCAAAGACCTCAAAGTTTCCGTTGATAACATCCTGCTCAGAATGGGGATCATCAACAAGCAAGAGATCAGCGCCCCGACCAGCAAGAGCAGAACAAATACCGCAAGCATAGTACTCACCTCCAACATTTGAGTTCCACCTTCCTGCAGACTTACTATCCTGTGCTAGACTAAATGTAGGAAATATAGACTTATAACTATCTAACGCTATCAAATTACGTACTTTACGTCCAAAGTCTACCGCAAGATCAGTCGTATGAGACACCATCATAACTTTTTTGTTGGGGTTACGCCCAAGAAACCACGCAGGGTAAAATATAGAAACAAGCTGTGACTTACCATGACGCGGGGGGATGTTTACGCAGATACGATCCTTTTCGCCACGTTCAATAGCCATAAGCATGTCCGCTAGGATGCGATGATGTTTGCCAACAATGTAATCAGGCTGCATCAGCTTACAAAACTCTATAAGATCGTTGTGCGCACGAGCATTTTCAGTACGATTGTTTAATTCATCGACCATACGGTCAATTTCTAAGGCTTCTTCGGCGCTAAATGCGTCCAAATTAGCCAACATCAACTCAATGTCTTCGGTTGTAAAGTCTAAACCCTCACTCATCGTCAAAAGCTATGTCAGAGGCGTCTAAAATAATGGCATCTTCGGGTTCTAACTCTGGATTTACCAGCTTTGCGAGTTTTCCGCGCAACCTGTCTTTGATATCATCCGTGGTTTGGTGCGTTATCGTCACTTCAGACTTCTCTGCGAACAGCCCCACGTCTGATATCTTACCCATAAGCTCCAAAGCGCGCATACGAACACGAGGGTCGGGGTTTTCTGACTCAATAATTAACTTGTTGGTGACTAAATTACGCAATTGCTTGGAAGACTCTACTACAGAGTGGTTAAATTCAGTTAATATGTCGTTTGTCAGGCGTATAGACGGTGGCGTTAATGTTGCGGCTTTCGGGTTGGTAACTTTTTGGGACGTTTTATCTGGGTTTTGCGCGTAAGACGTGACCAGCGTGGACGCAACCTCTTTGTCCACCTCATCAGGTGTTATATCTAGGCCATGCGCTTCCAATTTATCTACTGTTTTTGACAGGGCGGCGGTTCGTTCAGGCAGTTTTAACTTGCCTACCTCATCTTCTAGGGACACGCCCAGCTCTGGAGTGACGTTTAAAGTCATAATGTACCGCAGGTTGTTAACCGATAACGTAATAATAGGTTACAAAAAATTTTTTGACAAGGGGTTTGAAAAAGAGGTGGGGGGGTTTGAGAATTAACATGGGCGAGTTTTCCCCGGTTGAAAAATAGAGGGATCATTTGAGCGTATTAGTAATGTATAGGGTAGCACGGAGTCCCAATGTGTAGGTCGGGGGGTGGGTAGGGGGTATGGTCGGCCATTTCAGGTTTTCGGCTGGGTATCTCAGGTTTTTCAGGCAGCTGCCTGAAAGTTTCAGATCGTATCAGATCGTATCAGGCCATACCATGCGCGCGTATCTATTGCATGACATGTTATGACATGGCATAAATCTTATATCGGAAGCCAGAACATAATGGGACGGCACGATATTTGAAAGGCTAATACTATGGCTAAGTTAACATTGAACGCGAAGTTGATCGGCATGGGTGAAAAGCTGGGAGTGAATACGCTTACCCCACTTGAGGCGGGAGGCATCGAAGCTTCACGCGTTGCTGAAGATACACTGGTAAGCATTTATGCTGAGATGTACAATGCGGGCATAAGACCAACTGACTACCTATCACCTACAAATAAACTCTGTACCGCAACCGAAAAAGAATACGAAGAACGCGGCAAGGTCGCGGCGCTCGCAGTATATAACCCAAAAGAACGCAAAGAACTGGCAACTAAATTGCCCAAGGGTTCAACAGCTGAAGCGAAGGCCGCGCGTTCTAAACTACAGAACCGTAGGACCGATCACCTCAAGACTGTGCGCCGTGGTCTGATTACTCAAGACAAGTTGCATAATCCCGAGGCATACAAAAAAGGTGCAGAGGATCGCAAAGAGGCAATTGAAAAATTAGGCGATGCTTTCACCACTGTACTTAAAATCTTGCAGGGCGATGGTTTGCCCGAGTGGTTTAACACGCCAGACTGCACAGCCGTGGTACTGGCTGCACAGAAAACCTACAAGATCCCAGCAAAGGTCAAGAACATAGACGACCTGCTATAACATCTCAGGGCCAGCCTTCGGGTTGGCCCTTTTTTTATGTCTAAATTTTCGTGTGGTTTTCGGGCAGCTGCCCGAAAGTTTGATACCAGTAATCGGTGTAGCGTAGCACATCGCTTGTTGCATCAGCACACCGCATGTGTTAGCACGTCACCACACTGCTCGACACATCACCACTAGGCCCGCTTCGGCGGGTCTTTTTTTATTCTGGCAGCTGCCCGAAAGTTTGGATACCAGTACTCCGAGTAGCTTAGTGCATCACACGTTACACCATTGTACCAGTAACAAAGCACAGCGCAGCGTGTCATAACACATTTCTGGCAACTGCCCGAAAGTTTGGATACCAGTACTCCGAGTAGTGGCCTACATCTAACACATTGATTTTAAAAGAAAGTACCATTTGTACCACGAATGTACCACCCGAAAACGGGGTTAAGTCATTGAAAACAAAGTAATGTAGCTAATGTACCATAAATATATATATATATATAAACCTTAGAATGAAGGTAAGTAAGAGGGGGGGATACGCGGAAAACCACTCTCAAAATCTAGGTATATATATCTGGTACTTTGCAGACATTGGTACATTACTTTGTTTTCAATGGTTTACAGACCCCCACATTGGTACATTACAGTACATTACATCAACCACCACCAAACAACATCATATGCAATTACTTGACATACCTCGCTACCCATGCTATACTATAAGGACAGTCAAGAGATCACACAGTTCAAACCAACCTCAACCAACCTTTTCGGGCAGCTGCCCGAAATACAAACGGAGATATAAAATGCAACAGACAACAGTCACTGTCCAAGGGTTCGCATGGTGCCCCAAGACCCGCACACATTCGGACAAAGTAATCTATGAAGCACGTAACCGTGTCGAAGCGGTCAACTGGATGAAGTACCAACGCCGTTGGATGAAAGACCTTATGATCGTGCGTAACAACAATCGTCATATCCTCGACAGCCTACTCGCAAGCTGTACCGACATCCCCGAAGTCCGTGCCGCTGCCGACAGACGCCTAGAAGAAATGTCACGTCAAAACGAGGTAGGGGAGTTACGGCCATGAGCGGCAGTCGCTACCGTCCCGAGTGCATCGGGTGTGGTGAAACCTTCAGCATCAAGCGCGCCCGACTAGGCTATAACGTGTGCCTAGATTGTGGTGACTATCAAGCCCACAGCCAACGCGCAAGCTGGTGCATAGTGCCAACCCCGAAGGGGCATTACACCCGCATCACCCGCAAGTCCGACCTACTCAGCCTCAACCAGAAAACACGATAGGAGATAGAAATGGAATATAAAGGGCTAGACGCTTACACCGCCAACGTGCAGCAGATGTTTGCAAAGGCAGGGTTCACAGAAACACCTATTGGTGAGTATTCGATTGCCGAGATGTTTCTTTACGGTACGCCGCTCGATGTGGTGTTTTCTGTAGGGTCTGACGTAGCATGTGGGTTCCACATAAACGATGTGTTGTTAAAGCAGGTACGCCCGTTTGTGGTGGACAAAAAATGGGTAGGTCACGGAGTTTGTCGTTGGAAGGACACATGGGAGAGATCCAGCCAACCAAAAGAAGCCGCAAACGTCATGGAAGATTTTCGGGCAGCTGCCCGAAAGGATGGAGGTAGCAATGGCATTAATCGGTAAAGGCAAATGTCTGCCCAAGGTGGACAAGTCCAAGATGCAGTACGCAGTGGAAATCGTGAAGCCCCGCGTGTTCGACCCACCCATGAAAGTGAAAGTGGTAAAGGCTATATTAGCCAAACAAATCAAAAAGTAATGAACACCACCAAAGTGAATTACTTGACATACCTCGCTACCTATGATATTGTATAGGTACGACACGATAGACTACCAACCTCAACTAACCTTTTCGGGCAGCTGCCCGAAACACAAACGGAGAACGATTATGAACCAATTATTCCAAACCCCAACGGCTACCGCGCCATCTATCAGCAGCGCGGCCATGACCGTTGACTTCAACGCGTCTGTCTGGACAGCGCGTAAGAAAGATCACAAGGCATCTGCCGAAGTGACCGACGCAAACTACGCCGACAAAGGCGTGGCGTCTGTGTCTAAGAACTTACTAGGTGACTGCGAGGAATTACGCGCTGTGCAAAAGTTTGCAGCTAACACCCGTAACATTCACTATTCCATGACTATGCCGTGGTCTGACAACGGGTCGCGTTTGCTTCCGACAGCGCAGTATTTCAGATACCATGAGGTCATGACCGATCTACAAAACGAGTTCGCACGTTTGGTTGACGAGTTCCTGACCGTGTACGAATGGAAGATAATGGACGCCCAAGCGAAGCTGGGTGCGATGTGGAACGGTGACGAGTACCCGACACGTGAAGCACTTGAAAGCAAGTTCGGGTTTCGCCTAAGCTATGTCCCCCTGCCAGACAGCGGTGACTTTCGTATCGACGTGGGCAACGAAGCTATGGTTGACCTCCAAACACAGTATGAGCAGCACTATACGTCTGCCGTCAACACTGCCATGAACGACATATGGCAAAAGCTACACGATAACCTCACCACACTTGCCCGACAGTTCGATGTGAACGAGGAAGGCAAAGGCAATAAGATGTTTGACACAGTGTTTGATCGTGCGCTCGAGCTGACTGACATGCTGGGTACGTGTAACGTGACAGGTGATAGCCAGATGGAAGCAATGCGCCAACGTCTTGAACAGACATTTCACGGTCTTACACTTGGTCAGGTAAAGAACAGCCCTTCCCTACGCGAGGACAAGCAGAAAGAATTGACCGCTGCCATCGCCGCGTTGCCAAGTCTGGACTTCTGATGGGCAACGGAAACATTCGCGGGGGGCTGGTGCTTATGGCCCTCTTCATCACTCTTATCTTCTTATCACATGGTTTCGGCCAGTATACTTTTTAACCATTCGGGCAGCTGCCCGAAACACAAACGGAGAACGAACATGACACTATCATCTTACAGCCTGTCTATCGACCAGACCGCTGACCTTATCAAAGCAGTGGGCCATAACCTGACCGTCATTGCCCAAGGTTACATGGGTACAGGCAAAACCTCGGGCATCAAAGCTAACCTTGAAGCTGCGTTACCTGACCACAAGTACATCGAATTTGATTGTACCAACAAAGACATCCAAGACTTGTCTGCACCAAAATTCATGAAGAAAGTCGAGAACATGATCTCTGACTATGTGGAGTTCGTACCTAATGCAGAATTGGGCGCACACCTTGGCGTGAAGGTTATCATTAACTTTGACGAGTTCTTCAAAGCCCCACAGCCTGTGCAAAAGGGTGTTCGTCGTATCATGTTAGAACGTAAGGTCGGTAACATCACACTGCCCGAAGGTTCTATCATCTATGGCACGACTAACAAATCAGGCGAGGGTCTAGGTGACGCGCTACCCGCACACCAACGTAATGCCATCGTCGTTGTCCAGACACGTAAACCTACAGTCGAGGAATATTTAGGCTGGGGCTTGAACAATGGTATGGACCCCGTAATGCTGGGCTGGGTCAAAGACAACCCGCAAGTGTTGCAGACGTACGACGAGGTGAAAGACCCCGACGATAACCCGTACATCCATCACCCACGCCGCCCCACACAAGACGCAGTGTTTACCCCTCGCTCCGGTAAGCTGGGTTCGGACATCCTCAAAACACGTCACCTGATAGATGACCAGACACTAACGACCGCACTTATGGGTGCTATCGGCACACGTGGTGGCTTGGACTTGATGGCGTATGTCAAGCTGGCAAGTCAACTGCCGACAACCGAGAGTATCAAGAAAGACCCTGACAACGCGATAGTGCCAACGTCTGCGTCTGCGACCTGTATGGTCGTGTTCCGTACACTTGCCAGTATCGAACGTGATTGGGTGGACGCATGGATGACGTACATGCAGCGGTTGGACACCGAGGCGCAAGGCATGTTTGCCAATGGCGTACGTGCGCCGAAGTACAGCAAGCAGTCTCTTATCATGACTAACAAGAAATTCACACAGTGGGCGATGGACAACAACTACATGTTCGCCGCTGACAAAAAGTAATTCGGGCAGCTGCCCGAAAATGGAAAGGTAAAGAAAATGCTATCAATAGGTAAGACGTTAACTCCAGAGCAACGGCTGTCCAAAGCAGTCGTTGACGTGATGGGCAAGTGCCATGCACTCGCTGGTATCATCATGATTGGCAAACGCGAGGTGGTGTACGACCACACCCAAGGCAAGTGCGATACATCAAAGATGAAAGTTCGGACCGCGTGTACCAACGGTAAAGACGAATGGTATTCCGCAACATTCATGGAACCATTGAACGACGCAAAGCTACGGTTCGTGGTGATCCACGAAAGCTATCACAAGATGTATCGCCACCTGCTAACGTGGAAACACCTGTGGGCTATAGACCCGCAGCTTGCCAACATCTCTATGGATCATGATATTAACATCAAGATCATGGACGAGTACGGTCAAGATGGTTGGGTAGAGTTCATCGAAGGTAGCTGTCTCAACTATGACTTCCGTGGTTGGGGTACAGCTAAAATCTTCTGGCATCTGTATGAGAAAAAGAAAGGCGGCGGCAACAGTGGCAACCCCGAGGATGGTGATGGTGGTGGTACACCGATAGACGATCACGATTGGGAAGGCGCGGAAGAAATGGACGCCGAAGAACGCCGCGAGTTGGAACGTGAGATCGACGAGGCTGTACGTCAAGGCGACATCATAGCAGGTAAGAGTGGAAGCGGTGGCAACCGCGACATGCAAGAGTTGTTGGAACCACAACTTGATTGGCGCGAGGTGTTGCGTGACTTCATCCAAGAGACATGTGCGGGTATGGACTATTCATCCTATCGCCGCCCTAACAAACGATACCTACAGTCAGGTGACTATTGGCCCTCTGGTGTGAGCGATAAGGTGGGCGAGTTGGCCCTGCATATCGACACATCTGGCTCTATCGGTGGTCGTGAGTTGGCAGCATTTCTCACTGAAGTGCAGTCTGTGTGTGACACAGTACACCCTGACTTGGTACGCCTGACGTATTGGGACACCGAAGTCTGTGCGGTTGAGACATACAAGGTTGACGAGATGGGCAATCTCGCGCAGTCTACCAAGCCCGAGGGTGGTGGTGGTACAGATGTGCGCTGCGTACCTGCGTATCTGAAGGAGCACAATCTCAAGCCCCAAGCCTCTATCGTCTTAACAGATGGCTACATCTTTGGGGGTTGGGGTGAATGGGATCATCCTGTTCTGTGGTGCATGCTCGACAACAAAAACGCCAAGCCTGACGTGGGCAAAGTGGTGCATATTGGTTCGGAGGACATGTAGTGTCTTACGACAAGACAGATGCAGAGGAGTTCACCGCTGCATGGGACAAGTACAAACAAACATTTAAGGAGAACAAAAATGACTAAGAAGGTAGACAAGCTGACAAAGGCAGAAGTGATGGCCCTAACAGGTTTGGGTGATTCAACAATATGGCGGTACGTTGACTTGGGTGTATTCCCGCCGAAGAAATGGGGTAACAGTCACAGCACCCGCTGGGATCGTGCTGACATTGACCTGTGGATAAAGGCCAACGGTACGGGTCCGTTGCGGTCTTCGACAGGGCCACAAGAAACGTGGCGCACATGGTTGGACATTCAAACTGACCCACGGTTAAGTGCGCCTGACCGAGAGCAAGTTGTCGATATTAGCAAAAGTGTTGCTGAATACATTGACGAGCTTAACAGCAAGCACGACCAGCCGGGCGAGAAGAACCCGCTTCCGGGTAAAACTGACGTAACGACATCCTCAGAAGGTGTTACAGTCAAGGCTTATGTGCGTAAAGCACCTAATACGGTGAAGGTTAAACCCATCGCTGTGAACAAGGGTGCCGACGCGCGGTACACTAAAGACAGCACCCCGAGGCTTTCCACGTATCGTAAAGGGGGGCATGATGATTACCACGTATACATCAATAAGACGCTAGCGCACGTGATGGTGTTGGTCGTTGCGATTGCCGCTGCGTGGTTCGTAGGTAAAACATATTAATTCGGGCAGGTGCCCGAAACACAAACGGAGATAAAAATGCTTGTAAATTTATGGAATGTAGACAGCTTTGATAAAATCGCAACGATGTACGATTGTGTCAAACCACTGGTATCAAAATGCCACACGCGCGACCAAGACATACGACCCATCGGTGATCGGGCGCGTAAACACGAACGCATCAAAAAAATCAGTGACAACTGTTACGTGCTGATGGACGGGTACTACACAGGTGATGACGTGTTTCTATCTTATTACGGCTCTAGGAAAGAAGGTCCGACCCAAGCCGAAGTAATCAAGTTGGCCCCTATCGTGTGGCGCAAACACAAAGATGGCAGTGAAACAATCACCGTACGTAACGGATCAGGGAACTTCTCACATTGTAGTAGGTACGCGTTCTTAGGTCGGTGTCTACCACGTGGGCTTGGGTTTAGCGTGGACTCCGGTAGACAGTACGTTCATTGTGCAGGGGAACGGTATTACCTTGCCAAGAGTAATACGCTAGCAGCCCATGCACTACCAAAAGGTGAACGTAGTAAATGGGATAAACACTACACTACACGTGACGATGGCGCTGCGCTGACGTTCCGCAGGGGAATTACCGATGGTAGAATACGTTATGACGATGGCGGCAAAGCCAAACCTATTCCGCCTGTGAAACGTATCGACAAAGTAGCCAAGGGTAAGATGAAACCGTACCTTGACAAGTTCCAACAATGGACGTTCACTATGGCCCCGCTATGGGATTATCACAGTTACGATCAAGCCACACGTGTAAACAAAGACGTGGGGGCGTTTTTAGCTACGTATGTCTACAGGGCGAAAGACGAGTTTGTAAATGACCCAAAACTAACAAAGGAGATTATCAAAGACGAAGGACACCCGCTGCGTGTGGCTCTAGGTTATACCATAATGCGTAACACACATTATGAGGCTCTTATAAAGCAGGGGCTTCGTAGGTACTCGGGGTATGAGAACGTATGTGAAAGCACGGTAAGAGCGCAGTATAACGCCCAGATCAATCAGGTCTGTGGTTTCATAAAAATCAAGAAAGGTAAGAAGTAATGACCACTAAACACACAAGCGTACGGTTCGCAAAGAATAAGTACAATAGAATGGTGCAGGACAACGCCGGTAGTACGGGCTTTGACCACAAGGCTGAACATGGCATACTTACGTTCCGCAAAGAAGTAGAGCGGTCCATACGTGGTGCTAAGACGTTATATCGTGACACTAACTCGGCATGGGTCTACATGGAAGGTGAGTACATGACTATGGGCTGGATTGGCTACGGCGATTTCCAGAGCAGCAAGAGCGGCCCTAGTAAATATGTGGTGTATTCTCGTTCTATACGTAACTGCAAATACAATACTGAAAACAGGCAGTTTCACATGCGTATGGCAAAACATGCGGATATAGCCCTCAAAGCTGCCAAGTCAGAACTTCGCAACTACACATCTGCAGAGATAGCAGCCGCGTTGAAGTCAAAGGTGCGTGAACCTGTTATGGAATTGCGTGGGGATGCGAGGCAAGCATATCTAAATGCGTTGAAAAAGCTGGGCCTAGAGTACTACGGCACGGCAACAGGTCGTATGCAAGATGCACTGGCAGGGCTTTTGTCGGCAGGACACGTGTTCCCTGATCTTGAGTTGAACGCAGATATAAAAACCATGCTGTCTGCCGCAAAAGAAAATAATAGGTTGCAAACAGATAAGCTACCCATGAGGTTTGTTCGCATCTACGAAAAGTTTGGTAAACAGCGGGTGGACGTGGCACGTGTAGACGATGTGTTAACTAGCTACCTTGATGTTAATAGCGAACACGTAGCTACATGGGACGCTGCCGATGCTCCCGAGGAATTACAAGGACAGGTCGCAGTCATGTCTATGTGTGAAGCGGGACAGTTTGTCGAAGGCGCTGGGTACAAGGTCGATGACACCACGTTTTACTTCTACGAGGAAGATGTTACCACGTGAGTGCTTGTAAAGACATTGTATATCACATTCGCATATCACAAGACAGTAAAGGTGTTTATGTGTCAACTTTAGGCATAGATAGGGTTGACGGAGAGTTATATAGCTATTATAATTCTGTGGATGAACTACCCCAATGGGTTCAAGAACGGCTGTCTGTGTTAACCATGCTGTCGTTGCCACCACCAACTTGTGAGGTTGACAAGGTAGGTAGTCGGATGGGACCAAATAGTTATTGGGTATACTAATTCGGGCAGCTGCCCGAAAACTGGTGGGGCGGGTAATACTGCCTCACCACTGGTATCGACGGAGAACAACATGACACCCGAAGCAAAAGTTAAAAAGGTTGTGATTGCACAATTAAAACAACTCGGCGCATACTACTTTTACCCTGTAACAGGTGGCTACGGTCAAAGCGGTGTGCCTGACGTAGTAGGCTGTTACCACGGCGTGTTCTTTGGGATAGAATGTAAGGCTGGTAAAAACAAACCTACACCCCTGCAAGACAAAAACCTCAAACAGATACGTGACGCAGGGGGCTTAGATTTAGTTGTTAACGAGGGCAATATGCACACAGTAAGAGATGAACTTATGGACTGCGGTAAACCCGCGTTGTGATTAGATACCCAAGCTGTGAGTGGGCGCGTTTGGCATGGTTCCGCATAAACCACAGCAGCAAGAGCAGGGAAACTCCGTGTTGGCAGCGATGGCAGCACACACCTTTCTTCCTTGTGATCTTGTCGGCAGAAACCACGATACGGTTAGTCCCTGTGTGATAGCACGGGGCACCTAATTTTGGAGGTGAACATGGATGATAACATAGTAGGCTTCCCACAGCATAGCGACTTGGACAGGCAGTTCCTTGAGTTGGAACAGCAGCAAGAGTTAATCCGAAACCAAAAGGTACAAATTATGGAGAGAGAACAAAGCAAGCTGACACCCGCACAGCAATCAGAGTTGAAGTTTTTGAAACAACAGGTGGATATGTGGGGGGACAAAGCACGTGCAAAAGACCCGATGCCGAACGCAGCCAATAACTTGTTTGCAGCGCGGGAAGAACTAACACGTTACGTTAGTGACCTACGTGCGTGGGGCAAGAATATATGACCCCAAAGCAAATGGCAGCGATAGAGAACGAACATATGCGGTTAAACCTGCAGCCTAACTCGGCCATAAACGGACGAAACTACAAGGGTAAAGTAGACTTACGAGCCGTGGTGTTTGACGTGTTGAAGACCCGCGAGGCTTGGACGGTATCTGACCTTGCAAAGCGCATGAAGTTGAAGGAAGGCGCAGCACATCAAATGTTAAAGGAACTTAAACGAGACGGGTATCTTACGTGCCGAACTCTTCACGACGAGTTTGTCTTTGAGCATAAGAAGATATGACAAAGTGGAGCTTTAATATGATTAACCGCCATGAGTACGAACGTGTCTGCGCGGAGAACCGCGAGTTGCGGAGAGAATTAGAACAGATGACGCAGCAGTTATTTGTTTTGTACGTTACAGGTAAAAAGAAACTAGGAGGGGACATTGACGGAACTAGAAAAGATGAAGGCGTTGGCCTTGATTGAAAACAAACAGATGATCGCCAAATGCGGGGGGCGTTCCTTAAATTATGGGATCGTGCAAGAACACGTTAGAAGCAACGGTAAGCCTCGCATGTCGGAGATTGAAAGATCAAAACCCGCGCAACGTTTGCTACGTTTAGCGGAGCAAGGATTTAGTCTGGCAGAAGCCTCACGCATCACAAGTATATCTGTGGAAGAGGTTATAGCTAAGTCAAATCGGTATCAGATAAAATTTAAGGGGAGTAATCAGGGGTATGGATAAAGTTAAAAACATTATTAATTCCATTGCCATAGTAAAACACAACGGGGAGTGGAAGGCACAGATAGACTACCCACAAGGACCGTTTGAAATTAGTGCTGACGACTGCACACTTCTTATAGAAGCTCTAGGACAAGCCAGCGCAGAAGCAGAGCACTTGAGTAAGCAAGACAAGAAAAAATAATGGAGAACCACAATGGCTAAAAAGAAACAAAGCAAGGCTGATAAGATCGCAAAACTGTTATTGACCACTCAAAAAACTAACAAGGAAATAGCCAACAAGCTTGGGTGTTCCCCTGCACACGTGTGGAAGGTACGCAAAGAGTTTAACGCGGGGCAGACTGAACCCGAGTACAATACAGAAATATACTCTAGGGGAAATGCGGAGTATGCTGACACGTGGACACGTTCCGAAATTTTAACAGAAGCTGACAAATACGTAAGCGTAGATCGCGCAGCTACACATGGTGATATGGAAGACAACTTTAGAGAGATAGCGGAGTTGTGGACGCAGTACACCGAAAGCACCATCAGCCCTTTAGATGTTTCAGTTATGATGGCCCTGCTAAAAATTGCGCGTCTCAAATCTAACCCCGATAATATAGATAACTGGATAGACGCATGCGGGTATCTGGCATGTGGTGGGGAGTTAATTGCAAAGGTCCGTGAATAGTGGACCTTATAACTTTAGACTTTGAAACATTTTACGACCAAGAGTTTTCTTTGCGTAAGATGACCACAGAAGCCTACGTTCGTGACCCTCGTTTTGAGGTGATCGGCGTGGGCATCAAACTCAACAACGAAGACACGGAGTGGGCTAGTGGAACGCATAAACAGATTAAGAGATACCTATCCCAGAACTTCGCTTGGCAAGAGGCTAGTCTTCTTTGCCATAACACTATGTTTGATGGTGCCATTCTTAATTGGTGTTTTGATATTCGTCCTCGCATGTATACCGATACTTTGTGTATTGCCCGTGCCTTACATGGGACTGAAGCTGGCGGAAGTCTCGCTGCGTTATCTCAGAGGTACAATATTGGTGTTAAAGGGACAGAAGTTCTCGACGCAAAAGGTAAACGCCGCGCAGATTTTTCAGAGGAAGAATTAAGCGCGTACGGTGACTACTGCATAAATGACGTAGAGTTAACGCATCAACTGTTTAACATTATGGCAAGCGGCGTAATGACAGGGTGCAGGTTTCCCCCCGAAGAATTAAAGCTGATCGACCTGACCTTGCGTATGTATACCGAACCTACGTTGGGGTTAGACGTTAAGCTACTGCGTTCGCACCTAGAAGATGTCAAGGCGCGTAAGGTCGAGTTGCTGAGAGAAGCAAACATAGATAAAAAAGAATTAATGAGTAATCCTAAGTTTGCCGAAGTGTTAAAGGGACTAGGTGTTGTGCCGCCTATGAAGATTAGCCCCACCACTGGTAAAGAGACTTTTGCGTTTGCCAAGAACGACGATGGGTTTAAGAAGTTACTAGATGACCCTGACGCACGTGTTCAGGCTTTGGCTGCAGCACGTATAGGCACGAAGTCTACTCTTGAAGAAACTCGCACACAAAGATTTATAGACATTGCTGCTCGCGGCAATCTTCCCGTACCTGTAAGATATTATGCAGCGCATACAGGTAGGTGGGGTGGTGACGATAAGATTAACCTGCAAAACCTGCCGAGCCGTGGAGCCAACGGTAAGAAGTTAAAGCGGAGCATTATCGCACCCGAAGGTCACACAATGATTGACTGTGATAGTTCACAGATTGAGGCGCGTGTGCTTGCATGGCTGGCAGGGCAAGACGATCTTACCACTGCGTTCGCCAACGGAGACGATGTTTATAAGCACATGGCGTCTAGCATATACAACGTGCCATCAGACGAGGTGAAAGGTTCGCAGCGGTTTGTTGGTAAGACTACAATTTTAGGTGCTGGCTACGGCATGGGTGCGGTCAAGTTTCAGACACAACTGGCTGGCATGGGCGTCGATATGGGCTTGAATGAAGCGCGGCGTATTATACAAATCTACCGAAAAAAGAACGGTGCCATAAGCCAACTGTGGACGGATGCAAATAACATGGTTCACTACATGGCCCGTGGTGATACGTTACAGTTTGGTAAAGAAGGTGTACTTGTGGTCGATGGCGTAGCTAAGTCCATCACACTGCCATCTGGACTGCCGATGTTCTACACCGATGTAAGCGCGTACGACACCGAGAACGGTACAGAATATATGTATAAGACCCGTAAAGGTCTTAACAAAATATATGGTGGCAAGGTAGTCGAGAATGTGTGTCAAGCTGTTGCACGTTGTATCATAGGCCACCAAATGATACTTATTGCCAAGAGATACAAAGTTGTGCTAACAGTACATGACAGCATTGTTGTAGCTGTGCCAGACGCAGATGTTGCTGAAGCGCGGGTATATGTAGAACATTGCATGAGCCAGAAACCTGATTGGGCCGAAGGCTTACCTATCACCTGTGAAAGTGGCACAGGCAAATCATACGGGGAGTGTGAATAATGAATGTTAATCTTAACTTACAACCGTTAGACAGCGGTACTCTTAAACGTCTGCATCTTGTGCGTGAAATTTTAGACGATATGTCTGACGACGACAAAAACTCTGGCGTGGCTGTTTATTCTGACCCTCAGATGGTGGCGTTAGCTATGATAGGTGCGTCCATAGAAGAATTAACTTTAGTGCTAGCAAGAATAGCAGACCAAAAGTTAAAAGACGCATGGTAAAAGTTGCGCCGTGGTCGTTCAGCAGGATCAAAGCCTTTGAGCAATGTCCTAAACAGTTTTACCATGAGAAGATACTCAAAGAACATCCTTTCAAGGAGACTGAGGCTACGTTGTATGGCACGGCGTTTCATAACATGGCCGAGGACTTTGTAGGTAAGGACGTACCTGTACCTAAACAATTTACGTTCGCACGTGCCGCACTCACGTCTTTAAAAAATAGACAGGGGCGAAAACTGTGCGAAGAAAAGTTAGGAGTTACCGAAAACCTAGAACCCTGCGGGTTTTACGCCCCTGAAGTTTGGTTCCGTGGCATAGCTGACCTTATCATCTTAGATGGTGATCTTGCATGGGTGATTGACTACAAGACAGGTAAGTCTGCAAAGTACGCTGACAAAGGACAACTAGAACTTATGGCTTTGTCCGTGTTCGCGCATTACCCCGAAGTAAAAAAGATAAGGGCGGGGCTGTTGTTTGTCATAACTAAAGACTTGGTAAAAGATACCTACATGGAGTATGATAGCGAACAGCTTTGGCGCAAGTGGTTGGGTAAATATAACCACATGAAAACCGCCGCTGATAACGATGTGTGGAACGCACGTCCTAGCGGGTTATGCAGACGCCACTGTCCTGTAGTTGAATGTGTCCACAACGGAGCGAACGCATGAGTGAAAATAAAAAACGAGCCAAAAAAGCCAAACGAAAGAAACAAGTTAACGCACCTGTTGGGTCTGCTACGTTTGAGCGTAGGATGGAACGCCAACGCGCGCGCCGCAAGGTAGACCGCGAAGGTGTAGACCGTAACAAAAACGGCAAGGCAGACAAACGTGAAGGCAAAGATGTTAGTCACAAGAAAGCTCTAGTAAAAGGGGGCAAGAATAAAGACGGATTACGTATAGAGAGTTCAAGCAAGAACCGTTCGCGTAATTACCAAAAGAAAAAATAATTCGGGCAGCTGCCCGAAATCAGGAGAACGAACATGCAGTTGATAGATGGCAAAGCGTTGCTGTTACGGCTACGCAACCCAAGTCGTGTCACTAAAACAATACCTAACAGCGTACAGGTTAACAAACATGAGGTAAAAGTTAACCTTGGCATTGACGAGGCTCATACGCTTAAAGACTTGGGGATAAAATCCCCGTCGCCCATAGAAACCCGATACCAGTGGTCGGGCAAACACAAGCCGTTTGCACACCAAAAAACTACCGCTGCGTTTTTGACAATGAACCGTAAGGCGTTTTGTTTTAACGAGCAGGGTACAGGTAAGACAGCAAGCGCAATATGGGCCGCTGACTTTTTGATGAAGCAAAATAAAGTGCGGCGAGTGTTAGTTATCTGTCCTCTATCTATTATGGACAGCGCATGGCGTAGTGATTTAGATGCGTTTGCCCCGCACCGCTCAGTAGACATAGCGCACGGCACCCCTACCAAACGCAAGGCGATTGTAGAGCAAGGTGCAGACTTTGTAATAATAAATTATGACGGTGTTAAAATTGTGGCTGATAGTATTGCAGCCGGTAACTTTGATTTAATTATCGTAGATGAAGCAACGCACTACAAAAACGCGCAGTCTAAACGCTGGAAAACTCTTAACAAATTAATACATGACAAGACATGGCTGTGGCTCATGACAGGCACCCCCGCCGCACAGTCTCCGTTAGATGCGTACGGATTGGCTAAGTTGGTCAATCCTAATACTGTGCCACGGTTTTTTGGGTCATTCCGTGACATGGTTATGGTTAACATCACGCAGTTTAGGTGGATCGTCAAAGACACAGCGAGTGATCTGGTGCATGCAATACTACAACCTGCAATACGGTTTACTAAAGAAGAATGTCTTGACTTACCCGACATGGTTTACGTCAAGCGAAAGGTCGAACTTACGCGGCAACAGCTAAAGTATTACCAGTTACTTAAAAAACGTATGACTGTGACGATTGGTAAGGACGAAGTTACGGGCATAAACGCTGCTGTGCTTATGAATAAGTTGTTACAAATATCATGTGGGGCTGTGTATATCGACGAAGGTGATGCCTTAGAGTTTGACATATCCCATAGGTATAAGGTCTTACGCGAAGTAATAGACGAGAGCAGTCAAAAGGTTTTAGTATTCGTACCTTTTAAACATGTCATTGACATACTGACAGATAAGCTGCGTAATGACGGGATCGCTACGGAAGTTATAAGAGGGGGTGTACCCGTAGCCAAACGAACAGACATCTTTAAACGATTTCAAGAACAGCCAGACCCACGTGTACTAATTATTCAACCACAGTCGGCAGCACATGGTGTCACGTTAACAGCGGCAAACACTGTTGTATGGTGGGGTCCAACCTCGTCATTAGAAACATACGCTCAAGCAAACGCTCGGGTTCACAGGTCGGGGCAGAAGCATAAGTGTACTGTAGTACAACTACAAGGCTCCCCCGTGGAACGACGTATATACTCATTATTAGATAATAGAATAGACGTACACACAAAAATGATTGATTTATACAAAGAACTACTTGACTAGCCTACCATAAGTAAGTATTTAATAATTCTCACTACTGAAGAGGGGGGTAAATGTCAGACAAAGACGAAATACCTGCCGACAAACTAACCAAAGCGTATATAAAAATACGTGCAGAACGGGCAGCATTGTCAGCAGAATTTAAGGAACGAGATGGGGCGTTGGTTCGCCAACAAACTATCTTGAAGAACGCACTGTTAGATTATTGTGAGACACACAAAGTCGAAAGTGTACGGACTTCTGAAGGACTGTTTTTTAGAACGTCTAAAACAAAATACTGGACGAGCGATTGGGAACGTATGTACGAGTTTATACTTGAGCATGACGTACCCGAATTGTTGGACAAACGTTTGAACCAGACAAACCTAAAGCAGTTTTTGGAAGAAAACCCAGACGTACTACCCAAGGGGCTGAACGTCGATAACGAATACGTAATCTCAGTTAGGAAAAAATAATGGCAGAACCGTTTGTACCTATAGAAGATTTGGCAAAGCATTTTGCGGTGTCCATATCTACTATCCGTGCGTGGTTACGGCAGGGGCACATACCCAAGCACACGTATGTAAAGATTGGGAACACTTACCGTTTCAAACAATCCGCAGTGACCGAGGCGTTAACAACCGCCGCTGTAGAACCTAAGTCGGTCGATAAACCGAAAGAAAAACAGTTAGAGTTTGATCTCGACGCTGATGAAGATGTGTAACATATAAGGAGAACGACAATGGCAGAAGCCTATATTATTGAAGACGTTGAAGCCCTGTGGCCTAAAGTGGACCGCACCTATGCGTTTAATTCTAAAATTAGACGTAGCGAACCTTGTGATCCACGGGATCAAAATGCCTCTTATTCCGTTGCGTTTCGCATGGACAGCGCCACAGCTAAAGCTTTGTTTACGGCTATGAAGAAAGCCTACTCAGACAATCGTGATGACGATTGGGACGAGAAACTAACTAACCCGTTCGTCAAAGATGATAACGGTACGTACACTCACAAAGCCAACCTCAAGGGTGCGTATAACGGGGAGACTACTACCAAACCATTAGAGGTAGACAGTCAGGGTACACCGCTCCCAAAGGGTTTTCAGTTAACTACAGGTAGTACGGTAAATGTAGCAGTACACCTTATCCCTTACCGTATGAAACTGGGTAAGGAATGGGAAAGCGGCGTGTCACTACGGCTCAAAGCTGTGCAGGTTATCAAGTACATACCGCAAGAAGTACGTAATCCGTTTGGGGCTGTGGATGGTGGGTTTGTGTTTAGGGGTGCGGAAGAAAACCCGTTTGCCAAAACAGCAGCGTCTCCTAAAAGCAATAACGTGTTAGCAGGTGTGCCTGACGATGATGAAGAAGACGAACCCCCAAAGAAGATTGCCAAAAAGGCAGCGTCTATGGGTAAGTCAGGTGGAGATGATTTAGACACAATAGTAGATAACTGGGACGATTAAGTCTCGCGCCACGGTTATTAAGTTAGCCGTGGCTTTTTTATTGAGTGGTGACAATGAAAACGAAGCAATTCTTGGACCTAGTACTAGGTCAACAGGGGAACTATTGCGTCTTTGCCGCTAACGCAGCCGCAAACCGTCGCAAACAAAAATTCTACACATCCACTGAACACGTATTAGACGCAGCGAGAGAGTTTGACCAAAACGGTTACGACGCTTACTTTAGTCTAGCATGTTTAACGGAAGCAGGTTCGCGCAAGGCAGACAACGTACACACACTTAAATCTTTTTTCTTGGATTTGGACTGTGGGGAAGGGGACAACAAGTTTCCTACACAGGCTGCAGCCATCAAACAACTCAAGGATTTTTGTGGGGAGCATGGACTGCCGCGCCCTACACTAATAAACTCAGGGAGCGGGGTACACGTATACTGGATACTGGACACGCCCGTACACAAAGACGATTGGCTTACGACTGCCTCGCGTCTTAAAAGGTTATGTGCAGCCAGTGAGTTTCCCGCTGATCCTGCGGTTACTGCCGATATATCTAGGGTTTTACGTGTTCCAGACACCCACAACTACAAGAGCGATCCCCCCGAGCGGGTGACATTTTTTGGCTTAGAAGAACCCCGCACCGTAGACTACGACACTTTTTCAGAGATAGTCGGCGGTGATTCGATACCAGTTCCTACAAAGGCAGGGCAAGGGGCGGCGGCTCTGCGCGACTTACTTGAACGTGACGGGTATGAGAAACCTACCGAAGTAGGCGAGGGGGGCCGAAACCCTGCCATGCTTTCGTATATAGGCCATCTCCGCGCTAAGGGGCACTTATCCGAGGAAGACATACGGTCTATGGCGCATGGCTTTAACGCCACTACGTTTGACCCACCGTTGGATCGGGACGAGGTAGACGGTTTGGTGTCGCGCTACGCAGCGCATGAGGAAGTAGACTTTTACGAAGATGAGGATGCTTCTGAGGAAACGTCTACGGGGAAACACGTTATACCTACGTTCCCCAAGCCTTATTTTCGTGGGCATAACGGCGGCGTGTTTATACGAACAAAGAACGCTGATGGTGATCCTGACGAGGAGTGCATATATCATTACGACTTCTACGTGACGAGACGCTTACATGACGTGTTGCTTGGAGAGGTAGTAGCGTTTGCTCTACACTTACCGCGTGACGGGGTGCGGGAATTTGTAATACCGTTAACAGCGGTTACTTCTAGGGAAGACTTTCGTAAGAACATGGCTATGCAAGGCATAACCTCATTTGGGAAGGACGTAGATAAACTTATGGCATACACAGCAGCATGGATAAACGAGTTACAACGTACGACTACAGCAAGTGAGGCGCACCAGCAATTCGGGTGGGCTGACAAGGACATGAAGTCTTTTGTGTTGGGCGATCAGTTAGTCACTGCAACGGATGTTGAATACAATCCACCATCAGGCAAGACAGCGGGGTTGATTGATTTCTTTAAACCCGAAGGCACCCGTGCCCGACAACTTGAGATACTAGAGTTTTTTAACTGCACGGGGTTAGAGTTACAACAATTCGCCGTGTGTATGGGTTTTGGTTCTATTCTGATGCCGTTGACAGGGTTGAACAGCTTTGGGGTACATTTGTACGGCGGCACAGGCGTAGGTAAGACCACTGCGATATACGCAAATACAGGTGTGTGGGGCGACCCTCACGCGCTCACGTTGGGGCAAGATGACACCCCTAACTCGCGCATGAACCGTGGAGAGGTTATGTGCAACGTACCGTTAAACTCTGACGAGATGACGAACATGAAAGGGGGCGATGTATCAAAGTATTCTTATCAGTTGTCCGAAGGAAAGCAAAAGAACCGCATGGCAGGTGGTGGTAACATGGAGCGCGTTAGGGGTAAGCCGTGGCAGCTTATGGCGTTGTCTACAGGTAACATGAGTTTCTACGAAGAAATGCAGCGTGTAAAAGATGACCCCAAAGCCGAGATGCAGCGTGTGTTAGAAATACGGGTCGATAAAAACATAAAGGCAGTCTTAGACAAGAGTAAGACAGACCAGTTGTTTCAAGATACCAAACAAAACTATGGGCATTTCTCAATAGAGTTTGTGCAATACGTCATAAATAACAAAGATGCGCTTGAGCGTTTGTACCGCAAGATCAAGGCAAAACTAGATCGTAAGGCGGGGTTACAGGCAGAGAACAGATTTTGGTCTGCGGGGTGTTCGGCTACAATATTAGGGGCGTTAGCAGCAAAACAAATGGGTCTGATACATTACGACACAAATGCGTTGTTTGATTGGGTCGTACGGGAACTGCAGAAAGTCAAAGCCTATGTTGATGACAGCGGGGCGTCCGTACAACAGCTAGTCACAGAGTTTGCTACAGAAAATTGGACAAACATACTCAAGATAAAGAGCACGAAAGACCAACGTGGCACGGCTGTGGATGGGGCTGTACCTATAATTATACCCGAACAAAACCCACGTAATATGTTTGTTGCTAGGCTGGAGACAGACACCGATATGTTTTACATGGTGCCCAAGGCGTTTAAGAAACATCTGAACGACAGGCACATAAACTACAACTCTACAGTTGAGGAAATGGTAAAACAGATGGGGGCTAAAAAGTTACAGGTGCGGTTGACTAAAGGCACTAACTTTAATCTGCCACCAATACGGGTGATTGCTGTGAAACTAGACGGACTGAGCAGTGTACCAGAAGACACAGACGATATATGATTTAAATCCTGATGGGGTAAAAGTCATCGTTGATTGGGATAAGATGTGCGTAGGTGCCTCTGTGTTTGTGCCATGTGTTAACACAGTACGAGCAGCGGAACAGGCTCGGAAAGTGGCTCAGTTAAAGTCGTGGCGTATGACTATACGTGCGCGTGTAGAAAATAAAATGTTTGGGGTTCGCATATGGAGAAAGATGTGATATTGTGATCGTGGCAACGTCTGATCTGTTTGCCGTTCTCCTCGATGTATACTCCCCCGCTTCACAGCGGGGGTTTTTTCGTTAATCAAACAGTCCGTCATCATACTCGCGGTTACTTGCAAGCATGAACGGTGAGTACTCAATACCGCCTTTCATACGTAACGTACGGGCGTCGTAGGCTTTGCGCGACCTGTCAATAGTCTCTTTGAGTATGACCTTGCGCTCTCGGGCAGCGAGAGGCAGACTACGGTTGTATTTCAAAATTTCTTTGTACGCTTCAAGATACCCTCTTGCATCGTTTTGTGCGGCTGCAAAATTTAATTTGCGTAACAGTCGTGTGCGTTCTTCTTTTAGATGATCGTCCCTGCCCCGATTGTTTTTATTTCTACGGTGCTGGTCTGTTATCGCTGTAGGGGCCGCACCCCCAGCTTGCATTATGGTTTGGAACAACCCGATGTCTTCGCTTATCGGATCACCCCTACGCGTCAACGCTCCTTCGGTTGCGTACCGCCCACTCTTTATTACGTTACGTATAGAGGCTGGCAGTACGGCTTCTGTGCCGCGCACAAACTCCCCTTCGTTATACAACCCTATACCTCGCTCTATGCTCAAGGATATGCCCACCACAGGACCACCCAGTTGCTCCGCGAGGGTCCACAACATTGATTGATCTTTGTCTATAATCGGAGGACGATACAACAGGCTGTTCATTTCAATTCTGCTGCCCATGTCCGACCCTAACGCTGCGTTCAATAAGCCACGGCTCAATGTCTCGCCAAAGGTTTTGTCTAGCACAGCGTCAAAATTATCGTCATCGTCTTCGGAGAATATATCGTACAGCATACCCAACGCGCCCATCATAGGCATACCCGCTACACCAGCGAACCCAGCGGAGGACACCATAAACCTGCCTAGTTGCCCTCTGGCTATGGCGCGGTCTTGTTTCTCTGCGTCTGTAGTAGCCCCCTTGAACGCGTCGTTAGTCATCTCAGCCATCATAGCGTACTTACTAATGGCAAACCGCTTGAACAACATAAACACGTTACCAACGCCGCTTTGTGCAATAACAGGACGCCCCGCAGATGCTGTAGCTCCCAGCGTTGTCTCCGTCTCGTTTACGGCTTCCAGTGCAGCAGCGCGTTGCTTCTCACTGTCTGACATATTACGCTCTGCAGGTTTAGGGTTGTTACGTAAGCGATCTAGTTCCAACTCGTACGTGGACGCCATAAGAACTTCACGGCTGTAACGCTCCGAATGGTGAAACAGAAAGCTGGTGTAAGCGTTCAACATCTCAAGGCGGTCTTTTCCGCGCGTTACATCCATGTGTTCTTGGTTTAGCGATTGGCTAAACTGCGCGTTTTCGCTGCCAACTTCGGCTAACATTTCTAAGTCCAACAGTTTTTTCTGTTGTGCTTTTGTCATGCCTTCTTTCTTTAATTCAGCGTCAGACATATTGCGTATGGCGTCAAAGTCGTAGTTCACTATAGAGAACCCAGCCATACCGCCTTTGATTTTGCGTTTTTCAAGTATAACCTTGCCATCAGCGTCAACCTTGTCGCTGTACGCGTCTATAAGTTTTTCTTTGGGGCTATTTTTAAGTAACGCTGCCGCGCTACCCAAGGCTTTGATTGCTTTTGCATCCCCGTATTTACCCATCAATCTTGGTGCGCCAGACATGGGCACGTCAAATATAGCAGTAGCAGCAGAAGACAGGTTGAAGCCCATAGTCCACGCATACCCAAAAGATGTAAGGTTTTGAGACCACCGTGCTACGTTAGGACTTTGTGCAAAGTCGGCAATATCAATTAAAGTCGTCTTGTAGTCGGCAGTTGTTTCGTCAAGCTTCTCAGTTTTGTATTTATCGTTAACTCCGACCTTCCACTTTTGAATTTTAGACCCATACTGCATCTGTATGATTTGGCGGTTGTAGTCGCGCCCTTTGGTTTGCACGGTGTCTAACAGGTCAAATGCGGTCTGTGCCATGCCTGTAGGGGTTGTGTCGCCTTGGAAACCACGTTTGTCGCCACGTTTACGGAACGACTGCATAAACGAACGTTCGGGCATTGAATCCAACACTAATTCTACAACGCCGTCGTAAGTCTCGGGTTTAATTCCCGCCGCCTGTAGTTGTTGCAGTAGTGCGTACACGAACGAAGTGTTGGGCGCTTTATTGAAATTAAAGTTTGCGCCTCGTACGCCTTCGATGACAGGTTGATTTATGTATTCACGGAACGCGTTACCTTCGGGGGTGTTAGGTAGTTTTGCACGGACCTTTGCGTTGTATTCAGCCAAGTTTTTCTTTGCACGTTCTCGCGCTGTAACTCCATCGAAGTATTCTATATAGTACTCAGGTTTGCCTGATACGGGGTCTATGGTCATAAACTCAAGACGGTAGTTACCCGAACGTGTTAGGGGTGCAAACGGACGTATCTGCCCCCGTTCTGCTTCTAGTAACTCTGCTAACTTCTTGCTTGCAGACTTGCGCCCTTCTTCGTCAGGGATGCTTGCAGCAATGGCTTCATCTATAGCCGATTGAGAATCCAGAAGACGAGATTCAAACATATTGGTGATCGTGCGGTACAGCTTCTGTGCCTTTGGGGACATGCTAGTAAACTGTTTACGTAATTCGTCGTGTATCTTTTTGGCTTCTACTGCGTCTAGCCGCGTCTTTGGGTCTTTCTTAATACTGTATGCTTTTTTGAAATTAGGCTCACGGGGGTCAATCCTGTAGAATGACGCGTTAGGTATAAGATACGACAGTGTGGCGTAGTCTTGTATGTCTTTAGGGGTTTTACTTTTCTTTAATTCTCGGATGTCTTCAACCAGAGGGCGTAACTTATCGTTGGCTTCACGCAGGGCGTTACTCATACTGTTTACAATGTTATTGAGAACAGGGGCTTCCGCAATCTTAGATCGGGCCAGTTTACCTAACACGTTTACAGGCATAAATTTTAAAAACACTTTACGTGCATTTCTGGGTACGTCACCTATTAAGTCACGGGTGGCGTCAATGTATTTGTTGTCAGCCTCAATAGTCTTGTCAGCGAGGTTGTTTATAATAGTCTTCGCTCCCGCGACAGTTTTAGACATCATATACATCTTGCTGGCATTACGCCCCTCAAGAGTGGGAGAGATTAGCGATTGTACTAAGGTGTCAACAGCATCAAACGTAGACTGTTCCGGCACCGTAGGGCGTCCTATCAGTGTCCTAATAAAGTTAGCAACGGACCGAGCCATTTGGTAGAACGGGTGCCGCCCGTTTATCGTAGATGTTTTTAATTGTGTCTGGAAGTCAGGGTTAGACATGGCTTCAGCAACAAACTCGTCTAAGTTAGTTACGCCGTATTCGCCTGCTAACAGCTCTTTTGAATCTTCAAATATCTTAGTCAGTTGTTTTGTAAGTGGGTGTGACTTGTTTGCTAGTGTAGCAGACGTGACTGCGTGTACCATCTCATGCAACAAGGTGTGCGCGTGGATACCATACGTTTTATCTAGAG